>Ga0247727_10018853_pt1 | contig 10779 bp, 9 predicted proteins | sample WisWelCaveWW1625_FD_202498 | JGI IMG/M metagenome (GOLD analysis project Ga0247727, IMG submission 202498) | Biofilm microbial communities from Wishing Well Cave, Virginia, United States - WW16-25 | ecosystem: Environmental > Aquatic > Deep subsurface > Groundwater > Cave microbial mat | place...
AGCCCTCCGAGAGACTTCTTATCGAAGCGGTCGAGTACTTTTATGAGAAAATAAAATTTAAATTCGGGGCCAGTGTTTCCGGTGAAAAATTAGCCAATTTCCTTGATAAAAAAGCGGCCAATCAACTCGTGTTTACGTTCATTACGGTTGACAATGACCTGAATGCTTACAAGGTCTTTGAAACGCTTAATTCACGAGGGGTGCGGTTATCGCCGACTGATTTATTGAAAAACTATCTTTTTATGATGGCGGCCCAAAACGGCGAAACCGATATTGATCAGGCTGAGAGGCAATGGCAAAACATTAATAATATTCTGGGGATTATTGAATTTACGACGTATTTAAGGCATTTTTGGAATTCGAAAAATCCAATAGCCAGAAAACAGAACCTGTTTAAGGTGGTCAAGAATTCGATTACCACCGCGGAAAAGGCTTTTAGTTTATTAGACGAACTGGAAAACAATGCCCAGCTTTATGCCGCGTTTTCACAACCCGAGGATGACATCTGGAAACAAGAGGGTCAGCATGAATACATTAGGCAGTTGAAGTTGTTTGGCGTAACGCAGTGTTATCCGCTTTTACTAACGGCTTATAAGAAATTTGATGCCAGTGAATATGCCCGGTTATTACGATGTTGCGTTGTTATCGCTTTTCGTTATAGCATGATCGGTGGATTGAATCCCAACAGGCTCGAGGATGAATATAACAGGACGGCCAGGGAAGTTTCCACCGGTGATCTGAAAAGTACCAGGGATATTTTTAGAAATTTAAAATCCGTTTATATTTCTGATGAAGAATTTGAAAGTGCTTTTGCCGCAAAAAGTATTCCGGCAAAAGGTAAAGGGGCAAAGATCGTAAAGTATATTCTATTTTCTTTGGAGAATCAAATAAACAACAAAAAGTATGATCTTTTCGACAGTTCGGGAACAATCGAGCATATATTGCCGGAAAATCCATCACAAGATTGGGAAACATGTTTTACTCTCGAAGAACAGATTCAATTTATATCCCGATTAGGGAACTATACGCTTCTGGAAGAATCAAAAAATAAAGAGTGTGATAACTTGCTTTATTTAGAAAAAAGGAAAATTTATAAATTAAGTAGCTATAAAATAACTGCGCAAGACAGTATCTATGATGAATGGAATCCGGAGAGAGTCTTAGAGAGACAGAGAAAGTTGGCAAAATGCGCTAAAGCTGTCTGGAAATTTGAGTGATTTATTTTATGACCTTTCATTCTCAAATTTCCTTATGAAATCAGGCTCTTGGATATTCCTGGTTTCCAGCTGGGGCTGTGGGATGAGGGATATGGGAAACTCCTGCTCCGATGGTTGTCAAGTTGCGTGAAAATGTTAATAGGTTTGGTATGCGGGTAGCCATCGTCACCGAGGGCGGAAAAAATATCGGGTTTGGCCACATTACGCGTTGCTTAAGTCTTTATGAAGAGTTCAAAAGACGCAAGATACCGATCATTTTTGTCGTTAATGAAGATGCGGTTTTAAAAGAAAAGTTAAAAGGGAAACCGTGCCGGACGTATCAAGCCGGTACTAGCAAGATCAAAGAAATTATTAAGGCGATTGAAGGTTTCGATGCTCTTGTCATTGATTCGTATCTGCTGGCGTTAGGAGATTATCTTGAAATTCGCAGCGTCATACCGTGGTTGATCTGTATTGATGACAATCAGCGGCTGGATTATCCGGCGGATGTGATTGTTAACGGCGCGGTTTATGCTCAAGAACTCAATTATCCCAAGGTCGCAGACCGAAAGTACTTGTTGGGACCAAGTTTTATTCCGATCCGGCCGGAGTTTGCGAAGGCGCCAAGACGAAGAATCAAAGATGAGATTGAGAATATCCTCATTACTTTTGGCGGTAATGATCCTTTGAAGAGGATGCCAAAGATTCGCAGTTTCCTTAAGACTCGATATCCATCGATAGCCGTGGATGTCCTGCACAATAAAAATGTGCGGGCCGTGATTCAATTGATGCGTCAGGCCGATATCGCCATTTCCGCCGGCGGACAGACCCTTTATGAACTGGCCTGTACCGGGGCGCCGACTGTCGGTATCTGTGTGGCCGACAATCAGATCAACAATTTGGAGGGCTGGGAGCAGAAGGGATTTTTAAAATATTGTGGTTGGTACGATGAACCAGATGTATGTCAGAGGCTTCAAGGAGCCCTGGCGGCTATGCGCGATAAGAAATTGAGAGAAAAGATGAGCCGGATAGGTCAAAAGTTTGTTGACGGCCGTGGCGCTGAGAGGACCGTGGCGAAAATTCTGGAGATGATTCCATGAAGACATTAAAGATCGGCAAAAAAAAAATCGGCGAAGGGTTCCCGTGCTTTGTGATCGCCGAGGCCGGCAGCAATCACAATCGGAAATTAGACCAGGCTTTTAAGCTGATTGATGTGGCCGCCGCCGCGGGGGCAGACGCGGTTAAGTTCCAGACCTACAGCGCCCAGACCATTTATTCCAAAAAAACGCCCAAGCCGGAGTATCTGAAGAAAAAGAATTTAAGCGGCAAAGATGAATCGCTTTGGGAAATCATTAAAAGAATCGAGATGCCGCGCGCATGGCATCCGAAATTAAAAAATTATTGCGCCCAGAAGGGTGTTATTTTTATGTCGACACCGTTTGATTTAAAGGCAGTCGATGAATTAGAGGAAGTGAATACCCCTGTTTATAAAATCGCGTCTTTTGAGATCACTCATTTCCCTTTGCTGGAAAAATGCGCCAAGACCGGAAAACCGATTATCCTGTCAACGGGTATGGCGGATTTATCCGATATTGAAACAGCCCTCGATGTGATTTATAAAGCCGGCAATAAACAGGTGGCCTTGCTGCATTGCGCTATCAATTATCCGCCGAAATATCAGGATATTCATCTGCGGGCCATGGACACGATGCGCCAGGCCTTTGATCTTGCCGTGGGATTTTCAGACCATACCTTAGGCATCATTGTCGATATCGCGGCCGTTGCCCGGGGTGCCTGCATTATTGAAAAACATTTTACCTTGGATAGAAAACTTTCCGGTCCGGACCACCCCTTCGCTTTGGAGCCGGATGAATTAAAAGCGATGGTTGAGGCCATCCGCCAGACCGAGCAAGCGCTGGGTTCGCCGATCAAAAAAAGAACCGCCGCGGAAGAAGAATTATACAAGCTCGCCCGGCGAAGTTTGGTTGCCGCTTGCGGCATTCCTAAAGGCGTCAAGATCACGCGCAAGATGCTTGAGGTGAAGCGGCCAGGCTATGGTATTCCCACCAAGATGATGGATGTGGTCATCGGCCGTCGGGCCAAAGTTCATATTGAAGAAGACGACATTTTAACTTGGGAGATGATTGGTTAGTTGGAGGGAGGAAGAGTGCATCTGCGTCCAGTGAATATCAACGATAAAGAAATCTTATTGAAGTGGGCCAATGATCCCGTAACCCGGCAGAACTCATTTGATTCAAATGCGATAACTTTTTCTGATCATGAAAAGTGGTTTCAGGACAAACTGGACAACAAAAATGAAGTCATGCTCATGGCCGTCGATCAGAAAAAGGATGTCGGCCACATTCGGTTTTGCCTTGAGAATAACCAGGTGGAAGTAAACATCAATGTCGCGCCTGATGAGCGCGGCAAAGGTTACGGCGCAGAAATGTTGAAAATGGCCGTGCCATGGTTATTCAAACATCACGGCGCGCAGAAAGTCATTGCCTACATCAAGCCGGATAATTTGGCGTCGATTAAGACCTTTCAGAAGGCGGGATTTCGTGTCTGCGATCTTGAGCGTTTCAAAGGAGAAGATTGTTTTAAAATGCAATTCCATCCATAAATATGAAATTATCCAATTTTAAAGTTGTCTATTCTTTTATAAAACCTTATCCGCGTTATATCGCGGTGATCGCGTTTTTAATTTTGATTTATGCCGCTCTTGAAGGCTTAAGCCTGGGGGTGTTGTTCAGCATCTTGGAATCCACCATGGATGTGTCCCAGGCCGCAGCCGGCGGAAAGTTTACGGTTTATTTCGACAAGCTGATTAACTTGATGCCGTCTTCGGATAAACTTATCGGGGGGTGTTTACTTCTTATTATTGTGGTGGGCTTAAAAGATATCGCGGGTTATCTGAGCCAGGTTTTAGGGTCAATCACGGGTTATAAAATCTGGAAAGATAATCAAATCAAGATTTTTAAAAAATACATCGAATCCGATTACCAGCAGTTTCTCGATGCCAAACAAGGAGAAGTGGTTTACCGGATTTATACCGCGCCGAGTTTTTTGGGATTTTTGTTAAACGCCATTCCACAGATCGCCACCGAGCTCATCAAAATCCTGGTGCTGGCGGTCATCCTTTTCTCGCTGGCCATTAAGATGTCTTTGGCGGTGATCAGTTTTTGCGTGCTGTATTATTTCCTGACGCGGTTTATCGCCCGGAATATTTCTTATAATTTGGGCCGGGGACGCATTGAAGCGGGCGAAGAGCAGAATGTCCTCATTGCCGAGATGTTTATCGGCATTCGTCAGATCAAGTTGTTTAACTCCGAGGCGCGCTGGGTTAATAAATTTTTTGCCGCGATGAAGAAATATTTTTCACTGGCGGTCAAGGACAGCATCTGGCTGGCGGTGCCGAAACATTCCCTGGATTTTGTTTTTATGGCCGGGTTTGGCGTGATTTTGATTGTTGTTAAGCTATCGAACCCCGAAGGTCTTTATACGATGCTGCCTGTTTTGGGGGCCTTCGCGTATTCATTTTTGCGGATCATGCCGTCGTTAAATCAGTTGAGCACCAACTGGATGCAGCTGATGGGGGTTTTACCTAATCTGGAGACTCTTTATTTGATATTGACGTCTCATACGCAGAAGATTCAAGACGGTAAAAGTGAGGTCAAAGATTTTAGAGAAAGCATCCGTTTTGATAACGTCACATTTTTTTATCCGGGCCGGGAGCAGGTGTTAGAGAATTTCACTGTTGACTTCAAAAAAGGAAAACAGACGGCGATTGTCGGCCCTTCCGGCGCCGGCAAGACGACGATTGTGGATTTGATCATTCGGTTGTTTGATCCGAGTCAGGGAAAGATTTTGGTGGATGGGGTTGATTTAAGAGAATTGAAAATTAAATCCTGGCTGAAAAGAATCGGTTATGTCAGCCAGGACACGTTTATTTTTAATGCCACGCTGGCTGAGAATATTGCCTTTGGCTTTGAGGCCGGCCGCGAAGATATTGTCCGCGCGGCCAAAGAGGCCAATGCCCATGAGTTTATCGCGCAGTTTCCACAAGGCTATGAGACTATTGTCGGCGACCGAGGAATGAAATTATCGGGGGGACAAAGGCAAAGGATTGCCATCGCCCGGGCGCTTATTCGAAAGCCGGAGATTTTGATCTTAGATGAAGCGACGAGTTCTTTAGACACGGTTTCGGAGGCGCAGGTGCAGGAGGCGATCAACAATATCACGAAGAATCACACGGTCATCATCATCGCCCATCGGTTGTCCACCGTGCGGTACGCGGACCACATTTTTGTGTTGGACCAGGGGAAGATTGTTGAATCGGGAGATCATGAGCAATTGCTGGCTTTAAATGGAAAGTATCGACAATATTATGCGGCGCAGTCAAAGCCAGCGGGGGTAGCGGTATAAATGATTTCAGCCTTACTGGTGGGGCGAAAGGGAAGTGTGGGGTTCCCGGGAAAAAATGTTTATCCTGTCCTGGGAAAGCCGCTCGCGTATTATCCCATGCGCGCGGCGAAAGACGCCAGGCTGGTTGATAAGGTTTTCTTGTCAACGGATTGCGAAAAACTCATGGCCATTGCTCGTAAAACGGGCGCCGAGATTATCAAACGTCCTAAATACTTGTGCACGAAAAAAGCTTTAGGTGAGCATGCCTTTATCCATGGCTATCAAGAGATTGTTAAACGCGAAGGGCCGCAGGAGTTGATAATTTTATTGCATTGCAATTCGGCGACGGTCAGTTCCCAGATGATTGATGAGGGAATAAAAGTTTTATGGGCGAATCCCAAATACGATTCCGCAGTTTCGGTTTCCCGATATAACATGTGGAGCCCGCTGCGCGCCCGTAAAATCGGGCCTGATGGTTTGCTACATCCGTTCGTGCCGTTTAAAATATTCGGCGATCCCAAGACTTTAAACTGCGACCGCGATTCGCAAGGCGACGTCTATTTCGCCGACATGGGGCTTTCGATTGTGCGTCCCCGCTGTCTGGAACATATTGAGGAAGGATTATTACCGCAAAAGTGGATGGGCCAAAAGATTTATCCGCTCATTCAAGAGGCCGGCTGCGACGTGGATTATGAATTTCAGATCGCGCAGACGGAGTACTGGTTGCGCAAATATAACCTAGTGGTATTAAAGAAAAATCCTTTGAGAAGAGGGAAAGGCGAAAAGGGAAGGGTGAAAAAGATTTAATCCCCTTTCCCTTTCCCCCGTCTCTTTTCGCAAAGTTATTTTTATCTCTATGAACACACAGACCAAAACTTACCTCAAGGCGCATTATTTTCAGAATTTTTATTCTGCGATTGGGGTTTGGGTTATTCTATTGTGTTTTATATTTTTTGCGCTTAATGCTTGGGGCAATGTCTCCCCTGAATTTAAGGACGGTAAGTGGGGCCTTAAAGACAATTTTTCTCAGAAATGGGTTTTGGAGCCGCAGTTTAGTGTTATCGGGGATCCGTCGGAAGGGTTAAGATTAGTTCAGATGGCCGCTTCCCGCAAATATGGATATATTAGGGAAGATGGATCGTGGGCCATTGAACCGCGGTTTGACGAAGCCGGCGATTTTAAAGATGGGTTTGCCGTCGTGACTTTTCATAGTCAAAAAGGGATTATCAACATGGAGGGGAAAATTCTTATCCAGGAGCCTGAGTATCGTTCTTTCACGAGGTTTACCAGAGGATTGCTCCTTAATGGTCAATGGGGATATATCATCAGGGGCAGTGGATCGTTAGACCTCAGTTTGTGGAGGCCGGTAGTTTTTCAAAAGGGTAAGCACAGGTGCTGGCACAGTATGGAGAGGAATACCGGTATATAAATACTAAAGGGGAGTTTATTGGTCCCAGTCAGTAACTTGGACTAAAAATTTAATTTCCATGAGCATTCAGACAAAAACCTACCGCAAGGCGCACAGTTTTTGGGATTTTTATTCGGCGATCGCCTCTGATGTTAATGCCCAGCGTGAGCGGATAATTTCTATCCTGCAAAAAGCGGGCGGGGAGATTGTGGATTTGCCGAGATTGAAAGTTTTGAGACTCGCCTTAAACGATTTGTTATCCGCTCATCAAGACGCGGTTGCTTTCAAAATTACCCAAAACATCGCCGACGAGGTTTCAAAGATAAACGATGTTCAGATTCCACGGTATATTTTCAACCGCTACCGATACGATGTTTATCCAAAAGAAAAAATTTTAGACGATTTCCCGCCATACTTGCAGATTGAACCAAGTTCTATTTGTAATTTCCGTTGTGTATTTTGTTATCAAACCGATGCCTCGTTTACGACTAAGACTTCTGGGATGATGGGGTCAATGTCTTTTGAATTGTTTCAGAAAATCATCGATCAGATCGAGGGCAAGGTGGATTTTATTTCTTTGGCCTCACGCGGCGAACCGCTGGCGGCCAAGGATATCGACCGGATGCTGGAATATTGTGTTGGAAAATTTTTAGGTCTGAAGATCAACACCAATGCGTCATTGTTAAATGAAAAGCACTGTCACGCGATTTTGGCCGGCGGGATCAATACGGTCGTTTTCTCGGCGGACGCGGCCGAGGAGCCTTTGTATAGCCAATTGCGTGTTGGAGGGAATCTGGAAAGGGTTTTAAGTAATATCCGGCTTTTTAATGAAATTAGAAATAAACATTATTCGAGGTCAAAGATCATCACTCGCGTCTCGGGCGTAAAGTTTAAAGATGAACAAGGGTTAAACGCGATGGTCGACCTTTGGGGTGAATTGGTCGACCAGGTGGCGTTTGTCGCGTACAACCCCTGGGAAAATGTTTATGAGTCGCCGGTCAATGAAGTCACTACGCCCTGTTCGGACCTCTGGCGGCGGATGTTTGTCTGGTACGACGGGAAAGTCAACCCGTGCGACACCGATTATAAATCGACGCTGGCTGTCGGCAATATTAAAGAGAAATCCATCACTGAGCTTTGGCGTTCGCCGGCGTACGAGGCGTTACGAAAAAATCATTTAGAAAAGCAGCGTTCAAAGCTAAGCCCGTGCCAGCGGTGTGTAGTGGTTTAAAGTAAAACGAATAGGAAGATGAAAGGGGGAGGGGAGAAGGGGGATAAAAGATCTCCCATCACCTTTCACCCTTCGCCTTTCTCAAAAGTGTGATTATCAACGGAGCAAGGAAATTTGAAAGCGGGAATTCTACGAATGTTTTTTCTGTTGGGAAAATTGGTGTTTGTGTGGATTTTTTTAATCACGTCTAATGGCTGCATGTCCAATTATTCCTTGAGAAATTCGAACACTAAGTATTCCAGCGATCAGTTCGGCGTATTGACCTTTTTACCCTGGAACGATGATTGGAATAAATTTATGTACCCCAAAGACAAGGCGATCAAAGCGATGGACCTTATTAAAGAATCCGAGGTCAAGTGGGTCCGGTTGGATTTTAGCCGTACTAAGATTCAGCCAGATTCTGAGCACAAGTATGAATTTGAACAGTTTGATTGGCTGGTCGAGGAACTTCGCAAGAGAGATCTTTTGATCCTGGGCGTTTTGGGTTATAGCCCTCCCTGGGCAGCTGAAGATGGTAAATGGAACTCGCCGCCCAAAGACATTCAAAAATTTGGTCAATACGTTTCCGAGACGGTCGGCCGATATAAGGGGAAGGTTGATTATTGGGAAATTTGGAATGAGCCCAATGATGTTGATTATTGGCCGCCGATCGTTCCTTGGAGTGTGTATGCTGACTTATTAAAAGAATCCTATCAGGCCGCCAAGTCCGCTAACTCGCAATGTGTGGTTTTGCACGGGGGATTGGCCGGTGCCAGAATTCAAAGATTAAAAGAACTTTATGAGTTAGGGATGAAGGATTATTTCGATGTTGTGAATATTCATCTTATTGACGACAATCCAGCTTCAAAAAATTATACAGAGGACGTAATGAAGGCCATCTCTGAAGCTAGAAGCGTCATGGGTCAATTTGGTGATGCTGATAAAGAAATGTGGTGGACAGAGGTTGGATCGTCTTCCATGTGGAACACACGGGGAGATTTTTCCGAGGAGAGACAAGCGAAGATATTAAAAGAAGTCTTGCCAGCGATGCTAAACTCAGGTCAGGTGAAGCGTGTGTTCTGGGCTTTTTTTCAAGACACCAAAAAATTTTTTAACCTCAAGGGGATCGACTATTACGGTTTGATCCGGTCGAATTTTAGCAAGAAACCGTCCTATCGCGTTCTCAAGGAGTTGATTCGGCAGGATTAAAAATTTATGTTACCTTTGAAGAAACATCTATCGACTTTAATTCGAATCCCTACCCCTGACGAATCACGGCTGGAATACTTGCGGCTGGATAAGAACGAAAATATCATCCCGCTGCCGCTGAAAATTTTATCGGAATTTAAGAAGGCGCTGACCGCGGATTTTATTTCGGCCTATCCTGAGCCGGGGACACTTTATAAAAAGCTGGCCAGACACGTCGGCTGCAAACTGGAGAACCTTTATTTAAGCTCGGGTTCCGATGGCGCGATCAAATCCGTTTTTGAGGCTTTTGTGGAAATCGATGATAAGGTTTTATTGCTCGGGCCGACGTACGCGATGTTTTATGTGTACGTAAAAATGTTTCAGGCCGAGTCAGTGGAAGTGAAATACGCGGCGGACCTTTCGTTGCCGGTGGAGAAAATTTTATCGCAGATTGAGTCAGCGCAGCCTAAATTGATTTGCATCGCCAATCCCAACAGTCCCACGGGAACCGTTATGAAGCCGGAGGACTTGCGCCAGGTGATGGCATTAGCCCGGCAGAAAAATGCCGTTATTCTCATCGATGAAGCGTATTATCTTTTTTATCCCGAGACCTGCGCTGGATTGATCAATGAATATTCGAATCTCGTGGTGACCCGCACTTTTTCTAAGGCCTTTGGGATCGCCTCGGCGCGTTTTGGTTTCGCGGTGGGCAGCCGCGAGATGATCGAGTGCCTGCAGAAGACGCGTCCGATGTACGAAACCAACGCTTACGCGGTCAAGTTTGCCGGGATCATGCTGGAGTACACGGATGTCGTTAAAAAGAATATCCGCGAGGCCCTTAAGGGTAAACGGTTTTTAGAGCGCGAGCTTAAGAACATGGGTTTGTCCTATTTTAAAAGTTATGCCAATTTTGTGTTGATCGATGTGGGTTCAAAGGACAAGGCCATCGCCACCGAGAAGGCCTTGAAGCAAAAGAAAATCCTTGCCAAAGGCGGCTTTGGTTTTCCTCTTGAACGTTGCCTGCGCATCAACATCGGCAGCGTTGGGCAGATGAAAAGGTTTTTGAAGGTTTTGATAGAGGTGAGCGCCGTCAGGGAGAAAAAAAGGGTTTCTTTGTAGGGGGGAAGAAGACTGACGAAAAGCAATGAGCGAATTCTCCTGAGCATGGTATACTTTGGCTGTTAGGAAAACCTTACAGATGTTAGGTGCGCTTTTATGAGTGTTGCATTCCCGATTGATGAGATTATAAACTCACCTTCCAAATTGGCCATTCTGCGCATTCTGACTTTCCGCAAGGGATTCAAGGCAACGGGCCGCGAAATCGCCAAGCTGTCGGGCTTCTCCGCGCCTTCCACCCACGATTCTCTCAAAGA
>Ga0247727_10018854_pt1 | contig 10779 bp, 7 predicted proteins | sample WisWelCaveWW1625_FD_202498 | JGI IMG/M metagenome (GOLD analysis project Ga0247727, IMG submission 202498) | Biofilm microbial communities from Wishing Well Cave, Virginia, United States - WW16-25 | ecosystem: Environmental > Aquatic > Deep subsurface > Groundwater > Cave microbial mat | place...
GCACTGGAAGTCCTCATATACTGTCACCGTCACTTTAGCGTCGGGACTGCCGATGGCGGAGCCGTCGGAGTTGGGCGGCGGGGTGGAGGTCACCGGCAGGATCGCGCCGAGGGGTTTGGTGTTTTGGTAGATCAGCCACCCGGCCACAGCGACGGCGACCACGGCGACGGCGCCGATGGCAATGAGTCGTTGTTGCCGGGTTTGGCGGTGATGTTTCTCTCTCAGTTGTTGGCGTTTGCTCACAAGTCTCCTCCGTTGCGGCGCACACCTGACAGGTGTTTTGGACACCTGTCAGGTGTGCGCCGGGTTTAGATGTGTCCACTCAACCACTCCACCACATCCCGCAACATCAGCATCGGGTCAGTCTCGTTGTGGAGTTCGTGATATTGGCCCTCATAACGTTTGAAGGTTTTGTCGGCAAAGGCGACACGTTGATAAAATTCCTCTGTGGCTTTCGGGTTAGTGACCGGATCAGCGCCGCCATGCACAAGCAAGATCGAAATCTTGAGAGGAAAACTTTTTTTACCGGACCGATCCTTTTTGGCCTCGGCGATGACGAGGCCGTAGTCGTCGAGCGGAGTCTCGTAGTCCGGGGTGTGGCCGCGCGCTCCGCCCGACCGGCCCTGTCCGCGCCAGTCGAAGCCGTAGAGCGAATAGCCGGCGTCATTGAGCGCCCTGGCCACATGCGGCGAGCGCCCGGAGTGATCGTTGAAGCCATGATGGTGGAGGACGAGAGCTTTGGGGTCGGACACTGTCCAACGCTGGGTGAAGAGGTCGAGGCCATCTTTGGTTTTGAGCATTCACTGATTATAGTACAGCCCAAAATTGCCACAATCCGTGTACAATTCGCTTGAGACCTTTTGATGAGCAAAACCGCATTATTCACCGGACTGGTGCTGGATGAGGGCGACCACGTGTTGGAAACAACACAGGTGGGAGACGAGGCCTTTTACATCGTGGACGACGACGGCTTCCGGCGACACGTCCCGGCGGAAGAGATTGACAAAGCGGTACTCGGCCAATTGCGCGAGCAGATCATGTCCAACCGCGACGCGGTGACTCAAGGCGCTTTGCAGATGATGGGCGCAGATGACCTCTTCAGCAAAGCCATGATCGACTCCTCGCTTAACAACATTGACTCCAACTTTGCCAGGCTGATGGAGCAGGGCCTGCCGGAGCAGGCGCGACAATGGCTGGGCCTGTTGGGCTTCCGCATCATTGTCAATTATCACGGCGAAGTGATCCGCATGGACTCGCCGGGCACGTCTGGGCCGGATGACGAATTGTGACAGGGTGACAAGATGACACGGTGACGGGATGGTGGTTTCATCCCGTCACTCTGTCATCCCTTTATCTTGTCAAAAACAAATGACAACTCTCCATCCCGAAACCATCTCAGCCATTGTCAGCGGACTCCATGGCGCGCCCTTTGACGTGTTGGGAATCCATCCCTCGACGGATGGCGTCGCCGTGCGTACCTTCCAGCCGCAGGCCCAAAGTGTGACGGTCCTGGCCGAAGACGGCGTCTCAAAAGAGTTGGAGAAGATTGACGAGGAGGGGTTGTTCGAGGCGGTCTTCCCGGATCGATCCGAGATCTTCCGTTATCGGTTGAAGATTACGATGAGCGCTGGCGACAACTATGAGATCGAAGACCCCTATCGCTTCCCGCCTCTGCTCGGCGAGGAAGATTTATATCTCTTCAACGAGGGCAATCACTTCCGGCTATACGACAAAATGGGGGCGCAATTGATCGAAGTGGACGGCTTCCCCGGTGTGAGCTTTACAGTGTGGGCGCCCAGCGCGTTGCGCGTCAGCGTCGTCGGCCACTTCAATCAGTGGGATGGTCGGCGGCATCCCATGCGCCCGCGCGGCTCGTCCGGCGTGTGGGAGATTTTCCTCCCCGGACTGGGCGCGGGTGAGATTTACAAGTATGAGATCAGGACACGTTATCGCGGCTACACGGCTGTGAAGGCCGACCCGTACGGGTTCGCCGCCGAGGTGCGCCCCAACACCGCCTCCATCGTCGCCGACATCCACCACTTCGATTGGCGCGATCAGGAGTGGATGGCGGGGCGCAAGGCGCGGCAGGCCCTCGACGCGCCGGTGTCAATTTACGAAGTGCATCTCGGCTCGTGGCGGCGCGCCGAAGACAATCGCCTGCTCACCTATCGTGAATTGGCCGAGACCCTGATCCCCTATGCTAAAGAACAGGGCTTCACCCATCTTGAACTGTTGCCCATCACTGAACATCCCTACGATGGATCGTGGGGATACCAAACCGTGGGCTATTTTGCCCCCACCTCGCGCTTCGGCACGCCCGCCGATTTTGCTGATTTTGTGGATGCCGCCCACCACAATAGCATCGGCATCATCCTCGACTGGGTGCCCGCCCACTTCCCCAAAGATGGGCACGGCCTGTCATTCTTCGACGGCACACATCTCTACGAACACGAAGACCCGCGCCTCGGCGAACACATGGATTGGGGGACCTACATTTTTAATTTTGGCCGCAACGAAGTAAGTGAATTTTTATTGAATAGCGCCCTGTTCTGGCTCGACAAGTATCACCTCGACGGCCTGCGGGTGGACGCCGTCGCTTCGATGTTGTACCTCGATTACTCTCGCAAAGCCGGAGAGTGGATCCCAAACAAGTACGGCGGGCGGGAAAACTTGGAAGCCGTCGCCTTCATCAAACGCTTCAACGAGGTCACCCACGAGAAGTTCCCCGATGTCCTCACCTTCGCCGAAGAGTCCACTGCCTGGCCGATGGTGTCGCACCCGACCTACATCGGCGGCCTGGGCTTCGATCTCAAGTGGAACATGGGCTGGATGCACGATATGCTCTTATACATGAGCAAAGACCCCGTCCATCGCCGCTATCACCACAACAACCTGACCTTCTCTCTTCTCTACGCCTTCACCGAAAAATTCACCCTCCCCCTCTCACACGACGAGGTAGTGCACGGCAAACACTCCCTGCTCTCGAAGATGCCGGGCGACACCTGGCAACAGTTCGCCAACCTGCGGGCGCTGTACGCCTACATGTTCGCCCACCCCGGCAAGAAACTGCTCTTCATGGGCGCGGAACTGGGCCAGTGGATTGAATGGAGCGATACCAAGGGCCTGGACTGGAATTTGCTGGAGTACGAACCGCACAAGGGAATGCAAACCTGCCTCCGTGACCTCAATCGACTCTATGCCTCGGAGAAAGCACTGCACGAGCAGGATTTCAGTTGGGAAGGCTTTCAGTGGATTGACTTCCGCGACGTGGATCAAAGCACCGTCTCGTTCATCCGCAAAGGCAAGAGCGCGGACGATCAAATCGTCGTCGTCGCCAATTTCACCCCGGTGCCGCGACAGGGCTACCGGGTCGGCGTGCCGGGACCCGGCCTCTACCGCGAAATTTTCAATAGCGACTCGTCGTACTACTACGGCAGTAACGTGGGCAACGTCGCCGTCCCCGCCGATGAGATCGAGTGGCAGGGCCAGCCCTATTCGGTGTTGTTGACTGTGCCGCCGTTAGGGGTGGTGTATTTCAAGGGGGAGGGGGCGAGGGGTGAGGTGAAGTCGCAGGAGTGAGCAGTATCCTGAAATGGGATTTATCCGCCTCTAAATATTGGGAGCGGCTTGTAGCCGCTAACTGTTTTTGCGTCGTGACAGGTCGCGCTTGCAACGCGCCCCGTGAAGGTTGGTCTTACCCCCAAACCCCTCCCCTCATTCTTGCTATAATCTCCGCTCACTCAGAAACCAATACTTTCTGCGAGTCTGCTTCAAACGTAGCATAGCCCCTTGTGAGCGTCGCCCGGGCACAAGCCTTACGCTACGACAGGTCAGACAGACTACACAGGATCAACTATGGCTAAAAAATCTCACCCTAACAAACCCATGACCGGCGCCGAAGTGCGCCAGGCGTTCCTCGACTACTTTGCCGAGATGAAGCACACCGTCGTGCCGTCCTCCTCGCTCGTCCCCGGCAACGACCCCACCCTGCTGTTCACCAACGCCGGCATGGTGCAGTTCAAAGACGTGTTTCTGGGGCAGGACAAACGCCGCTACAGCCGGGCCACCACCGCCCAAAAGTGCATGCGCGTCTCCGGCAAACACAACGACCTCGAAAACGTGGGGCCCTCGCCGCGCCACCACACCTTCTTCGAAATGCTCGGCAACTTCTCCTTCGGCGACTACTTCAAGCAGGATGCCTGCCGCTTCGCCTACGACTGCGTCACCAAAGTCTACGGCATCGACCCCTCACGCCTCTACTTTACCGTTCACAAAGATGATCAGGAGGCGTTCGACATCTGGGTGAACGACATTGGCGTGCCGCCGGAACGGGTAGCCCGCCTCGGCGACAAAACCAACTTCTGGCAAATGGCCGACGTGGGACCCTGCGGCCCGACCGCCGAACTGCACTACGACTTCCATCCCGAAAGGGGTCAACTCTTCGGCGACGATCTGGCGCACGGCCTCGACGAGAACCCCGACTACCGCTTCCTCGAAATCTGGAATCTGGTCTTCATGCAATTCAATCAGGCGGCGGACGGGACGCGCACGCCCCTGCCCAAACCCGGCGTGGACACCGGCCTGGGCCTCGAACGGATCACGATGGTGGTGCAAGGCACAGAGGTATCCTACGAGACCGATCTCTTCACGCCGATTATGGATCACATTCAAACGATGGCGGGCCACGATACTGATGAGCGCGCCAAAGGGGAAGTCGCCTACCGCGTCATTGCCGATCACACCCGGGCCGCCGCCTTTCTCATTGCCGATGGCGTGGTGCCCGGCAACAACGACCGCAACTACGTCTGCCGTATGGTCATCCGCCGCGCGGCGCGCTTCGGGCGCAAGATCGGGTTCGGCGATCCCTTCATGGGCCAAGTGGCCGAAGCCGTCATCAAAAGTTTCGGCGCGGTCTATCCCGAACTAATGAAGAACCGCAACGCCATCTTGCAAACGATCACCCAAGAGGAGGAACGCTTCCGCCGAACAGTGGACACGGGCACGGCCTATCTTGAGGGGATGCTGTCGGAATTGAGCGCGCAGGGCAAAAAGACTCTCGACGGCGGCAAAGCGTTCGATCTGTATGCAACCTACGGCCTGCCGTTGGAGATCACCCGCGACATTTGCCGTGAGCGCGGCTTTGAGGTGGACGAAGCCGGGTTCAAAGCGGCGATGGAAGCGCACCGCAAAGAGTCCTCAACCGAGTGGCACAAAGAAGGCACGGCGGAGAACACCGAGTTCTATACTAAACTCCTCGCGGAGTTGCAGACGGCGGGCAAGCTCGCCGCTGAAGGCGTGGAATACAATCCCTACGGCGAGGTGGAAATGCAGGAGGTGGTTGCCGCCCTCATTGTCGGCGGCCAAAGAGTAAAAAGGGCGAAGCTTGGTGACAAGGTTGAGGTCGTCCTCCCCCGCACCCCGTTTTATATTGAGATGGGCGGTCAGGTCGCCGACACCGGGGTAATCGCCTCTTATAAAAAAGAAACCGACGAAGCGCCGGACTGGGAAATCCGCCTTGACGGTGTCGCCCGCCCGATTGGCGGCCTCATCGTCCACAGCGGCGAAGTGTTGAGCGGCAACCCGAAAGAGGATGACAAGACCTGGGCGATGGTAGACGACGAACGGCGCTGGGACATCATGCGCAACCACACCGCCACCCACCTGCTTCACTCTGAACTGCGATTCGTGCTGGGCGATCACGTGCGCCAACGTGGGTCACTGGTCGAGCCGGATCGGCTGCGTTTCGACTTCAGCCATCACAGCATGGTGACGCAGGATGAACTGGCCGCCATTGCCCGCAATGTCAACGACGCCGTCCTCAAAAACTACCCGGTGCGAATTGAATTCATACCGCTTGAGAAGGCAGTGAGAGCAGGGGCGATGGCCCTGTTTGGCGAAAAGTATCCCGAAGTCGTGCGGACGATCAAGATCGGCGAGCCGGAGACGTTTTCGTACGAGTTGTGCGGCGGCACGCATGTGTCCCGGACCGCCGACATTGGTCCCTTCATCATCACCAGCGAAGGGTCGGTAGGCGCGGGCCTGCGCCGCATCGAGGCCCTGACCGGGCGCGCGGCGCAGGAATTGATCCAGAGTCGGCTGGCCGCGTTGGATCGAGCGGCGGCCTATCTTGGGGTCAGCGCTGAAGAGGCGGATCGCAAAGTGCTGTCGTTGATGAACGATCTGAATGCGGCGCAGAAAGAGATCGCGCGTTTGCAACGCGAGTCGTTGAAGAGCAATTTTGAAAAACTGTTACCGCAGGTGAAAGAGGTGAAAGGGGTGTTGGTGCTGACGGCGCAGATCAACGGCGCGAATAAGGACACCCTACGCGAGATGACGGATTGGTTCCGCCAGCGGGTGACATCTGGCGTGGCGGTGTTGGCAACCGTCGAAGAGGGCAAGCCCCAACTCGTGGCCGCCGTCTCGGATGATTTGACGAAGCGCGGCCTGGATGCGGTGAAGTTGATCAAGGCCATTGCGCCGGTGGTGGGCGGCGGCGGCGGCGGCAAGCCGACCCTGGCTCAGGCTGGCGGCAAGGACCCGACGCGATTGGCTGAGGCGTTGGCGCAGGTGGAGGGGTTGGTGGCCGGGGTGTTGGAGTAGAGATTGGAGATTATTGGAGATTATTGAAAGCCCCGTCTTCTTCGAGAAGATGGGGCTTTTTGTTTGCATCGTCACGGCGTTGGCGTGTCCGGTGGTGGCGGATCGGTCGGAGGAGGAGGATCGGTCGGCGGCGGAACTGGGGTATTCGTCGGCGGTGGGAGCGGAGTATCCGTCGGCGGCGGAGCTGGGGTATTCGTCGGCGGTGGGAGCGGAGTATCCGTCGGCGGTGGGAGCGGAGTATCCGTCGGCGGTGAGAGCGGAGTATCCGTTGGTGGCGGCAGAGGTGTATCCGTCGGCGGCGGCAGGGGCGTGGCCGTCGGCACAGGTGTGTTGGTCGGTTCCGGAGTGTTGGTGGGCCGGATTACGCCACCACCGCCACCACTACTGCCGCCACTACCACTGTTGCTACCGCCGTTGCCGCCACCACTATTCCCGCCGCCGTTTGAGGAGCCGTTATCTGGCGTCGAAGTTGGAACGGTGGTGGACTCAAGCGTGGGCGTCGGCGTCGCGCTGAGAAGCGTTTGATTGGTGTTGGGCTTCTTCGTCGGAGTGGTAGTTTGAACTGGATTTGTGTCCAGAGTTATACTCGACGCGTCAATACTGGCCTGTTCAAGGGCCTGGTTCTCGCTAATAGCTTCAGCAATGATGGCGGCTTCGAGCGGGTTGAGTTCCAGCGTGCCATCGTCGGGTTCGTAATTCGCCGAGTCGAAAGAGACGGCCGGAATTTGGAGTTGGGCCAGGTTATCGGCGGCAAAGGCGATGATGGCTGATCCCTGAATGACTAACAGGTTGATCAGTAAGGCAATGAGGATCAGCGTCAACAAAATGACGGTGTCTCTTCGGGAGCGCATGTATTAAATTGTTAGGCTACAATGTGATTTTTTAGTCAAGAGCAGGTAAATTCGCGCTTCAATAGTTCGCGCCGACTTTACCTCATCCGCCAAACGTCGGCGTAGCGGCCGGCGGCTCAGGAGTATCCGGCGGTGGCGGCGCCGGGGTATCCGTTGGTGGCGGCGCCGGGGTATCTGTCGGCGGCGGCGCCAGGGTATCTGTCGGCGGCGGGGCCGGGGTATCCGTTGGTGGCGGCGCCGGGGTATCCGTCGGCGGCGGGGCCGGGGTATCCGTTGGTGGCGGCGCTGGGGTATCCGTCGGCAAGGGTGTATCCGATGGCGCAGTCGTCGCTGTCGGCAAGGAGGTATTCGTAGGTACAAATGTGTTGGTGGGTGGTGGCGGTTGCGTAGGCCGCAAACCGCCACCACTTTCATTGTTGTTATTGCCACTCTGGGTGGGCGGGTTGTCGGGTGGGTGTATTTCCTGAGTGGGAGTCAGAGTCGGGAGTGAGGTTGGTTCGAGTGTGGGAGTAGCCGAGGCGGGTTGCCGCGTAGCGGGGCGCGGGCTGGGTGTAGGTTGTGGCTGATCGGCCCCAGTAACCAGAATCACTTTGCCTGAGTCGGCGCTGACTAGTTCGCGCGCCTCATCTTCTTCGAGAGCTTCGGCGATGACAGCCGCTTCGAGCGGGTTGAGTTCGGGCAGGTTACTCGAGTCGACCTGGTAGTTGGCGACGCTCAATGGCTGGCCCGGCACGTCAATTTGGCCTGTTTGGTTGGCCGAAGCCAGCGCCAACAAAGCCGATGCCTGGATGATGAGGAGGTTGATTAGCAGGGCGATGATGACAATCACCACCAGTGCAATCGTTTCTCTGCGCGAGTTCATGGTGTGGTATGACCCGCGTACTATTCTAAATCAAATTGTGGCCTTTGGGTAAAAATGGTGTATAGCGCCATGCTATCTTCGCCAAAGGTGGCGCAGGCTTCCACCGCAAACTCATCCCGGTCTGCCAGAGCCATAACTGTTGGCTCACTGATCAGGATATGATCGTCAGTTCGGTGGGCGTGGGCTTGCATGGCTTCAACAGTTTGGATGGCTTCACCTGTCACCGCCTCAGGGGCCGCATCGGGGTCGTCGGCAATGTCAACCTGCGCCTCGGCGGTGTGAACCGTGACTCTTAATTCGAGGGCGGGCTGATTGCGAGTGGCGCGTTGGGCATTGATGACCGCCACCTCTTCCCACAGAATGATGGCGGCGCGCATGGCATTTCGAGCGGCGGTGTCGGGTGCCACTGCCTCGGGCAGGCCAAAAACAATCAAGGAGCGTTCCGGGCCAAATTGCGTGATCGCTCCACCGCGTTCGTCAGCCAGTTCCTGGAAAATGCGATCATATTCTTTTAGAAAGTAACTGGTGATGCCGGGGTCGCTGTCAGCAAAAACCGAGCTGGCATTGATGATGTCGGCGCACAATACCGTCACCGTCTTTACCGTAACCGGTTCGAGATGAGCACCCTGTTCCACCGGAACAACCGGCGCTGACACTGATGACTCAGGTGTTACCGCCTCTTCGTAGGAGGCGGCGACTATTATTTCACCCTCGGCCTCATCCTGGACCGATTCTTCAATCGGCGCTTCTCCGTTAACGGGCGTCAACGATGCCCCATCGTTCAACGGCGGCGTTGAGGAATTAACGAGTTCGGCCTTGCCATTGACCACGAGCGATTGGGCCGAAGGCAGACCCTCTGACAGATCATCAGAGCCATCCATTACCGGGAGAGGCACAGAGAGGGTGAGGGGTGAAGGCGGTGGCGGCAATGGGGTCCCCGGTTCACGCAGCCGCAGTTCACGTGTCATGCGATTGAATTGCTGGGCCAATTGACCTGTCTCATCCTCGCCGTACTCGTTGACTTCCACCTCGAAGTTGCCTCGCGTCACCACCTCCATAGCCTCCGTCACTTCGTCAATGGGTGCGGCGATGAGCCGAGCCACCGCGATCCCCATCAACGCCAGCAATACCACTGCCGCCATCCCAATCCCGATCCACACTGAAACGTCAATCGCGCCCAGTTGATTATCGGTCATGAGTGAACGCGGTAGAGAGACGCCGACCAACCAGCCGGAGGGCTGGGTACGCAAAGTCAACGCCCCCAGGGCTTCGCTGTACTCTGAGGCATTGAAGGTGAAGATACGGTTCTGCAGTCGGCCTACTCCGCCGGCTTTCACTGCGTCAATAATTTCTGTAGTGACGCTGGGAAGCTCGAAGGCATCCTCAGTTGTGGTCGCCGCCGCCTGGCCTTCCGGCGTGTAAAGGGTGATGTTCGCCAGCGAATTGCCCTTCATCTCCGCGACCACCTCAAGCAGAGGCGTGCCGACCAGCACCACGCCCAGTACCGTCTCGCCGTCTTTCACCGGGCCGGCAGTGTAGAGCGCCGCTCCCCAGGGAGCTTCGATCACGCCGACAAACTTGTCGCCGATGTTGTCGCTTTCACCAGCCAGCACGCGCTGAACAACGGGCCACGATTCAAACTCGGCTTCGTCGTCGGTCACGAATCCCTCGGGTGCCTGGCGCAAACTGTAGAGTACTTTTCCTTCATCGTCTAACACCTGCACCAGAGACAATTTCGAGTTCACCGACAGCGGGCGGATCAATGTATCCAGAGCAGTCGTGTCCGCCGCTGCCAACGCCGCCGGCACGCCGCTGGTGCGCGAAATGGCCCGCAGAGCCGACAACTGATCCGTCTCAAGTTGAAAGACGCTGTCGTTGGCGGTGACATATTCATCCACCAGTTGGGCGCGGAACTGTTCTTGCAACGACCGCGAAAAGGTCTGGCTGACCAGCCAGGTGAGAATACCAAACAGCGTGATCAACCCGACCAGATAGGGGACGGTAATTTTGACCCACAAAGGCAGGGAATAAATGGCGGCGGCAAACCGCGAACGAATTTCAGAGAGGAGGTTCATATCGGCACATGATTTCGCGCAATCTAATCGGATTGCCCGATTGCTGGTATGAGATTATAGTACATCTGAAAGGCAGGCGCATTGAAAGAACAAATCCTGTTTCTCGATCCACACGACGATTATCATTCGGCGCGGGACAAGATGAGCTGGACGCAGGCCGACCGGGTATTGCTGGTATGGCCGGGCCGCCGACGGGTACGCAAGCTCAACCGTCAGCTTGACCTGCTTCTGCTTCAACGCCATGCCAACCGGCTGGGCGCAGCGCTGGCCCTTGTCGCCGATGATCCCAGGGTATGCGATCACGCCGACACTTTAAGCATTCCCGTGTTCGACTCGGTGGACGACAGCCACCTGCATCCCTGGCGAGTCCGCCGTCCGGCCCGCCCACCCC
>Ga0247727_10018855_pt1 | contig 10778 bp, 8 predicted proteins | sample WisWelCaveWW1625_FD_202498 | JGI IMG/M metagenome (GOLD analysis project Ga0247727, IMG submission 202498) | Biofilm microbial communities from Wishing Well Cave, Virginia, United States - WW16-25 | ecosystem: Environmental > Aquatic > Deep subsurface > Groundwater > Cave microbial mat | place...
TGCGGGTGCGTCATGGTCGGCACCCACAGCGCAGGCGCGAAGATCGCGTTCGGCCCCTTGAAGCCCTTGGGAGCGATCCCGACCACGGTGAACGCGTGGCCGTTGAGCGTGATCGTCTGGCCCACGATCGCGGGATCGCCGCCGAGCCGCCGCTGCCAGAAGTTATAGGAGAGCACGGTCACGAGGCTCGCGCCCGGGACCCGGTCCTCGTCGGGCAGGAACGCGCGCCCGAGGCCGGGCTTGACGCCCAGCAGGCTGAAGAAGTCGCCCGTCACCATCTCCCCGAAGATCTGCTCCGGCTCGCCCTTGCCGGAAAAGGCGAGCGGCAGGCCGTTGTGTGCGGCCATCCCCGTGAAGACGTCGTTGTTCTTGCGGTAGTCCTCGAAGTTGAGCCGCGAGGTCGTCATGTAGTTGAAGAAGGCGCCGCGGTTGCGCTCGTCGGTGGTGAAGACGGCGACCAGGCGGTCGGGATCCTGCATCGGCAGCGGGTGGAGCAGCACCGCGCTCACGAGCGTGAAGATGGTGGTGTTCGCCCCGACGCCGAGGGCGAGCGACAGCGCCGCCACGGCGGTGAAGCCGGGATTCTTCGCGAGCAGACGCGCCGCGAATCGGAGGTCTTGCAGCAGGGTGCCCATGGTCGACCTTCCTGAGCGCCGCCTGCCCCCGAAGCGGCCCTCGAGACTGAGGATCGAGCGAATCGGTGACGATGCTATCACTGCCAGGCGGCCTTCGAGCACAGGCAAAGCCGATCTCGGCAGTCGAAGAAGCGAGGCATTTGCGTCGCTGTCGCCGGCGGGGCAGCATCGGACCATGAAGCAAAGCAAACCGCCCGCCGCACACCAGCAGTTCGTCCGCCGCTTTCCGAAGCTCGCGCAGGCCTGGGAGCTCGTCAACGAGGAGGGCGCAGCGGGCCCGCTCGACGCGCGGACGCAGCGGCTCGCCAAGCTCGCGATCGCCGTCGGCGCCATGCGCGAGGGGGCCGTCCACTCGGCCGTGCGAAAGGCCCGCGACGCTTCTGTGTCGATCGGGGAGATGGAGCAGGTGGTGGCGCTCGCGGCGAGCACGATCGGCTTTCCGTCGAGCGTAGCGGTCTGGAGCTGGATCCGTGAAGAAGCGGGCCCGAAGGTGCTATAGCCCTGGTTGAGGCGCGGTTGGAGTGCGCCTCGTTCGTTCCCCGCCGTCAGGGCGCTGAGGCAGGCGGGATCCGGCGTTTCGTGGCCTGCTCGAAGGCGTAGGCGAGAGCGAGTAGCCGCGGCTCGCTGCACGAAAGGCCGGTGAAGCTCACGCCGTACGGCGCCGGCTTCGCCGCGAACGCGTCTGGAAACGCCGGGGTGGGCGCGTTCGGCACCAGGCCGAACGGGACGATCACCGTCGGATAGCCCGGCCGCGCGGCGATCGACGCGCCGCTCGAGCCCGGGAAGAGCAGGGCGTCGAGCTGCTGTGACTTCATCACCTCTTCTATGCCGTGGGCGCCGGTGAGCGCCAGGTCGCGGGCCCGATCGGCTTCGTAGCGTGCGCGATCGGCCAGGACGTCCATCTCGTCCGAGATGTCGAGCAGCGACTGCCCGTACTTGATCGCTCCGGCCTTCTGGTGGTCGATGTTCCAGTGACGCAGCGCCGTGAGCGTCCCCACCGGCGCACGCTCACCCAGGCTGGCCAGCCACTTGTTGAAGTCCCGCTTCATGCCGTACTTGAAGACGACCGAGCAGTCGGCGTCCTTGCCCTTCGCGTTGTTGGCGCCGCCGCAGATGCCCCAGAGCAGGATGTTCCGGCCCGGGTCCGGGTCCACGACGCTCGGGATGTCGGCGGGATCCACGACGGTCGCCCCCTGCGCGCGCAGGACCTGGATCGCCTCGGCCATGACCTTCGCCTGGTCCGGGTTCAGCCCGCCGCGGGGCTCCTTCGCCCCGGGCGGGGTGACCTTGTCGTAGTAGAACGCGCGCGGGATGCCGATCCGCGCGCCCTCGAGCGCGCCCTTATCGAGGAACTTCGTGTAGTCGCGTCCCGCCGGGGGCGCGCAGGTCTTCGTGGCGTCGTCGTCGGGGTCGGGCAGAGCACCCTCGAGCGCGCCGAGCAGGATCGACGCGTCCATCACGCTGCGCGCCATCGGCCCCGGCGTGTCCTGGTCCGCGGCGATCGGGATGACGCCGCGGCGGCTCACGCGGCCCACGGTCGGCTTGATCCCGACCAGCATGTTCTGGTTCGACGGGCTCAGGATCGAGCCCGACGTCTCGGTACCCACGCTCGCCGCCCAGAAGCTCGCCGCGGTGCCGATGCCGGAGCTGGAGCCGCCGGTCCCGAGCGCCGGCCGGCCGTCGAATGTCGCCTCGCGCGGGTCGCGGCGCGGATCGTACGGGTTGAACCCGTAGCCGGCGAGCGCGTTGTAGTTGGCGGGCATCGGCGAGGGCGCACCGGCCACCCAGTTGGCGAGCTCCGTCATGGCCGTCTTGGCCAGGATGATCGCGCCCGCATCGCGCAGGTTCTTCGTGAGCGTGGCTTCGTAGGGCGGAACCAGTCCGTCGAATGCCAGCGCGCCGCCGGTCGTCGGCATGTCGGTGGTGTGGATGTTGTCCTTGAGAGCCACGGGTATGCCGTGGAGCGGCCCGCGCAGCTCTCCCGCGGCCCGCTCGCGGTCCAGCTCGTCCGCCTGCCGCAGCGCGTCGCGGCTCACAGCCATGACCGCGTTCAACTGGTCCTCGTAGAGCGCGATGCGCGACAGATACTGCACGACCAGCTCGCGAGACGTGACGCGGCGCTCGCCGAGCGCGGCCTGCAGGTCGGGGATCGTGGCCTCGGTGACGGAAAACGGGGGGCGTTGCCGCGGCTTCTCTTCGGCGGCCGCAGCCGGCGTGGAGACAGAGGCGAGCACGGCGAGGACGAGGGCGAAGTGGCGAGGGCGCATGCCGGGGATTATGCCCTCAGGCCGGAGGCTCGAGCCCCTCCGCTCGTTTCACCAGCGCGCCGATCGTCGTGGTGGCGGATCAGAGCCGGTCGTCGCGGCCCCCGCTGATGGCCTCCGACAGCGACCGCCCCGAGCAGTGCTGTGGCCGGAACGGGACGAGTCGGGCCTTGCTCTGTCGCCGCTCCCGGAGCTTGACGGCTCTTCGCGAGAGGCGGTACTGTCGCCGCGATACGACTTGGGAGGCCAACACGCTTCAGAGCGACGCGGGCTGATCCAATGACGCGCCTATGCCTTCGGGTGGTTCCGGTCGCATTGTTGCTCGCAGCCTGCGCCACGGATCGGCGGCCCGCCGACCGCGCCGAGCTCAAGCCGCGCTTCGACATCCACCAGGTCGTCTCCCCAGAGCTGCTCCGCCAGGCCAACCACGGCCGGAACGTCGTGGGGACCGACGGGCGTTTCGTCATGCCCCAGGGCGTGCGACGGGCCTGGATCGACGTGGGGGCGCACCTCATGGAGTGGACGCGAGCGGAGCTCGAGCGCAGCGACGACATTGCCCTCGTCGCGATCGAGCCGCTGGCGGAATGCTGGAAAGTCTGGCCGGACAACACCCGGCTGATCGCCCTTCCCGTCGCAATCGCCACCGAGCGCGGGTCGCTCGACTTCAACGTGAACGCGGAGAACGCCACGAGCTCGCTGCTGAAGAGCGCCGCGGGGACCTTCGTCAGCGAGCAGACCCGGACCGTAGAGGTGCGGAAAGTTCCGGTTCTGCGCCTCGAGGACGTCCTCGAGCGGATCCCGCCGGAGATCGACGTCGAGTATCTGAAATCGGACGTTCAGGGTCTCGACCTGCAGGTCTTGAAATCGGGCGGCGAGCAGTTGCGGCGCGTTGCCAGGGTGAAGGCCGAGGTGATCGTCGAGCGTCTCTACGAGGGGAGCGGCGAGTTCCGGCAGGGCACCGCGGCGGAGTTCGTCTCGTACATGCAGAGCCAGGGTTTCGAATTCGAGCGCGATAGCGGTGACTACGGGGCCTGGCTCGACAAGGCGTTCGTCAATCCGCAGCGACTGGGATGGCTCGCACGCGCCCGCCGCTACCTGCGGTCGCGGGGACGCTAGAGCGCTCTTGGCATGAAGCGGGCGAGGGGGCATGCCCGGGATCATGCGCCGGGGGACGCGCTCGGCAGGACTCGAGGACCGGCCGCGCTGCGAAGGAAGACGAGCGCAAGGAACAGGAGGCCCAGGTAGCTCGCCCAGTCGCGGTTGTGGCGGTGCTCGACCAGGCGGTCGACCCGCAGCACGTCGCGCTCGAGGAACGTGCCGTGGAGCGACACGGTCGCGTCGTGAGTCGGCAGGGCACCCGTCGCCCGCACGCGCTCACCAGTCCAGAGCTGGACGAAACCACCCGCAGGCGTTGTGAGGAAGGCCGTGCGGTCCAGGCTGACGGCCCGGCCCGGGCGCGCGTCTTTCTCGCGCAGCGTCTTCACCGAGTAGCTGTCCGAGGCCTCGATGGCGCCGAGGAAGGGGAGCGGAGCCAGCAGGTAAGCGGCGATGAGCGCGGCGGCAGCCGCGAGCCGCCGCGGACGCAGGTCGCAGGCGACGCCAGTGACATGCCGTCTAGCGATCTCCCACGCCACGAGCAGCGCGCCCCCGACGCTGAGAGCGAAATAGATCGGGCTCTCGCCCGGAATGAGGCCGAAGCTCGTCATGCGCCAGGACAACGGCGCGAGCAGGTGCACTCCGTTGCCGAACTTCACTTCGGTCGCGTCGAGCAGCAGGTGGAGGAGCGCGTTCACCGCGAGCACGGCCAGCACGCGCCGCGGCGCGCTCGTGAGGGCGGCGACCGCGGCCGCGAGCAGGAGGGTCACGGCGAGCGACGCCAGCGCCATCGTGTAGAGCCGCAGGTCGAACGTGTCCGCGGGTAGGCCGAAGCCCACGACCGCGCGCCGCAGGATCCACGGCACGTCAGGCAGCAGGCAGCCGAGGTAGACGAAGCGCGGATCCAGGCGACGCCAGAGCGCGTGGCTCGCGGCTCCCTGCGCGGCGAAGTGGACGAGCGTGTTCGGCACTCGTCCGATCCTACTTCAGCCTCTTCACCTTCCGCCCGGCGGGCCGAGGGCTTGGCCGCGTCGCCCGCGCCGTCGACTGGCGCTGGGGTCGGTTTGCCGCCGGGCCTGCCCGCCGGGGCTTCGTGGGTGCTCGAGCCTCGGCCAGGTCGATACCGAACAGCTCGGAGAGCCCTTCCTCGGCGAGGAGCCTCCCGGGCGCCGGCGCTTTCCGGGCGAGCGGGAGGTGCTTGCCGGCTCGGGCGATGAGGTCCTTCTCGTCCACGCCGCGTAGCTCGAAGAGCAGCTCGGGCCGCGTGTCGAGCCGGGCTCCGACGCCGTACAGCACGGCGGCGACGTGCTTGCACATCGCGGCCCAGTCGGGACAGCTGCAGCCGAACTCGATTTCCGCGGGCGAAGGAAAGAGGCCCGTCCTCTCCGCGCAGATCCGCTCCATGACGCCCCGCGACAGCCGCCCCTGCAGCAGCTCGACGAGAGAGTCGATGCCGCCCGCGCAGCCCTTGCAGAGCGCCACCCAACGCGCGCGAGGCACGGGTGCCACCTGCACCCGGACGGTGTAGAGCGACGACCCGGACACCCGCGCCTTGACCTCCCCCCGTGCGATCTGGAGATCGACGACCGAGCCGCTGCGGACGTAGCTCCGCCCGCGCGGCAGGCGGTTCGAGTAGTCGCTGTAGCGCTCGAGGTTGCGGCACCAGCTCTGGCCCCAGAAGGTCCGCGCGATGGCGCGCCCGGCGACGACCACGGGCGAGACCGGGTGGCCCTTCTTCCGCAGCCGCTCCATCTCCCGCTCGGCCTGCTTGCGCCGGGCGCGGACGGGCACGTAGGGACGAAAGCCGTAGTAGTAGTCCATATCACTCAGGGCACGAGCTCGAAAGCGGGCACGTGCTTCGGGCGGATCGACCCAAAGTGCCGCCGATCGGTCGTGGCGATGACGCGCAGGCGTAGCCGCTCGGCCACGGCGACCACGGAGGCGTCCACGAAGCCGATCTGCGGATAGCGCTGGAGGAGTACAGCGCAGCGCCTGACATCGCCGGCATAGATGTCCTCGAGGGCCAGCTCCTCCGCCGCCAGAGACTCGACGAACCGCCGTTCCGCCGACGCCCCCAAGCGTTCGCGCATCAAGTAGCAGACCTCTGGCACCACCGTCACCGGCACGATCACCGCTTCCCTTGCAGTCTCGATCAGGTCCCGTGACCGGCGGTGCCAGCCGTCCTTCCGATCGGCCAGCGCGTAGAGAATCCCGGTGTCCAGCAGGAGTGGCATCAACGGCGCGGCTTGCGCGTCGCTCGCCGCCGGTGGCGCGAGCGCGGCTCAGCCGCACCCGGCTTCTGTGCCGCTTCCAGGGGGTGAGGCTCGAGTGCCTTCCAGAGAAACTCCTCGTGGCGCTCCGCGACGTCGCGCCGGCCGCTGTCACCGACGCCGATGAAGCTGAGCGGCGGGCGCACCTCGGCGGCGACCTCTCGAGCGATCGCGTCGCGCACGATCGCCGCCACCGAGCGGCCACGCCGTCGAGCCACCAGGCGGAGCTCCCGCTCGATGCCCTCCTCGATGAAAATCGTCGTACGTTTCATATGAGATACGCTATCATATAAACGAGCCCGGCGGAGACTCGATCGCGTGGGCGCGGGGCGCGTTTTCGTCCTCCGCGCCGGCTCCCCCCGAAGGGGCTTCCCACGTTCTTGGGGGCGGCAGAGTGTCGTCCCCCCTTTGCCGAGAAGGCACGCGCCTCGGATTGGGCAGCGGGACGCCAGGTCATGAGGTTACTCGCTGGGGTTCGGCCGAGGCGACCCGTGCGGACGTCTCCGCCGAGGCGCGCCTCGTCGCGGACCCTGTGGTAGTCGCGCGCGCGAGGGTCGCGCTTTCGAAGCCGTAGGCGTCGGCGATGTTCGAATGATTGAGGGAGGCGAGCAGCTTCGCCTCGCGCTCGAAACGGGCGAACAGCTCACCCCGGCGGCGCCGAGAGTCACGACGATCTCGTAGGGGACCCAGACGGCTGCCCTGAGACGGACCCAGGCGGACCCAGTCTGTATGCTCCTCCCTGCGGCTTAAGGTCAGGCTGAGTCTAGCGGATGGCGCCGCCGCCCGCTGCCCCGCTGCGCGCGCCTACTGGTCGGTCCCGAAGCCGGGGTGTAGACTGCTTCGAGAGGAGCAGATGCCTTCTCCCTTTCCCGGCATGGACCCCTGGCTGGAGCGTCCAGATCTCTGGCCGGACGTCCACAACAGCCTGATCGCTGCGATCCGAGACGTCCTGGCCCCCCGCCTGCGCCCTCGCTATGTCGTCACCATCGAAGAGCGAGTCTTCGTCGAAGACCAGCAGGGCCTGAGTCTCGTCGGCCGGCCCGATGTTGCGGTCGTGGCGACGGGGCGAGTCGCGGGCGGCGGCAGTGCGCGCTCGGCCAGCGCCGTGGTCGAGGTCGAAGTTCCAGTGACCGATCGTGCGCGCGAGACCTATCTCGAGGTGCGCGGCGCCCAGGAGGGAGAGGTGGTCACGGTCATCGAGGTCCTCTCGCCCTCGAACAAGCGCAAGGGCGAGGGACGTCGGGCCTGCCTCGAGAAGCGAACGGCCACGTTCGCCTCTCTCACCAGCCTCGTGGAGATCGATCTGCTCCGGGCCGGCGAGTCCATGCCCGTGGTTCGGGGGCGTCCCGCCTCCGACTACTCGATCCTGGTCAGCCGCTCCTGGGCTCGTCCCCGAGCGGACCTGCTGCCGTTCTCGGTGCGGGACGAGATCCCCCCTCTGCCCGTGCCGCTGCGACGGTCGGAGGAAGAGCCCACCCTCGGCCTGGGGACGATCCTGCACGGGCTGTACGACCGCGCGGGCTACGACCTGCGGATCGACTATGCGCGGCCCCCCGATCCGCCCCTGCGTGAAGACGACGCGGTGTGGGCTCAGGAACTGCCGAAGGCCACGCGACCTTCCTGATCCCGGGTCACCTCCGCCACCTTCACTCCCCGGCCGAGGCCGCGCGCAGGTCGAGGGCGACGAGGTCCAGGATCTCGTCGTCCTTCATTTCCGTGAGCAGCCGCTCGGCGCCGCCTTCGAGGAAGTCGCGCGCGAGCTGCCGCTTCGAGTCGATCAGGCGGTCGATTTTGTCCTCGACCGTGCCCCGGCAGACGAACTTGTGGACGAGCACGTTCTTCGCCTGGCCGATGCGGAAGGCGCGGTCCGTGGCCTGGTTCTCGACCGCCGGGTTCCACCAGCGGTCGAAGTGTACGACATGGGAGGCGGCCGTCAGGTTGAGGCCGGCGCCGCCCGCCCGGAGCGAGAGCACGAAGAACGGCACGGCCTCGTCCTCCTGGAAGCGCCTCACGAGCTCCTGGCGCTTCCCGACCGGGGTCTCCCCGTGGAGCACGAGGCCCGCGCGCCCGAAGACCGACCCGAGATGCGCGGCGAGCGGTGCGGTCGCCTCGCGGAACTGCGTGAACACGAGCACCTTCTCCTGTCGTGCCGCGAGCACCTCGGCGATCTCGCGCAGCCTCCCGAGCTTGCCGCTATCGGCCTCGGCCCAGTCGGAGTCGCCCAGCCACTGCGACGGGTGGTTGCAGATCTGCTTGAAGCGCGTGAGGAAAGCCAGGATCAGCCCCTTTCGCCCGATCCCCTCGGTGCCCGCGATTCTTTCGCCGAGCTCCTTCACGGCTTCCTGGTAGAGCGCCGCCTGCTTCCGGCTGAGCGCGCAGAAGGCCTGGACCTCGGTCTTGTCGGGCAGGTCGGAGATGACCGAGCGGTCGGTCTTGAGCCTTCGCAGGAGGTACGGGCGCACCAGCTCGCGCAGCGGCTCGAACGGGTTGTGAGGCCGCTCGGCGAGGCGCTTGGTGAAGGCGGTGAACTCGCGGCCCGAGCCGAGCAGCCCCGGGTTCGCGAAGTCGAAGATCGACCACAGGTCGGAGAGGCGGTTCTCGACGGGGGTGCCGGTGAGGGCGATCCGCGCGCGGCCGGCGAGCTTCTTCGCCGCCCGGGCCTGCCGGGCGCCCGGGTTCTTGATCGCCTGCGCTTCGTCGAGCACGATGAGGTCGAAGCGCGTGCTCTCGATCCAGGGCAGCCGCAGCAGCGAAGCGTAGCTCGTGACGACGAGATCGACGCCTTCGAGGCGTCGCGGCGGAAGCTCTTTCAGCTCGGCTTTGGGCATGGCGGAGGGATGGGCGACGAGGAGACGCAGCTCCGGTGTGAAGCGCTCCGCCTCGGAGGCCCAGTTGGCGAGAAGCGAAGCCGGCGCGACGAGCAGGCTCGGACGCTTTTGCGCTCCTGCCTCGCGCTTCAGCACGAGCAGCAGCGCGAGCACCTGGAGTGTCTTGCCGAGGCCCATGTCGTCGGCGAGGCAGGCTCCGAAGCCGAGCTTGTACAGAAGATAGAGCCAGCGGACGCCCGCCTCCTGATACGGTCGCAGCGTGGCCTGGAGAGCGCTCCCCGCCTCCACGCGCGCGAGCCCCTCGGGACTCCGCAGCCCCTGGAGCGTCTGCTTCAGCCACGGACCCGCCACCACCCGCGACCAGTCGGGATCGGCCGCCGCCACTGAGTCGTCGTCGGCCACGCGCGCGCCCGCCAGCATCCGCATCGCCTCTGCGAAGCTCAGACCGTCCGCGGCGGCCGCCTGCTCCACCCGCCGCAGCTCATCGAGGGTCCGCCGCAGCTTGTCGGGGTCGACCTCCACCCACTGCCCGCGGACGAGCGCCAGGCCGTCCGTGCTCGCGAGCAGCCGCGCGATCTCGCCCTCGCTGAGCCGCTCGCCGTCGAGCGCCAGCTCCATGCGGAAGTCCAGGAGCGCGTCCGCGCCCAGCCCCGACGGGGCCTGGCTACCCACGGTGGCGGTGACCCGGGGGCGCTGTGGCCGGCTCCCGCGCCAGGAGGAGGGCATGCGGATCACGACGCCCGCCGCCTCGAGCCGCGGGACGTCGCTGAGGAGCTGGAAGGCCTCGCGCGGGGTGAAGCGCAGCGGGTGAAAGATCTCGCCGGTGTCGACCATCGCCTTGAGCCAGGGGCACGTCTCGCCGGCGCGCTGCACGGGCAACAGCAGCGAGAGCAGGCGGTCGCGCTTCGCCTCCCCGGCGTACTCGCCGAGCGCGTGGCCGAGCGGGAGATGCTGGGCCTTACCGTGGGCGGACAGCTGCCCGGTGTAGGTGGCGATGAAGGCGAAGGGCGCCTCGTCGTCCTTGCGGTTCAGGGCGAGGTTGAAGTGGACGCGGCCCACGAGGTTCCAGGCCGGGCTGAAGCGCCGCAGCAGGTCCTGCGCGCCGAGTCCGGAGCGCGCCCGCTCGTCGTGGAAGGCGGCGGCCATCTCCTGCCACAGCGACTCGAGCACCGCGGCGGTGAGGTACTCCGCACCCGTCATCGGCGGCGCGGCCGCGGCCAACGCCTTGAGCGGCTCGCGCGGCGGCGCCGGAGCGTCCCCGCTCCCGCGTCCAGAAGTCGCGTCCGGCGCGGTGCAGAGCGCGTTGACGAAGAGGGCGCCCAGGTCACGCCAGTAGGAGAAGACCGCGGGCAGCGTCGTGCCGACCTCGCCGGCGCCGAGCTGCAGCAGACCGTGGCCGCTCCCGCGGGCGAAGGCATCGAGTAGCCGCGCCTCGGCATCCGGAGGGAGCACAGGCGCGTCTTCCGCCGAAGCCAGCCGCAGGCGGCCGTGGGGCGTGAGCGCCGGCGCGAGTCCGGTGGTGGCTCCAGCGATCACTTCCGACTCCGGATCGTCCCACGCACGGCGGGATTCTAGTCCGCCGTCGCGACGGACGCTGCCGGCGAGCACGCCGGGCCCTCCCGCTTCTTCCACCCAATCCCCCGAGGCGAGCGCACGGCCCGCTCCGTCCCGTCGTCGAGCGCGTAC
>Ga0247727_10018856_pt1 | contig 10778 bp, 13 predicted proteins | sample WisWelCaveWW1625_FD_202498 | JGI IMG/M metagenome (GOLD analysis project Ga0247727, IMG submission 202498) | Biofilm microbial communities from Wishing Well Cave, Virginia, United States - WW16-25 | ecosystem: Environmental > Aquatic > Deep subsurface > Groundwater > Cave microbial mat | place...
GCAGCTATGGACTGATCATCTACGAAAAGTTTCTGCCGACACTGCGTGACCTGGTACAGCGCTACCCGCATTTCTATTCGGACATCTCCGCCCTCACGCAGCCCAATCGGTTCCGGATGCTCCTGCACCTCCGCCACTATCCGGAGATTCACGAGCGCCTGCTCTTCGGCACCGACTATCCCCTGTCTGTGTTCCACGTCGCGGCCTGGGGCCGCGTTGCCTTCGGCACGCTGTGCAACATGATTCGGACAAAAAACCGCTTCGATCGGCAAGTCGAAGTCTGTAACGGGCTGAAGCTCGGCTTTCACTCGCTTGGAGATGTGCTCCTTCATTCAACGGCAAAGACGACGCCTTAGCAGGATGCTGAAAAAGTCCGCCAGCAGCGTTCTCGCGTCGCTCAGAGGCTCAACGTACCGAAGCGTATGCCTCGCCTCTTCGCTCACTGCGGCCTTGCTTGGGACAAGGCGCGTCTCGGCGCGCCAGGGTTGGGCGGGTGAGAAGTCTGGCCTTTTTGAGCATCCTGCCTGGTGTACTCCTGTTATCCCAGACGTGCAGCCCAGTGAAATTCCGGCATGCCACAAAACTTTTCCGCAGCCTGCTAGAGCGAACCATCGATGAGTCAAGACGAGATACTTGCCAGCCTCCGTGAAAGGATTCTGGCCTTCGCCACATTACGAGTATCGAGGGCACAAGCCGAGGATCTGGCTCAAGAGGTGCTGGTGGTCCTCCATCAGAAATACCCCAACGTTGCAGATCTGACCGAACTGGTTCCTCTGGCCTTTCAAGTCCTCCGATTCAAGATGCTGGATGCCCATCGTAAGTCGCTCAGACGGGGTGAGTACAATCAGGAATCGGTTGATGACCTTCCGCTCGCCGATCCCGGCGACGACCCGGCAACGCGACTCGACCAGAAACAGCGAGTAGACCGGCTGCTGGCCGCCATGGCTCAGCTCGGCGAGCGCTGTCGAGAACTGTTCAAGTGGAAGTTAGAAGGGAACAGCTTTCCGGAGATCCAGAAGCTCATGGGACAATCCTCAATCAATACGATCTATACATGGGACCTGCGGTGCAGAAAACAGTTGTTGAGTCTGATGGGCGGATCATGGGAGTGACCGCTAGAGTGCTGAGTTCTAAGTGCTGAGTGCTGAGTTGTAGATTCTGAACGCTTCACGAGATACGCTTCACGTTATTTGGGAACCATGTCTGAACACGATCTCGAAAAACTTCTCGGCGGATTCGCAGCCGATACGCTGACGCCGGAGGAGAAGCAGACGCTCTATACCGCCGCGCTGCAAGACCAACAGCTGTTCAATGCGCTAGCCGATGAGCAAGCTTTGAAAGAGTTGCTGGCCGATCCAGACGTACGCCGCAGACTCCTCGCTTCATTGGAGCAGAAGAGGGGCTCAGGCGCCGGCGGTTCTCTCCCATGGCTGGATTGGTTCCGTCGTCCAGCAGGCCTCGCCTTCGCTGGCGGCCTTGCGGCAGCTACCCTCGCAGTGGTGCTGGGCGTCAGGATTTATCAGGATAGTCTGAGGCAAGCAGCACAGTCGGTCGCAACCGAAGAGGCAAAGCCGGCGACGCCTCAAGCCATTGAGCCGCAGGCGAAAGCGAAAGTGAGCGTGGCTCCAGCAATCGACCTCACGAAGAAAGACACTTCGATCGACAATCTGGCCAAGCGAGAACGGTCCGCGGAGGAAGTGACCGCGTCGGCAGATCAGAAACTCGCAGCGAGCTCTGCACCACCAGCCACCGCGCCAGAACTCGAACAGATACAAGCGCCGGCCGGTGGACGAATCGCTGCCACCGCTACGCCGGCACTCAGTGCTCGTGCCCTGTTCTACGGAGGAGAGCCGGGCCGAGCTGATATGCGATCGATTGCCAAAGAGCAAGAGCAGGCCATGAAGCCCCTGGCCGAGTCGGCACCTCAAGCGAACCGGCTTGAGCGGCCACGGGAAGGGCTTTCACAACTGGGCAAAGCAGCGCGCACGGTCGCTCAACTCAGACCCCTAGGACTCCGCTACAGCTTTGTCGTTCGTGGAACAGATGGGCAGGAGCGAGAAGTGGATGCGGCGGCGGCGTTGAAGAGTATACAGCCGGTATTTTTCACCGTGGAAGCCAATCAGGACGCCTATCTGCAAGTCTGGAAGGCGGTTGGTTCCTCAACGCCGCAACTGCTATGGCCCGGGAAGGAAACCGGTGAGATCTCTCTGAAGATTACCGCTGGTCAACGGCAACAGATTCCTTTGCCGACGGAGAGCGGGCCCGTCACCCTCACGGCTCGTCTCTCCCGAGTACCATTCAGCCCCATCACCAGACACGAAGCCGCCCTGTTCGACCGGCTCTCTTCCAACCAAATCCAAGAATCCATCAGCGCAAGCGACCGAACCGGCTCGCAAGAACGCGCCACCTACATCGTCAACCAAGATCCATCTACAACCGCTCAGATCGCTGTCGAAATTCCCCTCAGCCGGTAGCCCAATTCAACACGTGCGGGTAGATCATGTTACTCCCCACACGCTCTTACTTTCCGCTCCTCTAACGCTAAAAGAGATTCTTTTTTAATGGCAATTTTATCCGCCTTCTCGCCCTCAGGGGTGGCACGGTCCGTGTCTATTGCTTCTGCATATACACGGGCGGCCTCAACACAGGCTTTACTAGGAGGCGCTGTGCCTGATCCACAGGCCGCGACAAAGACTGTGCAAGCTAGAGCGGCGATAATAGGTCCGACAGAACGTGTGGTCATCGTATACATCCTCCAATATTAGACGCCCAACCACTGCGCATACTGACCGCCATAGTACGCAAAACCGGCCCACAATTCCAGTGTGATTGTCGTGCCAGTTCAAAGACTTCCCAAGCAATGGGGTCGCCCCCTCTATCCAGCCTCTGCTCAATAAATTGGGGGTATTCTGAATTCTCGTCGACAGCCAGAGCCATCACGACCGCTATTCTCATAGCGCTATCGATCTTTGAGCCGTCCAATTTTGCTTTCGATCGCCCTCTGTAGTTTGTCTGCGGCTTCGGTCACCGCGAGCTCGATGGTCGCTGCCTGATGGCTCACCGCGAAAGGCTGGAGACCGGCCAGTCTGGCTTCGAGCAAACACCGTTTGTCGTCACCCTTCGATTTGTGACTGTTTGTGTCACTGAGGTGAGCTTCCACGCGAGTAATCCGGTCGCTAAAACGGCCTACAGCCCCCTCGACCGTTGAATGGACGAGGCGCACGACGTCTTCACGTCCTGTGATATTGTTGTCTGTCTTGACCTGAATCTGCATGAATCTACCCTCCTCGCAACGACCATTCACTCAACAGACCGGACCCTAGCGGCAAGACTAAAAAATGTCAATCGGATGAATGTACGGGGTCCAGACCCCGTTGTTTCCTTCGATGGCCATTGCTTTCGCGACCATGTTTCAAGTTGTACTACCAGCTAGTCGTCACCAGTCATGGTGTTAAGATCGACGGACGGCACGCCGTGACAGGAGGCCCACCCCATGACGCTGCCCCTCTTGCCGAGGTACTATACGAAAACTGCTGTTCTCGAAAGACCCATGGATAAGATTCTATTCACAGGTAAAATTATCAGCGTCAAGGCTCGTATCCGACTGATCCGGTCGTTCGATGAAATCCCAACCCATCAGTACCAGGGATACACACTGATCCTTGATGGAGAGATTGACGGCGTCCCCCGCAGCCGGTTCAAAGTGGCCATAGGCCCTAAAGCCCACGAGCAACACCAGTTTCGGATTGGCGATGCTATTAGGGGACATGCGATCCCCGTCCCGGACGCTGAAACAGAATGGGCGGAGTTCTACAAGGTGAGTGGGCTCGAACTCATCGAACGGAGACACCCTGGCGATTGGCCGCCTGGTCCGGACGGCGGCATTGCGCCGCCGCTAGAGCAGTACCGTGCGCAGGGGCATTTCAGACTGAAGCGGGAAACTTGCGAGACAGAGTGTGGGCAATGCCCATTCGGCCTGACGATGCCGACGCAGATCATCCTCGACCACTGGAATCCATCAATAGTGAAGTGGCGCGTTGAAACCCACTGCTACGGCCCGCGAGACTGCCCACGTTACAAGGCCGGCCCAGCCTATCGCGTACCAGGCCGCAGTTCGGGCATGGTGTATGTCGATGATGACGTGGAGCGTGAGAAGCGAGGCGAATGAACCCGACTCGCCAAACGTGCGATTGCAAGACCCGACCCCACTCCTTTCATTCGAAGGAGTCTGGCTACATGACGGCACAGACCTCGTGCGACCTACGCTGTTCTCTTGATCGAAACTCATTTCGGCAACTCGGAATCGTGGCGATCAATAATTCCTGTAACTTTTTTCTGTTCCCTCGAACCTTTTTCTGTTCGTAGCCCTCGAAACAGGTGCCGCATAGCGCCCGCGCTAAGCGGCGGTGCGCTTGCGCGCCGTCCGACTTGATCGCGTAGCGATGCGTTTTTGCGCCTCAACTAGACGACCAGATACAAATTTGTGAAGGACGCTCGCCATAAGTGTCTGGTATGGAACGCCCTCCTCAGCAGCTCGGGCCTGCAGCCCCTCGAGGTCAAGCGACGAGATTCGAATGTTGACCCGCTTGTTCTTGAGCAAGGTAGCCGCGGCCGATGCCTTGATCCGCGCGATCTCACCTTTCTGGTTTCGAACGGATCTCCACTCGCCCCGTTCGAAAGAGGCCAGAATCTCCTGTTCCAACAATTTTTCGTCATTCATCTCACTTGTCTCCCGTTAAGAAATCGCGCGTCGCCTTGCGGCTCGGCATGATGCTTTTCAGAAAAATCTCGTTCTCGTTTTCAACGTAAGGAACGAGGTACGCATAGTCTCGTATTACGACCACAAGCATCTTTTGATGCCCGTACTTTGCCCGGTTGGGATGGTCCATCACGGTGATGAGACCGCCCTGAGAGATCACGGAAAGAACTTCTTCGAATGGGACGCCGCGTTCCGCTTTGAGCGAAAGACTCTTCTCGGAGTTCCACCTGATAGGCTTCACGTCCGAGATTATACATCTGTGTGCCGTATGTACTCAAGCCGTATAACGGCCCGCATAATCTGGCGCCGGCGCGCGTAGCTCTTGAATGGGACAATGGAGACATTCTGAATTTCCGCTGACAGCAGAACGCTTCACCTATCAGAAAAACTAGAACGTCCCCATTAATTTGCCATCAATAGTGAAGTGGCGCGTTGAAACCCTCTGCTACGGCCCGCGAGACTGCCCACGTTACAAGGCCGGCCCAGCCTATCGCGTACCAGGCCGCAGTTCGGGCATGGTGTATGTCGATGATGACGTGGAGCGAGAAGCGCGAGGGGAATGAGCCCGACCTGTCATGTATATGGTTGCAAGACCTGAGGTGGCCCCGTTTTCCCATTCATACAGGAATCACAGTTGGGTGCGGCCGGCATAGCGCCCGAGTGCTGCCACGAAAGGTAACCGGAGCATCATGAAAAGGTTCAAACACACCGGGGAACCGAGATGTTCCAGGCCGATCTTCATTCCCAACTGCCCTAACGCCGGTTCTGCGCAATAGGTCCCAAACAGCCGGTCCCACCAGGGCACATTGAACCCATAGTTGCTGTTGGTCTCGTGGGGATCTACCGAGTGATGGATGCGATGCATGTCAGGAGTCACGACGAACCACCGGAGAATCGGTTCGACGCTCAAAGGAATCTTTACATTGCTGTGGTTGAAGAGGGACGTGCCGTTCAGCACGATCTCGAATGCGACCACCGCCAGGGGCGCCACCCCCAGCGCCAGCACCGCTGCGGCCTTCACCACCGCCGAAATGACGATTTCCACCGGATGAAACCGCACCCCGCTGGACACATCCAGATCCAGATCGGAATGATGCATCATGTGAAACCGCCAGAGGATCGGGACCGCATGAAACACCTGATGTTGCCCGTAAATGATCAGATCGAGCGCCACCACCGCCAGCCCGAGCTCGAGCCAGACCGGCAAGTCGATCCAGTTCAACAGACCCCAGCCGCGATCCAGCGCCATCCCCGCCGTCGCCACGACACCTCCTGCAAAAAACAACCGGGCGATAGCCGTATTCAAGATCACGATCGTGAGATTGCCACCCCACCGGCAGAGCTTCGAGACCGTCGGCTTCCGGCGCGGCGCCAACAGTTCCCACGTGGCCATGACGCCCAGCACAGACAGATACGACCCGACTCGAATCAGATCTTCAGACGCCATGTGATTTACCTCCTAGCACGTAGGAGACACGAGCGAGGAAATGGATTCAGTCTGGATATATCAACGGTCCCTGGAATCTTTTTCGGCTTCTTCTCCCTCATCCCACCGATTTCACCTGGGACGACACGGCTACATTAGCTGCCAGCAGGATCCAAGGCAGCTACCGCAGGAAAAATAATCACGGGATCCTGGAAAAGGCAAGAGCCAGTGAGCGAATACAAGGCCAAAGAGCACCAAGGCATACCCTGCAACCACCCCCGCACGACCATTCAGCGGTTTCTGCCCAAAGAAGTACTGTCCTATTTCCGGGCCGCTGACCGGTTCAAGATGCCCGGTAGCTACGGCTTCGAGCCCAAGCCAGGTAAAGTACAGCGCAATGGGGGGAGAAAATCCCAATCAACAGCGCCGTGTGCACCCATGTGGGCAATTCGTCGTCTTGCATCCGCAGCCATCTGAGCATTGATACACGCAACGCCTAAACTGGAGCCATCAATGGTTCATGGAACTTTTTTCAGTTCGCCGCCTACCGCAGCAACTCCGTGAGCGTTATCTAAGCACCTATGAAACGTGTACGGCGAGGCGTGGGTATCCCACGCCTCGCCGTACACTCGACGCCAGCCCTGTGGCTGACGCTGTTGCTCTAGCTATGAATGGAGAGGGAGACTGACGTCTGACTTACTGCCTGATACGCAAAGGCAACGCTGATACTCGTGGTTGCCGGTGCCTGCACCTGGTTTGCCGGCTGATTGTGATCGTGCTCCCGCTCGCTCCTTAATTCCTTCCCCAGATCCTCACGCAGCTTCTTAAAGAAATCCGGGAGATACTTCCTGACCTTGCGCGACTCCACTTTGGTCTCCTCCAGGGCGTCCAAGATTTGCTGAGCCAGCGACCTGGGCTGCTGCGTCTCCTGCGCAGGGGCACTGAGGTGCGTGATATCGGCTGAATTCGCAACCGGCTCAGCGGTCGATGACGGGGTGGGCGCCGTGGTACCAGTGGACGGTTGCGGGATCGCCGCAGCCGTCGAGGGCGCCCCACCCGGGGTAGCTATGTGAGACGTAGTAGTAGGTATTTGCGGTTGTGGGCCTGTCGGCAGCGCGGGCTGACCGGTCACCTCCGAAGCAATCTGCGCGGCGATGACTGTGACGGACCGTTCCACATCCACACTGAGATCCAGACCTGAGAGAGATGACAGTCTTCCAAACCGCTCGGCCAGCTTCGCCGTCTTGGCCAGAGCCTCGTCATCCTGCCCGCTCAAATATTTCTTGAAGATGTTCGCTACTTTTCGAAACAGCTTTGCCAGATCCTTGACCTCTTGTTCGTTCAGATCGCCTTCGACCGTCACGCCAAATTCTTGTTTCAGTGAATACTCGGCATACTTTGCTTCAATATCCACTGTCTTGCCGGCGCCTTCGACATGGGACTTGTAGTTCACTGCACGGAAATCAGATTCAATATCCGCCGAGAGGGTGATCTTATCCCCTTCCGCCGTCGTGACACTCAGGCGGCCAGAGAAGTCGTTGGAGATCGCCACCCCGCTGACCTGGGTATCCAATCGCTGGGTCCCTGTGCCATTCGCAGACGGCAGGTTAAAGAACTGTGTAGGGTCGACTTGGGTCAGAGCTTGGACAGGCATGAGGCGTCTCCTCGATTAAAAGGCTCGGTACAACGTACCGCGTGGTTCTCCTATCGGCACACATCTGGCTGAACTTTAGCAGGATGCTGAAAAAGTCCGCCAGCGGCGTTCTCGCTTCGCTCAGAAGCTCAACGTACCGAAGCGTACGCCTTCGCCTCTTCGCTCGCTGCGGTCTTGCTGGACAGACTTTTTGAGCATCCTGCACGGTATCCTCCCGTTGTCCTAGACGTGCAGGCCATTGAATTTCCACCGCGCCACAATAGTTTTCCACAGCCTGTTAGCCCGCTTGTGCTATAGTGGAGGCGATCATCGATGAAGGGAGCAGTTCCCTTCCACACCTAGGAGGTACAGGAATGAGACGGATCACTGTTTGGACCATAATTCCGGTACTCATGTTGGTGGCGTCAGGCTGCACTCTCAAGGGCACGGTGAAACAGTTCACAGATACCACCTCCAATGTCACAGGCACGACCTCAGGTCACGCCTGGTGGAATGAAGACGGACTCTTACTCCCGGAGCATAAGGCTATTGCCTTTGCCACATATAATGAAGCGAACTTGGAGCAGGACGTTGCCAGAGGACAGGGCGAGTATTTGACGTCCATGGGCACCCTGTTAGGCGTAGCGTCGGATGCGCAGCCGACATTCCAAACAGCCGCACAGGAACGCTTCAGCCAATGGGGACCGGCTGACCAACAGGCACGCCTGGCACAGTTGCGCGCAATCTCGCGATAACCCTACGCGCATCCACGGGTTCGCCGGCTCAGTGAGTCCGGCGGGCCCAGGCGATGTTCGCTTCCGATGGTTCAACGACACCCCTTGAGCATCTGCTGACGCTCCGCCAGCGGCGAGACGTGGAGCACCTGCATATGATCGTCGAGATCACGCGCAAGGGTTTGCGTGAAGAAACGATTGATGCAGAAGAGAAAGGCAGCGAACGTCTTGCCGGAGCCGGTCGGCGCGGCAATCAGAACATCAGCCACCCAATTGAATGGCCGACCAAGCCTGAACCTGCACGTCGATCGGCGTACCGACGTTCGAGCGGAACCATTCGGCGATGAGCGGATGAAATCGAGAGAGGGGCATGGCGCGTGATCGTACCACGCCACCAGAGGAGGCTCTACAGGCTAGGGCAACGCCCGGACGTAGATATGGGAACCGCTTCCTGCGACTAGAAGGGTGAGTACCTTCACTAGAATACCTACCCAGTTTGAATGGCAATCATATTGAGTCCGATGTTCGGAATCGTGCGATTCCCGTTCGACAGATGCCACAACTCAGCCCCTACACGGAAGTCTTTGTACCCCAGTGTCAGTTGACCGCCAAGACCGTACTGAGTCGTCTGTGAGAGTTCCTTCACTGGATGATCGACATAAGAGACGCCAAGTTTTGGTGTGAATGTGACACGCATATCGTCTGTTGCCTTGTAAGTCAGTCCGTATTGCACATCCATTCCATAGAGACCATTTGTTGACGCTTTCGCATCAAGGCCAAGACCGCTCTCACACGTCTGCACTTCAAGCATCTGGCCTGTTCCTGTGCTGGCTGATGTAGGCTTCGAGACCTGCGTGCGTAAGTCTGAGGCGAACAAATACCCCACCAGAACGACTGGAGCTAGACACAACGATCCTACTTCCTTGAGTTTCATGTTTCCTCCTGTACCACGACTTCAGAGACCAGCGCGGTGACATAATTTGCCGACGACACAAAGGCCACAAGGCTTCCGTCACCGCTGATGGAAGAAGCCGAATTGCCTACTTCTCTTTCTTAGGGAAATCCATTCGCACATTGTCGCATCCTACTACACTATGGGAAGATGCCCGCTACTAGCCGAATGGGGGGTAGGGGCAGTTCTTTCTGGCACAGGAGACTTTGGTGGACCAACAGAACAACCGTCACTCACCGACTGGCCAAACGAATCGGCCGCTGATCATCCTCGGGTGTGGCTATACCGGCCGGCACATCATGCAGCTGACCTTCCAGCGAGGAACCAGCGCCTGGGCCACGAGCCGGAACCCTGCACTGCAGCTCACCACGGTGCCTTTCGAACAGCGCCTGGAGTTCGATCTGGCTGGCCCTGAGACGTGGGGGCATCTGCCCCCTGGAGCCGACCTCGTCTGGTGCTTTCCCGCCACCCCCTTGTCAAAGGTTCAGCGGTGGGCCGAGACGCAACACTCGCGAGTCAATCGTCTCATCTTGCTCAGCAGCACGTCCGCCTACGAGATGTCCGATCATTCCGCCGAATACCCTCCACCCTGGATTGACGAATCCGCCCCGATCGACCTGAGCAAGCCACGCGTCCAGGGAGGAGAGTATTTACGAAACAAGCTCGGTGCCATCGTGCTACGCGTAGCCGGCATCTACGGACCGGGGCGGAACCCGCTGGATTGGATCAGGCAAGGCCGCGTCGGCCCATCACGCAAGTATGTGAACCTCATTCACGTGGAGGATTTGGCCGCCATCTGCCTGGTTGCGCTGGACAAAGGGAAACCCGGCGAGGCCTATAACGTCAGCGATGGCACGCCGCGCACCTGGAATGAGATCTGCGCAACTGCGCAGCAGCGATGGGGTGTGGCAGCGGTAGCGGTAAAAGAAGACCGCTCATCGGGAAAACGAATCAGCAACGCCAAGCTTCGAGCAGAACTCGGCTGCACTCTAAAGCACCCAGACTTATACGAAGCTCTAGCCATGATCGAATCAGGGACGGAGTGATGGCGCAGGCTTGTCAAAACGGTCAACTTTCTTCACCCGCCCAACCCCGGCGCGCCGAGACGCGCCTTGTCCCAGGCAAGGCCGCAGGCGAGTCAAAACCGGATGCGTACCCTCTGGGGCGCACGGTGCGACGAATAAGGAACACCACGTCTGTGTATTCTCTTTGCGGATGGTCAAACTGGTTCTCCAACTAGGCCGCAGACGAGCACAAACCGGAGGCGTAGCCTC
>Ga0247727_10018857_pt1 | contig 10778 bp, 5 predicted proteins | sample WisWelCaveWW1625_FD_202498 | JGI IMG/M metagenome (GOLD analysis project Ga0247727, IMG submission 202498) | Biofilm microbial communities from Wishing Well Cave, Virginia, United States - WW16-25 | ecosystem: Environmental > Aquatic > Deep subsurface > Groundwater > Cave microbial mat | place...
TTCGGTGAAAGTCTTGGCGGAGTTAGTGGCGGCATAGCGCAGCACCGCAAAATAACTTCCGGAAGCGATTTCCCGCTGCATTTGATCTTTCCCCTCCCAATGCACAAAAAAACGTCCGGCAGCTTTGAAACCTTCGGCGAGCGTAATCACTTCGCGGCCATGCAGGTCAAAAATCTTGAGCGAAATATAACCGGCCTGCGGCAGCGCCAGCTCAAATTGCGTCACCTGCCGAAACGGGTTGGGATGCTGGCGGAGCGCGAGGGTGGCCGGAATGAAAGCGGCATTCTCTTCAACTGAGGTGATGGATAATAATGTCGCGGAAAAATTGGCGACCAACTCGGTCTTATTGAGAACGGTGGCTTGAACTTTTTGCGAATCGATTTTGCCGAGCCGCCATTTCATGCTGGCCAAACCGTTCTGATCCGTCGCGACGACACAAACGGCGCTGTCACAAGCCGGCGCATTGAGCACTTGGCCGCCGCCGGCGATCACGCGAAATTCCACCGGGATATTCGGCAGGCGCGCGCCGGCAGAATTTAGCACGCTCACCGTGAGCGGCAAGGCCAATACGCCGTTGGGATGTCCGCTCTGCGCTTGGCCGGAAAGCGTGGTGAGCTTGGCAATCGTCGGCAGAGTTTTAAAACTCGCTTTCGGCGTCGCTGTTGCATTCCCGACTTTGTCTTTGGCGATGACCCGATAATAATACGCAGTGAAAGCTTGCAAATTAGATAACGTGACGACGTGGCTTTGCACAAAACTCGTATCGCTAAACGCCAAATTCAACGACGTCGAATCGATGCTATATTCCACTTGCGAGCTCGCCGGCTCATCCGTGCTCCAAGTGAGCTTGACCGCACTCACGGCGACTTCAGAGACGAGAAGCGCCGAAATGGACGGCGCCTTGGTGTCGGGCGCCGATTTGAACGTGAAGCCAGTTGAAACAGCGAGATTGCCCGCCGCATCTTTGGAGCGCACGCGGAAATGATAAACCGTGTTGGCCGCGAGACCGGCTAAACCAACATTGTGCAGTTTAACGAGGCTTGTATCTAACGTCGAAAACAAGCCATAGTTTGTGCTCAAGCCGTATTCCACTTGTGAATCCGCCGGCTCATCGCTATTCCACACAATAGCGACACTATTCATTTGAATGTTTGACGGCGCCACGTTTGACAACACCGGCGTTTGCGTATCGCGCGCGGTTGTAAAAGTAAAATCATTTGAAATCGCCAGATTGCCGGCGGCGTCTTTGGAGCGCGCGCGGTAATGATAAGTCGTGCCGGCGGCCAAATTGCTGAGCGCAATCGTGTGTGAAGTCGCAAGGTTGCCATCGAGCGCGGAAAAGCTGCCGTAATTGGTATCGCGTCCATATTCGACTTGTGCGTCGGCGTTTTCATCCGTCTGCCAAGCGATCGTCGCACCGGACATCGTCAGATTATTTGCAGCGACTTGTGAAATTTGCGGCGGCGTGCGATCCGCCGGCGGAGCATTGCCTTCATAAAGCGTCGTTTTTTGATTCGCCGCGAGCTGATAATAGCGATCTCGCGAGCCGGAGGGCCATTGCACCATGAGGCTATCAAGCTGGCTGTTATTGCCCAAGCCAAAATGCACGGTCAAATCGCTGCCGGTGCCGAGATAACCTTGGCCGGCGATGACGGCCTGTTTCTGCGGTTTGCCGTTTTGCCAAGCCGTGAGCTGCGCGCCGATGCCGTTTAGATTGCTCGAACCGCCGCGCAATCTAAACTCAATCCAATGATTAAATGGCCCGAGATTTTCCAACACCACGCTGTTTTGTCCGGTGTTCGTAAAAAAGATATCCGTATCGCCGTCATTATCGAAATCGGCAATGGACGGGCTATAACCGTCGCTGCCGTCGTTCGTGCCGGACGATCCGGACACGTCGCTAAAAGCACCGTCGCCGTTGTTTTGCAGCATCGTGTTGTTGCCGGACCGCGTCACATAAATATCCGGCCAGCCGTCGTCGTTGAAATCGCCGAACACCGCGCCGCGATTGCCGCCGGCGCCGACGCGTATTTTCGCGGCGCCGCCGACTTCGTCAAAATAACCGCCCATGTTGCGAAAGAGTAAATTGTCGCCTTTAAAATTGGCGATGAAAATATCAAGATCGCCATCGCGATCATAGTCACCGACCGTTGCGCCTTGGCAATCTGCGCTTGCTGCACCAATGCCCCACTGCTGCGCCTGTTCGCTGAAACTGCCGCCACCGCCGTTGATATAAAGCAAATTGTTCTGTCCGGATACGCGCGTTACGAGAATGTCGACATTGCCGTCGCCATCGACGTCAAAGATTACCGGCTGCAAGCTGCCGCTCTGCGAGCTGAGGTCGCCGGAATTATCATAAAACCGGCCGCCGCTTTGCATATAAAGATGATTGCCGCCGTCGGTCTGCGCGACAAACAAATCAAGCAAGCCATCACGATTCACATCGCCCCAAGCGACGCCCTGGCCTTGACCGTTCAAATAAGCGCCGGACGAAGAAGTAATCTCACTAAAAGTGTCATCGCCATTATTCTGCCAAAAAACATTGCCGGTGTATCCGGCGCTGATATAAATGTCGACGTCGCCGTCGTTGTCATAGTCCGCCGCTGCCATGCCGCGATCATGGTCCGTGCCAAATTGCACGCCCGCGGCAGCCGCGATATCGTCAAAGCCGCCGCCGTTGTTGTCGTAGAGATTGTTGGCGTGACCATAAATAATGGCAAAAATACTTGGCCGGCCATTGCGCGTAAAAGCGCCGAACGAGGCGCCATGCCCGTAGCCGCCGGCAGGAACCGGCAAAACCACATTCGTCGTGAAACGAATGGATTGCCCCGCACTATGTTTGACGGGCAGAAGAAAAAGCGCGAGCGCGGCTAAACTCGCGTTTAGGAACGGCTGATGAAATTTCATATCACGACTCCTCAATAGTTTGGCGCTGGGCAATAAGACGCGACGCCGGCGCATCATTGGCCCCAATTGGCAATGATGATTAATTTGCCGTCCTTAGTGGTGAGCTTTGTTTCAGGAAAAAGCCAAGAGATGAGAATGCCTTCTCGGTGAGCATAGTACCCGCAGTCGAGAAGAGTTGCAGAGGATTATAAAGAAGCAAGTTTATTTCATGCCACCAAAACAAAACGTCACTTGCTTTCCTACAAACCAAGTGGCGTTATATAAACGTCAAACCCGTTATGATTTCATAAGACGCAGCGCCGCCAACTCTTCACGCAAACGGGCGAGCTCCGCTTCGGCTGCCGCGGCTTTGGTTTCCGCGGCTTTCCGCGCGGCTAATTCCTGCGCAGTTTTTTCTTCCGCTATTCGACGAGCAGTTTCCGCGCTTCGGCGGGCGGCTTTCTCCATGCGATGTTCCGCCTCGGTTTCTTCGGGCGTGCGCAGACGTTCGCCGGTCTGGGAATCATACAACCGCAATTCATCATCCTCCACACGCAAATCCACTCCCAAAACTTCGCTGCGAAACGGCGTCCCCATCATCGGCATGTACTCGCTGCCGTCGAGGCGGTAACCCCGCAAAGCCGGCCGCAGCGCTTCAGCATACGGATCAAACAGAAAATATTCGCGCACGCCCAAGCTGGCATAAATATAGCGTTTGGTGCCCAGATCTTCGGTTTTGGTTGTCGGCGAGGTCAACTCAAATACCACGTCCGGGGCTTTGCCTTCGTCTTCGAGCTTGTAAATGCGCCGTCGCTTTTTCTCAATGCCAAAGACGACTAAAACATCGGGAGAGATGCTCTTTCTTTCCTGCGCCTCATCGCGATAGTAAAGAAAAATATTGCCGCTGATATAAACTTTCGGCTCCTCACGATAACGCTCTTTGAGCGCGTGCAGTAAAGAAATCATGTTGTCGCGATGGCCATCCGTTTCCGCCATAGGTTTCCCATCCGATTCCGGAAGATATTCTTCCTCAAAAAATTTTTCGCGCGGATAAGCCTCCCACCGCGGCGAATTTAAATGTGCCGTTGATATTGCCATACGGTAAACTTGGTTAATTGCGCTGCGTGTAAATGCGTCGCTCTAGAATTTCTTAAATATACACATGCTCGGCATGAGAGTCAAGGGTCAAGTTTAGGTCATGCCGCAAAATAAAAACGCCACTAATTTTGAAAAATCAGTGGCGCTGCAATTAAAACAAATTCGATTTGTCTAATCCCGTCCGACGAGACTACGCTCTTTCCAACAGGCGCAGATATTTTTGCGCTTTCCGCGCGGAGTCGCTATCCGGCTCGAAGCTCATCAGCACGTTCAGCTCGGCGCGGGCCAGGTCTTTCTCGCCGCTTTTCAGAAACGCGAGGCCGATCATGAGCTGCGCGTCGTTGGTCTTGTTGCTGCTGACGAACGCATAAACTTTTTGAAATTCCGCGGCGGCCGCATAATATTGGCCCATCGCGTAGTAGCTTTCGCCGATCCAATATTGGCAATTATCCGCGAGCGGATGATTGTCGTTATTCGCGAGCAACGCGCGGAATTTTTGCACCGCGCTGTCGAAACGCCGCACGCGAAAATCATCCAACGCTTCTTGATAGGACAAGCCGAATTCAGAGCTTAATTCCGCCGAATTATCCACGCCGCCGGGCAGCGGCTTGCCGGTCAATTCGCGCGTGCCGGCCGCGGTTTGCATGGCCGCTTGCTGATAATTCTTTTCTTCCAATTCGGCGCGCAGGTTTTCAAGATCGCGATCTTTGCCCGACGCCAGCGTTTCGAGTTGTTGAATTTCCGAATTCAAACCTTGAAATATTTCTGGCGTCAAGAAAGAGCTTTCCGCGTCGTTCGACGGCGTCTCATTGCCGGCCAATGCGGTGTTGCCATTCGCCGCTTCTTCGCCGTTAACCTGGCCTTCGTTCTCCAGAATTTCCAAACGTTTCAGCAAATCGTCTTTGTACGCCTCGTCGTTACCTTCTTCGGCGAGAGGCTCGTCTTCGATTTGCACTTGCTGGCGGCTGCCGCTGCACATCGAGAACAATCCGACGCCGACCAGCATCAGCGACAGAATCGAAGTCCTGATCATTTTTTTAAGAGGGGTCATGATGTACGCTCCAAGTGAGAAAGGCTTGACCCGAGGGTTAGCCGTTTGCCTGTTAGCTTGTTAGCCTGTTTGCCTGTTTGCCGGTTGGCTGGTCAATCGGTTAACTGGCAAACGAGCTAACCGGCCAACAAGCCAACATGTGAAAACTACTTAACTTCTTGCCCGCTCTCCCGAAGCAACTCACGGGCGCTGTTCAAATGGGTTGCGGTAATCGTATCGCCGACTAAAAGACGCGCAATCGCTTCCGGCCGCTCGCCCGTCTGCAGCTCGCGAACGGTCGTCATCGTTTTGCCGTCGGCTTGATTCTTTTCCACCAAATAGTGATATGTACCGGCACTCGCGATCTGTGGCAGATGCGTAATGCAAATAATTTGGTGCGACGCCGCTAATTGTTGCAATTTCTTACCAACCGCATACGCCACTCGTCCCGAAATGCCCGCGTCAATTTCATCAAAGATCAACACCGGAATGTCGTCGCGCTCGGCGAGAATCGATTTCAAGGCGAGCATGAGACGCGACATTTCGCCGCCGGAGGCAACTTTTGCCAACGGCGCCGGCGCTTGACCGGCATTGGCGGAAATGAAAAATTCTGCATGATCGATGCCGCTTGCGTTCACGCGCACGGGCCGACCTTCGACTTTGACAAACGATTGATCATCCGGCGACGTGGTGATGGCGACTTCAAACTGCGCGCCGGACATCCCTAACTCGGCGAGAACGGCCGGAACTTCTGCTTGCAAACTTGCCGCCGCTTGCCGGCGCTGCGCCGACAATTTTAAACTCAACTTCGCGTAGCGCGAGCGCACCGCGGCCAATTCTTTCTGCAGCACGCTGACTTTCGCATCGAAATTTTCAAGATCGGCGAGTGAAGCTTCGAGGGCGGCGCGGCGCTCAAAAACTCCGTCCATGGAGCCGCCGTACTTGCGCTTGAGCTTGTTGAAATTCGCCAAACGCTGCCGAACCTGCTCAAGGCGGGCTGGGTTAAATTCGATATGGCTTTGGTAGCGTTGAATATCTTGCGCCGCCTCTTGCAGCGCCGTGCTGGCGGCTTTGCAATCCTTAAGCAAAGCGCGCAACGACGCGTCGATATCGCTTAACTCTTCCAGCGCTGACAAGGCGGTTTTGAGTTGGCTTTGCACCGCCCCTTCCGCTTCATATAACAAATAACGAACTTGCGAGCTGAGCTCCACGCGGCGCTCCGCGCTGCTCAGCAATCGTTCTTCCTGAACGAGACTGTCCTCTTCCCCCGGCTGTGGATCGACGCTCTTAATTTCCTGAAACTGAAAGAGATTAAACTCGCGCTTTTCCTGCAATTCTTTCTGCCGCGACAGCCAATCCGTATAGCTATCTTGCGCGGCGCGCACTTTCGCAAAAGCTTCGGCGACTTGTCCCGCCAGCTCTTCGAAACCTCCATACGCATCCAAATACCGCAGGTGCGTCCGAGCTTGTAATAAAGACTGATGCTCATGCTGGCCGTGCATATCGGCCAACAACTCACTGAGCGCATCAAGAATCGCCGCGGAGATGGGTGAATCGTTGATAAAGGCGCGGCTGCGTCCGTTCGGCATAAATTCGCGGCGCAGCAGAAATTCGCCATCGTCACTCATCTCCAGCGCGTTTTCGCGCAAGAATTGCTTCAGCCGGGGTGAGGAACAGTTGACAAAGAGCCCTTCGATAATCGCTTTTTTCTCGGGGTCACGGGGATAATGAAACGCGGCTCGCTCTCCTAGCAAGGCCGCCATCGCGCCGATCAGAATCGACTTGCCGGCGCCGGTTTCCCCGGTGAACACATTCAATCCTGAACCGAGATTTAACTCCACGCGATCAACGAGCGCGTAATTGTGCAAAGAAAAAGTTTGAAGCATTTTTCCCGGATGATTTTTCTAATTGCAAAGTGTGTGCCTGTTTTGTTTCGCCAAAGAATTGGCCGTCCTGAATATTTATGTTTTACTCTTTACGTTTTACTTGCGCGGCAAGCCGAGTGGCGCGTTTGGAATTATTGAAGATATTGCGGCATGTTTTCCAGCTTGTGCGACCATATAATTAGTACGAGAATTTTTGTTTGATACCATCTGTCGGTTATGGCTTCTGAAAGCGTCTTAGACTGAAACAACCAGGCTGATTCGAGTACAAAATTGTAATTGCGGTTTTACAGCACCCCGCGCATTTCCTTAATCTTTTGCTCCGCCGCTTCTTGCATCTGTCTCGCCGCCTGCTCCGGCGACAGTTGGCCATTCAACACGCTTTGATACGCCGGGCGCATCGCATCCCAAATCACGCGCATTTCCGTGTTAATCGGCATGGGGCGGCCCACGGAGATTTGATCTTGCGAAGCTCTCAATATCAGATCATGCGTAAACAGCGGATCGGTGCGCGCTTCCAATCGCGACGGGATGGCGCGCAACGCGCGAGTGTATTCCAATTCATTTTCCGGGCGCGTGAGGAAGCGGAGCAAGTTTAAAACGCGTTCGCGCCGCGGCAGGTCGATAACTTTATTCAAGCAAAAACCGGTCGCGGAGACCATCGGCGCCGGCCATTTGCCGGTGGCAGAGACCAACGGAATGCGCGCGAGTCCGATATCAACCCCGGCGTCGATATAGCCGCCCCAGCTCCATGGGCCATTGATGATCATGGCGGCATTTTGCTGTTTGAAAAGCTGGTTGGCCAAATCATAATCGCATTCCGGCGGAACGATCTTTTTCTCGCGCAGCTCGTTGATGAATCTCGAAGCCTTGATCGTCGCCTCGGTATTTAATGTCGGATGCGCGTTATCATCCATCACCCAGCCGCCGTAGCCGCCCAAAAATGGAATAAAGAAAAACGGCTCGATAAAATTCCACACGAGCGCATATTGATCTGGCCGGCCATCGCCGTTCGTGTCTTTGGTCAACGTCTTTCCCAGCGCCAATAATTCATCCGTGGTTTGCGGCGGCGTTTGCAAAAACTTTTTATTATAAACCAAGGTAAGATGATTGCCGATACGGTCGGCAAGCATAAACAAATGCCCTTTGAAATGCACTACTCCCATCGGATCGAAATTCGCCAACTCTTCAGTCGTAAAAAATTCTTCCAAGGGATTGATGAGGTTCATATCATAAAACGGGCCGACCATATCCGCCGGTCCATAAACGAGATCCGGGCCGCTGCCGCCGAGCGCCGCGACAATGAAATTGCTGCGCAGCTCTTCGGTTTCATAATAAATATGACTCGCGCGCTGAATCGGCTGCTTCTTCATATACGCCTCCAACGCGGCGCCGTCTTTAAGATAACGTTTGATATCTTCAGGACGCGGGTTGCTCCGAATCAGCTTATCGAAATCGGCAGAGTTTTTGAGATTTTCTTGAATGACTTCTGCCAATCCCGGATTGATTTCCAACATGTACTTGCCGAGCAAGCCATCAAGCACGACGCGCCCCGGCGCGAAATCCTGCGTCCAAATTATCAGTTCTTGCGGATCGCGGCCGGATTGGCCGGTGGCCAGAAGAAAAACCGTGAGCGCCAGAAAAACGGCGAGTATGATCAGCGTGAAACGGTGCATGGCGTATTTTCCTCAAGCGGTTTTTTAACACGGAGTATCGGAGCACACGGAGATTGCACGGAGTAAGGCTGAAAGTATCAGTCAATAAAATCTCCGTGAAATCTCCCTGCGGGCGTAGCCTTTTCTCCGTGGCTCCGTGTTAAAATGAAACGGTGAATCAACAAAAAATTTCTGAAGCGTTTTACTTCGGCTTCTTCTCTCCAGCGGTCGTCCAATCTTTTTTCGGAAGCAAACTCAATGCCGTTTGCAAGCGCAAATAATACGTCATCGAGCTGGCGCGCCAGGCGTAATAGCTGAGGCTCGCCAACAATATACCGGCGCCAAGAGTTGCCGCCGCGGCTCCGTAGCGCGTGCTCGTCGTCGTGACGACGCGGCTTAAAATAAACGCCGCGCCGGTGACGCCCAACAAGCCGAAATTGATGAACGAACTGCGCATGATACGCAAGCGGCTGCGCATGTAATCCAGCTCGGTGGATAAATAAGGCGATTGCGCTAAAATATAAAGACGCATTGGCGCAAAGGCTTTGGCCGTTTGCTCATCCAACACACGGCGGCGAATGGCATGATCCGCGCCAGCGAGCAGCTTGTCGCTCACGCGATCCATGATGATGCCCAACACATACGCCGCGACGGCCAAAGGCACGGCCACCGCAAGATGATTGAAGATGGAAAAATCCAGCCAATGATAACCGAAGGCACTGAAGATCAACAGCGCGATCCAGCCGATGGTTTCGATGCCGATAATCAAAAGCTCGGCAAAAACGTTGGTCGTGGTCATGTGGAAAGATAAGAGGCGAGAAGCAAAAAGGCAAGGAAGATGTTTACAACGTGGGGTGGAGTGTTGGATTGATGGATCGTTGGAATACTGGATTGACGGAACTCCAAGACTCCATCAATCCAAAAATCCAACGATCCACTAATCCACGAAACTTACCGAACAACTTTAGATCTTTCTCAGCCACTCTTGGGCTTTGCCGACAAACTCGCTATTGGGAAATTCGGAAACAAGTCGATTGAATGCTTCGCGGGCGGCGTCTTTTTGATTGAGCTGCAAGTTCGCGCGGCCGAGCATGAGCAACGCATCATCTTGCTTGAGCGCGCGGGGATAGCCGAGCACTTGATTAAACGCGGTGGCGGCTTCGCTATAATTGCCGGCGCCAAAATGCGACTCGCCAACCCAATACACGCAATTGCTGACGCGCGGATGATCGGGAAACTGCGCGACGAGGCCGTTAAACTGTTCAATGGACTCGGCGTAACGTTTGGCGTAGAATTTACTCAACGCTTCTTCATAGGCGCGTGAGAAACTGGCCGAGGATACACTCGAGCTCATCGGCGCGGAGGTCAACTGTGTCTGCATCGTCTGCACGTTGGCGTTTTTCTGCTCCACCGCGGCGCGCAAGCTGTTCGCCTCGCTTTCCTTCTGCACGATCTGTTGATCGAGCTCGTCTTTGCGCGATTTCAAGCGCACGTATTCCTGCATATCTTGCGGTTGCTCTGCCGGCGCCGATTCCATTTGATCGATGCGCTGTTGGAAAGCTGAGAGATCATCTTGTGACTGCGTTTCTTCCGCCGGCGCTTGTTCGGCGATAATATCCGCCGGTCCGCCGCCACCGCCGCCAAAAATCGTCAGCCCGAGCGTCACGCCAATAATGCCATCTTTTGCTTTCGTCGTCGCCGTCCTGTCCAAGCTATCGCCGGTGGTTAAACGGAAACTGCCGCCGAGATCGAGCGCGAAACGCGAGCCCAGCATGAAACGTAAGCCTGCGCTGGGGCCGAACGCCGCATTCGTCATCCGTTTGGGGGCCTTGGCGGTTTTGCCATTTACAGACTTGGACGTGATTTGATAATTGACCGCGCCGACGCCGACGCCGATATACGGCCGAATTTTACCGCCGCCCACTTCGTAATCAAAAAGCAAATCGCCGCGCAGCGCTTTGGTCGTATATTGGGTGGGATTAGCCGGAATCGTAAAGGGTAGAGAATTATAACTCGCCGTGCCCGTCAAACCGAGGTGTGAATTGAGCCGGCGGGTAAGATACGCTTGGCCGCCGACGCCAAAATCGGTTTTCTTCAGGTCGCTGTACAAAATACTCGCGCCGGAACCGACGCCGAGGCCCCAACGCCCGCCTTGCGCCAAAGCCGCGGTGTTGAAGCTTTCGAGGCTCACCCATCCTACCATTGCCAAAACGGTGAGAGAAAAAA
>Ga0247727_10018858_pt1 | contig 10778 bp, 10 predicted proteins | sample WisWelCaveWW1625_FD_202498 | JGI IMG/M metagenome (GOLD analysis project Ga0247727, IMG submission 202498) | Biofilm microbial communities from Wishing Well Cave, Virginia, United States - WW16-25 | ecosystem: Environmental > Aquatic > Deep subsurface > Groundwater > Cave microbial mat | place...
GCGCTCAAAGTTATACTGAATGCAAGCTATGGTGTAATGGGAGCAGAAATCTTTCCACTGTATTGTTTGCCTGTGGCAGAGGCAACAACAGCTGTTGGGAGATACACAATTTTAGAAACAATAGAAAAATGCAAATCTGTTGGAATTGAAGTTTTGTATGGTGATACAGATTCATTATTTCTAAAAGGACCGACAAAAGAACAAATCCAACTTGTAATTGATTGGGCAAAAAAAGAATTTGGGGTCGATCTAGATCTTGATAAAGAATATCGATACGTCGTACTTAGTACAAGAAAGAAAAATTATCTTGGAGTAAAAAAAGATGGTAAAGTAGATGTAAAGGGTCTGACAGGTAAAAAATCCCACACTCCACCGTTTATCAAAAACCTCTTTTATGAAATACTTGAAATCTTGTCAAAAGTACAGACTGCAGAAGATTTCACAAAATCAAAAGAACAAATTAGTGGCATGATCTCACAATATGCAAAAAGATTAAAAGCAAAAGAGATTCCACTATCCGAACTTACATTTAATGTGATGATAAGTAAAGCGCCATCGGAATATGTGAAAACTGTACCACAACACATACGCGCCGCTAAACTTTTAGAATCAATAAGAGAAATAAAAAAAGGCGATATCATTTCTTACGTCAAAATAATAAACAAACCTGGTGTGAAACCAGTAGAAATGGCAAGACCTGATGAAATTGATTCTGCAAAATACATGGAGTTTATGGAAAGCACATTTGACCAAATCTTGTCATCAATGGATCTTGATTTTGCTGCCCTGATCGGGGCACCAAAACAGACAGGATTGGATCAGTTCTTTTGGAACTAAGTAAAAAATTATACACTTTTAGGTGCAATTAGGTCAGGCTAAAATTCACATACTTTATAATAGGATCTTACAATTTTTACAAATATGCGAATAGATTCATGTAGGACATGCGGAGTAGATATGAAAGAATTTCAAATGTGCCCTGTGTGTAGAATAGCGTCTAGATTTGTATGCCCAAAATGTGGCAAAACCAGCGATGAGCAGATTCATCCAGAATGCAGCTTACTAAACAAATCAGTAGTTGCAAACTAGAGTCATTTTGTTAATTTTTAGCTAAATATCCATATGAGGCAGCAGGCTCTCTAATGAAAAATGAGTTTTATTGATTTGTACATGAACCAAAATCCGCTTATTACTAATCCAAACGAAGAGGCGGATGTTTCTACTATTGTATATGGAATACCTTTTGATTCTACGCATTCCTTTAGGCCTGGTACAAGATTTGGTCCAGATGCTGTACGACTGGCATTCAATAACATCGAGGTATTTTCAAACAGATTTAACATAGATTTGGAATCTGTCAACATAAAAGATCTTGGAAATACACGACATACCGTTGTAGTTTCTGAAATGATTGACATGGTTGGCAAGATAACAACCGAACTTATCCAAAAAAATAAACAATTATTCGTACTTGGTGGGGAACATTCTCTAACATATGGAACATACATGAGCTTTCCAAAAGATACTGGTTACATTGTCTTTGATGCACATTATGATCTAAGAGATGAATATGCTGACATTAAACTAAGCCATGCTGCATACCTGAGAAGAATCATAGAAAAGCGCGGAGCTAAAAACATCATTCATGTTGGTGCCCGCTCATATGCAAGAGAAGAACTTGAATTCAAACTAGAACATAATGTCAAGACAATCACTGACAAAGACATACGTGATGGCAAAGGTCCAAAACTAGTAAAGGATGCACAATATCAACATTTGACAAAATGTATCTTAATGTAGATTTGGATGTATTAGACCCAGCATTTGCACCTGGCATAGGCAATCCCGAAGCCTTAGGGATAACCTCGAGGGAATTATTTGATATGGTGTATGCAATGGAAGAAAAACAAATTAGCTGTATGGATATAGTGAAACTGTGTCCCCCGTACGATAATGGGTCTACAGCCTCAGTGTCTGCAAAACTAATGGCTGAAGTAATTGCAATGACTCTTTCACACTAAGAAATCGCTTTAAACAAGAATAACGAATAGAACACATATCTTCTGAAATAAAAATTTTCATAGGGAAAGGAAAGGCGCTAGTTGAAGATGGAAAATATGAAGAAGCGTTACAACTTTTTGAAAAAGCTTTAGAACTTGATCCAACTGATCATAACATCTGGAATCAGAAAGGTATAGCGTTACGCAGTATGGGAAGATATAGCGAAGCAATAGAGTGTTTTAATAAATCTCTTGAGCTTGTACCAAAAGACCTGGATGCATCGTAATTTTAAACCATTATCTGTGGTCGTTTTGAAAGATTCCTGCTCATGTTCAATTTCATAAACGGTTTACCATTTGTTTGATCTTTTATTTCCTTGATTAGATCATCAATTGATAGTTCTTTTACACTCCCTGATTTTCTATCACGTATGCTGAATCTTTCTGCACTAACTTCTTTCTCTCCAATAACTAATGTGTATGGAATCCAGTCAGTCTCTGCATCACGTATGCTCTTTCCCACACTTTCATTTCTGTCATCAACATCTACTCTGATATCAAAACTTGTAATTCTTTCTGCAAGTTTTTCACAATAGTAAAGATGCTCTGGTTTTACTGGTATGACACGGACTTGAGCAGGTGCAAGCCATAAGGGAAACTGTGGTTTTCTGCCTTCTTTTGTATCCTGTGCTGCCTTTTCAAGTAGGACATAGATCACTCTCTCAACTGCGCCACTAGGAGAGTTGTGTAATATTATGGGGTTTTGTGGTTTGTTATTTTCATCAATGTATTCTATGTTGTATCTCTTGCCATTTTCTACATCAATTTGATCTGTGGATAATGCTGATGCCTTTCCAAAGCTATCTACATAATTGAATTCCCACTTTAGGACAAAATAGAAGAATCTTTCTTTCCACATTTCGACAAGTACGGGCTTTCCAATTTTTTTAACAACCTCTTCAACCAAAGATTTATTTTCATTGTAAAATTCTTCTGTGAATCTTATTGCCATCTCAAAATCCGATTCATCAATTCCAAGACCTTTAATGACTTCTCTTGAAAGATCAAACCTCTTACGAAATTCTTCCTTTGCTTGTTCCATGTCTTTGCACATGGCATGACAGTCTGGCATGGTAAATGCACGCAGTCTTCTTAGGCCTACAAGTTCTCCAGACTGTTCTTTTCTGAAACTGTATCTTGTTAGCTCATAGAGCTTTAGTGGTAGATTCTTGTAAGACAATTGAAAATCTTTTGCCATTAAAAACTGACCAAAACAAGCTGCAAATCTCAAAAAGAGCTTCTTCCCTTCGGAATCAATATTGTATTGCCTTGCTGGGAATCTGTGAAAATAACTTTCCATGCTTGGATGGTGCGAGTCATACATTATTGGAGTCTCTACTTCCAGTCCTCCATATTCTAGGACTTTTTCAGAGACATATCTTTCAATCAAAGATTTTATCAAACGTCCATTTGGGAAGAATCTCATGTTGCCAGAGTCCGATGCAGGTTCATAATCTGCAATTGCCATCTTTTTCATTAATTTGACATGCGGAGGAGGTTCGTCAACAGATCTTTTCTTTGCAGACTCATACTTTGCTAAAACTTCCAAGTTTTGGTGTTTTGCAAAATTAAACTCCTCTACTTTGTGCATTTTTCCATCAGGGGACATGATATGCCAAAATGATTCAATTTTTGATTCTGCCTTTACTGCGTCTGATGTGGTATCTTCTTTTTCTCCAGATCTTATGGTTTTAGAATTCTCAGCTAAGGGATGTCCTTTAACTTGAACCTTGTATGATTTTGTCCAACCAAATGGAGCTCTTGATACTTCAAGATCCTTTGCAAGAGATTCCATTTCTTTTAAAACAGAAAGTGCAGTACTTGGCGATGCAAGTTTTGAGCTAAGATGTGCATAAGGATACAAAAGTAATTTATTGCAACCAACTTTTTTCATAGACTCTGAAATTTCTGATATTGCTGTCTTTGCAACCCCTATATCGTCCCCTTCTTCAACTGCGATAAAGGCAACAACTACTTCTTCGATCTTTTTTGTTGATGGGTCTATCTCTTCAGCAGATTTTATCTCTTTTTTTACTGGCGTAAACTCTATGTTGTCACAGTGAAGCTGGAGAATTCTCATATTTTGTTTGTGTTTAAGTTGTCGAATTAAATGTTATGGATAATTTTTATTCCAAAAAATTCTAATTGATACGAAATTAGCAAGTATTATTTACTTCATTATCTGGATTACCCGTACATGGATCATCATCACTTTAGAGGAAAACCTATCCCACACATCAAGATAACGCCAGATATGGAAATTAACGATCTAGTAGAAATTTTTGCAAGCACTGGTTATAATGCAAGACAGCTTGGTGAAGCTGCAAAACTATATTGTAAAATGATTGAAGATGATGCCACTATCTGTCTTACAGTTGCTGGCGCAATGACTCCTGTAGGATTTGGCGGTCTATTTAAAACTCTAATTGAACGTGGATTTGTGGATTGGATTATTTCAACTGGTGCTAACGTGTACCACGAAGACCATTTTGCTTGGAATTTGCCAGTAAAACAAGGTCATTTTGATGTTGACGACATGATACTTTATGGAAAAGACATTGTTAGAATCCGAGATGTATACATCAAAGGATCCAACACACTGACTGCCCAAGATAAAATAACTGAACAAATGGCTCACGATAGTTTTAATGCTCCATTTACTACTGCTGAATTTTCAAACGTAATGGGAAGATACTCTAAGGAAAAATCAAAACATCCTGAAAAAAGCTTTGTTGTTTCTGCGTATGACTATGATGTACCGATTTACATATCAACACTGAAAGATTCATCATTGGCACTTGATTTAGTTAGATTAAGACTAAAAAATAAAATATTTAATCTGGATTTTGTGCGTGAAATAATCGAACAAGCGGCAATTGTTTATCATGCAAAAAAAACGGGCATAGTAGAACTTGGAGGCGGTGTTCCTAAAAACACTGCACAACAAACTGGTCCTATATTGGACCAAATACTAGGCCTTGATCACGGTGGACAAAATTATATCGTACAGATAACTGATGCAAGACCTGATACTGGCGGATTGTCTGGTGCTACATTGCAAGAAGGCAAGAGCTGGGGTAAGATAAAAGATGCTCGTGAAGATGTTATCACTGTATACGCTGACGCTACAATTGCATTTCCAATCATGTGTCTTTACGTACTTAGCAATGAAAAACCGCGTAGACCAAAAAGACTCTACAAAAAACTTGGTCAATACAGCAAGACTCTAGAAGATATTTATTTTAAGAAAAAACATTAGCCTAGTCATCTTTTCTACGGTTATGTATTATTTGTAACTAAATATGTTCGAATAAGGTGCTAGATTTGTCGGAATTTTTTGTGATTATGGCCCTAAAATCTGTTGAATCGAGCTCTTTCTACATCTCGGTCTTGCTTTGTTGCCTTTTTCCATTCTCTATAATGTTCTTTACACAAGACGGTCTTTTTTGAATCACTAGAAATACTAAGACCTGTCCCTTCTACTTTTGATGTAGTCAACGAACGAACTCCATCATTATTACATCCGATCACATTACATTTTGCACCTTTGGCTATGATGCCCATGTTAGAAGTTAAACTCAATATTATATATACTTGCAAAATTTTTCTGTGACGTCCTAATCATTTGTTGGACAATGTTATTAATGGTATAAATTATTGACAGTTGGTTGTTATTAGATGTTTAACAATTTCAGAGAAAGTCTGAAACCTACATTACAAAAAATAGGTGTAATATTTGCTGCAACTGATCTGTCTGCAAATTTCTGGACTGCGGTGGGATTGGGATTTGCTTTTGCATCTGCAATAGCATACGCTTGGCATTTTGAATATGCATTTATAGTTGGCGGAGTATTGCTTTTGGTTTCAGGGTTTTTTGATGTAGTTGATGGTCAAGTTGCACGTGTTACAAAAAAGACTTCAAAAAAAGGTGCATTTTTGGATTCAGTATTTGATAAGATTGCTGAAGTTGCAATATTTCTTGGTATCTTGATTGGTGGGTATGCTGAAGGCTATGTTGTACTTTTGGCAATCACACTATCCCTTCTTGTAAGTTATACTCGCGCAAGAGCTGAGTCACTTGGAGTTCAGCTACAAGGTATTGGAATTGGGGAAAGAGCAGAAAGGTTACTTGTCATAGCAGTAATTGGAATTGCGGGATTTCTAAATTATGCAGTAATAATCGTAGCAATAATTGCTGGTATTACTCTAATTCAGAGAATAGTTGCTACTGCTACTAGAATCAAAGAATAATTAACGTAGTCTACCGTGATTTCTTCTAGAATCTGCGGATCTAATTTTTAGTATGCCAAAATGAATTGCACAAGAAATGCAATACCATTTTAGAACTGTAGGTGCGGCAATGTATGCTCCTTGAGCTCTAAGCTCTTTTGCTAGAGTGTGCTCTACTAGGTTTAATCGTGATGTGACTTTTTTTGCCTTGTCTCGTGGAACAGTCGCACCACAGTTTGTGCACTGAATACGACCAGATGACCCTTTACCACCTTTTTGTCGTCCGCGACTAGCACGCTTTAATGGCATACGAGTAGTTTGAATCTGCCTCTTTATATCTTGTTTCAAGAAATTTAAATCAGTTATTGAGATTAATGGTTGCATGCGAGGTCTATGCCATATCTGTCTTACCTCAAACGTTGAACTTGTAATAGACAAGGGTCAGATAATGTGCCGCCCGTGTTTTGACAAAAAACACTTGAAAAAAGACTAAATTTGAACCCTCCTTGCAAGAAATTGGATGAAGATTGCTATATTTTCTCATTGTACCATGGATGAAATATCTAGAGATGGTGCACTAGTTGAAACAGCTGGTGGTCCTGCGTGTTATTGTGGTTTAACTGCAAGGAACCTGAAATTTGATGTAGAATTTCATACAAAAATAGGTCCAGATTTTACATACGGGAAATTTCTTGAAAAAAACAAGATCTTCATACCACAAAAATCCATCACAAATGTTCCAACTACCAGATTCAAACTTGAAATTTCAGGAACAGACAGAAATCTTTACCTTAAAACAAAATGTTTGCCAATAGACTATGAAAAATCTGACGCTGATGGTTGTATAATAAGTCCTGTTTTTGACGAGATCTCTCTTGAAACGCTTGAAAAAATAAAAAAAGACTCTGGATTTACTTTACTTGATCCACAAGGATTTTTGCGAAGAATAGATGACAATAACAAAATTCGTCTTGAAAGAACAGAAATGGATCTATCAAAAATTTCTGCAATCAAAGTTGATGTGGATGAAGCTTATTCACTTACTGGACAAAACGGAAATGATGCAATGTTGGCTCTACAAAAAAATGGTGTTGAACATGTTCTGCTTACAAACAAGCGTGAAATCACAGTACTTGTTAAAGATAAATTATATTTTCTGACCATCCCAAAGATGGAGGTCTATGATACTACTGGAATTGGGGATATTTTTTGTGCAACATTTGCCTGCACATTTCTAAAAGAAAAAGACTTTTTTTGGGCTATGTGTTTTGCAGTAGGTTCTGCACAAGCAGCACTTGAGACAAAAGCTAATGGACTTGATAAAATTCCACATCGTGGCGCAATTGAGACAAACGCGTCATATCTGTATAATCTAGTAAAGTATAAGCAGATCTAGGCTTTTATTGCACAAGAACCTGATTTGTTTCATGCGTATTGCTATTTCAAGTCAAGAACAAAATGATCAAGCTGCAAAATCTGTGAGATCATTCCTTGAAGGACATGGAATTGACTCATATTTACTTGGAAACAAATCTGTAACTAAAGACACTGATTGTGTTATAGTTACTGGTGGAGACAAAGGTGTACGACATTATTTTCACAAAATCTTGGATTCTGAAATACCTGTTCTTGGGATAAACGAATCAGAATCAAGCGGCTTTTTGGCTCAAATTGATCTGAAAGAATTTTCTTCATTTGTAAACCGACTAAAAACTGGAGATTTTACAGTAGAAAAAATCACGCGTATTGGGATAAAGATAGATGGAAAAAATGTCTATCCTGCACTAAATGATATAGCTATATTTTCATCAAAGAGTGCAATGCTAATGGAACATGTTTTGCGTGTAAATGGTGAAGAGATTTGGCATGATAGCAGTGATGGACTCATCATATCTACCCCAATTGGTTCTTCGGCATATTCAATGTCAGCTGGAGGACCTGTGATATTTCAGGACTCCAAAGTGTTTGGAATTGTTTCTGTAAACTCACTTGATGTGACAAGACGACCTCTGATTGTATCAGAAGACAGTCTTGTGGAAATAGATAACATATCGTCAAGACTCCGCTGTGAAGTGATACTTGATGGAAAAGATCGTTTCAAAGTGGAAAAAATTGTTTCATGTACAAAATACCCCCAACCTGCCAACCTTATCAGAATGAAAAAGGATTCTACTGCAGTATCTGCACTTACAAAGAAAGTAAAACTAGCAGAAGATCTTCTAAACATGCCACCAAGTTCAAAACTATTACTAAAAACGCTACAATATGAAGGGTCTCTCTCACAAAAGGAATTGTCTGAAAAAACGCTTTTGCCAGATAGGACCGTGAGGCTTGCTCTTAGCCATCTACTTGAGAAAGGCTATGTCAAAAAACGAGTCTCATTACGAGACACAAGACAACGAATCTATGAGATTCCAAAATAACTAGGCTTGCGATGCTGCAGTCACAAATGCCTCAAACGAGGTTTCAGGAAAGCCTGGTCTGCTATTAAATTCCGGATGGAATTGTACTCCTAGATAGAATCTATGTGTAGGAATTTCAAGTATTTCCATTCTTTTTCTATCATCGCTATGTCCTGAGAAAACCATTCCTTTTTGATTGAACAAATCCAAGTATTTTTGGTTAAACTCGTATCTGTGTCTGTGCCGTCTTGTTATTACATTTGATTTGTAAAGTTTGAATGCAAGTGTATTGTCTTCTACTTTGATTTCATTAGCACCTAGTCTTAATGATCCACCCAAGTTTGAAACTGATTTTTGTTCTGGCAAAAGATCAATTACGGGATTTTTAGTGTTTGGCGCAATCTCTGTAGAATTTGCATCAGATAAATTGCAGACATAGCGACCAAATGCAACAGCTGCCAATTGAAACCCAAAACATATTCCAAGATATGGAATATTTTTTTCTCTTGCATAATTTGCAGTTTTAATTATTCCTTCAGCACCTCTTTCTCCAAATCCTCCAGGAACAAGTATTCCTTGATAAGAAGAAAGCGTGTTTATGTTTCCATTTAGATTTTCAGAATCAATCCAATCAATAACCATATTCTTTCCAATTTTTGCACCAGCATGTTTGAGTGCGTGATTCACACTTACATAACTATCTGCAAGTGTTACATATTTTCCAACCATTGCTATTCTAACACTCTCTTTAGTGGATGCAAACGAATTTACAATTGCATTCCATTTGTCCCAGTTTACCGATGCGTTTACTAGTCCAACCTTGCCAAATTTTTTAAAGATTACATCCACAATTCCTTGATCATAAAGCATCTGTGGCACCATCAGTATGGATTCTGCATCATGACATGAAAAAACATCCTTAGTTGATATATTTGAAAATAATGAAATCTTTCTTTTTGCAGCCTCTTCAAGTGTTTGTGTACATCTTACTGCTAAAAGGTCAGCCTGAATACCTATTCTTCGTAACTCCTGCACGCTGTGCTGTGTTGGCTTTGTCTTTTGTTCGCCTACTACATCAAGTGATGGTGCTAAAGTCACATGTACGAAAATAATATTTTCTTGCCCATCTTCCAATCTCATTTGTCTTAATGCTTCAAGAAATGGCAGACTTTCAATATCTCCAACTGTTCCACCACATTCTACTACCAAAATATCCAGGCTTTCTTTTTGCGCAATCTTTCTTATTCTGTCTTTTATGGCATCAGTTACATGTGGAATTATTTGCACACATGCTCCCAGATATTCACCACGCCTTTCTGCATCTATTACACTTGAATATATCTGAGCGGTAGTAATGTTATGAGATTTTGCAATATTCTGGTTTAGGAATCTTTCATAATTTCCAATATCCATGTCGCACTCGCCTCCATCTTCTGTTACAAAGACTTCGCCATGTGCTATAGGATTCATTGTACCTGCATCATAATTTAGATATGGATCAATCTTTACACAAGATACTTTTTGATTTGATAGCTGAAGTAACTTTGCAATAGAAGAGGTAACCACGCCTTTTCCAAGGCCAGACATAACACCTCCGGTCACAAAAATATATTTTGTCTGCATATCTATGAATAACAAATGGCCTTTTTATTCGTTATTATGATTTTGTAGCAGCTTTGAGATTTCTTGTAAACGACGCAACTCCAGATTCGATCTCTTTTTGCGGTAAACTATCTATTAATCTCAGAAATGCGCTTCCAACAATTACTCCGTCAGCACCACACTTGATAATGAATCTAGCTTGTTTCTGATTACTTACTCCAAAACCTACTCCGAGTGGAATCTTTCCTTTGACTAACTTCTTTGTGTTTTTGATCGCATCAATCGTATACTGTTGAATTTCCTGTTGCTTTCCAGTCGTTCCATACACTGAAACAAGATACAAAAATCCGGATGATGCCTTTACTATCTTCTTTATTCTTTCTTTTGATGTGTTAGGCGAAATAAGAAATATTCCATCTGCCCTGTTTTTACGGATAGCTTTGAGGTATTCTTTTGATTCCTCTATAGGCATATCAGGCAGAAT
>Ga0247727_10018859_pt1 | contig 10778 bp, 11 predicted proteins | sample WisWelCaveWW1625_FD_202498 | JGI IMG/M metagenome (GOLD analysis project Ga0247727, IMG submission 202498) | Biofilm microbial communities from Wishing Well Cave, Virginia, United States - WW16-25 | ecosystem: Environmental > Aquatic > Deep subsurface > Groundwater > Cave microbial mat | place...
CTCGGCTCGAATCTCGCTGGCGCCCTCTACGTCCTCGACGAGCCTTCCATCGGCCTGCATCCGCGTGACACGGCGCGCCTCATCGCTATCCTCAAATCGCTGCGCGACCTCGGCAACACGATTCTCGTCGTCGAGCATGACCCGGACACCATCCTCGCCGCCGACTACCTGCTCGATCTCGGCCCCGGCGCCGGCGAGCACGGCGGCCGCATCGTCTTCGCCGGTGCCCGCGAAGAACTCATCACCAACGGCGCCCGCGGCCAACAAACTGCCAGCGGCTCCGGCCCATTGAAACCCGCCAACGGGGCCCCCGTAGGGGCGGCTTTACGCCGCCCGCTGCCGCCGCTGGCCAACGCCGGCAACAGCGCAACCGAATCCCTCACCGCACGCTACCTGGCCGGCGATTTGCGTATTCCCGTGCCGGCCTTGCGCTCGCGCCCCAATGGAAAATTCCTCAAGCTTTCCGGCGCCCGTGTTCACAACTTGCAGAACGTGGACGTGATGATCCCGCTGGACATCCTGGTGGCCATCACCGGTGTCAGCGGCTCCGGAAAATCCACACTGCTGTACGACGTCCTCTACAAAGCCATCCAGGCCCGCAAGAACCGCGGCGACATCAGTGCCATCTGCGACCGTGTCGAAGGCGACCAGCACATCGCCGGCGCCGTGCTGGTGGACCAATCGCCCATCGGCCGCACCCCGCGCTCCAATCCCGCCACCTATATGAAGGCCTTCGACGCCATCCGCGAAGCACTCGCCGCCACTCCCGAAGCCGAAAAGCGCGGTTACTCCGCCGGCCATTTTTCATTCAACATTCCCGGCGGCCGTTGCGAAACCTGCCAAGGCGACGGCACCGTCACCGTCGAGATGCAGTTTCTCGCCGATGTCGAGCTCACCTGCGAAGATTGCCGCGGCACCCGCTTCAAGAGCGGCGTGCTCGAAGTCACCTACCGCGGCCGGAATGTGTACCAGATTCTCCAGCTCACCGTGCGCGAGGCGCTGGTTTTTTTTGCGGGCGCGCCAAAAGTGGCTTCGCGATTGAAGATTCTCGACGAAATCGGCCTCGGCTATTTGCGCCTCGGCCAGTCCGCCACCACACTCTCCGGCGGGGAGGCGCAACGCCTCAAGCTGGCCGCGCATCTTAACCGGCAGCGGAGCGGCGATGGCCCTGAGCAGGAGGAAGACCCGCGCGGCATGCTGTACATCTTCGATGAGCCGACCACCGGCCTGCACTTCGACGATATTCAGAAGCTGCTCGCCGCGTTCCGCAAATTGCAGGAGGGCGGCGCTTCCCTGTTGGTGATCGAGCACAATCTCGACGTCATCAAGTCGGCGGACTGGGTGATTGACCTCGGCCCCGAAGGCGGCGCGCGCGGCGGCCGCGTGATCGCCGCCGGCACCCCAGAGCAGGTGGCGCGCAACGCGCATTCCCACACCGGCAAGTTCCTCGCCCGCGCGCTGAATTCTTCCGGCAGCGCCGCCAACCACCGATGAACGGCCCCTCCCCATTCCGCCACCGCTTGCGCCATCGCTCCTGTCTCCGTAGCTGTTCCGGGCATTCTTCTCTGTGTCCTCTGTGCCTTTGTGACCTCTGTGTTAATCTTTTGCATTTGCTTTTGACTTTTCCTTTGAAATCTCATATCTCAGATTTGAAATCCCCGGCGCTAAAAACCGCCTGCACACTCACGTTGCTCTTTTCTTTTGCTTTCTTCACGCAAGCGCAAGCTCCTAAATCCCCCCCGCGCAAAAACCAGGGCCAGACCACGCGCACCCGCCGCCCTAACCCCTTGCAAGAGCATCTTGACCGCGCCGAAAAAGCCATCGCCGAACAGCAGTACGCCATCGCCGTCGAAGCGCTCGAGCAGTTCGTCAAGGAACAACCCGGCGACGCCTACGCGCACTTCCAACTCGGCTACGCCCACACCGGCCTGAAGGACTGGAGCAAGGCCATCGCCGCCTACCGTCGCGCCGCCGCGCTCCAGCCCGACATGGCCGCCGCGCACTTGAATCTCGGCCTCATCCTGTACGAGCATGAAAGCCCACAGGCATCCGTCGCGCCGCTGCGCCGTGCGGCCGAGCTGCTGGCCAACGAGGCCCGTCCGCATTTCCTGCTGGCCACTGCGCTCGAGCGTTCCGGTAACATCGCTGAGGCCATCACCGAATATCGTGCCGCCAATGCCCTCGATCCGAAAGACGCGGACACCCAACTCGCCCTCGGCCGCGCCCTGCTCAACTCCGGCAAGCATACGGAAGCCGAAGCGGCGTTCCGCCGGACCCTCGCGCTGGACGAGAGCAAGCTGGCAGCACGCGTCGGACTCGCACAAGCGCTGCTGGCCCAGCAGAAATCGCCGCAGGCTGCTACAGAGCTCGAATCCTACCTGGCCGCCAAGCCCGACGACCCCAACGCCTGGCTGCAGCTCGCAGCCCTGCGCATCGAGGCCGAAGCCTACGATGCCGCGCTCCATGCCATTGACCGCGCCGAAGCCGCCAATTGTCTTTCCTCCGAATCGCTGCGCCTCCGCGCCGACGTCTATCTCCGCCAAAAAAAACTGGACGACGCGATCGCGGTTCTCCGCGCCTTGCTCCAGCAGGAGCCTAACGAGCCCGGTCTCCACGCCCGCCTCGGCCGTCTCTTTCTCGAGAAGCGCGACTTCCCCGCCGCCGAACGTGAACTGCTCACCGCGCTGCAGCTCGATCCCACGCAACTGGACGCGCTGCGCGACCTCGTCTCCGTCTATTACCTCGGCGAAAAACACGACGCTGCATTGCGCATGATGGACCGCCTGGCGGAACGCGAACCACCGACAGCATTTTCCTGGTTCATCCGCGCCACTTGTTACGATAAGCTGTTGCGGAAGGCGGAAGCCGTCACCGCCTATGAGAAGTTTCTCGATCTCGATCAGGGTCGCAGCCAGAATCAGGGCATTCAGGCGCGCGCCCGCATCCGTATCTTGAAACGCGATCTCGAAAACAAGAAATAGACACTATGTTCTTTGTCGCCGCTGGCCGGTCGCTCAAACAATCGCCCCTCATCCCAAGTCCGCCCCGGAGCTTCGGGGCGGACGGGGCATCTGCGCTCCCTCAAGACACGCATCCCAGGAACGGCCTGATCGCCTTGATTTTGATCACCGCGGTTCTGCTGGCCGCCCCTGATTCGTTCGCCTTCCAGGACGAAATCACGCGCCGACGTCAGGAATACGACCGCGAACGCGACGCCGTCGGCAAGGCCAAGAAGCTTCCCAAGCTCGGCGACGCCCACTTTGCCGCCGCCCGCCGCGCCCTGCGCGACGAGAACTTTCCCCTGGCTATCACTTTGCTTCAGGATTACCGCGACCTGGTTTCCACCACTCGCGACGCACTGCTCGCCGCCACTCCCGACCCGGAGAAAAGGCCCTCCGGCTTCAAACAAATGGAAATTCACGTCCGCAAGTCGCTCGACCAGATGGCGGACATCATCGGGGAAGCGCCGCTCAGCGAGCGCCCGCCGTTTGAATCCATCCGCGCCGATCTGGAAAAGATCAGCAAGCAACTCATCCGCGACCTTTTCCCGCGCCAGCCCGGCGCCGCCCCGCCCCGGAGCAACCCATGACGCGCACCTGTCTCACGAAGACGACCATCGGTGCCGCATGGGAGGGCACGGCTTCAGCCGTGCCGCACATTGCCATGGATTTGGTTTGGGGTTTCACAAAGACGGCGCGAAGCGCCCCCCGCGCTGCCTGCCCTGAGCCAAGTCGAAGGGCCGCAGGCCGACGCGTAGCCCACGGCCGTTTGCGGAGCGGAGCGTCATCAGCCGCATGCGGTAGCCACCGCAGCATCTGGCTATCTCTTTTCGGCGCGATCCTTCTCTCGGCCCTGTTGACGTCCGCTCCATCGCCTTCGGCCGCGCAGGCCCGCGACTATCTCACCGAAACCGAAGCCAACAAGATCCGCGACGCCGATCTCCCCTTCCTGCGCATCAAACTCTTCACGGAGTTCGCCGCCGACCGTTTCGCCAAGTTCAAATACGAGCTCAGCCGCGGCCGCCCCGACCGTCAGCGCAACATCCGCCTGCGTTCGCTGCTCGACGGCTACATGGGCTGCCTCGAAGACGCTACCGAGCTGGTGCAAATCGGCCGCCTGCGCCAGCAGGACATTCACAAGGGCATGGCAGAGCTGGAAAAGCGCGCCACCGAAATCCTCGCCGAGATGGCCGCGCTGGAGAACTCCACTCGCGCCGACGCCGCCTACAAAGACGACCTCCACGAAGCCGTGCTGACCACCAAGGAAGCCCTCGCCGAAGTCGCCCGCGCCAAGGAAGAAATTGCCCCGCCGCCGGTCCGGAGAAAACCGTGACTCTCTCCCCTGCTTTCGCCACCCGCAAACCAGTATCGTTTGTCATTCCAAGCCTGCCGAAAGCGGGCGAGGAATCTGCTGTTCGTAAGAACTCCCGCAGCCTCCGCCGCCATCCCTTCCCCGCCGGCGGCCCGCTGTTCACGCGCATGTTCACGCGCCTCGGCTGCTCCGGTCGCCCGCCTCATTTTGTCGTGGAGTTTTTCCCCTACGCCGGACTGGTGCACACCATTCGCCTGCGCGACGATGTTGCCTTCGTGCGCTTCTCCGACCTGCTGCAGACCGCCCCGCCGCGCGTGCTGGAATCCGCCGCCGCCCTGCTGCTGGCGCGCCTGTTTCGCCGCCGCGTGCCCGCCGAGCTCCGCGATCTCTACCGCGAATACTCGCTGGCCCAGCACGTTCGCCGCCGCGTGCACCATCTGCGCCGCCGCCGCGCCCGCCGCGCTACCCTCGCCCCCACCGGCGCCTTCCACAGCCTGGAGCAGCTCTTCGACCAGCTCAACCGCGGCTATTTCGCGGGCTCACTCCGCCGCCCGCACATCGGCTGGAGCGCGCGGCCCTGGCGCAAGCAGCTCGGCTGCTTCGATCCCGCCCTCGACCAAATCGTGCTCAGTTCGCGCCTCGACCGCCCCGGCGTGCCCCGCTGCGTCGTCGAGTATGTGCTCTATCACGAGATGCTCCACGTCAAGCATCCGCTGCGCCGCGCGCGCTGCGGCCTCCAGGCGCACTCCCGAAAATTTCGCGCCGAAGAAAAACACTACGCCCACTACGCCGCAGCCCGCCGCTTCCTCCTCCGCCTCCGCTAGCCGTCGGCTTTCAGCCCTTGGCTCAGCGGGCAGCATCCCTTTCAGGTGGGCATCCGCGCGCGAACTTGGCGCTGAACTTCAACTCTTTACACATACGCCTACGGACATCCTTTGGGGGCGTGGATCAGCGACTTCTGAGGGTCGACCGCCTTACCACCGAAAAGGCGGACAGCGCCGTAGACCCACCACGCCCGTAGCGCGAACATACGGTCTTCCTTGCACATCCGTTGCAGGATCTGGTCGGCAATCTTGCGGTGCGGGTTTTCGCTTAACCTGCCCTCTCGTATCAGTTGGTACAGGGCATCGTGTACCAGCGAGCCGCGCATGAAGTTCAACGTATCAATGGTCGGCCCCGACGGCCCATCCCACGCGTAGTTCTTGATGATCGTCAGCGTTCCATCCACGCCTAACTTGATAAACTCTGTGGGGATTGGCGCCGCAGGCTTGATTTCGATCTTTGTCACGTAGTCTTGCTTGAGCTGGTACTTGTAGCCGGACTTGTAGGCGATGCATTCCATGGTTCCTCCAGCCTCTGGCCTGTGGCAACACGTTCAGGGCAGGGGCGTTCACCCAGGACTGCTGGCATCGAGCAGAGTATACCCCCGCGGTAATCACCTTTCCAGATAACACTTTTCAGAAGGCCGCCCCGTAGGGATCTCCGGGGGTTCTTGCGGGGTTGCAGTTTACGCCGCTTTCTTCCGCTTTTCGATTCCCTCGTGCAGCTTCTCGATGCGCTTCGCTACTTGGGCGGCGTCTTCGGCCGCAGGCAGGATTTCCAGATACCGTTTGTAGTGCCGCACCGCTTCCTCGGCACGGCCCTTTTTCTCGTAGGCCTCGCCCAGCAGCCGGTGCGGCAGCGCATAATTCGATTTGTATTTCAGCGCTTCCTTCAGCCGGTCAATCGCCGCGTCGTAATTGCCCTTTTTCAGGTAATACTGCCCGACCTCAAGATTCCTCTGCGCCTTCAACGGGTTGAACTCAATCTCCTCTTCCCCTTGTGCGGGCGGGTTCTGTGCCGGCCGTGCGCTCTGCCCCGCCATGCCGCTCACGCACGCCAGCAGGCACACCGCGATCATAACCAGCTTGTAGCTCACGCCCGCTCCTGAGCCATTTCTCTGCGCCCCTCCGCGTACTCTGCGCCTCTGCGTCATCTTTGGTCTTAGCTCCGAACTCCCCATCCGCCCACCAACCGCGCCCCGCAAGCCTCATCTTCCAGCCCGTCGGATTCCCTCTGCTATAGTGAAGGTTGCCACCGCGATTGTAGCTCACGTCCCGTCCCGGCGGATTTCCTCGGGACTGACGTGAGGCCTCTATTTCATGGAGCTCGCCGAACAAATCGCCGTCGCGCCCGAGCAGCCCGGCGTCTATCTCTTCAAAGACGCCCTGGGCTCGATCATCTATGTCGGCAAGGCGCGCCTGCTCCGCCACCGCCTCAAATCCTACTTCCTCGACTCGCGTATCGCCGACGCCAAGACCGGCTCGCTGGTTCGCGAAATTGCCGACGTCGAAACCATCGTCCTCGACAACGAAAAAGAAGCCCTCGCGCTGGAAAACAATCTCATCAAGCAGCACAAGCCGCGTTTCAACATCTTGCTGCGCGACGATAAGACCTACCCTTACATCCGCTTCACCGCCTTCGAAAAATTCCCGCGCGTTTACGTCACCCGCCGTTTGCGCAAGGACGGCTCGCTCTACTTCGGCCCTTATTTCCCGCACAGCCTGGCGCACCGCATTGTCCATCTGATTCACAAGCGCTTTCTCGTTCCTTCCTGCACCGTAGACCTCACGCGCGCGCATCCGCGCCCCTGCTTGCAGTATTACATCAAGCGCTGCCTCGGCCCCTGCGTCCCCGATCTCGTCACCGACCAGCGCTACGCCGAGGCCGCCCGTGACGTGCGCCTGTTCCTCGAAGGCAAGCGCACCGATCTGATTCGCAGCCTTCGCGCGCGCATCGCCGCCGCCGCTGAAACCGAGCGCTTCGAAGAAGCCGCGCAACTCCGCGACCTGATGCGCACCGTCGAGGAAATCGAAGAGAAGCAGAAGATCGCCTCCGCTGAAGGCAATGACACCGACGTGCTCGCCTGGCACGCCGAGCCGCCGCTGGTGGCCGTCAATCTGTTTCACCTGCGCGGCGGCCGCGTGGTGGACAAGCGCGATTTCTACTGGGAAGACCTCGACCACTTCTCGCCCGCCGAATTCCTCCCCTCGCTGCTCAAGCAGATTTATCTCGACGCCGCTTACTGGCCACGCTTCGTCCATGTACCGATGGATTTCGATGACTGCGGCTTGCTGGAAGATCTGCTCTCCGAGCGCAGCGGGCATCGCGTCGAGATTCTCACTCCGCAGCGCGGGCCCAAGCGCGCGCTCCTCGGCCTCGTCGAGCGCAACGCCAGGCATAGCTTCGACCAGCGTTTCCGCGTGCACCAGCCTACGCCGCAGGCCATCCGTGAGGCGCTGGAATCCGCTCTGTCGCTGCCCGAGCCGCCCGCGCGCATCGAAAGCTTTGACATCTCGCATACCCAAGGCGCCGAAACCGTCGCCTCCATGGTCGTCTGGGAAGACGGCCGCATGAAAAAATCCGACTACCGCAAATTCATCATCCGCTGGGACCGCCTTCCGCCCGTCGTTTCCCCGTCTTCTTCTGGAACTTCCAATCTCCAATCCGTTCCTCCCCCTTCTTCCCCATCCCCTACCCCCTATCCCCTGCATCCTATTGACGACTTCGCTACCATCCGCCAAGCCGTCACCCGCCGCTACCAGCGCCTGCGCGACGAAAAGCGCCCGCTCCCCGGCTTGGTGCTCATTGACGGCGGCATCGGCCAGCTCCACGCCGCGGCCGCCGCGCTCCACTCGCTCGAAATCATCAATCAGCCCCTCGCCGCCATCGCCAAGCGCGAAGAACTGATTTACGTCCTCGGCCAGGAAGACCAGCCCATCCGCCTCGACCGCCACTCTCCTATCCTCCACCTCATCCAGCAGATTCGCGACGAAACCCACCGCTTCGCCGTGACCTTCCATCGCCAGCGCCGCGGCAAGGCTTCCCTCCGCTCCGCCCTCACTTCCCTCCCCGGCCTCGGCGAGCGCAGCGCGAAAAAATTGCTCAGGAAATTTGGAAGTGTGGCAAAAATCCGCGAAGCGACCCTCGAGGAGCTGCAATCTGTCGTTTCCGCCAAACAAGCGCGGTCCATCCTCGCACACTTGTAGCTCAGGTCCCGTTCAGACGCGGAGCGGACGAACTGACCTGAGACTCGTTCCTTTCGGGGATTCGCTTGCTTGTAGGGAGATACTCGGCTGCTGCTAGAACGCCTCACGCGAAGGCTTGTACATCATTCCCCGCTTGGCTTTGGGGAAATGCGCCATGCGGTACTCCTCGAGTTCGGCATCGGTAATGGCGCACTTCGTTCTCGGCGGGATTCCATCCTGGGCGCCCAACTCGCGCTGGATCCAGTGCGAGCAGATGTCCGGCGCATCCTGGTAGCGCACGCGATTGGATAGGAAGGCTTCGTTGGTAATCGTCAGGCGGAATTCAAACAGGCTGTCCGCCCCGCCGCGCACTTGAAACATGTACTCGCGCAGCTTGGGCCGTGCCTTGAACCCAACATATTGGATCAGAACCTCGTTGCGCATGCCTGCTCCATCCATTCCTGGGGAGCCTGCTTCCTCATCCCCGCAGGGTTGCTGATCGCAGCGACTTAGTACCGTCCCCGCCCGCCGCCGCCACCGCCACGCCCACCGCGCCCGCTGTCACGTCCGCCATCTCGTCCGCCGCCGGAATGCCCGCGCGGAGCCTGCGGACGCGCCTCATTCACTTGCAGCGCCCGCCCATCCAGGCTGAACCCGTTGAGCTGCGCAATCGCTTTCGCCGCGTCTTCCGCCGACCCCATCTCCACAAACCCGAACCCGCGCGACCGCCCGGAGTTCATGTCCCGGATCACCCGCGCCGACTCGATCGTGTACCCGTTGCTGACGAACAACTGCTGCAAGCTGTCGTCGGTGGTATCAAACGACAGATTCCCTACGTAGAGCTTTGCCATCGTCCTTCTCCTTTGGGCCGTCGGCCCGCTGCCGCGACAAAAAAAGGCGGGCCCGCCTCTGCGGACCCGCCCCCATGTACTACAGGCTGACGACGTTCTGGGCCTGCAACCCCTTGGGGCCCGTGCCCACTTCGAACTCCACGGCTTGCCCGTCGGTCAACGAACGGTACCCGTCACCCTGAATCGACGAAAAATGCACGAACACATCCTCACCGGTCTGGCGCTGGATGAACCCGTAGCCTTTGCTGGCATTGAACCACTTCACTGTTCCTTGCTCTTTCACTGTGTTTCCTTTTCTGTGTGGCAGCCCGCAGGCCGCCTGGTTGAGCTATTCGGTGCTTCTCGTCCGATTCCTCGGGGCCTCCAGCCGAAAATGCAAAGGGCTGCAAGTGGTGAACTTGCAGCCCCTCTAAGCGATCTAAAGGTTTTACAAGAGCAACAAACGCGGCCCCATCCTCTCACACTTTCTCCCCGCTGTATACAGCCATCTTTCGCCTTTGCCGCCTTCCCGCCTCCCGACTCTGTCCCCGTGGGGCGGCTTTACGCCGCCCGCCTTTCCCCGTCCTCTCAACTCCCACCACAGGAGCCGACTTTCAGGTCGGCCGGTGTAGCGCCGCGCTTCAGCGCGGCGCGGTTGCCCGCCGTGGCGTAGCTTTCAGGCTGCCCGCCTTGTCCCCGTAGGGGCGACTTCTCGCCGCCCACTTTTATCCGTTATCCCAAGTCCGCCCGCGTGTAGCGGCGACCTTCAGGTCGCCACGCCATTTGCGCCTGTCATCCTGAGTCCGCCCGGGCGGACGAAGGATCCCCGGGGCTTCTGGCACTCGGCGCGCATTCCCCATCCCCTATTCCCTATCCCCTGTCACCTATGTTACTGTCCGAAGTCCGGAGGTCGGCCATGAGCGAAAATACCAGCTCGAAGTTCAGCTATTTCCTTGTAGGTCTCGGATTGGGTGCCCTGGTGGGCCTTCTGTTTGCCCCCAAGTCCGGCGAAGAGACGCGCGAATACCTGCTCGACAAGGCCAGCGAGGGCAAGGAATTTGCCCAGCGTAAAGCGCGGGAACTGCGCGAGCGTGCCGAGGAAGTGGTCGAGTCCAGCCGCGATGCCGTCAACCGTCAGAAGGAAAGTATCACCTCTGCGGTGGACGCCGGACGCAAGGCCTACGAGCGGGAAAAGGCCAAAGCCCAGTAAAGGCGCCTGAATCGAATGGATACCGCACTGCCTTATTTCATTGCCGTGACGGCGCTGGCCGTCGTGTTGCAAACGGTCATCCTGGCCGCGCTGTATTTCTCCGTGCGCAAGACCAACGAGAAGCTGATGCGCTCGGTGGAAGACATGCGCCGCCAGATCGAACCCATCCTGGGCCGCGTGCAGTCGCTGCTCGATGATTTGCAGCCGCGGCTCTCCACCATGGTGGCCAACGCCACCGAAGTCACCGAGCTGGCCCGCGGCCAGGCCTACAAAGTGGACCGCGTGTTCACCGAAGCGGTGGACCGCCTGCGCATCCAGGTGCTGCGCGCGGACCAGATGCTCACCGGCTTCCTCGAAACCATCGAGCAGGCCGGCGCCGAAATGAAGAACACCGTCTGGGAACCGGTGCGCCAGGCCACC
>Ga0247727_10018860_pt1 | contig 10778 bp, 8 predicted proteins | sample WisWelCaveWW1625_FD_202498 | JGI IMG/M metagenome (GOLD analysis project Ga0247727, IMG submission 202498) | Biofilm microbial communities from Wishing Well Cave, Virginia, United States - WW16-25 | ecosystem: Environmental > Aquatic > Deep subsurface > Groundwater > Cave microbial mat | place...
CGTGCCCGGCTACGTGGACATCCACACGCATGGCGGCGACGGCGCCGACTTCATGGACGGGACGCCGGAGGCGGTGCGGACGGCCTGCCGCGCTCACGCCCGCCACGGGACGACGACCATCTTCCCGACGACCACGACGGGCTCGCCGGCCCAGCTCGCGGCGATGCTCTCTTCGTGCGCGGCGGCGCAGCGCGCGCCCGACGGCGCCCGCATTGCCGGCGTCCACCTCTACGGCCCCTTCTTCGCCGAGGACAAGGTCGGCTGCCATCTCCTATCTGGCCGGCGCGATCCCGACCCGGCCGAGTACCGCGGCTACCTCGACACGGGCCTCGTCCGAGTCGCGACCTGCGCGGCGGAGCTCCCGGGCGCCGAGGCCTACTACCGCGAGGCCGCCGCCCGCGGCTGCCTCGTCACCTGCGGCCACTCGAATGCGAGCTGGGCGGAGATGGCACGGGCCTTCGACGCGGGCATGCGCCACGTCGACCACTTCTGGTGCGCGATGAGCTCGATCCCGAGCGTCTCCGAACGGCTGGGCACGCCCATGCAGGGGAGCATGGCCGAGTTCGTGCTCATGCACGAAGACATGTCCACCGAGGTGATCGCGGACGGGCAGCACCTCGCGCCGGAGCTCCTAGAGTTCGCCTACCGGATGATCGGCCCTCGCCGGCTCTGCCTCATCACGGACTCGAGCCGGGCGCTCGACATGCCGCCCGGCGAGTACCGCTTCGGGCCGAAGGAGGACGGCGAGGTGTTCACGAGCGACGGGCGCGTCGGCTTCCAGGCCGATCGCCTCGCGAGCTCGGTCACCGGCATGGATCGGATGGTGCGGAACATCGCCGAGCTGACGAGTGCCTCGGTCGTCGACGCCGTGCGCATGGCGAGCTTGACGCCCGCGGAGCGGGCCGGGATCGCCGCCGAGGCGGGCAGCCTCGAGCCGGGGAAGCGCGCCGACGTGCTCGTCCTGACTGCGGAGCTCGCGGTCGAGCGCGTGTTCGCCGGCGGGGTCGAGGTGTGACCGCGAGGATCGGCTTGATCGTCAATCCGGTCGCCGGGATGGGCGGGAAGTTCGCCCTCAAGGGAAGCGACGACCGCGCTCTCGTCGAGGAGGCCCGGACTCGCGGCGCCGTCCCGGTGGCGCCGGCACGCGCCGTCGAGGCTCTCCGCGCTCTGGTGGCCGAGGCCGGGGATGTCGAGCTCCTGACGTATCCCGGCGACATGGGGGAGACGGAGGCGCGCGCGGCGCAGCTCGAGCCCGTCGTGCTCGGGTCGATCTCGAGCTTCACGACCGCCGCGGACACCCGCGCCGCCGCGGCCTCCATGGCCGAGCGCGGAGTCGGGCTCCTCTGCTTCGCCGGCGGCGACGGGACCGCGGTGGACATCCTCGAGGCGATCGGCGGGCGCGTGCCCGTCCTCGGGATCCCGGCCGGGGTGAAGATGCACTCGGCCGTCTTCGCGCTCAATCCGCGCAGCGCCGGGGAGCTGGCGCTGCGCTTCGTCCGCGGGGACGTCCGCCGCTTCGTCGACGCCGAGGTGATGGACGTCGACGAGGAGGCGCTCCGCGCGGGCGCCGTCTCAGCCCGCCTGCACGGCTACCTGCGCATCCCGGCCGCGCGCGCACTCGTCCAGAGCGCGAAGACGCGCAGCGGCCCGTCTGAGGAGGCCGCCCAGGCCGGCATCGCCGGTTATTTCGCCGACGCGATGCTCGAAGAGGGAACGTGGATGATCGGTCCGGGCACGACGACGCGCAGGATCATGGAGGCGCTCGGCCTCGAGAAGACCGTGCTCGGTGTGGACGTCGTGCGCGGCGGCGGGCTCCTTGCGAGGGATGCCGACGAGCAGACCCTCCTCGAGCTCGCAGCCGCCGGCGACGCCCGGATCCTCGTCACCCCGATCGGCGGCCAGGGCTTCGTCTTCGGGCGGGGAAACCAGCAGCTCTCGGCGAGCGTCATCGAGCGCGTCGGGCCCGAGAACGTCGTCGTCGTCGCCACGGAAGCGAAGATCGCGGCCCTCGGCGGCCGCCCGCTGCTCGTGGACACCGGCGACGCTTGCGTCGACGCGACGCTCGCCGGCTATGCGAGAGTCGTCACCGGCCACAACCGCGAGATCGTCTACCGGATCGCTTCGTAAGGAGGATCGCCACATGACCGTCCATCCGTACATCCCGAACTCGGTTCCGCGCGTCAAGCGCGAGATGCTGGACGAGATCGGGGTGCGCGACGTCGAGGAGCTCTACGGGGCGATCCCGGAGCGGCTGCGCTTCCGCCGGCCGCTCGACCTTCCCCCGCCGCTGCGCTCCGAGCAGGCGCTCCGCCGGCACATCGAGGAGCTGCTCGGCCCGAACGAGAGCTGCAGGGAGGCGCTCTCGTTTCTCGGTGCGGGCTGCTGGCAGCACTACGTCCCGGCCGTCTGCGACGAGATCGCGAACCGGGCCGAGTTCGTCACCGCCTACTACGGAGACACCTACTCGGATCACGGGAAGCTCCAGGCGATGTTCGAGTTCGCGAGCATGATCGGCGAGCTCGTCGAACTCGAGGCGGTGGGCATGCCGACGTATGACTGGGGCTCCGCGGCGGCGACGTCGATCTGCATGGCCGCCCGCATTACCGGCAAGAGCGTCGCGCTCCTCCCACGTTCGATGGGAGCCGAGCGGCGCTCGATCGTCGAGGGCTTCTGCTCGCCGTGGGTCGAGGTCGTCGAGATCCCCTTCGACGGCGCGACCGGCCTGCTCGACCTCGGGGCGCTCCGAAGCGCGCTCTCGGCCGAGACCGCCTGCGTCTACCTCGAGAGCCCGGGGTACCTGGGCGCGATCGAGACGCAGGCCCGTGAGGTTGCCGCGCTCGCGCACGAGGCCGGGGCGCTCGTCGTCGTCGGGGTCGACCCGATCTCGCTCGGCGTGCTCGAGGCGCCGCCCCGTTACGGCGCGGACATCGTCTGCGGCGAGCTGCAGCCCCTCGGCATCCACATGCACTACGGCGGCGGTCTCGCAGGGTTCGTCGCGACGCCGGACGAGGAGCGCTTCGTGGTCGAGTACCCGACCTTCCTGATCGGGCTCGGCCCGACGGTGGTCGAGGGCGAGTACGGCTTCGGCGAGGTCGTCTGGGAGCGGACGTCCTACGTCCAGCGCGGCGACTCGAAGGACTACACCGGGACGACCCAGAACCTCTGGGCGATCGCGGCCGGCGTCTACCTCGCGCTCCTCGGCCCGCAGGGTCTGGCCGAGCTCGGGCAGGGGATCATGCAGCGCTCTCAGTACGCCGCCGCGCGCCTCGCGGAGCTCCCCGGGGTGCGCGCGCCGGCGCTGTCGGGGCCGTTCTTCAAGGAGCTCGTCGTGGACTTCGGCGGGACGGGGAAGACGGTCGCCGAGGTGAACGCCGCTCTTCGCGAGCGGGGCATCTTCGGCGGCAAGGACCTCTCGGCCGACTACCCGGAGCTCGGCCAAAGCGCCCTCTACTGCGTGACAGAGATTCACACGAAGGCCGATGTCGACCGGCTCGCCGAGAACCTCAGGGAGGTGATCTCGTGACCGCTGTGAGGGGCCGGCGACCCCCGCGGCACGCTTTCTTGACGCCTCGTGCCGGAGAATTGACATTGCGTCACGCTCTCGTGCGCCGAAGCACGGTAAGCTCGAGGCGGGTGGCGGGTGGAACTGAACTCCCCACCCAGGGTGGGGAGGTGCTCCGATGACGCTTCGCCCGTTTCACCAGGCGAGCTGGAACGAGCCGATCATTCTCGAGCTCTCGAGCGAGGGCGAGCGGGGCATCCTGCTCCCCGAGGTCGAGCCGGAGATCGCCGCCGCCGTCGGCGACGGCGTGTCGGCGATCCCCGCGGGGCTTCGCCGCTCGCAGCCGCCCGGGCTTCCCGAGCTGAGCCAGCCGCAGGTGCTCCGGCACTACCTCCGCCTCTCGCAGGAGACGCTCGGGGAAGCCGTGAACATTCAGCTCGGGCTCGGCACCTGCACGATGAAGTACAGCCCGCGGGTGAACGAGGAGCTGATCCGCTCAGCGAAGGTCGCCGACCTGCACCCGCTCCAGGACGACGAGACCGTCCAGGGGATGCTCGCCGTCCTCTACGGCTTCGAGCGGATGCTCTGCGAGATCTCCGGGCTCGACCGCTTCACGTTCCAGCCCGCAGGCGGCTCGCAGGCCGTCTACGCAAACGCCCGCATGATCAAGGCCTACCACGAGGCGAGAGGGGAAGGCCACCGCGACGAGATCGTCACGACGATCTTCTCCCACCCCTGCGACGGCGCCGGCCCGGCCACCGCGGGCTTCAAGGTGATCACGGTCTACTCGGGCGAGAAGGGGTATCCGGAGCCGGACGCGATCCGGGCCGCCGTCTCCGACCGGACCGCGGGGCTCATGATCACGAATCCGGAGGACACGGGAATCTTCAACCCGCACATCGACGAGATCGTCGAGATCGTCCACGACGCGGGAGGCCTCTGCCATTACGACCAGGCGAACGCGAACGGCATCCTCGGGATCACGCGGGCGCGTGACGCCGGCTTCGACGTCTGCATGTTCAACCTCCACAAGACGTTCTCGTCGCCGCACTCCTCGATGGGGATGTCCTGCGGCGCGGCTGGGGTCACGCAAGAGCTCGCGCGCTTCCTGCCCGCGCCCACCGTCGAATACGACGGCAGCCGCTACTACCTCGACTACGACCGGCTGGACTCGATCGGGAAGGTGCGCGGGTTCCACGGGGTCCCGGCCACCGTGCTCCGCTCCTACGCCTGGGTGCTCTCGCTCGGGGCGGAGGGCCTGCGCGAGGTGGCCGAGGTCGCCGTCCTCAACAACAACTACCTCGCGAAGAAGCTCGCCGAAGTGCCCGGGATCGAGATCTCGTTCGCCGAGGCCAACTCCGGCCACCGGCTCGAGCAGATCCGCTACAGCCTCGAGCGGATGAAGGAGGAGACCGGCGTCGGCACGCTCGACGTCGCCCGGCGCTCGGCCGACTTCGGCGTGGCGACGTTCTTCCCGAGCCACGAGCCCTGGCTGGTGCCCGAGCCGATGACGCTCGAGCCCTCCGAGTCGTACTCGAAGGCCGACCTCGACACCTACGCCGAGATCATGGCGCAGATCTCGCGGGAGGCCTACTCGGAGCCGGAGGTCGTCCTCACGTCGCCCCACCGGAGCACAGTCCACACGATGGACCCGGAGCCGCACAACGATCCGGAGCGCTGGGCGCTCACCTGGAGGGCCCACTTGCGAAAGTCGAGGACGTAGGCTCAGCCTGCGAAAGCGGCGTCGATCCGGGCGACCAGGGCGCGCGCGAGGTCGCGCACGGCGGCCGGGCCGACGCGTTCCCGACGGCGACGCAAGCGCGAGCGAGGCCTCCGCGCTCGACGCGAGGAGCCTGGAGACGAGCGTCCAGAATCTTCATCGGGCGGGGGTCTTACGGGACGGCAGGTTCCCCTTGCGGGAAGTGGTTGAGCAGGCCTCCGGGAGGAGCTGAGTGGCCACGCTGGATGTTGTGGTCACCCAGCTCCTTTCCGTTACAGCTCGGGGGACTCCTCGACGGCTAGGGGGCGGCGTTCGCCTCGGCGCCGTGCTCATTGTCGACCCGTCTCTCAGGCCTGTTCCACGCACTCGGCAAAGCGGCGTCTCAGGGCCGGCTCGACCGCAGAAATCTCGGCGAGGGAGGTGCTTCTGATAGCGAACGTATGTTCTGTCCGAAGGCGCCGATACACTAGCCGGCGGGATGGCCGCCGAAGAGCTTGTCGTACACGGCGCCCGCGAGCACAACCTCAAGGACATCACCGTCCGGCTGCCGCGGAACGCCCTCATCTGCGTCACCGGGCTCTCCGGCTCGGGGAAGTCCTCGCTCGCCTTCGACACCATCTACGCCGAGGGGCAGCGCCGCTACGTCGAGTCGCTCTCGGCCTACGCGCGCCAGTTCCTGCAGATGATGGAGAAGCCCGACGTGGACTCGATCGACGGGCTTTCGCCGGCGATCTCGATCGACCAGAAGACGACCTCGCGGAACCCGCGCTCGACGGTCGGCACGGTGACCGAGATCTACGACTACCTGCGCCTCCTCTACGCGCGCGTCGGGCGGCCGCACTGCCCCGTCTGCGGGCGGCCGATCGCCGGGCAGTCGGCCCAGTCCATCGTCGACCAGGTGCTCCGCCTCTCGGAGGGGACGAAGTTCACGGTCAACGCGCCGGTCGTCCGCGACCGCAAGGGGGAGTACAAGGATCTCCTCGAGCAGCTCCGCGGTGAGGGCTTCACGCGCGTGAAGGTGGACGGCGAGCAGAGGCTCCTCGAGGAGGAGATCGAGCTCGACAAGAAGTTCAAGCACACGATCGAGGTCGTGGTGGACCGGGTCGTCATGAAGCCGGATCTCCGGCACCGGCTGACCGACTCCATCGAGACGGCGATCGCGCTCGCGGGCGGGCTCGTCGCGGTTGATGTCGTGGACGGCGATTCGATGCTTTTCTCCGAGCAGTTCGCCTGCCCCGAGCACGGGGTCGGCCTGCCGGAGCTCCAGCCACGCGTCTTCTCCTTCAACTCGCCGCACGGCGCCTGCCCGCGCTGCACCGGGCTCGGCGCGCAGCTCGAGATCGACCCCGACCTGCTCGTGCCCGATCCGTCCCTCTCCCTCTCCGAGGGCGCGCTCGTACCGTGGTCGGTCGGGAGCTCGAACTTCTACGAGTCAGTCATCCAGGCGATCGCAGAGCGCTATGAGATCGACGTGGAGAAGCGCTGGGCTGAGCTCACGGAGGAGCAGCAGAGCCTCTTCCTCCACGGCACGAAGGGCGACAAGGTATACGTCCAGTACCGAAACCGGATGGGGCGGCGGCGCTCGTACATGCTCACCTTCGAGGGCATCGTCACGAGCCTCGAGCGCCGCTACAAGGAGACCGACTCGGCGCAGCAGCGCGAGCGGATCGAGGAGTACATGAGCTTTCGGCCCTGCCCGACGTGCGGCGGCGCGCGCCTGAAGCCCGAGGTGCTCGCGGTGACGATCGGCGGCGGGTCGATCCACGAGTTCACGCGCATGTCGGTCACGCGGGCGATCGAGTTCCTCGACTCGCTCGAGCTGACGCAGACCGAGCAGCTCATCGGGGCGCGCATCATCAAGGAGATCCGCGAGCGCCTCACATTCCTCGACAACGTCGGCGTCGGCTACCTCCAGCTCGACCGGGCCGCCTCGACGCTCTCGGGCGGTGAGGCGCAGCGCCTGCGCCTTGCGACGCAGATCGGCTCGCAGCTCGTCGGCGTCCTCTACATCCTCGACGAGCCCTCGATCGGGCTCCACCAGCGCGACAACGACCGGCTGATCGGCACGCTCCACCGCCTGCGAGCCCTCGGCAACACGGTGCTCGTCGTCGAGCACGACGAGCAGATGATGCGCTCTGCCGACTGGATCGTGGACATGGGCCCGGGCGCGGGCGAGCACGGCGGCTACGTCGTCGCCGAGGGGTCGGCCGAGGCAATCGAACAGAGCCCGGACTCCGTCACGGGGGCCTTCCTCTCGGGCCGCCGCTCGGTCGCCGTGCCCCCGCGGCGCGAGCTGGACGTGGGCGCGTTCCTCGTGCGCGGCGCGCGCATGCACAACCTGAAGGGGATCGACGTCGAGTTCCCGGTAGGGAAGCTCGTCTGCGTGACCGGCGTCTCCGGCTCGGGCAAGTCGACGCTCGTGAACGAGATCGTCTACAAGGCGCTGGCGAACCGCCTCCACCGGATCCGCGTCAAGCCGGGCGACCACGACGCGGTCGAGGGGATCGACGTCTTCGACAAGGTGATCGACATCGACCAGTCCCCGATCGGCCGCACGCCGCGCTCGAACCCGGCCACGTATACGAAGCTCTTCGACCACATTCGCGAGCTGTACTCGCAGACGCCGGATGCGAAGGTGCGCGGCTACAAGCCGGGGCGTTTCTCCTTCAACGTGCGCGGTGGCCGCTGCGAGACGTGTAAGGGCGACGGGCAGATCAAGATCGAGATGCACTTCCTGCCCGACGTGTACGTGCCGTGCGAGACGTGCGCGGGCAAGCGCTACAACCGGGAGACGCTCGAGGTGCGCTTCAAGGGCAAGTCGATCGCGGACGTGCTCGAGATGCCGGTCGAGGAGGCATTGCAGTTCTTCGCCAAGATCCCGAAGCTGCGGCGGCGGCTGCAGACCCTGCACGACGTCGGGCTCGACTACATCAAGCTGGGCCAGCCGGCGACGACGCTCTCCGGGGGCGAGGCGCAGCGGGTGAAGCTCTCGTCGGAGCTCTCGAAGGTCGCGACCGGCCGGACGCTCTACATCCTCGACGAGCCGACGACGGGCCTCCACTTCGCCGACATCGAGAAGCTGCTCGAGGTGCTGCAACGCCTCGTGGACACCGGGAATACGGTGCTCGTGATCGAGCACAACCTGGACGTGATCAAGCAGGCCGACTGGATCGTCGACCTCGGCCCGGAAGGCGGCGAGGCCGGGGGAGAGCTGGTCGCCGCCGGGACGCCGGAGCAGGTAGCCGAGGTGGAGGGGAGCTTCACCGGCCAGTTCCTGCGGCGAGTGCTGCCGAAGGTCGCCGCCGCGGCGTAGGTTCGGCGACGAGCCGGGAGGATCGACCTCGATGGGCGCTTCTCCCGGCTTCAACGCCCTGCAGTCCAGGGAGAGAGGAGTCGGCCCGGCTCCGTCCGACGGGCTCGCCAGGCTCTTCCGAGCGACGACGGAGGGCTCGATGGCCGGCTACAGCCGAAACGATCCATGTCCCTGCAGAAGCGGGCGGAAGGCAAAGCGCTGCTGTGGCGTGCGCCGCGGCCCTGGCGCGGAGGAGCTGGCGCGGGCTTTCCTCGCCGCCGAGGCCCTCCAGGCGGCGCTGGAGCTCGAGGGTCTGACGGAGAGAGAGCTCCGCGGGCTCTTCGAGGGCCTCGTCGAGCTTCCTTCGCTCGACCTCTCCCTCGTCCTGCGGCTTCCCGACCTGCTGTCGCCGGAGCTCAGTCGGTTGCTCGGGGCGGTCGAGGACGACGATACCGACGCCGCCGACGAGGCTCTCCCCGCGGTCCTCGCGCGGGTTGACACCGTCGAGGCCCGGGCCGCGCTTGCGCGCGCGGTCCTCGCGCTCCGGGCTGCTGGGCGAGTCGGGCCGCGGCTCGCCGCCCTCGCGGTCATCGATCTCGAGGGCGGCGACGACGCGCTCCTCACGGCGAGCCTGATCGAAGCTGCGGCGATCGCCGTCGGCGCGGCGCGGACTCCCGGCGGTTTGCTCGTCGCCGCGGCCTAGGGCTGGCCCGGCGCTTGGCTCGCGCGACCGCTGAGTGCGGCACATTTGGACACTTTGAGCCGGCTCGGACGCGAGCTCAGGCGCAGCTTCTCTGCGTCCCGGAGCTACTTTCGCGTAAGCATCAGCCACTGGCTCGGCTCGATCAGGCGCCCGCGGCGAGCGAGCGGCGAGTCCCCTTCGTCGCGCGTCTCGAGCTCGAGGTGGACCCGCTCGCTCGAGGCGCTCTGCAAGTCCGATGTCCGGCGTGTCGACGTCGAGCGTCGTCTCGGCTGGGAGGGGCCGGCGGGCTCCGAGCACCACATCGCGGAGGCCGTCGTGTCAGATGCCGTCAGGCGGCGTCCGCGGGAAGGAGCTCGAAGGGCTTCCGGTCCGGCGTCCGCAGTGTCCGGAAGTGGCGCTCGTCGAGCGTGAGAACCCGATTCGTCCGCAGCTTCCCTGCGAGCACCACGATCGAGGCATCTGCGAGCCCGATGCCGAGATCGCGATACCTCACGATCACGGCGCGCGCATCCGCGAGCTCTTCCCCGGCGAACTGGGCCAGCTCGTAGGTACCCCTCGACACCTCATCGAGGAGCGCAAGCTCGGCGTCGAGTCCTGCATGGCGCGCCACGAGGTAGTCCACCTCGGCGAGGACGAAGGGCGAGAGGATTAGTCGATCGGTTGTTCCACGGACGAAGTCTGCGAGTCGAGCATGGTTGCGCTCCGACTGGTCGATGGCAGCGACGAGCCCGCTCGCGTCGAGGAGGATCAATCCTCGCCGAAGCCCTGTAGGTACTCGTCGGCCCGCTCCGCGAGGTCGGGCAGCCCGCTCGCGAACAGCGGCAGCTTCGGTCGCGGACGCTCTTTCGGGGCGGTGTACGCGTCGATCGCAGCTCGGATGATCTCGGCCTCCGAGACGTGCCGCTCGGCGGCGGTCAGCTTGACGCGATCCCGGAGCGTCTCAGGAAGGTAGATCGTCGTCTTGTGCATGCTCGCATCATGCCATACGCACGCCATACACAAGCGCTCGCGGCTTGAGAAGCACGGTCGTGATAGTGCGTCAGCCGGACGTCGCCTGGACGACGTATGCGGCGACGTCCTGGATCTGCTGCTCGCTGAAGGTAGTCCCGAACGCCGGCATCGGTGGCTTGCCGTTCGTGACCCGGTCGATGACGAGCTCGAGGGGCGGCTTCGAGTCGTCGAGAACCGGACCGATCGTGCCGGTCGCGCCCGCGTCGGCGAGCGTGTGACACGAGCCGCAGCCGCCCAGGGCGAAGACCTCCTTGCCCGCGACTGGGTCGCCGCCCGGCGCAGCCGGCGGCTCGGCCGGAGGCGGGGCGGGCGGAGGCGGCTCGGCGGGGGGCGGAAGCGGCTCGGGCTGCGGCGCGGGCTCCGGCGGCGGGGGCGGAGGTGCCTCGGTCGTCTCGGCCGGGACGGCGGTCGGCTCGGCTCCATCCTCGCCGGAGAGCCAGACTGCCAGGATCGCGATCCCGACCACGAACGCGACGGTGAGGACGCCCATGACGAACAGCGCCTCCTTCGTGCCCGCGTTCAGCTTGCCCATCATCGCGCACGCAGACTA
>Ga0247727_10018861_pt1 | contig 10777 bp, 6 predicted proteins | sample WisWelCaveWW1625_FD_202498 | JGI IMG/M metagenome (GOLD analysis project Ga0247727, IMG submission 202498) | Biofilm microbial communities from Wishing Well Cave, Virginia, United States - WW16-25 | ecosystem: Environmental > Aquatic > Deep subsurface > Groundwater > Cave microbial mat | place...
CCACGTTCCGCTGGCAAGGGAAACAAACCAGGGACTATTCAGTCGCAGGTCTTCTCCTCCGGAAACGAGGAAGCCCAGGCTGCGATAAACGTACATCATACCGAGCGTGGCAATAAAGGCCGGAATTTTCAGAGAGCTGATCAGAGCCCCGTTCATCATCCCGCAGCACGTGCCCAAGATCAGGACGAGCATGAGCACCAGCCCCCGACCGAGGTAGACACCGACCCATGCGCTGAATACCGGTTCCAATCTTTGCAGCAGAATGACGGTGCCGAGACTCAGTAATGCCAGCACAGAACCCACGGAAAGATCAAAGGCGCCGAACACAATGCAAAAAGTCATTCCCACAGCGACAATTCCCACATAGGAAGCGTTTCCCAGAATCTCGCTGATATTGACTAATGAACAAAAGCGGGGGTTCACCGGCCCCATCACCAGAAAAATGGCAACGACAGCAACAAAGATCCCCCGTTTTTTTATTATCTCTGTGAGATTCATCCTCTCTAGGCCCCCCTCTGACCGAAAAAACGCTGGATGGACAAAGCCAGAATCAGGAGCAGTCCTAAACTTAACCGCTGATAATAATCAGCGACATTGAATAAATTCAGACCATTTTTTAATACGCTTAACAGAAGCGCAGCCCAGAAGGTCCCGCTCAGATTCCCCCGGCCCCCTTGCAACGCCGTGCCTCCAAGCAAGGTTACAGCAATCACTTCCAGTTCGAACCCCAATCCGAGTTTACCGTTGCCCACCAAAATCTGCGCGGTGGTGATTAGGCTGGCTACTGCCGTCGTCAACCCCAGGAACGTAAACACCCATAGGCGCACAAACGTCAAGGAGACCCCGGCGGAAAACGCGGCCTGGATATTTGATCCCGCCGCTCGAATCGCCAGACCCAGCGACAGACGCCGATAGACAAGATATGCCAAGCCATAAATCCCCGCCAGCAAAAACAGAGGAACCGGCAGTTGCAAAATCTCCCCAGAAGAAAAAAATTTAATCGCTGGTAATCCGAATAAGTTCACATCCTTGCCATTGCTGTATAAAAGTGCGATTCCCCTGAAGAGCAGCATCGTGGCCAAGGTGGCGATAAACGTCGGCAATTTGAGATGGGTGACAAGCAGGCCGTTGAAGAATCCGCAGCTGCCGCCGACCAGCAATGCCAGCAAGAGGGCGATCCCCAGTCCCCATTCCGGTATCCAGCTGCAGAGACACACCCCCACCAAACTCAATATCGACCCGATGGAAAGATCAAATCCGCCGTTCGTAATCAGGAGTGTCATTCCGGCCGCGGCAATGGCCACGGCCGCCGTTTGCCCCAGCAGATTGCGCAGGTTGGCCAGGGAAGTAAAAGAAGAGGACTTGAGAGCAAAGGCAACGGAAAGCGCCAGCAGCAACAACAGCACTCCATAGCGTTCCCACAACAGGGTCCAGCGGTATTCCCCGCTCATCTCGTCATCCCTGTTGCCAGTTGCATGACGGATTCTTCCATCATGGTCTCGTCAGCCAATTCTCCGGCCAAACGGCCGTTGTGCATGACCACCAGGCGGTCGCTCAACGCCAGCAGTTCCGGCAGATCCGATGAGACCAGGAGAATCCCCAGCCCGCGTGCCGCCAGTGTATGAAATAAATGATACATCTCTTCCTTGGTTCCCACATCGATACCCCGCGTCGGTTCGTTTAACAGCAGCACCTTGGCTTGCGCGGCGAGCAACCTGGCCATCAGCACTTTTTGCTGATTGCCGCCGGACAACTGCTGAATTTTTTGCTGAGGTCCGCCGGCTCGTATCTTGAGTTCCCGGCGGTAATCCTCAAAAATTCGTCTTTCTTTATTCGGGTTAAGAAAAGAGAGAAAACGGCCCCCCAGCTTTTTCAGCATCATCAGCGTCGTATTTTCGCTGAGGCTGCGAATACTTAAAATTCCCTCTTCCTTGCGGTCTTCGGAGAGAAAGACCATGCCTGCAGCAATGGCCGCGGCGGGATTGTTTTTAGCAAGGAGATTGCCGTGCAGCCGGACCGTTCCACCGGCATAGTCCAAGAGACCAAATACAGCCCGTAGCACTTCCCGTCGGCCGCAACCTTCCAGCCCGGCAATGCCCAGAATTTCCCCTGCACGCAATTGGAAAGAGATGTTGTCAAAATCGCCGGGACGGCTCAGTCCGTCCACCACCAGCGCAGTTGCTCCGGTCCGGCCCGACTGCCGCTCAAAGAAAACACTCATCTCCCGGCCCACCATCTGGCGGATGATTTCCGTTTCGCTCCAATCGGACAAGCGACGGGTTTCTAGCAGGCGCCCGTCGCGCAGCACCGAAACACGATCCGCCAGCTGAAAGATTTCCTTAAGACGGTGGGAAATATAGACGATCGCCTTACCTTTAGATTTAAGCTGTCTGATTCGTTCAAATAGCGTTTTTGTCTCCTGTTCATTGAGTGCGGCCGTGGGTTCATCCATTAAAATGATTCTATTTTCGCGTGCCAGTGCCTTGGCAATTTCCACCATCTGCCGCACGGCCAGAGGTAATTCCCGGACCAACGCGTCAGGTGAAACCGTAAGCGATATTTTTTTCAAGACATCCCGCGTCTCCCGCCGCATGGCAGCAATATCGAGGAAGCCGTACTTGTTTCTCTTTTCCCGGCCCAAAAACAAACTCTCCCAGATGGTGAGATCAGGCGCCAGATCCAGCTCCTGAAAAATGATGCTGATTCCGGCCGATAATGATTCAGCCGGGGCGTTAAAAATGACCGGTTTGCCTTCCAGCATAATCTCTCCGCTGTCGGCCGGAAAGATCCCGCCTAGAATCTTCAGCAGGGTGGACTTCCCCGCGCCATTTTCACCCACCAGGGCATGCACTTCGCCGGCATAGACCTTGAAATCCACCTGATTCAGCGCCAGCACACCGGGGAATTGTTTGGTCATTCTTTTTATTTCTAAGACGGGATCGTTCACAGCGTTAAAGATAATTCAGAACGGATAAATTGGGAAAATAATTAATCAATAAATTGAAGATTCCCTGTGTCAAATCTTTTATATTACCCAATTATAATTAATTGAATTTGTAAAAGTTATAAAAATGCAAAATATTTTTTAAGAAATATATTGACCTTTAATCCTCTTTGTGCTAAAACTATATATCCCTCATCCCTCATGCTGGATTTGGGGGTGGGAAGAAAAGGGAAACGGAACGATGAAAAGAAGATTTGAATTAAATTAACGAAAAATTATAAATTGTTTTTTTAAAGTCGATTTATAATACAATTTGATCATGTCTCAGTCAAAGAGGTTTTTTGGAAAATAACATTTTGAAGGAAGGATAAGGATAAAATGAAAACAATAATTTTATTTTTATTGGCTGGTTGGATACCTGTCATCGCTGAAGACATGGATTTTTTTCCTCAATGGAAAAACAGGAAAATTTTAAAAAGTATTGATTTGGGGAAACACATTTCTGAGAATTATTATGAAATCAGCGATTGGATTGAAATTAGATCTGACCATATTGGGTTTAGGGGATCTAAGAAAAGAGAAGTAGAATACGACAAAAATGCTATTTTTGTATTATTCAATAAGCAGGGAGATTTGGTATTCAAAAGGGAAACAAAACATTCTTCCCATGTATCTTTTTCCAATAGAATGTTCAATTTTGCGTGGTTCGATGAAACGGATACCAATTGTTATGGAAACCACTTTTTATTCAAGAATTGTTTACATGATTTTAAGGGTAATTTGATCAGTGTACATTATTTGCCCGGTCCCTATAAATTATCTGAAGATGGCCGATTTGGTTTGATTGGCACGGTAAATGTGCACGATGACGAGGCCCCTCCTTTTGGAGTATATGACTTTGAGAAAAAAGAAATGTGGGATTTCCATACTTTTCAAGATAGAGGCGTAGAATTTTTTTACGGCGCAGTACGGGCGGAATATATTGATAGAGACCTTTTGTTTATAATGAGTACAAAAAACATTTCCACTTATACCCAAGAGGATCTGGATCGCTACAAGAATACGCAAAAACAGCATGTACAAAACCTGGCGAAATGGAAACAAAGTGGTTCACAGCCCGGCAAAGAATTCCAGGAGCATCGAGAAATTAGCCAGAAACTCAGACCGAAAGACTTTTCGAATTACGGCTACATCTTTGATTTAAGGAATCAAACAATCACGCTGCAAAAACAGTTAACTACTGCGAAAAGATTTTTTATTAATGGTAGTGAAGGCTGTAAGATGTTAAAATATGGGACAGAATATTATATTGCGGTGATTGGGACCTGTGGTAGCGTTTATGATTCTTTACCCCCTCGGATTCCGTCCTATCGTAATTCAATTATAATCCTGAATAAAAACCTGGATATTGTTTTCGAGGATTATGAATCTCCCGGACTCATTCATAATGTTTATTTGATCGATAAGGATAAATTTCTGGTCATGATTACTGGTTCGTTAATATTTACAGCAGGGAACAAAATTCAAAAAAAGATAGAAGTTATTCCCCCAGACATTACATACGGTGTACTTGAAATGGGGACACCTTATACAATTAAACAAGACAATATATTAACTTTTTATAATGTTTATAAAGGGCAGTGGGGTAGAAATTTTTCAAATGCTATGTCTTTAGATTTGAATACGTTGGAGATAATAAGCCATCAGCCGCTGGAGAAGATAAAGTTTGTAAACGATTTTGTAATTTTTGAAGATTATAAACTGAAGATTCTAGAGAATAAATAATGAAAAGATTGCCGGTTTTGACTGCCTTAATCGTCTTGATAGGTGCTGATAAAATATTTTGTCAATTACCCTGGCCCATTCCGGAGTTTGATCAGACCTACCTGAGTTCAGCCTATGGCCCTCGTGACCAAACTAGTTTAGGTTATGATTATGATGATCATCGGGGCTTTGATATTGCCGCTCCGACTGGTACTCAAGTAATTGCTATCGCAAATGGCTTTATCGTTAATATCTTCAATTCCGGCACACTTGATGAAACCATTGTGACAAGAAGTGATTTAGCTGAAATCATTAGATATTCGTACATGCAGAATTCGTCTTTCTATTTATCGCTAAATCAGCGGTTGGGTATAGATCCGGTTTCAGAACTTGAAATAATATGCGAGGTAGGTGGCAGTCATCTTGATTTAAAATATATGCTTGACGATACCAATAAAGATAATCCTTATTATGACGTTCACCCAGCCTTTTTTTGGTATCGTTTTGGCAGGTTTCAGACAACGTTTGATCCCATTTTGGTTGTTAATAGAAAAGTTTTAAACGAGGGTAATGAATATTACGTTGAATGTAAGTATCAGGTAGATGGGGATCTCTTAAATATTAATGAAGTTCGAGTATTATTTGCAGGACAATCAAGCCAAGGAGGATTATTTAATGAGAGTACGGCGCCAATGGGTGGTCACAACGCATCTATCGTAAATTACAGTACGAGGTTTAATTTTGGGGATTATAGAAATGCTAACGATTATTTATTTATCTCTGATAATAATGACGATGGGATAGAGAAGAATACCCTTGGTCAAAATATTTTGAAGATTATCCCAAAGGATTTCAGCAGATTTGATTTCCGAAACGAAGTTACTTTTCGGTTCTATTTAAACAGCACTGTACTGCAAAGTGCGAGCCGTCTGGATATAACATTTCAAGTAGAAACATCAGAGAATGAAATATTTTATCAAACCGAAATAGATATAGATCGACCCACCTCGATATGTAATTTTCCTCCCTGCGGTGTTTCCGGGACTCCGGAACCTACTAACAATCTTATATTTTTTGCTACTCCCAATATGAATGATATGAGTATAGATTTAACTTGGCATCAAAGTGGATTTACCAATCAGCCGGATTTTTATCACGTTTTAAGAAGAGAAATAGGACTGCCAAACACAGCGGGAAAGAGAGCGTTGTTAAATAGCATTTAATTTACGGAGATCGGAACGGATAAATCTATGCTTAAGTCCGTGTTCGGTTTTTGGAGGCAGGGGGCAATGGTGAATTCTATTTTGTCGATGTTATTTTAAATCTGGGGGAGGTAAAAATGAAGTTGTTTTTTTTAATTTTATTGGCAGGTTGGATGTCTATCGTTGCTGACGACATGGATTTTTTCCAACATTTGAAAAACAAGGAGGATATTAAGAGGATCTCGTTGAATCAGTATGTTGAGGAGGAAAAATATCATATCCGAATAAAGAATCACCCAGAACACGTTGGAATACTGGCAAGTCTGAAAAAGAGCGAGCATTCTAATAAGAATTTTTTGTGCTTGGTATTTAACAAAGAGGGAGATTTGGTGTTCAAAAAGGAAGGACGCATTATTTATGATTTGTTTTTTTCTGATCGGATTTTCAATTTTTCGTGGCATGATGAATCAGACTCTAATTGTTATAAAAATAGATTGCATAAGAATACATTGTATGATTATAGAGGGATTGTCTTGGGTGATTATTATTTGCCTGGCGATTACAAATTGTCTGAAGATGGTCGTTTCGGATTATACGGTCAAGACCTTTCCATTTGGGAAGGCTATCCATGGGGGCTTTATGACTTTGAAAAAAAACAGATGACTACCCGTCAGGATTTGATCAATGCAGGCATGGAACCCCACCATGCCCTGAATGCCGAATATTTTGATAATGAGCATTTGTTTATTTTCGGATCGAGAAATACGTATAATTTTTCAGAAAGCGATGTGGAGGCATATCAGAAAGAATTTAAGCATTCCATAGAGGCGTTAGCAGAGTATAAAAAAGGTAGTGGCTCTAGGCCGCCTGCAACCGAAATTAAAAAAAGATTGGCACCAATAGGTACCCTTAACTTCTGTTATTTGTTCAATACGATTGAAAAAAAGATAGTAAAGAAAAAACACCTAATTACGGAGAATACTTTTGAACTGCACATGTCTGATAATTACAAGGTTTTAAAAAGCGGAAAAGAAGTTTATTTGGCAGTTACCGGGAGATGCCGGAATACGGATGATTCTCTTCCTCTAAGATTTAGACATGGATATAATTCGGTTATTATTTTAGACAAGAACCTGGATATCGTTTTCCAATTTTATGAGTCTAGGGGACCGATTTTAAATGTTTATTTGGTGAATAAGGACAAGTTCTTAGTGGTTGCAGCTGATTCGATATTAATCGTTGAACAAAATAAAATTTCTAAAAAAATAAAGACACCCGGGGTTGAAATAAACTTTAGACCGATGCTTAGAGAATCTGCTTACTTTTTTAAGAAAGACAACATAATCTCGATACACTCACATCCGTCTGGTTTGATAAAAAAAGCACAGGCCATTTTGTTTGACGTAGAGAACCTGGAAAATCCGAAATACGGGCAATTGGAGAGCGTTAAATTTGCCAATGATTTTGTTGTGTGGGAAGGGAATGAATTAAAATTTAAAAGGGTGAAAGATTAATGAGTTTACTAAAAATTATTATGTAACAACAATAAGTTTTCTGAAGAATACGGGTTAACAGCGGTAAAGAGAGGGTTCTTAAATACCATTTAATTTAAGGAGATCGGCAGAGATAAAATGTGCAGAACTCTGTGTCCATTTTTCCGGGGGCGGGGTTACTCCAAAACTATGTTTTTGAGGGCCGGGCTGATGCGGAACGGATCCTTTTCCGCGAACAGGAGACCTATTATAATCATTTCAGATTTTTAAAAACTTATCTTCCCGTTTAAAAATTTTGTTTAGTGATTTGAGAGGAATAAAACCATTAGGGTCCTCCGTAGATTTTTATTTTGTTTATTCAGAATCAAAGCAAATGGTCATAATCTGCAAAGCAAAGAGTGGCGTTGTATTAATCAGCGGAGAGATTCTTATCGAAGGAAGGGCATATGAATCTTGGGGCCATGATGGAGAAAGAAATATTTTTAATGAAAGGAATATTTCATCCGTTCTCGATTTATTATCGCTACCGATTAGGTTGTTAGAAACCTTTGATTACTCTATGAAAACAGAGTATGGATATAAAAATTAAATTTATTTCGGGAGAATTATTCTAATACAGAAAATATTTGTGTTTTGGATAATATCTTAAAATATAAGAGTTTTTTGAATATGTTATAAATTATTCCATTATATTTAATATTTTTGAAAACGACACAAGTTTCAAATTAAGGGGTTACATGAGCTTGTCTATTCAGAAACAATTTGGTTGATTCGGCAGCCGGGATTACTCTAAAAAGTTAACAGGTACTGAAAAACTATTCTTGAGTACTTAAAGGAAGGGAAATGTATAAATTTGTTTTCATATTTTTTCAATTATAGTTTTAATGTTAAATTGTAAATGATCTTCCCCCGAAAAAGTGTACACACAGAAAAGGTAGTTTGATATTTACCTAAAAAAGTGGACGCTAGGTCAATACCAAAAAACGAATTGTTCGAAAAAAATTTTGACCCGTAAAAAAACCAGTTTACATGTATGGAATAACGGAATAACGCCTCGTGCCAGCTCTATCCTAGTCGTTATTTTTTTATTGCCTCATTGTTTTCATCCGGATCGGTCAAAATCCAAACCGCAGGCCATTCAATCTCAGGAGCAGACTATGTCCGACACGGGCCAAGTATTAAAAAGCGATACAGAATGGCAAAAACTCTTAACCCCGGACGTATACGCAGTCACCCGCCAGAAAGCAACGGAGCCTCCATTTTCCGGAGAATACGATAAGTTTTATAAGGCAGGGACGTATCACTGTGCCTGCTGCGGCAATCCTCTGTTTGGTTCAGATGCCAAATTTAATTCCGGAACAGGCTGGCCGAGCTTCTGGACACCCCATGAAAAGAATAACATTAAAGAAGAGCGTGACATGGCGCATGGCATGATCCGCACGGAAGTCCTGTGTCGCCAATGCAATGCCCATCTCGGACATGTATTTGAGGATGGACCTGCGCCTACGGGATTACGGTATTGCATCAATTCCTTATCCCTGAAATTTAAGCCCAAGATAGAAACAAAGAATAATTGAATATCAAGCAGATCAATTTGCCCCTGAATCAATCCGCTACAGTTACTCCCTGCTCGAAAATTGAGATAAGAAACGATTCTCTCTAAATGGTATAAAACTTGCATATAGAACTGGTATCTAAGGAGGAAATATGCGTTTTTTTGCTGTTTTTTGCATGTTTATCGGGTTATTATCGAGTCATTTGGAAGGAGCGAATTTTAATCACACCTATCCCCGTATGGGCTGGGATCAATGGGGCGGTGCGGTGAATGAGTGGTATGCCAAACACGACGTTTTGCAAAACGGCAACCATAGTTCAAGTTGGGCGCAGGCGGTTCACAATTTGAATCCAAATACGGTCGTTCTGCCGACTCAGGACTTTAATGCAGGCGGGGGCGTAGAACGGGACGGCCATAACCATTCGGATTGGTATACTTATCATGCCAACGGCAGCCAGATCCACCTCTACTTTGATTACGATCAATTCTGGAACATGTCAACGGTCTGCCCCACTTCTTCAGTGCATGGCAATAAAAAGTTTTGTGAGTATCTGCCGGAATATCTGGTCAATAAATTTGACATGAGCATCTGGGACGGCATTGCCACGGACGGACAATATGATTCGCCCGTCAGTTCCGGCTATACGCTCGGCGATATTGATCTGGACCGGAATGGTGTAAATGATTTTAATCAGTATCCGCTGGGCTGGGTGGACGGAGTCTGGCTGGATGGGACCAATATCCTCTATACTAAATTAAGACAGCTGATGCCGCAGGATAAATATGTCCTGGTCAACGGTTTTTCGTGGGGATTCTATCATTACGGCGAAGTCAACGGATGGCTACTGGAACATGCTCGGGACGATGATAATCGGTATAACCTGGATACCTATATGTCTCAAATGAGCGTGCTGCGCTCGCCGCACTGTATTTTATTTGACGGAGAGGGCGCGACTCCCAACAGCATGACCTGGATGCGCTATCAACTCAGTTTTACCTCTCTGGGCGACGGCTATTATGCCTATAGTGATAAACCTGCCGGGGCCGGCCTTTCTTATAATGAGCATCACTTCAACCGCTGGTTTGATGATTTTGATGTTCCGCTGGGATACCCGACCACGGATTATCAGAAAGTCGGGACGATCTTTCGCGTCCGTTTCTTTGACGGCGGAGCCGTTATCAACTGTAATGGCCTCAACGGCGGTACGATTACCGATGCCCAGCTTGCCGCCTTGCCGGGATATCAGGGGCCTTATTACCATTTTCTGGGGAATCAGGATATTGCCCTGAATAACGGCAACTTTTTTACGTCTGTCAAATTCCGTTCCAAAGACGGAGTCCTGCTTGTGCGGACGCCGCAGGTAATCATTACGGATTTAATCATGGATAATGAAAATCATGCCACAACCCCGCGGCAGAACCCGGCGCTCTTGACGGGGACCTGGACAGACAGCCGTGACGGGAGTGACTACTATCAGCTCAGTTCCACGGACTGGGTTAACCTGTTTATGTATAAGTACAGTAGTCAGGGCAGTGGCGAGAACACGGCCATGTACCGGGCCAGCATCTATGTCGAAGGGAAGTATAAGGTCTATGAATGGCATGGAACCCTGTCCGGGGCGGCCAGCAACGTGCCCGTTCTGCTCAAGCATAAAAACGGCTACTTTCAAACCACGATTGACCAGACCCGCAACGGTGGGAAGTGGAATCTGTTAGGCGAATTTGATTTTGTAAAAAACAGTGTCGACTCTTCCTATGTCTTGATAACCAACAAAGCCAACGGGAAGGTGGTGGCGGATGCGTTTAAATTTGTTTCGAC
>Ga0247727_10018862_pt1 | contig 10776 bp, 6 predicted proteins | sample WisWelCaveWW1625_FD_202498 | JGI IMG/M metagenome (GOLD analysis project Ga0247727, IMG submission 202498) | Biofilm microbial communities from Wishing Well Cave, Virginia, United States - WW16-25 | ecosystem: Environmental > Aquatic > Deep subsurface > Groundwater > Cave microbial mat | place...
CGGCGGGCAGGTTGCCCTGTTCGACCAGCACGTCGCCGATCTTGTTATGCGAAACGGAGAGGTCGCGCTGCCATCCGGCATTTCCGGGGTCGGCTTTGGCGAGCCGGTCTCTTATGGCGAGCGAGGCCTGGTAGCTGGTGAGCGCGGCGGGCAGGTTGCCCTGTTCGACCAGCACGTCGCCGATCTTTTCCTGCGAAACGGAGAGGTCGCGCTGCCATCCGGCATTTCCCGGGTCGGCTTTGGCGACTCTCTGAAAAGTCTCGTTCGCTGCCACGTATGCCTGCAAGGCCTGAGCGAGATTGCCTTGAGAAAGGTAAACATCACCAAGCTGAGACTGCGAGACGATTAGATCACGCTGATACTCCGTATTACTCAAATCCGATTGCGCCAAACGCTCGGCGACTGCTAGGGCCGCGGAATAGGCCTGACGGGCAAGGCGGAGATAGCCGCGCTCAGTATGCAAGTCTCCGACACGATTATGTGTCCAAAGGGTATTCCGAGCGATTGGGCCGTCTTGCGGCGCGTGGTCGAGGGCTCTTATTGCTTGTGGCAGCCAACGGAGATTGCGCTTGCGGCCATCAAGGGACCCAGTCGTGTCGAAGGTATCTCCGACCGCTCGCGTTGCCAGCGCCGCGATCTCCGCCGCTCGACCCTGGCTCGCCAGCCGCGCCCGCATCACGTCCTGCACCAGCCGGTGCACGCCGAGGTTGGGCGCGCTGTCCTCGAACTCGCCCCAGGTAACGAGCGCAGCGGCGGCGAGCTCCTCCAGCGCGCGGTCGAGCGCCGCCTCGGTCATGACGGCGTCATCGCCCTGATAGAGCGGCGCCAGCAGGAAATCCGGGATCTGCTCCGGCGCCAGGTGCGCCAGCACGCCCAGCACCGTCTCGGCCTCGGGGCAGGGCTCCGGCCCGCCGCCGACGATGTCGTCGAGGGCCATGGTGAAGGTGGCGTAGACGCTCTTGCCGTACCTGCCGTGCGTCGCCCGCTCGCCGGGCTTGTCGGCCCAGAACTCGGCGAGACGGCGGGCATAGTCGGCAAAGCCGATGCGCCGGTTACCCCGGCACTTGCTCGCCGCATGCGCCAGTGCCAGCGGCAGGTAGCCCAGTTGCTCCGCCAGCGCCGCGGCCTCCTTGCGGTCCGCCTCCTGCGTGCGGTTGGCCGTGTCGCACAGGAAGGCCACCGCCGCCTCGGGCGTGAAGACGTCGAGCGGCACCGCCGCATCCCAGTTGGGATTGCGGCTGGTCACGATCACATGCGCATTGCGCTCCGGCCGCCAGGGCCGCACCCCACCGGGGCCCGGCGCGTTGTCGTAGACCAGCAGCCAGGGCTGGTTGGTCTTGCGGCTGGCGATCAGGCTCAAGGTCTCGCGCGCCGCGGCTTCGCGATCGTCCCAGCGGTCGAGACCCGGAATATCGCGTTTGCCGAGGTCGATCAGGTCGTCGATCAGCGTCTCGGTGCGCTCCGCGCGCAGCCACCACACCGCGTGGTACTCGGCCCGATGGCGCCAGGCATAGGCGCGCGCCAGCGTGGTCTTGCCGACGCCGCCCATGCCCGCCAGCGCCGCCTCGTCGACGAGCCCCTTGGCGCCCGCGCGCGTCAGCGCCGCGGTGCCGCCGTTCCACAGCAGGTCGCGCAGGCGGGCAAGGTCCGCGTCGCGGCCGGTGAAGGCCGCCTCGTCGTGCATCAGCACCTGGGTGTGGATGGTCTGCGACGCATCCACCGCGGCGGGGACGAGATACGTCGCGTCGAGGTCCGCGGGTGCCTGCAGCGCCTTGAGCAGCACCCGCTCCATCTCGGAGGCGTCGCCCGAGCGCCACACGGGCCCGAAGCGGATGCGGTCCACGTATCGAAGCAGCCCGAGGGGGCGGCAGTCGTCGATGTTGAGCAGGACGAGCCGGCCGCTCGAGTTCCTCTGGTCGTCCAGCGCCGCGGTCGCCTCCTTCATGGTGTGCTGGCTCGCCAGATACTCGCGCGAGACCAGCGCCAACACGCGGGCGCCGGAGGCGAGCGCGCCGTCCATCGCCAGCATGAAGTCGGCGTGCTTGAAGTGCGCATCCTGCAGGATGACGATGTAGCCCGCCTGCTTCAGACGCGAGGCGACCCAGAGTGCGAGCTCCTTTTGCGCCTCGACGCCGCTGCGCGAAATGAAGATCGCCTTCTTCGGATTGGCCGCCGCCGCCTTCAAGACCTCGTCGAGACTGCTCACCCCGGCACCTCAATCGGAAAATCAATGCACGGAACGCATGGCTACCTGCATGCTACAGCATTGCAGCAACAAATGGACGCTCGGAATATCTCGGCGGGTCTGCGGTCCGCCTGCGCAGCGCTGCGCCGCACCGTGAACCCGCGGGCCTACTCCCGCTTCAGCACCTGGTCGACCAGCCGGCGCGCCCAGCCCGACGCGCGAAACGAGCGCTTGAGCTCGACAGGATCGTACACCGTGTCGACCCACTCCAAGAACGGCATCGGCTGGCGCGCGTTGTCCTCCAGGTACTTCTCGAAGAAGCGATCGAGAACGCCGGTGTCGGCCTGGCGGAAGTGCCCGTAGCGCAATGACAGCTCGCGCTTGGCCTCTGCAACCGGCACGCCTTCCTGGAAAAACCGGTAGAGCGCGCTCATCAGCCCGACGCGGTCGGCGCCCGACTTGCAGTGCATGAGCATCGGGTACTCGATTCGCTCGAACAGGTCGCGCGCCGCCTTGATCTCCTCGCGCGTCGGCGCCGCACGCGACCGGATCTGAAAATTGATCAGGGCAATCCCTTTGCGCTCGCACATCGCCTGCTCGAGCCAGTAGCTGCCGCACAGGCGCTCGCCGCGCAGGTTGATGACCGTGCGCAGCCCCTTGCGCCTGAGGGCGCGGATATGACGCGGGGCCGGCTGTGCGGAGCGCCATGCCCGATCGCCCAGCCGATGCCGATTGACGTAAAACAGGCGAAGGACGCCGTGGTCGATGAACAGCATGTCGAAATACCAGAATGCCGGCCCGAAGGTCCGCCGCACCCACATCGGCGTGCTGTCGATGGCCCTCTCGCGCCATGCACGGGTCGTACGCTTGATCCGCCGCCACAGGGGTGGCGGGGGCTTGGGGCCCACCGGTGCGCGCCCCGTCGCGACCGGGGAGGCAGGCTTTCTGTCGCTCATGCCGGGAACCGGCATTGTGCCGGCGGGCGGGGTTGGCAGAATGCGGTAGCCTCCATTCCCATCGCTCTTCCTGGTTCCTCAATGCGGCCGGCATGCTAGCCTACGGCCGATCCTCCACGAATCAAGCGCTTCCGCGCCCAGCAGCCGCTAACCCTATGCCCCGGATACTAACCTCGGTCGAGAGGCCTGTTGCAGCATTGCTCGCAGCCATACTGGGCACGACCCTAGCGCGCCTGTGGCTCGCAGGCAGTCTCGGCCTCACGGACGACGAGGCGTATTATCGCCTGTGGGCGCTCGCCCCCGCCATGAGCTACTTCGACCACCCTCCGATGGTCGGGTGGATGATCGCCGCCGGACGCCGGATTGCCGGCGACAGCCCGCTCGGCATTCGTCTCGCCGCCATTCTGGTCGCGCTGCTGGGCCCACTCGTGCTGTGGCGAACGGCCGGCATCCTGTTCGGCCCGAGTGTGGCCAGGCGCGCAGTATGGATCGCGTTGGCAATGCCACTGCTTGCGGTGGGCGCGGTGATCATCACGCCGGACACTCCCTCCGTCTTCTTCTGGGGCCTGGCGGGATGGGCGCTTGCAGAGTTGCACAACTCGAGGAATGCGAACTGGTGGCTGGCGGTGGGTCTGTTTGCCGGCCTGGGCCTGCTCTCCAAGTATTCCAACCTGTTCGTTGGCGCAAGCATCGTACTCTGGCTCTGTCTGCTGCGCACCAACTGGACGTGGTTTCGCAGTTGGCAGCTGTGGGCCGGTGGCGCGCTCGCGTTTCTCCTGACGCTCCCCGTCCTCATTTGGAACGCCGAGCACGATTGGGCCTCGTTGGCCAAGCAGTTTGGCCGCGTCGGCCACGGGCGGCAAATCACGGCAGTCTACTTCGCCGAGCTTGTCGGCGGGTCGATTGGGCTCATGAGCCCGGTCGTGGCGATCCTTGCCGCGCTGGGCCTCGTCAAGGTCGTGCGGTTGGCCAGCACCGCCAAGGATCAGTCCAGCGCTCTGGTCGCCGCGGGCATGCTGCCCTTCCTCGCCTATCTGCTGCTGCATTCGCTCCACGACCGGGTTCAGGCGAACTGGATGGCGCCGCTTTACCCCTCCTTTGCGGTCTGCGCCGCCGTTGCACTGGGCGCCATTGAGACCCCGCGAGGGCCCGGGCATGCGCTCGGAAGCCTGGGGCGTTGGGCGATCGGACTTGGCTTTCTATTCTCCGCGCTCCTCTACTGGCACGCCGCCCAGCCGCTTGTGCAGGTGTCGGGTCAAAGAGACCCCACCAGCCAAGTGCGGGGATGGAGTGAGCTCGCGGCCGAGGTCGAGCGCTTGAGGGTCTCGGCCGGCGCCTGCTGGATCGCCACGTCGAGCTACGCGACCACGGGGCAGCTGGCCTACGCGCTCAAGGACACCGCGCCGGTCGTGCAGCTGACGGAGCGTGTTCGCTATGTGCATTTGCCCGCCGTCGATGCTGCTGTCCTGAAGTGTCCCGCACTCTACGTCGAACTCGATCGTCGCAGCTCGCGATCGCTGCTCCAGCAGCATTTCCGCACCGTCGATCGGCTCCAAGACATCACTCGCAAGCATGGCGGAGTTCCACTGGCATCTTACGCCGTCTATCTCGTCACCGGGCTCGACGCCGCTGCCCTGCAGCGCTGACGGCTGCCGCCGCTCGCGCCGTTCCCGCAGCTGCCGCGCCCGCTGTCATCGCTGCAAGAGGCGATCCGTTATCCGGCCTTCACATTGACCGGCCAAGATGGCCTTCGGAGCGTCGAAGGGGAGTGATATGGGGACGCCAATCAAGGCACCGACCGCCACGGGAAGAACGGCGGTCGATCTCATCGCAGCCGTCCTCATCCTGATTGGCGGACTTCTGGTGATTGGCTGCTGCGTCTATCGGGTATTCGTCTGCCCCGAGTGGACATTCGATGAGGCGCTGCGGGCGCTGTGGCCGTTCTTCCTCGCCGGGGCTGCAAGCTTGCTCCTTGGCATGCTCATCGATCGGGCAGAGCGTTGATCGCCCACCGGCCTGCGCGCGAGCCGCAAAGGCCGCCAATGTCGCTGAGCGCGCCCGCCGCCTGCTCGATGCCGCGGAACTCCCCGCGGCCGACGCGGGCCTATTCCAGCTGATACGTAGTGCCGTCGAGGACAGCCAGGCTGGATCGCGCCCCTTCGTGCGTCCCCGACCAATGCTTGGCCTTCCCCAGCGGAATGATCGCGCCGAGCGTCGTCCCGTGCGACCCGGTGTGGATCTCCAGGGTTCCGCCGAACTTGCGCAGTCGCGACCTCATGCCCGGGATTCCCACCCCAGCGGACCCTTGCAGCGTTCGCCCAGCGGCCCGGCCAATGCCGCATCCGTCATCCGAGACGATCAGATCGAGGGCGTCGGCCGTCATCCTGAGGCTGATCGAGACACGCGTTGCCGCCGCGTGCCGGTGTATGTTGGCGAGCGCCTCCTGGATGATCCGCAGCAGCGAGCATCGCAACGCGAAAGGCAGGCTTTCGACCCTTCCAGCAACCGATATCTGCGCCTTCAGCCTGGTGCGGCGAGCGAAACCGTCCAGGTAGGTGCGCAGGGTCCTCTCCAGGCCATCCTTTTCCAAGGCAAGAGGATGAAGCAGATAGGTGAAGGCGCGCAATTCGCGCCTGGCCTCCTCAAGGGAAGTCTCGACATTCTCCAGCAGCTTGTGCACCCCCGGATTGGACGCAGACTTTGCTCTCAGGGTCATGAGATTGAGGGTGGCGGCCACCAAGTGCTGAGCCGTGGAGTCATGCAGCTCCTGCGCGATGCGCTGCCGCTCCTCTTCCCGCAGCGCGCACAATTGACCCGAGAGGTCGCTCAGCGCCTGCTTGGCCCGCTTGAACTGGTCGATATTCGTGACAACACCGACCACTTTGGAGACACGCCCGACCCTCGTCCGGGCCAGTACCGTGTTCCGGCTTGTCAGCCATCGGTAGCGCCCGTCGGCACCCCTGAGGCGCAACTCGTGGCTCAGGATCTCTCCCTCCGCGGCTTGCTCCAACGAGGCAAGATGCCCGCGGAAGGTCGCCAGATCGGCGGGATGAACGAGCCGCTCCAATTCCGTTACCTTGAGGTGGGCCGCCGCTCCAGGCCCAAGCACGTCGTTGACGCGATGGCCCAGGAAGGCGATGCGATGCCGGAGCACATGGTAGACGTAGATCACGTCCGGTGAGGCGCAAACGACGCGCCCAAGCATCCGCTCCGCGCCATGTTCGAGTTCCGCGGTGACACGATCCAGCGTCATTCCTGGCACGCTCCCTCGGTCAATGAGCTTGTTTCGCATCCAGCTTCCGGATAGGCAGCAACCTTCCCAGCGCCCTTCGTCCACGTGTGCTGCGCAACGCTTCGTCCGCTCCGAGGTCGAGAATACGGGTGGCCTGCCTAGCAGACTGAAATTCTTAGACTAAGGGTTAACCACTAGATGCCGAGCGGAGGGCACTGAGGCCGGTCGCGTGGCTGGGCTCCGGTGCCAGGTCATAGTCCGCCGACCGACGCAGCCCGATGCGATTTTAATCCTCGCCGGCGCCGGGCACTCTCCTCGTGCCGCGCCGTCCCATGCGCTTCAGTGAGGCGATTTGGCGGCCGTATTCCAGCATCGGCACGGCCGGGGTTCCGCCCACGCGCGCGCCGGCGGGAACGTTGTGCGTAACGTGCGACCAGCCCGCGATCTGCGCGCCCGTACCGACCTTAATGTGGCCCATCACGGCGGCTTGTCCGCCCATCACCACGAAATCCCCGAGCTCCGCCGATCCTGCGATCCCCACCATGCCGACGAGCACGCAATGCCGTCCGACCACGACGTTGTGGCCGATCTGGACCAGGTTATCGATCTTGGTGCCTTCGCCGATGATCGTGTCTGAAAGAGCTCCGCGGTCGACGCAGCTGTTGGCACCGATCTCCACATCGTCCTGAATGATAACCCTGCCGACCTGCGGCACTTTGAGGTGCCCCATAGGCCCCATGGCGAAGCCGAAGCCATCCTGCCCGATCCGCACACCGGCGTGCAGGATAACGCGGTCGCCGACGAGAGCGTGCGTGACGCTGGTGCCGGGACCGATGTAGCAGCCACGGCCGATGGTCACCCGGTATCCGATCACCGCCCCCGCCGCCACGGTCGTGTCGCTTCCGATCTGGGCCTCGCGGCCGATGATGGCGCCGGGCTCCACCTTCACGTTGACCTCCAGGCTGGCGCTGGGGTGAATCGGCGGATCAAGCGCGGTTGTGAGCGCGCCCTTTGGCGTCAGTGCATCAGGGTAGAACAGAGCCAACGCGCGGGCGAAGGCGCGGTAGGGGGCCTCCACCACCAGGGGGGTCGTAGTCTTTGGGACACGATTGACGAACGCCGGAGCCACTAGGCACGCCGATGCACGCGTCCCTTCCAACTGCGCCAGATATTTCCGGTTATCGACGAAGGCGAGTTCCCCGCTGGTCGCGCTGCCCAGCGGTCTCACGTCATGGATGAGGACGTCCGGATCGCCGCCGCCGGCGAGCTCAGCGCCCAGCCTGTCCGCCAAGACCTTGAGCCGGATCGGCGCGGCGCGCTCGAAGAACCCAGGATGCTCCATCAAGCCACCCTTGCAGCGAAAGAAAAAGGCCGCCCGGCGCTGCGCCGGGACGGCCTCGAAACTAGCACCCCGTTTTCGAGCTGTCTCTCCGCGAGAACCTAGAACTTCGTCGAGGCGCCAAAGCGGATCAGCTGCTCGGAGTCGTAGTCCTTCTTCAGGAAGGCCTTGGCGATATCGAGGCGCAGCGGCCCGAGCGGCGAGTTCCACATGATGCTGAAACCCGCCGACGCACGGATCGATGAGTCGTCCGCCAGGCAAATGCCGGCTGTTGGATCTGGTATCGCCACACCGCATTGGTTGTTGATATTCTTTGCGAAGGCTCCAGCACCGAACAAGGAACCTGCATCAACGAATATGGCGCCGCCCATGCCGAGGTCGTCCGGGATGAATGGAAGCGGGAAGCGCACCTCCGCCGTGGTTGCCCAGAAGGTCTGGCCGCCCAACGCATCGCCAGTTAGCAAGTCGCGCGGACCGAACCCACCCCGGTTGAAGCCCCTGATTGTCTCCCCGCCCTTGTAGAAGAGATCGATCAGTCGCACCTCGTCGTCGCCCCACCCCATGATGTGGCCGCCAACTGCGCGCCCGACCAGCGTCACCTTCTCCATGACCGGATAGTAGAACCGCGCCTCGCCCGTCATGCGCACGTATTTGACGTCGCCGCCAAGCCCCGCGACGTCGGTGCCGACTTGGAAGTAGACACCCTTGCTGGGATTCTTGGGATGATTGCGGCCGTCGTACACCAGGCTGCTACCCCAGGCGGAGGTCAACGCTGTGCCCTCGGCCTGCTTGATCGCCAGCGACGCCGTATCCAGCACATCGTAGATTTCGCCCTGCGAGAGCGTGTAGGCGTTGGTGAGCCAGATGTTCTCGCTCAACGGGAAGCCGATGCGCACCGACCCGCCGGAGGTGCGGCTGCGGAACGCCGACACTGCCGACAGGTTCACGTCCTTGTGGAACAAGTCGAAGCCGGCCGACAGGTTGCGATCGAGAAAGCGAGGCTCGGTGAAGCTCAAATCCACCTGCATGCGCTCCGCCGAGCCGGCCAGGCGCAAGCGCAAGAATTGGCCCTTACCAAGCAGGTTGCGCTCGGTGATGCTGACGTCGCCGATGACGCCCTCGCTGGTCGAGTAACCCGCACCGAACGACAGCTCGCCCGTCGACTGCTCGAGCAGCTCGACATCTAGCACGACGCGGTCCTGAGCCGAACCGGCACGGCGCTTGATCTCCACGGCCTTGAAGAAGCCCAGCGCCTGCAGCCGCCGCTTGGCCCTGTCGACCATCAGCGGGTTATAGGCATCGCCCTCGGCCAACCGGAACTCTCTGCGGATCACATAATCGAGCGTGCGCACATTGCCCATGATGTTGATGCGCTCGATGTAGATGCGCGGCCCTTGGTCGATCACGTACGTGACGTTGATCGTGCGCGTGCCCGGCTCACGCTGCGCGCGCGGCCGCACCCGGGCAAAGGCGAAACCCTGCTCGGAAATCGCGAGCGTAATCCGCTCGACCGTTCGGTCCATCGCCGACTGGTCGTAGGTCGCGCCCTGGCTGGTCAGCACCTCCTTGCGCGCGCCCTGGGGATCGATGCCGGCCAACGACGATTCGATGTCGACCTTGCCGAAGGTGAAAAGCTCGCCTTCGTCCATCACGAAGGTAATGTAGAACCCGGTCCCGTCGCGAGCGAGCTCGGCGCCGGCGGACACGATGCGCACATCGGCATAGCCGTTCTTCAGATAGTATTGGCGCAGCAGCTCGCGATCCAGCGCCAGCCGATCCGGATCATAGATATTGGTGCCCTTGAGGAAGTCGAACCAACCCGACTGGCTGGTGGAGATGATGTCTCTCAGCTGCGAATCGGAGAACGCCTTGTTGCCGATGAAATTGATCGCCTGCACCTTCGTCGCGCCGCCTTCGTCGATCTCGAAGACGACATTGACGCGGTTGTTCTCCAGCTCGATGATCTTGGGTTCGACCGACGCCGCAAACCGCCCCTGCCGGCGATAGATATCCAGGATGCGCTGAACGTCGGCCTGCGCCTTTGCGCGCGTGAACACCGAGCGTGGCTTGAGCTGCACCTCGGCCGTCAGCGTGGCCTTGTCCACCTCGCGGTTGCCCTCGAAGGCAATCTGGTAGACGACCGGGTTCTCCTCCACCGTCACCACGACGGTGGTGCCCTCCCGATCGATGCGGACGTCGGAAAAGAGGCCAGTGGAGAACAATGACTTTATCGACGCGTCGATCTTTGCAGCATCGTAGGCGTCGCCGACGCTGAACCGCAGGTAGGTGCGGACCGTCTCGGGCTCCACACGGCGATTTCCGACGACGCGTATGTCCCTGATGACGCCGCTTTGGGCCTCGGCGGGCAGCGCCGAATACACCAGCGGTTCGAGAACGGTCAGGCCCGCAAATACGGCCGCCACACCGATGAAGAAGTGCCAGCCCCCCGACTTGCACACGCGATGCTTGGGCATACTTCCCGTCTGCCTTTCGCTTCGCCGATCCCCCTCTCGCGCACTATCCGTCGGCGTCGGATGAGCGCTTCCGCAGATCCTCAGTCCCAGCAGCCAAGCCAGCGCAGTTCCCCCTGCTCTCCGTGCCTCCCTTAGGCCGAAGCTGATATGCGGCCCCGTTTGTTTAGCGCCTCGGTAACTATGTTGGAAAGTGGCAATAATACGCCAGGGGCGCGCAAATCTTGGGCTGCCACAATGTTAACCGATTCGTCCCGATTGGCGCACCTCCGCTGGCTATTATTGGAAGCTATTCGAAGTTAGGGGGACGTCCAGGCCGGCGACTTGCCCACCCCGCGCCCCGCACCTCACGGCCGAGACCCCCGTCGCTTCCAGGATGCCGTTTCCCGTGCCGCGGGGCGGGCCTCTCCTGGCCTTCGCCGCCCGGCCGGTGGGGGGGGTAGCCGAAGAGGCCTCTCCGCGCTGTGCGGCGATCCTAGGCGGTCTAGAATCGATTTCCCCGAATCGGAGATAGGGACGCGTCGCGGTCTCCTCTCACGCCATGCACAACTGCGAAAGCCTACCCGAAGCCGAGCAAGCGGCGAAAATCAATG
>Ga0247727_10018863_pt1 | contig 10776 bp, 9 predicted proteins | sample WisWelCaveWW1625_FD_202498 | JGI IMG/M metagenome (GOLD analysis project Ga0247727, IMG submission 202498) | Biofilm microbial communities from Wishing Well Cave, Virginia, United States - WW16-25 | ecosystem: Environmental > Aquatic > Deep subsurface > Groundwater > Cave microbial mat | place...
CTCGTGGCACATGTTCGAACAGTCGGGCAGGTTGTTGGTGCCGAGCTCGCGCACGAAGAGCTGATAGAGGAAAGCTGCTTCGTTGCTGGTGCGACCCGAGGTGTAGAACACCGCCTGGTCGGGCGATGCGAGGCCGCGAAGCCTCTCGCCGATGCGCGTGAACGCTTCGTCCCAGCTGACCGGCACGTAGTGATCGCTGCCCGCCGCCTTGACCATCGGTTGCGTGAGGCGGCCCTGCGCTTCGAGCCACAGATCGCTCTCGCGTCGCAGCGAGGAGACGCTGTGTTCGCGAAAGAAATCCGCACCGACCCGCGCCAGGGTGGCTTCGTGTGACACCGCCTTGGCGCCGTTCTCGCAGAACTCTGCGAACGAGCGGTCATCCGCTTCCGGCCACGCGCAGCCGGGGCAGTCGAAGCCGCCGTCCTGGTTGATGCGCGTCAGCAGCCGCGCGGTGCGCAGCGGGCCGGTCTCCAGCGTCGTGCGTCGCAGCGCGCGCAGAACGGCGCCCAGGCCGGCGGCGGCACTGCGATCGTCGCTCATGCGCCGACCCGCCAGGGGTTCGAGTACACGTTCATCGATTCCCCTCGAAGGAATCCGACCACGGCGATTCCGCACGCTTCGGCCAGCTCGATAGCAAGCGACGATGGCGCCGAGACCGCCGCGACGAGCGGAATGCGGGCGGCCAGCGCCTTTTGCACGATCTCGTAGGAGACGCGTCCGGAGACCATCAGCGCGTGCGACGTCAGCGGCAGCAGCCCGCGCACGGCGGCCCAGCCGACCACCTTGTCGACGGCATTGTGGCGGCCGATATCCTCGCGCACGACCAGAAGATGCCCGTTGGCATCGAACAGTCCGGCGGCGTGGATGCCGCCGGTGCTGCGGAATACATCCTGGCTGGCGGCAAGCTGCGCCGGGAAGCTGCGGATTACCGCGGCGCCGAAGGTCGCGGCGTCGCCGACCAGCGGCGGTGCGGTCGCCAGCGCGTTCTCGATGGTCGCCTTGCCGCAGATCCCGCAGCTGCTGCTCGCGTAGAGGTTGCGGCGCAGCGCGGCGAGGTCGACCTCGACCGCCTGGTCGAGTACGACCCGGATCACGTTGTCTTCGGATTCCCGGACGGTGCGGTGGAGCAGTGACGAATCGATACCACCTGCTTGCGATCGGTGATGACCCGTTCGGTGACGAGGAATCCCAGCGTCAGCTCCTCGTCATGGCCGGGTGTCCGCATCACGACGGCCAGAGAGGCGGGACCGAGCTGGATCTCCATCGGCTCCTCGCGTGCGACGAAGTCGTCGCGCCGGCGCGCCGCCGACGGCGTGAGCGACAGCAGCTCGACTGCACGCGACTGCGGCGAGCTATGGTCGTCGTGTGTTGCAGGGCTGTGCTTGCGGAAGCTTCGCATGTCCTCGCGCCGCCCCCGATCGCCGCAAGCCGCGGCGAGGAAGGTCGGAGGCGCGAGGGTAGCAGAAAAGCCGCTGCCAGGTCAGGCCGCGCAGCGTCAGGCCATGATCCGGCTCACGATCATCAGCATGCCGGCGATCGAGACCGCGAACACCGCGGTGCGCAGGTACGGGATTCCGACGATGTAGACCCCGGCGTGCGCGACCCTGGCGACGAAGAAGATCTGGGCGCCCAGGGCCGTCGTCGCGTCGGATTTGCCGGTGAGGTAGGCAATCAGCACCAGCGCCGCAAACGGCGCGAGGTTCTCGACCATGTTCATGTGCGCGCGGCGCACACGCTCGATCCAGGTCGGTACCGGAAGTGGCGTGTCGCGATTGCCGAAGCCCCAGACCGTGCCACCCGGGACTCGTGACACGCCGATCACTCCGACCACCGGGATCGTCAGGCAGAAAAGCGTCGAGTACACGAGAATCCACAGATCAACTGTCATTGTCGTCTCCTATGGGCGGCGTGCGCGCCGCGGTCTTACGTATCTGGCTAGAGAGCGAACGTTGGAGCGACTCCATTGGACAGGATTTCGTGCCGGGGGACCAGAAAAGTCGTCGGCGCTGTGCAGTGCCCGGCTTTTGCCGAGCAGCCGTCGAGGGTAGGCTCCCGCGACTTTCATGAAAGAGGTCAAGCACATGAGCGAGGAAAGCGGCGCCATCGGCCGCCCGCGCGTCGAGGCTCTCGACGCGATTCTGGGAGTGCCTCTCAAGGTGCTCGACGACGGCTTCGTGCGCGTGGTCGATTACATGGGCGCGGACGAATCGATCGTACAGGCTGCACGGGTCTCCTATGGCCGCGGCACCCGCAAGCTTCACGAGGATCGCGGGCTGATCCGCTACCTGATGCGGCACTGGCACACGACGCCGTTCGAGATGTGCGAGATCAAGCTGCACGTGCGCGTGCCGATGGACTGCTGGCGGCAGTGGATCAGGCACCGGACAGCGTGTCTGGCTCAAGGTACAGAAGTGTACTTCGATTTGCCTGGCGGTATTCGTCGGACGGGAAAGCAGTTGTACAAGTTGACCGTGGAGCAGCTTTACCAGCGCTTTCAGCCGACCAGAAACGTAAGCTGTCCTTCCAACCAGAAGTACCCATTCTTTCGCCGGGATCGCGTGAAGGAGATGCGGCTGCGACAAGTTGCGGAAGACACTCTGCGACTCCAGCACACCCGAGTCGTCGATGTGTTTCGCAACGGCCGTAAACCGGTGTTCGTGATGATCCTGGCCGATGGCAAGCGGATTGAAGTCACGCGTGACCATCGATTTTTCTTTGCGGCGGGCTGGGCGAGTCTGGCTGACGCATGCGGACTCGAGGAACGCGGTGGTCGTGCGTGCTGGAACCAGGGCGATCATTTCCTCTACGTTAACGGTATCCGAATCGATGCGTACGACCCGTACCGCGACCGCGATTGGCTGAATCGGCAGTACAACGAACTGACGCGGTCGATCGCAGACATCGCGAGCGAGTGCGGGGTCTCCTACCACACAATCCGCAAATGGCTGCGGATTCACGCTGTGCAGCATGCCAAAGGTGGAAGGTCCAAGAGTCCGTGGAACGCCGCGCGCGCCTGCCGGCTCGGTCCCCGCCAGGTCAGCGCAGCTTGGCGAGAATCGAATATTCGCAGTCGGAGTGGGACGGCGTCGAACTTCTGGCGCGGCGGCATGTCATCCGAACGGGAAAGCATTGGCCGTTGGACGACTCAGCGGGCTCGTTTCGTTCATGAGCGCAACGGCTGGACATGTCAGTTGTGTCATCAAAGGGCAGCGGAGTTGCATGCTCACCATATCGTTCCCGTGTGGGCGGATGCGACTCTTGCGCGCGACGAATCGAACCTTACCACGCTTTGCGAGAGCTGCCATTCCTCCATTCACGGACGCGAACTGGATTTCGTCGAGCAATGGAACGGACCGCCGGTGAAGGCGGAATGGCGGCAGCGTCGCCCTCGACGATCGACGAAGATCGAGGTGGCGAAGCTGGTACGAATCGAGCGCTTCGAATACCTCGGCGAGAAAGAGACCTACGATCTCGAAGTCGAAGGTCCCTTCCATAACTTCATCGCCAACGGGATCGTCACTCACAACTCGGTGAACGAGTACAGCACTCGCTATTCGATCGCCGTGGACGCCTCGCAGCGCACCGCGGTTGATGAGTGGCGGCAGCAAAGCTCAGACAATCGCCAGGGCAGCCTGGGCTCGCTCGACGCAGTGCAGGGCCGCATGCTGAGCGCGCGCGAGGCGGAGCTGCAGGACTTCGCCCGCTCGATCTACCAGGAGCGTCTCGACCTCGGGGTAGCCCGCGAGCAGGCGCGCAAGGATCTTCCGCTGTCGACCTACACCGAAGCGTACTGGAAGATCGATCTTTACAATCTCTTGCACTTCCTCAGGCTGCGCATGGACGCGCACGCGCAGCGGGAGATCCGTGACTATGCGACGGTGATCGGCGAGCAGGTCGTCGCGAAGTGGTGTCCCTTCGCGTGGGAGGCCTTCCTCGACTACCAGTTCCACTCGGTCGGACTGACGCGGCTCGAACAGCAGGTGATTCGCGCCGTTTCCGCCGGTTCGGCCGCCGACGCGCTGGCCACGGCGAAGAACTTCGGCTGGCTCGAGCGCGGGGAGAAAGGCCTGAAGACCAATCGCGAGCGCGCCGAATGCGAAGCCAAGCTGGTGGATCTGGGTCTCGGGGTTCCCTGGAAGGACTGAGCCAGGGTATTGCATCTCTGGTCTTGCGCGATGAGGCTACGGATGGCATCAGTCCGGCAGAGGAACGAGGGATGGGACTGGCATATGCGGAAATCGAGCTGAGCAACCCGCGTCGTGGCGACATTCCGCCGGTTCGGGTCGTCAGCCTGGCCGATACCGGCGCGAACATGCTCTGCATCCCGGCCCGGCTCGCGGCGCAGCTGGACCTCGAGACGGCGGAACACCGGGCGATCGTGCTCGCCGATGGGAGTCGGACCACCGTACCTTACGTCGGACCGATCCGGGTCGCCTTTGAGAATCGATGCTGTTTCGTTGGAGCTTTCGCGATGGGAGACGAGGTCGTGCTCGGTGCCGTTCCGATGGAGGACATGGACCTCATCGTCTCACCCCTGACTCGAACGGTGATGGCGAATCCCGACTCCGGCGGGCTCCGCGCATGAGCGCTGCCGATGTCAGCCCGGTAGAAAATCGTCTGCAAAACTGCGCAATGCGTCCGCGTACCGAACGCCGTCGATCGTGAACGCGTCGTTGTGGCCGCCGCGCAGCTCGACGAAACGCTTCGGATCGCGAGCGGCCTGGTACAGGGCGCGGCCGTGTTCGAACGGTACCAGCTCATCGTCCCGGCCGTGGACGGCGAGCAGCGGCACCGCCAGCGAGCCGATCCTCGCCAGGCTCGGGTAGCCGAGGCGGACGAACCCGCGAATTCCCGGCAGCGGCACGGCTTTCGCGACAAGATCGGCAATCGAGGTGAAGGCCGCCTCCAGCACCAGTGCTGCAAGGCGGTGTCGCTCCGCCAGCCAGGTCGCAACGCCGCCGCCGAGCGAACGCCCGATCACGATCAGCCGCGACGGATCGATCCCGCGCTCGGCCGTCAGGTGCAGCCAGGCCGCGCGTGCATCGAGGTAGGTTCCTTCCTCGGTAGGCTCACCGTGGCTGCGGCCGTAGCCGCGATAGTCGAGCAGCAGCGTGTTCCAGCCGAGCCGGTGCCACGCAAGGGCAGCGCCGCCCCAATACGAGACGTTGCCGGCATTGCCATGAAGGAACAGGACGGTGGTCGTTGCACGCGGCGCGGGCAGCCACCAGGCGTGCAGCCTTACCTTGTCTTCGGTCGTGAGATGGACGTCCTCGTGTTCGGCGAAGCCGTGATCCGCCGGTCCGGCAACGAAGTCGCGCGACGGGAAGTAAAGGAAGCGGCGTTGCAGCGCGGTCAGCACGGTATCGCCGGCGACCTCGGCCTCACACGCTGGCGGTGACAATCCACACTGCACCGCTCATGCGCACCCCGCCACCGGTGGTATAGCTCGCGATCGACGACTTCACATCGCGCGTGACGGCGGCGCGGATGTCGGCACTCTCGCCCGCCAGCGCCCGGCCGAGCGGCCCCATGTCCATCAGAAAGGCGACGGTGTCATCGATGTCGGCGCCGCCGCCGATCGCCAGCTCCACATCCACGCCGGTCAGCGCGGCAGCGTGGAATCCGGCGGACGCGAGGATCCCCTCGACTCGCGCGACATCGGCAAAGGCGAAGGGCCCGGGCGCGTCCTGGGAGGCTGGCGGTTCGATCTTCACGTGCTGGAAGGCCGCCATCATCGGCACCGACATCCACGGATTGCGGTGCAGCGCCTGCCAGCAGACGAACGCGAGGCGCCCGCCCGGCTGCAGCGCGCGGCGCAGGTTGGTGAACGCCGCGACCGGATCGTCGAAGAACATCACGCCGAAGCGCGAGAAGACGATGTGGAAATCCGGGTCGAACTGGTGCACCTGTGCGTCGGCCTCGACGAAGCTCGCATTGCCGACCACGCCGTCGCGAGCGCGCTCTTGCGCCACCTCGAGCATCGGCCGCGAGATGTCGAGGCCGACGCAGCGGCCCGAGATCCCGACCCGCCGGGCGATCTCGAGGGTTGTCGAGCCGCAGCCGCAGCCGACGTCCAGCACATTGGCGCCGGCATGGATCTTCGAAGCGGTGATGGCACGGTTGCCGATCGCTTCGAGCTGGCGGTCGAGCATCGCCTGGTAGCGTACCCATTTCGGGCCGCCGACGTCGTTCCAGTAGGTGATCTGCTCGGCATTGGCAGGCGTCTGCGGCCGGCTCGTGTTGGGCATCTTCTGACTCCGGACGGCGGCTGTCGATGCGCGGGCTCCACCCTTCGCGCCGTGCCGAAGGCTGGAGTGAACGAGGTCGCCGCAGCGTATCTTGTACGAAGTCGATTTGTCATCTAGGTTCGCGGCTCCCGAGCCGCGGACGCCGCGATCGCCAGCAAAGCCAGCCCTCAAGGAGTGCGACCCATGCCCATGCCGAACGGAATCGGCGTCATCGATCTCATGCTCGAGCTGCCCACGGACGACCGCGGCAGCTGGTACGACTTCATGAAGCCGCTGCTGATGGACCAGGAGAGCCGCGAGCTCTTCAAGATGCCGGCGGAGTACATGTTCAAGGCGATCCCGACCCTGCGCGAGTCGAGCGACTACATCGGCATCGCGCTCGACGAGATGGACAAGTACGGCATCGAGAAGGCGATGATCAGCGTGCGCTTCGGCAATCCGCTCGGCGCGCGCGCGATGAAGGAACACCCGAAGCGCTTCATTCCGAGCTTTGCGGTCAATCCGAACCTCGGCATGGAGGGCGTGCGCGAGCTTCGCCGCGCGGTGGAGGAATTCGGCGTCAAAGCGGCTACCGCCTTCCCGGCCGGCTGCGTCCCGCAGGTGCCGATCGACGACAAGAAGTTCTTTCCGCTCTACGCGGCCTGCGTCGACCTCGACATCCCGATCTTCGTCTGCGCCGGCGTGCCCGGGCCGCGCGTGCCGATGGGCTGCCAGGACGTCGCGCTGATCGACGAGGTCTGCTGGTACTTCCCCGAGCTTCGCTTCGTGACGCGTCACGGCTGCGAGCCGTGGACCGACCTGATGGTCAAGCTGATGCTGAAGTACCCGAACCTGTACTACTCGACCAGCGCGTTCGCTCCGCGCCACTACCCGAAAGACATCGTCGACTTCGCCAACACGCGCGGCGCCGACAAGATCCTCTACGCCGGCTACTTCCCGATGGGCCTCTCCCTGGAGCGGATCTTCGGCGACATGCCGAAGGTCCCGTTCAAGGATGCGGTGTGGCCGAAGTTCCTGCGCGAGAATGCGGTCCGCGTGCTGAAACTGTGACGGCCGACGGACAGCCGCGATCTGCTCAAGCGACCGCTCGCTCGAGCGCTTCACGCACGATCGCCGGAGTCAGGATCTGCGGCAGCACGATCGGCTCGCGAGCCGGATCGCGCGGATAGACCACGTAGAGCGGCACGCCGCTGCGTCCGAAATCCGCCAGCGCCCCGGTGATGCGCGGGTCGGCGCTGGTCCAGTCGGCCTTCATCGCGATCGCGTTCGCGCCGCTCATGCTCCTGGCGAAATCGGCGCCGGTCAGCGCGACGCGCTCGTTGACCTTGCAAGACAGGCACCAGTCGGCGGTGAAGTCGACGAACACGACGCGTCCCTCGCTGCGGTGGCGACCGATCGCATCCGGGTCCCACGCCTGCCAGGTAAAGGAACCGCTCGCGTCCGCGACCGCCGCTGGCAGCGCCGCGCGCTCGCTGGCGGAGGCAGCGAGCGCAATCGCGGCCGCTGCGCAGAGCGCGGCAAGCGTGCGCGTCGTGCCGCGCCGGGACTCTGCGCGTCCTGCGAGCCAGACCGCCATCGAGCCCACCAGCAGCGCCAGCAGCAGCCTGAGCACGCCGTCGTTGCCGGTCTGCTGTCCGAACACCCACACCAGCCATGCGACGCTGGCCAGCAGCGGAAATGCCATTGCTTCGCGAAAGCGCTGCATCCAAGCGCCCGGCCTCGGCAGCCGGCGAATCAGCAGCGGCGCGCAGGCGAGCACCAGATAGGGCGAGGCCATTCCGACGCCGAGCGCAGTGAACACCGCGATCGAAGCGGAAGGCGGCTGCACAAGGGCGTAGCCGATCGCCGTTCCCATGAACGGCGCCGTGCACGGAGTGGCGAGCAGCGTCGCGAGCACCCCGCTCAGGAAGGAGCCGCGATAGCCCGACTCGGAATCGAAGCGGCCGACGGCGCCGGCGATCGAAGTGCCGATCTCGAAGACGCCGAACAGGTTCAGCGCCATCGCCAGCAGCAATGCGGCCATCGCCGCGACGAACAGCGGCTCCTGCAGCTGGAATCCCCAGCCCAGCGCGCCGCCCGCAGCGCGCAGGATCAGCAGCGCTGCGGCGAGAACCCAGAACGAGCTGATCACGCCGGCGGTGTATGCGTAGCCGTGACGGCGCACGATCGCTGGCCGGTGGTGTGCGACATGGACGAAGCCCAGCACCTTCAGCGACAGCACCGGAAATACACAGGGCATCAGATTCAGGATGAGGCCTCCGGCGACGGCCAGCGCGATCGCAGCCCAGAAGGTCACGCCGATCTGCTGCGCAGCGTCGCCGACAGCCTGCGGGGTTGCAGCAGCCACCGGGGCCGGCACCTCGGCCGCGACACTCGCGCTTGCAGCCGCCGCCGCATCGCCGCGCGCCGCGTCGATGCGAAGAGCGCGGACCTTGTCCTCGGAATCCCAGCCGCCGTCGGCGACCAGCACCAGCGGAAGCGCCTGCGGCAGCGCGTTGCCCTTCTCGTCCCTGGCCACCTCGACGACAAAGCCGTTGCCGCTCTCCTTCACTTCCGGTGTCGCCGAAGCGTCGAGAACACCGGGAACAAGCGAGAAGACGTCGATCTTCGTCACAGGCGGGCGCCGGGGAGCCGTCACCTCGATGCGAATCGCGGCGCCCCGATCGCTGGCAACCGCGGTCCAGCCCTCCAGCCTGCGCGGCAGCGCCGAACGCGCAGCATCGAAGGTGTCGCACCAGCGCGAGTCGGTCACTGGCGGGGAGTCGTCCACGCGAATTCGCAGCGGAAGCTCGGCTTTTCCCGGCACGCAGGCGTCTTCGCGGCAGGCCAGCCACGCCGCCGCCGCAACCAGGCTCGCCTCCGAACCGTCCGTCAGCGTGTCCGGCGCATCGATGCGTGTCAGCAGCACGGCGTCGGCCTGGTAGCCGAAGGTCACGAGCGGCGCCGTGCCGAGCCGGACCGGATGCGGCCACTCGAGCTCGCCGGCGCGAAAACCGGCCGGCAGCTTCCAGCTGACCCTGGTCGGCAGACCGCTGTCTCCCGGATTCTGCCAGTAGGTGTGCCAGCCCGGCGAAGGATGCAGCACGACGGCAACGGTGAACGGAGCGCCCGGGCGAATCGTTTCCTGTTCGCTGATCAGTTCCGCCGTAACGTTGCCGGTGGTCACCGCTTCGGCGCTCGCAGGCTGGCAAAGCCAGGCAACTGTCCACACGACTGCGACACTGCGCAGCAGCTGCCGCAGTGCAGCGCCATTGCCGCAGAGGCGCGGGCGCAGTGGCGAGAAACGCAGCTTCATCCTGACATCCTGGTTCGCGCGGGCCTGCTGGCAGGCGACCGGCCGCAGTGACGAATTAGCACCGCTGTGGCGTGCCCGCGAGTCGGCGCCAATTGCGAGCTGCCGCCCCTTCCAAGGGCCGTGGCGATCCCTTAGGTTGACGCTCACAGGGTCCACAGGTTTCACGACTTCGCGCGAGTCCTAAGGAAAAGGCGCCGGCCGACGGAAGAGCTTCGCAGGCTCGCCCGAACGCTTCGAGGAGACGATGGTCGATATCCCGGGCGACTATCAGGAAGCGCTCAGCAGCACGGGGGTTGCCACCCTGACTGCCCTCGGCGCGCTCGAAGCCGCAGCGCGCTACCTGCATCCGCCCGAGATTCCGCAGCTCCGCAGTGCACTGGCGCCGCACTACGCCGAGCTCGAACGCTCACTTGCCGCGTATCGCGACGCGACGCCGCCAGAGCCGCTGGCCGCCTTCCACGCGCGCTTCTCCGACGGTGCCGAGCTGACGCGGCGCTCGCTCGAGATGTTCCTCGCGCCAGCCGCGCCGCACGAGGCGATCGTCAAGATGATCGCGAGCCTGCGCACCTTCTGCCGCGCGCTCGAAGCGCTCTACGCGCTGCACCGGTTTCCGCCGCTGTCGCGCTACTTCGTCGAGGCGCCATATCACGACCGTCTTGGTGAGCTGGAAGCGGTGCCGCCCGAAGGCATCAGCGTCGGGCTGCATCATACCGGTGGCGAACGCGGCGCCGACCTGCGCGGCAGGTTCTGCCTCTACGTTCCGGAGAGCTACGACGGCTCGCAGGCCTGGCCACTCGTCATTGCGCTTCATGGCGGCTCGGGAAACGGGCGCGACTTCCTGTGGACCTGGCTGCGCGAGGCGAGGGGACGCCGCTTCCTGCTTGCGGCGCCGACCGCGCAGGGACCGACCTGGTCGCTGATGGGGCCCGACTACGACTCGCGCTCACTGCGCGCGATGGTCGGCTACGTCTCGTCGCACTGGCGCGTCGACAAGTCCCACATCCTGCTCACCGGCCTGTCGGACGGCGCGACCTACGCGCTGCTCGAGGGCCTGGCCGAGGACGCACCGTACACGCACCTGGCGCCGATCTCCGGCGTGCTGCATCCGGCCAACCTGATGGGAGGAAATCTCGCGCGCGCGGCAGGACGCAAGATCTGGCTGGTTCACGGGCGGCTCGACTGGATGTTCCCGGTGGCCACGGCCGAGGCGGCTGCCGAGGAGCTGAGCCGCGC
>Ga0247727_10018864_pt1 | contig 10775 bp, 6 predicted proteins | sample WisWelCaveWW1625_FD_202498 | JGI IMG/M metagenome (GOLD analysis project Ga0247727, IMG submission 202498) | Biofilm microbial communities from Wishing Well Cave, Virginia, United States - WW16-25 | ecosystem: Environmental > Aquatic > Deep subsurface > Groundwater > Cave microbial mat | place...
GCGAACGCATCGAAGCCGCGCATGAAACTCACCGGGCCGCTGGCCACGCCGCCGCCGGAAAGTTTTTCTTTGGAGGAACGCAGCGTGGAAAGATTCGAACCCGTGCCCGAGCCCCATTTGAACAGCATGCCTTCGGTTTTCGCCAATTCCAAAATCGATTCCATGCGGTCATCGACGGAATTGATGAAACAGTTATGAACGAGCACGCTGTTCGTAAGGTAATGACTGCTTCGCGTTTGAATGTCATAAACTTCCATTTCGCCTAGCGGGGCAATACTGACGATTTCAGCAAAACGCACGTCGGGGCATATCTTTCCATCAAACTCCAGCGAATCTTCCAACCGGCTTTGCTTCCGTTCAGAGAGGAAGCCGATTTTCCGATCAAACTGAAGACGCTCCGACAAAATGGAAATGTCTAACTCTAGCGTGTCATGCCGGTCTTCGCGCGGGTCCTTTTTGCGACGGAGGCGCGAATAGATACCCAATCTAGTCAACAAAACTTGGAGATCATGAATCCAATCTTCGGAGATGACGGCAATGGCGATGTGGGCGCTTCTGCCATGAGTAGAAGCATAGCCCTCCGCTTGAAAGACGCTGCGCAGATAGGCCACAACCGCATCGTTCGAGGCCGTCCAAAGCGCCCTGGGAATGCGAATTTCCGTGCCGCGCTTGAGCAGTTCATATTTTTCGACAAAGGTACGAAGCCCCTCGCCATAGAGTCTAACGCGACGACACTGCAAACCTTTGTCATCTGTTTCGACCTCGCGTACCTTGTAATGGTGTTCCGGGAAAACCACTTGTAAATTTGACAACACCCATTCATGTTCATTGGGGTCCGCAGTGATAAACTCTATCGTCAGCGAGCGGTTTGTTCCTTCGTCATACTGCCCGACAAAGCCATCGGCTTGCAACCAGCCCGCCAAAGCCGCTTCGGAAATCTCAAGGGGAGAGGCCGGGGAGGTGATCGTTTCCGGCGTGTGGGGGTAGATACGCATGACCATGCCTGCTTGCAGCTCCTCAACGCGACGCCATTGCATCGTGTGCGTGCGTCGCACGTCGTGAGCGCAAACGAGATGATCGCCCGTGGCCTCCACAAAGAAACCATCGTTGCATTGCACGCGATAAACCGCTTTGCGGCTATTATTCTTGACGGCAACGACTTGCGTTAGCCCGCTTTCATCATAAACTGGCAGGCCAATCAGGTTCTTCTCCACGATTTCACCAATCGGCATCAGCCCGAGAACCGTATCAATGAGTGCGTGATAAGGTTGGCAAGCCGAGCACTGCGGCTTAGGCTCAATTCCGCAATTGAACCAAACCGGACTATTGAAGGCGAGTTTTTGATGAACCAGCAGGTGGGCCAACTCTTCGTAGAAAATTTGCGCGTCATCCGAGGAAGAAAAATATCCGCCCTTGAAACCCCAATCGCGAATCGTGGCAGACACGCGCTCGATCAAACCGCGTACGCTGCTCTCGCGTTTCGGCGTTCCAATTTTGCCGTTGAAGTATTTGCTGACAACGACGTTGGTTGCGGTTTGTGACCAAGAGGCGGGAATTTCGACGTCGTCTTGGCGAAAGACGGCTTCGCCTTTTTCATTGGTGATGAGGGCGGAGCGTTTTTCCCATTGCACTTCGTCGTAAGGATGGCGACGACCGTCGGTGAAATAGCGCGAGACCGCAAGTGCGGTGGGCCGCTCGTGATGGGCCTTGCCATTTTCCTTGGTGCGGACGTCGGGTTGCTCTAATACCGTTGCTTTTGCGGCCATGTTCTTCCTCCGTCATGAGGTGGCATGCGGGCCGTACCGGGGCATTTCCGTTGCGCTCGGTTAAAAGCGGAAACTCCCTCAGCATGAGCCGTCTGCAGGTTCAGGGATTACTTGCGAGTTTTGAAAAGCCTTGCGCGCAAAAAATAAAATAGCTTTCTGCGGCGCGTTCAAAACTCGTGCGTCGTGGATTAAACCAACCAAAGCTGCTAGCGCCAATCATCCCTATCCAAGAACTACCTGAAGAAGCCTTTGAGGAAGTCGCGTCCTTTTCCTCACGGGCTGCATCCGCGCGGTATCTTTCTACCCAAAAATTTCAGCACAAAACGGCGGCAATATAATCGGCGAAGCGGCGATTGTCAAGAACTAATTTTAGTATATATGGTGTGAACGAAGATTTTTTCGCGCGATATATAGTGAGTGAACATGGGTTAGATTTATAGCCAACCAAAAGCTTGAAGCCCTTTTGTGAGGGCTATAGGCGAATTAAAAAAGCAAACTCAGAATAATATTCTGAAAGTCTTTGAGACTACACACGGAACAAAAACTCACACTGAAAAGCCAGAAGCTTTTTCTCTGTGCTTTTTTATCCAGCGTGAGGCCTACTCTTTCAAAAGTCCATGCAGATCAAAAAAACGCACGCTGAAGGAGAAGCTTTGTGGTGCGCGTTTTTAATTCGTGTGCTGACCAAGAGAAAGCGCTTGACAGCCGAAGGGCCTCTGGTTATATTTGCCGCGCTTTATTTTAAACCAAACAGCGTCGCAGCAAATTTTATATTGAACAGGGATTGCTTGGCATCGCGATTTTCACAGGCTGATCGTGAGTTTTTTAAAAAGGCGTTAGCGCTCGCTAAATTGGGTCGCGGGTTCGTGAGTCCGAATCCCGTGGTCGGCGCGGTGGTCGTGCGTGAGGGCGAGATCGTGGGCACTGGCTATCACCGCAAGTTTGGCGGCAATCATGCGGAGGTGGAGGCCTTGCACGAGGCCGGGCCGCAAGCTCGCGGAGCCACGCTCTATTGCACACTCGAACCGTGCAGCCATTTCGGTAAAACCCCGCCGTGCGTAAATCGCGTGGTCGATGCGGGCATTCAAAAAGTCGTCATCGGCAGCGTAGACCCCAACCCTCTCGTGAATGGCCGGGGCATTCGCCTGCTCCGCGAACATGGCATTGTGGTTGAAAGCGGTTTGTATGAAGAGGCCTGCCGCGAGATGAATGAGAGCTTCTTCAAGTACATTGCGACGCGAATGCCTTTTCTTACTTTGAAAATCGCGCAGAGCATCGACGGCAAGATTGCGGATCGGCACGGCTATTCACGCTGGATCAGCAATAGCTTCGCGCGCAAGCTCACGCATCGTTGGCGTTGGCAAAGCGACGCCGTGCTGACCGGCATCGGCACCGTGCTGCAAGACGATCCGCAACTCACCGTGCGCCACGAAAATGGTCCGCAACCGCGCAGGATCGTTCTCGATAGCCACCTTCGCATCCCACTCACGGCCAAATTGTTGACCGATGATCACGTCCATCGCACCATCGTCGTCATTTCCACGGCTTGCAAAGAAGAGGAAAAGGCCGCGTATCTCGAACAGCTCGGCGCGCATATTTGGCGCGTCTCGCCCGGAAAATCAGGAAGCTTGAATATGGTGGAAGTGTTGGATAGATTAGGGGGAGAAGGTATTGCGTCGGTTTTGGTGGAAGGCGGGCGGCGCATTTTCAGCGCGCTGTTGGAAGAAAAGCTCGCGGATCGCTTGAGTTGTTTCGTTGCGCCGATTATTTTGGGCGAAGGCGTTCCCGCCTTTCACGGCTTGCAAATCGGCAGCATGAGCGAGGCGATCACGCTGGAGAATCTGCGCTGGAAGGTGCTCGGCAACAACGGCTTGCTCACCGGGCGCATCAAATATTCGGAAGTTGAATAACGATGTTCACAGGACTCGTCGAAGAAATCGGACAGATCAAATCCGTGCAGCGGCACGGCGCTTCGCTCCGGCTCGCGATTGGCGCGGCAAAAGCGCTCGAGGGCACGAAGATCGACGACAGCATTTGTGTGAATGGCGTGTGCTTGACCGTGATCGTTCATGATAAAGACTCTTTCGCCGTGCAAGCCGTCGATGAAACCTTGCGCAAAACCAGCTTGGGGAACTTGAACGTCGGCCGCCGAGTAAATTTGGAACGCGCGTTGCGCCCAACGGACCGCCTCGGCGGCCATTTCGTGCAAGGCCACGTCGATGGCGTCGCGCGTATCGTGAGTTTTGAGAATCAATCTTCGGGAAAATTATTGCGCGTGGAATTGCCGAAGGCTCTTCTTCCGTTTGTCATTCCCCAAGGTTCGATTGCACTTGAGGGCGTGAGCTTGACCGTGGCTCGTATTGAGGGCAATCACCTCGGCATCGCATTGATTCCGCACACGCTCGCCAGCACAACGTTGGGAGAGGCGCGCGTTGGCGATACTTTGAACGTCGAAACAGACTTGCTCGGCAAATACATCGCGCGGCTCATGCAGTTTTCGAAAGAGGGCGGCTTGACAGAGAGCAAGCTGGAGAGTTGGGGATATTGAGCTTGTAGTAGTCCCTTTAGGGACGTGGTGGTTAAATTAAAAAGTGCGCCTGAAGGCGCGACTACGAACCTTATGACCCAATTCAACTCCATCGAAGAAGCCATTGCTGATTTTCGCTACGGCAAAATTCTCATCGTTGTAGATGATGACGACCGCGAGAACGAAGGCGACTTCTGTTTTGCCGCCGAAAAAGTCACACCGCAGCACATCAACTTCATGGCCAAGCACGGACGCGGCTTGATTTGCGTGTCCATGACTGCTAGTCGTTTGAATGAGCTTGATCTGCACATGATGGTCGCGGAAAACACCGCGTCCCTCGGTACGAATTTCACGGTTTCAGTGGATGCCAAGCGCAACACTTCCACCGGCATTTCGGCGCACGACCGCGCGGAAACCATTCGCCAGTTGCTTGCGTCCGAAACCAGACCGCAAGATCTCGCGCGGCCCGGACATATCTTTCCGTTGCGCGCGCAAGAGGGCGGCGTGCTCACCCGCGCGGGCCACACGGAAGCCGTCGTCGATCTCGCGCGTCTCGCCGGGCTTTATCCTTCCGGCGTGTTGTGCGAAATCATGGACGACGATGGCAGCATGGCGCGTGTGCCCAAGCTCATGAAAATCGCCGCGGAATTTGGCCTCAAAATCATCACCACTCGCGATCTCATCGAATATCGCCGCCGCAAAGAAAAGTTGGTGCGCCGCGTGGCTTCGACACGTCTGCCGAGTCGTTATGGCGAATTTATGCTGCACGTTTATGAATCCGACATCGAAGACAATCATCACATCGCCATCGTGAAAGGCGAAGTCGCGACCGGCGAGCCGACGCTGGTGCGCGTACACTCGCAATGCCTCACCGGTGATATTCTCGGCTCGCTGCGCTGCGATTGCGGCGATCAACTCGCGCACGCGCTCACGCGCATCGAGCAGGAAGGCCGCGGCGTTTTGCTTTATATGAGACAGGAGGGGAGAGGCATTGGCCTCGCGAATAAAGTGAAAGCCTATGCGTTGCAAGATCAAGGCAAAGACACGGTGGAAGCGAACGAAGCGTTGGGCTTCAAAGCCGACTTGCGGCATTACGGCATCGGCGCGCAGATTTTGTATGATCTCGGCATTCGCAAGCTTCGTCTGCTCACGAACAATCCCAAAAAGATCGTCGGCCTCGAAGGCTATGGTTTAGAAGTGGTGGAGCGCGTGCCCATTGAAATTCCCGCCAATCCCGCCAATCTTCGTTACCTCGAAACCAAGCGCGATAAGCTTGGGCATTTGATTTTGGAAGAAAGCAGCAACTAGAATGTGGTCTCACGACACCTCCAAGCAACCCGCAAAGCTGTATTCGTTTCGTCTTGCCTTCGTGTCGCTCATGGGCGTTGCAATGATTCTGCTTTTTCTCGTGGCGGAGTTCGCGACGCGCTTGCTCTGGGGCGATGAAATTCACGTGCAGTACACTAGTCGCGCGCTTTTCAACAAAGGCTTTTACTCTGCCAACACCAATGGCTGGGCGCCGAATGCCGTGGGCATGTGCGCCGGCAAAACGGTGAGGATCAATTCGCTGGGATTGCGCGGGCCGGAAATCGCTTTGAATTCGAACGAAAAAAAGATTTTGCTCTTGGGCGATTCCGTGTTGTTCGGGCCGGCAGTTGATGAGCACGAAACCATCGCCGAAATTTTGCGCGCCAACTCAAGCGCTTGCCTCATCAATACCGCGGTGATCGGGTTGAACTCTTCGAGCTACGTCGAAGTCTTGCAGCATTGGCTGCAGAGAGCCAAGCCGAGCCGCGTGCTCGTGTTCTTTTGTTTGAACGACGTGCAGAACGATACCTCGTTCGTGCAGGACTACTCGCTCGCGAATCGGTTCAATCGCGCGTTGGCGCACTTACGCTCGCGCTCGAAGTTTTACATGTTGCTCAAGAACGCGGTTTCGGATCGTAGCAAAGTGTATTTTGAAAATGGTCGCCGGTTTTATCAGCCCGAGCAGTCGCAGTTTCAGCAAGCCCTAAACGACCTCGCGGCTTTGCAGAAGCTGTGCGATGCCAACCATGCGAGCTTCGACGTGGTGTTGCTGCCTTATGAGTATCAACTCAGAAATTACACGCAAAGCGGCATTTGGTTGCCGCAGGAGTTGTTGCAAGAGCAGCTTCGCGCGCAAAAAATAAATTGCCTTGCAATTGATTTCAGCAGTTTCTATGGTAACCGGTCGAAGCAACTTTATCTCTATGCGGACGGCATTCATCTTTCGAGGCGAGGCCATCAGATGGTCGCGGAGCAAGTGCGGCGGTATCTGGAACCGGTTGGCTATAGCTCCAAGAGCTTTCAATGAACACCGTTTTTATGATGCCGCTTGATCTGTCATGCCCGAGCGCTTTAATCTGGCGTCCAAGCGCTGTAAAATGGATTCCCGCTTAAAGACCGCGGGAATGACGGTCAACGGCAGAGAACGTTCATGCAACGGCTTGGCCGGTGCATGGAAAATTCCTGAGTATTCATAACCCACGTGACTTGAAAACTTCGGCCAAGCCGAAGTTGGAACATTGTTGACAGTCTCAAAGAATAAACCCCCATGCCCACCTTCGAAGGCCAACTCAACGCGCAGAACAAAAAGTTTGCACTCATCGTTAGCCGCTTCAATAGCTTCATCTGCGAGCAGCTTTTGCAAGGCGCGCGCGATGGTTTGCTGCGCCATGGCGCGCGCGAAGAAGATCTCAGCGTGTATCGCGTGCCCGGCTCGTATGAAATTCCGCTCGTCGCCGCCAAGCTTGCCGCGGCGCATCGATTTGATGCCGTGATTTGTTTGGGCGTGCTCATTCGCGGGGCCACGCCGCACTTCGATCACATCGCCGGCTTCGTTTCCAAGTCGCTCGGCGAGATCGGTTTGAAAACCGGCGTGCCGGTGATCTTCGGCGTGCTTACGACCGATACGATTGAACAAGCCATTGAGCGCGCGGGCACAAAGGCCGGCAACAAAGGCTGGGATGCCGCGCTCGCGGCGATTGAAATGGCGAATTTGCTTCCGCAGATTGAAGCATGATTTTCTGGCTTGCCTCGCGTTCACAAGCATTGCAAATGTTCAATCGAAAAATTTACACTTTAAAATTTGATCACTTCACTAATCACCACGGAAAAGCTTTTGCTTTTATGAACAACAACCTGCCATCGCTTGCTGCCGTTTTGTTGTCCGTCGTTTCTGTTTCCGCGCAATCCGTCCCCGGACTCGATATCTCTCCTCCTCTGTGGGAATCTTTCACGAACATGCGCACGGTGCGCTCGCTTAAAAGCAATGCGCAAGGCGTGTGGGCCGCGACCGGCGGCGGTGTGTTGTTTTGGGATCAAGCCAATCAAAATTTCAAAACATACAAGAACACCGACGGCTTGAGCCAAAACGACGCGCGCGTCATCGGCTTTGATCGCCTCGGCCGCGTGTGGATCGGTTTTTCGAACGGCGCCCTCGACGTGTTCGACCCCACGAATAACACTTACAAAACGATCAACGAGTTTAAAGAAAACGGCGTTGCGGTTTTGGATTTTTTTGCCGTGGGCGATTCCATGTATCTTGCGACGAGCGTCGGCGTGAGCCTTTATCTCGTCAAACGCGATGAAGTGAAAGAGACCTATCGCAATTTCGGCGGCGTGATTCAAAGCGACACCGTGCGCAGCCTTTTGGTTGATAGCCGCATTCTGTGGGCGGCAACAAATAGCGGCGCGGCGCGCACTTCATTGACGCTCCCCAATTTGCAAGCGCCGGAAAGCTGGACGATCTACACCACTTCCAATGGTTTGCCCTCCAATCGTGTTTTGGGCTTCACCAAGTTTCAAGGCCGCACCATTGCCGTTTGTTCGAATGGCCTCGCGCAGTTTGTGAACAATAGATGGGAGAGCATTTCCGGCGGCCTCGAAGGAGCCGTTTTCAAGCAAGCACAAGCCGTGAACGAGAACGGAACGGAAACGCTGTATATCGCCGCCGCGAACGGCGTTTACTCCGGCACGGTCGCGGGCGTTTGGCAGCGCGTCGGCGAAGTCATTGCACAAGTCTCGGGCTTGACGATTGATGCGCGCAACGCGGTGTGGGCGGGAACCTCGAGCAAAGGTTTGTTCGAATACAACGCGACGAGCAGCAGTTGGGCGGCGCGCGAGCCTGATGGCCCGGCGGCGAATAGCATCACCTCGATTCAAGTTGATGACGACGGCAAGGTGTGGTGTACTTCGGGTTTGGCCGATCAGGCGGTGGGCTTCATGATTTATGACGGCCAGCGTTGGCACAACTACGGCCCGAACGATAGCCCGCTTATTTTTGACGATTGTCGCGACATAGAATTTTTGCAAAACGGCGAGCGTTGGATTGCAACCTTCGGCAGAGGCATCACGGTGGTCAAAGGCGAGTTGGGCACTTTGCAGTTCTCGCGTTTGGATCAAACGAACAGCGGTTTGGTGGGCATTTCCGGCGATCCGCGCTTCGTGCCGGTGACGCAGATCAAACAAGATGACGCGGGCAATGTTTGGGTGTGCAATTATGCCGCGAGCAACGGCAATGCGTTGGCGGTTTATACGGCGCAAGGAATCTGGCGAGGCCTCTCTTCGAGTTTTTTGCAGATCAGCTCGAACCTGGTTACGTTGGAAATCGAGAAATCAGAAACCACGGATCGTATTTGGGTCGGTACGAATACCGAGCCGGGCGGCAGTCCGGGCGTGAGCGTGCTCGATCATCGCGGCACGGTCGACAATACCAGCGACGACGTGCACGCCGGCACGTTGAAAGGTGAAGACGGTTTGCGCAGCGTTGACATTCGCGCGATTGTGCAAGACCGTGACGGCGAAATTTGGTTCGGCACTGCGGAAGGTTTATATTTTCTTTTTTCCGGCATTGCACGCGAGCGCATTTGCACGAACATCGCCGGCAACCTGAGCTGCTTGATCAACGAAAACGTCCGCACCGTGAAAATCGATCCCGCAAACAACAAATGGATCGGCACCAGCGCCGGCATTTCCGTGCTCTCGGGCTTGGATAACATTTCCTTCGCCGATATTACGGTGGGCAACAGCGCGCTCGTTTCGAATATCATTACCGACGTCGCCTTCAACCGCAAAAATGGCGACGTGTGGATCGCGACAACCAACGGCATCTCGCGCTTGCGGACTTCTTTCACGGAGCCGCGCGAAGATTTGAGCGCGCTGAACGGCTACCCGAATCCGTTTATTCTCGCGAGCGAAGGCAGCCGTTTTGTGATCAACAATCTTTCGGCGAACAGCGAGGTGAAAATTTATAGCATTGACGGCAGATTGATGCGGAAGTTTAGGCGCGAGGAAGTGCCGGGCGCGCAAGTGGTGTGGGATGGGAGAGACGACAACGGCGAGTCCGTGCCCAGCGGCGTTTATCTTTTTGTCGCCTTCATTAAAGAAACCGGCACGAGCGCGGTGGGTAAGGTCGCGGTCGTGCGGCGTTAGCCGCAAAGTTCGTAGTGATGCCTTTAGGCATTTCAAGCGAGAGGCATCAAACGCCTGAAGGCGTCACTACGAACGGGGAGTTACGATTATGTATGTTTTAATGGGGCGATGTCTCAGTGCTGGACAGTGCGTCCGTGCGTTGGTGGTTTGGCTTTGCGAAAGTGCAATTCTTCTCTAGACTCTCGCCTTGAACTTTGATGGCATTCGCTAACCTACATGCCAATAAATTCAACTCAAAAAATATTCTCTCGTGTTTCAAACTGCTTGCCCTCATGTTAAGGCAAGCTTGCAATCTCTTTGTTGCTCATCGGTTGGAAGGCATGGCCTTTGCCTGCTTTAGCGCGGTTGTCGCGAGGCGAGGGGCAAAGGCCGTCTTGAAGGAGACGGCTTAGATGTTACAAAAACTTTTGCTCTGTGATTATGCGCTGGTGGATCGCGTCGAGCTGGAGTTGGGTGCGGGTTTGAATCTCATCACCGGCGAAACCGGCGCGGGCAAATCGATTCTCGTGGGCGCGATTGCCGCATTGCTCGGCGAAAAGGCCGCGTTTAATGTTGCGCGCGACAACGCGAAGAAAGCCGTGTTGGAAGGGCTCTTTCTCAACTGCTACACACCTGCGATCAAGCGCTTGCTCAAAGCGCATGAAATCGACGCCGGCGAGGATCAAGGCTTGCTCATTCGCCGCGAGTTTCATCCCACCGGACGCAGCCGCGCGTTCATCAATGATTCGCCCGTGCCCGCCGCGTTGTTGGATGAGTTGGCCGATCAACTCGCCGATCTTCACGGGCAGCACGAACATCAATCGCTCTTGCGCTCGCGCACGCACCTCGATTATCTCGACACGTTCGGCAATCTCGGCGGCTTGCGTGCCGCGGTTGCCTCGGCTTATGAAGAAGTGCAAACGCTGCGGCAACGCCATGACGGGCTTGTGGCCCGACACGCGGAAAGCCAAACGCGCCGCGATTTTGAAATTTTTCAGCTGCAAGAGATCAAGCACGTGCAGCCGCTAATGGGGGAGGAAGAAGCGCTC
>Ga0247727_10018865_pt1 | contig 10775 bp, 7 predicted proteins | sample WisWelCaveWW1625_FD_202498 | JGI IMG/M metagenome (GOLD analysis project Ga0247727, IMG submission 202498) | Biofilm microbial communities from Wishing Well Cave, Virginia, United States - WW16-25 | ecosystem: Environmental > Aquatic > Deep subsurface > Groundwater > Cave microbial mat | place...
AATCACCAGATCAAAGCCGAGCGGCAAACGCGCCAGTGCCGCATAGCCGTCCCGGGCCAGTTCACACTCGTGGCCGAGCCGTTCCACCATTTCGGCCAGCAGCAGGCAGTTGCGCTCCTCGTCGTCAACAATGAGAATGCGGCTGGGCTGGACGGGAACGGTCATCGGCGCGCCGCGCGCTCGGCGGCTTTCTGCGCAGCGGCGTCAGCGTGCGCGAGGTCCTTCAACAGTTCGGCCACCGCGCGTTCGAGCTGGCGGTCGGCGCCGGCGCGGAAGTCGTCGGGCAGGCTCTCGACCAGTAGATCGGGTGGCACTCCCCAATTCTCCAGATTGCGGCCGTCGAGCGTGCGCCAGCCGGTCAGGGGCAGGCGGAAGAAGGTGCCATCGCTCAGGGGCGCATTGCGAGTGCCGATAACCGCGCCGTAGGTGGGCACGCCCACTAACTTGCCGTTACCGTAGGCGCGGAAACCGTTGGGGAAAATCTCGGCGTCGCTGCCGCTGTTCTGGTTGATGAGCAGCATCATCGGCTTCAGGAATACCGGCCGCGGCTGCGGATGGCCGGGCGTGCCGCGCAGGTATTCGAACGAGTGCGGCTTGCGCAGCAACGCGAGCAGCTCGTCGTGAATGCGACCGCCGGGGTTGTAGCGCACGTCGATTACCAGCGCGTCCTTACCGCCCTCGCGCCCGAAGGCCTCACGCGTGAACTTCTGGAGCGCGGCCGCGTTCATCTCCTTGATATGGACATAGCCGAGTCGTCCGTCGGCGAGTTTCGTGACCCGCTCGCGATTGGCTTCCATCCAGTTGTCGTAGAGTAGATCGGAATACGGCGTGCGGTTGCGCGGCGTGATCGTCACGGGTCCGTCGCTACCAGCCAGCTTGCTCTGCACGGTTATCGTTATAGAGGTCTCGCCTTTGCTCAGCAGCGCGTGGTGCAACTGTTCGGGGTGATTCACGGCCACTTCGCCGAGCTTCGTGATGACCTCGCCGGCGTGGAGGCGGGAGGCGTCCTTATCGGCGGGGCCGTTCTTCATCACGCTGGCGACGCGCACCCCGGGGCCGGTAAAGCTGTCGTCGAACAACACGCCCAGTGCGCCGGTCTGCGGCCCGGAGATGGGCGTGCCCGGTGCCGCGCCGCCAACGCCGAGATGACTGGCGTTCAGCTCGCCGATCAGCTCCTGCATCAGCGTGATGAGATCGCCCTTGGTCCAGCAATGCGCCACCAGCGGCCGATACTGTTCGCGCAGCGCGGGCCAGTCGGCGCCGTGGAGTTTGGCGTCGTAGAAATCGTTGTGCAGAATGCGCCAGCCCTCATCGAATAGCTCGTGGTATTCGTCGCGCGGATTGGTCTCGACCGTAACCGAGTAGCTCACGGTCGTCACCGTGGTCTTGTCCTTGTCAACAAAGCGCACGCCACCGACGAGGCCGTGCAACCAGAAGCGCGTGCCACCATTCGTCACGGTGATGCGCTGCGTCCCCATTCCCGCAGTAGTCAGCTTGGTCGCGGTGCCGCCGCCGTTCGGCACGCTGAAGAGATCGGTGCCGGTGACGATAACCATGCCGGAGCGGTCGGGTAGCGGGCCGATCGCAGTCTCACCGCCGCTGGGTGTGAAGGTCCGGGCACGATCCTGGATCTGGTCGAAGTTGATCGGCTCCAGTCCCGGCGCCGACCGGAAGCCCTCGGGCTGCAGGTCGATAACATAGAATCGGTTTTGCCGCTGGAATCCACCAGGGCCACCCCCGAACCCGCCACCCCCGACCGCGCCGCCGCGGTCGCTGCGGATGAGCAGGTGCTTGCCATCCGCCGACCAGCTCATGAAGGTGTGATTGCCGCTCTGGTTGGTGAGGTCGAACTCGCTCCCATTGCGCAGCGAGGCGATCCACACGTTGGTGTTGGGCACCTCGTCTTGCTTCGAGTACGCAATCCACTCACCGCGCGGCGACCAGTCATAGTTGGTGATGAACGGCCCGCTGGCGAGAATGCGTTCGGAGTAATTGAGGCCCAAGCCCGGCGTGGGAACGGCGACAACCCTGGCGCCGACGGGGCCGCGCACGAACGACAACCAGCGGCCATCGGGCGAGTAGCGCGGATTGCTCTCGGCCTCCGGGGAGTTCGTCACGCGGGTGAGCTTCCGCGCTGCGAGTTCGAGGTGATACACATCGGCATTCGCGTCGCGCGTGGAGATGAAGACAATCGCCCTGCCGTCTGGCGACCACTTCAAATCGAAGTCGCGCGCGGGCGAGTCGGTGAGGCGCGTCGGCTCACCGCCCTCGGCTGGCATCAGATAGAGGTCGTTGCGCACAACGAAGGCCACCTGCTTGCCGTCCGGCGAGACTTCGAACTCATTGAGACCGGTGGTGACGGTTTCGGTCTTGAGCTCGGGATAGGGCAGGGGAGCCGGTAGCCAGACTATGACTTCTCTTGGCGTTGCGCCCTCCGAGGTGTCGAGGGTCCAGAGTCGATGGCCTTGCTCGAAGACGAGGGTGCGGCCGTCGCGCGAGAGACTCGGGTACTGCACATCGTCGTCGGCCATGCTGGTGACGGCGCGCGCGCGGCTGCCGTCGGATTGCATGCGCCAGAGGTTGGGCTGCGGCTTGCGGTCGGAAACGAAATAGAGCGCACGGCTGTCCGGCGCCCAGAGCGGCCACTCGTCGTTGCCGTCGAACGTCGTCAACCGACGCGACTTCTGTTTGGCGAAATCGAACGCCCACAGGTCGGCATTGGCCGAACCGCGATAGCCCTTGCGCCACCACGGGGCGCCGCCGCGCTGATAGACAAGGAGCTTGCTATCGGGCGACAGGGTCGGATTGCTGAGGCTGCGGTCGTCCTCCAGCACCAGGCGCACGCGTCCGGTGGCGACTTCCACCGTGTGGAGGGCGGCGAAGCGGGTATCGCGCTGCGCCGCAAAAAGGAGTTGACGACCATCGGGCGTCCAGTCGGACAGCACATCACTGGCGGTGTGAAACGTGAGCCGCGTGACCTCACCGCCGCTGACGGGGATCGTATAAATGTCGGCGTTGCTGCTCGCGCGCGTCGAGTTGAACGCCAGGGTCTTTCCGTCCGGTGAGAACTTCGGATTGGTCTCGGTGGCGTCGTGCTTCACCAGCAGCCGGGCCGTCCCCCCCTCCGCCGCGACGGTGTAGAGGTCGCCATTGTAACAGAATGCAATGAGCTTGCCATCCGGCGAAATGGCCGGGTAGCGCATCAGCCGCAACGAGGCATCGAATTGACCGTGGACGCCAACGCTGCCAGCGGCAACCACCAGCGCGATCAAGCCGAAGAGACGGGATTTCATGAAAACTCCAACTGTGGACGCAGTTACGAGTGCGACCAGGCGTTCCATTGCGCGGTGGTGGCGACGGGGTCGCACCAGAGCGCGTGTACCCAAAAACGATAACGCAGCACCAACGGCTGCGCCCGTGTCAACTCGAACGCTTCGGTGTGTGCGAACGCCGCGCCCATCCAGCCATCGTTGCGCGTGTGGAAGTGGGTCGGGTGCCGCGGATTGGCCGGATGATCCATCAAGGTGATGCCGTTCGCTTCGTGCCCCGGGTTGACGAAGCCGGAGTAGTCACACCACTTCGCTCGCTGCCAGTGTGTTTGCGGTTCGTTGAGGTGGCCCTCGCTGTTGATGATTCTTCCCTCGCCATCGGCTACGCCCATGGTCTTCGCCACGCGAACGGCAACGAAGCCGAACGGAGTCTTGCCGAGCAGCAGCTTCTCCGCGACCGGCGTCAACGTGAGCCGCACGTCGAGGAAGTACTCGCCATCACCGCCACCGGCCATCGTCTCGAAGCGCGGCGCGAACGTCCAGCTGCGTTCCTCCATCATTAGCGGCTTTTCGTCTGCGAGCCAGTTGGAACGCAGGGTCAGTTCGCCGGCCGAGCCGTCAGTCAGCTTGACGATTCGGTCGTGAACAATGCGGTTCTTCGTCATGTAAGGCTGCCAGAAACTGACGCCGCCAACGTCGTGATGAGCGATCCACAGACTCAGATGATGGCCGTGCCCGTGCGGATCATGTGGGTGGGTGATACGAGTGATCGTTCGGCCCGCCGGACCAAGAACTGGAGAGAAGTACGGCTTCGGCGTCGCGACGCCGTAGTGATAGCGCAGCCATTCACGGCCGTCCACTTCAAAGGCGAGTTGGTCGTACGGCTGCGGGACGAGTTGCACGCGGGGAAAGCCTGGCATGATGCTCTTTTTACTTCAACGTCACGGCCCCGACTCCTCGGGACACGCTAACCGAATCCGCGCGCCGCGTCTCCGTGTAATCATCGATTCGGTTACACTGTCGAAATTGCAAATCGGAGTCGCATGTTAAAACGTCGCAAATTGCTGGTCGTGGTTGCCATCACTCTGCTCCTCGGCCTGGGCGCCGCGGGCTCGTTCATCAGCAGGACGGTCAAGGCCATGATGCCGGAGCCGCGCTTTACCCGGGTCGAGCTGAAGGACCTGAAGGTCAAGGTGGCGGCGACCGGCACCATCGAGGCCGAAGAGCAAGTGGTCGTCAAATCCAAAGTGGCCGGCCGGATCGTTGACCTTCGGGTGGACGAGGGGGATATCGTGCGCGCGGGCGATCTGATTGCCCGAGTCGATCCCATTGAGATCAAGCGGCAACTGAATCAGGTCAAGGCCGACATCGCCGGCGCACAGGCGCGCGTGACTCAGGCGCTGTTGACCAGGGGGCTGAACGATCGCACGTTATCGTCGCAATTGGACGGCGCGCGCGCGGCGTTGAGTTCCACGGTGGCCGACCACGACAAAGTGAAGGCCGGCGCGCGCGCCGAGGAGTTGGCGCGAAGCGAAGCGGCGCTGCAGCAGGCCGCCGTGAGACTGGAAGACGCCGCGCGGGAATTGAATCGCCGCAGAGATTGGGTAACGCGCGGCCTCGCCCGAAGGCAGAGCGCCGCCGACCAGGACGCCGCGCTGGCCGAGCTCGCGCGGCTTCGTGCCGGGGCGCGCCCGCAGGAGATTGCGACCTCGCAGGCAGCTTACGACCGGGCGTGTATCAATCGCGACGAGGCCCGGCGCGTCGCGGTGCGCAAGCGCAACTTACGCGGCATGGACTTCGCTTCCGACGCCGACGTCGATCTCGCCGAGACGCAGCAGAAAGCCGCCGAGCAGGACGCGCGGTCGGCCGGCGAGCAATTGGCGTTGATCAAGGCGGGCACTCGCCCCGAGGAGGTGCGCGCGGCCGAAGCGCGGCTGGAGCGAGCCAGGTTCGTCCTGGATCAGACGAAGGAAACCGAGACGCAATCGGTGGAGTCGGCGCAGGCGGCTCACGCCGTGGCGCTGAGGGGCCACGAGATCGCTCGACAGGAGCTCATGCTGTTGCGGGCGGGAGCGCGCCCGGAGGAGTTGAGGTCATCCGAGGCCCAGGTGCAACGAGCGGGCGCAGCTCTGAAGGAGGCGCAGGCCCGCATGGAGCAGAGCAAAATCAATAGCGAAGAGATCGTCGCGGCGCGCGCCCAGGTGGCGCGGCTGATCGAGACGCTGGCCAACATTCAGACCCAGCTCGACGACACCATCGTCAGCGCCCCAATGGGCGGCGTGGTCATCCATCGGGCGCTGCGCAAGGGGGAGCTGGTCACCTCCGGGATTACCTCATTCACGGCCGGCATGGAGATCGTGACCATCGCCGACCTGTCGTCGTTGCTGGTGCGCGTGCGCGTCAACGAAGTGGATGTGGCGCGGCTGTATCTCCGGCAACGGACGGAGGTGACCGTGGACGCGCTGGCCGAGGAGAGCTTTGAAGGTCGCATCAAGAAAATCGCTCCGGCCTCGGTGAAGGGCCAACTATCTGCCAGCCAACTGCAGCAGAACGCCGGCAACTCGGCCAGCGAAATTGTCTGGTTCGACGTGGAGGTGCAATTGCCCAACGCCGATCGCCGTTTGAAGCCCGGGATGAGCGCGAATTTGGAAGTCATCACCGCGCGCGCCGGCCAGGTGCCCGCGCTGGCGCGCGAAGCCGTGATCACCAAAGATCGCAAGAGTCATGCCCTCAAAGTGACCAACCAACTGGTGATCGCCGAGTTGAAGCAACGACAGGAGCAGCGCGGCGGCGACGACGAGTTCGACGAGAAAAAGCTCAAGAAGAAACTGCCGCTCACCGAGGAACTGGCCAAAACGCAGCGCGCAGAGTTGAAGCTCGGATTGCGCGACGAACAGTTTGCGCAGATCAAATCGGGCCTGGCGGTCGGCGACTGGGTGCTGATCAAGGCCTCGGGAGACGATCGACGCACCTTCGAGATCGGCAAGGGCCGGCGGGATTAGGCTATGGCACTGCTCGAGCTGTTCCGCACTGCGTTCTCCAATCTGCTGGTCAACAAGCTGCGCTCGGTGTTGACGTTGATGGGCATCATCATCGGCGTCGGTTCGGTGATTGTGATGGTCTCGATCATCGAAGGTGCGCAGGAGAGTGTGCGCCGGGAGTTCGAGACCGTCGGCTCGAATTTGATTTTCGTGGTCTACGCGCCAGAACGGCGCGCCACCGGTGAACGCCGCGGCACCTTCGAGGGCCTCACCATGGAAGACGCCGACGCCATTCGCGAGCGGTGTCCGCTGGTGGCCTTCACCAATCCCAATCTGTCGTCGCCGATGCGCGTGCGCCGGGGCAGCGAGGAGCGCTCCGTGGTGGTGAACGGAGTTTCTGAGCACTTCAACGACGTGATGAACGTCGAGGTCGCGACCGGACGTTCGATCCTGCCCGACGACGTGAAGGAACGTGCGCGCGTTTGCCTGATCGGACCGAAAGTGAAGGAGAACTTTTTTCCGCACGAATCGCCATTGGGTAAAGAGTTGATCGCGCGCGGAGTCCAGCTCACCGTGGTGGGAATGCTTGCCAAGCGCGGCACCGGCATGGGGGGGGATGACCGCGACAATACCCTGATCGTGCCGCTGACCGTGATGCACCATCGGCTGTTGGGAACCCGCCTGCTGTCCTCGATTGACGTGAAAGCGGTGCGTCCGGAGTTGGTGGAGGCGGCGGCCGATCAGATTTGGAAAACCATGGTGAACCGGCACGAGGACGCGCGGCAGGGGCTTTACGTGGACTCGCAGAGCCGGATCCTCGAGGCCATTGGCAAGATCATGGCCATCTTTCGCGTGGTGCTCGGCTTCATTGGATTCCTGTCCCTGTTGGTGGGGGGCATCGGCATTATGAACATCATGCTGGTGACGGTGACCGAACGCACCCGCGAAATCGGCATCCGCAAGGCGGTCGGCGCGCGGCAGTGGCAAATCCTGTTTCAATTCCTGCTGGAAGCGGTAACGCTGAGCGGCCTGGGCGGGGTCATCGGCATCGGCTTCGGATGGAGCCTGGCGAAATTGGTCGGCCTGGTGATGAAGGAGCAGTTGCCGACGCATGTTCCGCTCTGGGTGATGGCGATGTCGTTCAGCTTTGCCTGCGTGGTTGGCGTCTTTTTCGGCATCTATCCGGCCTACCGCGCTGCGCAACTCGACACCGTCGAATGCTTGCGGTATGAGTAGCCAAACGTTGCGCGACATGGTACACTACGGCGCGGTCTCATTCCAACCGCGACTTCTTTCACCCGGTACGCATGACAGACGGACCTCCCAAACGCCCCCGAATCCTCATCGCCGACGACGACGCCAGCAACCGGACGATGCTGGCTGGATTGGTGGAGGTGCTGGGCTACGAATCCGAACTCGCGGCCGATGGCTACGAGGCGCTGGCCAAAATGAAACTGGATATCGACCTTGCGATCGTCGACGTCAAAATGCCGGGTCTGGATGGCTTTCAGGTGACCCGGTCGATTCGCCAGGATTCGGTGCTGAGCAAACTCCCGATAATTATCACCACCGGGCTCGCCGCCACGGCGCAGCGTGCTCACGCAATCGAAGCCGGGGCCAACGACTTTATCTCGAAGCCAGTCGAGATGACCGAACTCAAAGCGCGAATCGAGTCGCTGCTCGAAGTGAAACAGGCGCGCGATGCGGTGCAGCAGCAGGAGCAGATCGCCGCATTGCTCCGGGAAGCGCTTGAGCAGAAAGCCAACAGTGAACGCCGTGAATATGAGGCGCACGTTTCGGCGGTTTACTTGCTGGCGGCGGCGGCGGAATATCGCGATGACGATTCGGCCGCTCACATCCACCGCATGAGCCGGTATTCCGAAGCGCTGGGGCGCGCCATCGGTATGCAGCCCGGCGAACTGGAACGGCTCCGCATTGCCAGTCTCACCCACGATGCCGGGAAAATCGGCATCCCGGACTCCATTCTGCTGAAGCCTGGAAAACTGACGGCCGATGAATTCGAGTTCATGAAAACGCACACCGTCATCGGTGAGCGAATTCTCAGCACTTCGCCCTCGGAACTGTTGCAGGCCGGCAAGGTGATCGCCATTTCGCACCACGAAAAGTGGGACGGCTCCGGCTACCCCAACGGATTGGCGGGCGAAGCGATCCCGCTGTCGGGCCGCATTTGCGCCGTGGCCGATGTCTTCGATGCCCTGACTAGCGAACGCCCGTACAAGCACGCCTTTCCGAACGAGCAGGCGTTTCAGATCATTCGCGACGGTCGCGGCCAGCACTTTGATCCCGGCCTGGTGGATGCCTTCCTCGACTCCCAGTATGAGATCGTGCGAATTCAAGAAGAACAGCGCCACATCGTGATGGCGGATTACAGCCGCAGTGTGAAATAGCGCCTCGCCGCGGTGAGCAGACCGAGTCAGCGAACCGCAATGTGCAGTCGCGCGTAAGATTCCCATCCAACTCGGAAAGGTCGTTCCGTGTCCAACCTGCTCACTTTGCCCGAACCCAAGGCCGCCACGCCGATCGAGAATGTCGTCCGACCGCGACCGTTGGTGGCGGTGCTGAAGACCCGTCCGTCCACCGTGCTCGAAGACTACGCACGGCTGTTCGAGTTGGCCGACGTGCGCAGCGCATTGTTGCCGGGGATGCCGACCATCCTCAAGGACAACATTTCCTGGCACTTCCCGTTCCCCGGCGCCAATACCACCCCCTGGCAACTGGAAGGCGCGATTCGGGCGCTGCGCCAATTCGGCTATGCCGACCTGGTCTGCGTGCAGAACAAGACCGTGGTCACCGACGCTTTCAAGGGCGAGGACCTCAACAAATACAAGCCGCTGTTCGAGCGGTACGAAATTCCGGTGCGCTTCAACTTCCGCGCGGACGACATGAAGTGGATTCCGTACACGCCGCAGACGCCGATGCTGGTGCTGGATCAGGTGTTCCCGGACGGCATCCACCTGCCGGACTTTTTCTTCGACAAGAACATCGTCCACCTGCCGACGGTGAAGTGCCACATCTACACCACCACCACCGGCGCGATGAAGAACGCCTTCGGCGGGTTGCTGGCCACGCATCGCCACTTCACCCACTCGTGGATTCACGAGACGCTGGTGGATTTGCTGGCGATTCAGCGCGAGATTCACTGCGGCCTGTTCGCGGTGATGGACGGCACCACCGCCGGCAACGGGCCGGGCCCGCGGACGATGTTCCCGGTGATCAAAGATTACATTCTCGCCTCGGCCGATCAAGTGGCCGTCGATGCCATCGCCGCGAAGATGATGGGCTTCGATCCGCTGACGATTCCGTACATTCGCCTCGCCCACGAACGCGGGCTGGGCTGCGGCGACGTGCGGGAGATCGAACTCGTCGGTGACGACATCAGCCGCGAAAGCTGGGGGTTCACCGTGGGCGACAACGGCGCGAGCCGCATCGGTGACTTGATCTGGTTTGGCCCGCTGAAGCGGTTGCAGTCGCTGTTCTTCCGCACGCCCCTGGTGAACCTGTTCATCTTCGGCAGCGAAAGCTACCACGATTGGTACCGCTGGCCGATGAAGGACCGGCGGGTCTTCGGCAAGTGGCTGCGGGAAACCGAATGGGGACGGCTGTTCGGGCAGTATCCTCCGGTCAGCTAATCGGTTGCCCCTCGCTAATCACCACGCGGTCCAGCCGCCGTCCACGTAGACCACCGAGCCGGTGACGAACGACGAGGCCGGCGCCGCCAGGAACAACGCCGCACTCTGAATTTCCTCGCCCGCGGCCCAGCGATGTTGCGGGATCAGGTTCAAATAGCGTTCGTACTGTTCGGGCTGTTGCTTGAGCAACTGGTTGTACGGTGTGTCGAACGGGCCGGGCGCAATCGCATTCACGGTGATTTCGTGCTCGGCCCATTCGCACGCCATCACCTTCGTGAGCTGAATGACCGCGCCTTTGCTCGCGCAATAGGCCGAGCGGCCCGGCAGCACGATGCTGCCCAGCGCCGACGTGATGTTGATGATGCGGCCGTAACGGCGCGCGATCATGTGCGGCGCCACCGCGCGCGTCAACTGAAACATCGCGCGCACGTTGAGGTTCAGCACGGTGTCCCAGTCATCGTCGCTCATTTCGATGATCGGCTTGCGGAGCCCCACGCCGGCGTTGTTGATCAACACATCGATCCGACCGAACCGTTCGAGCGTCGCCGCTACCAGCGCCTCCAATTGCTCGCGCACGGTGAGGTCGACCTGGTGGGCGACGATACGCCGCTCGGTCTCCGCCGCGATCTCGTCGGCGGTCGCCTGCGCCTCCTCGAGGTGGCGTGAGCAGATCACGCAGTCCGCGCCCGCGTCGGCCAGCGCCCGGGTCATCGCCCGGCCGAGATTGCGGCTGCCGCCGGTGATCAGCGCCACTTGTCCATCGAGCCGGAATTGTTCGGGGGTCATCACTGGCTCCTTGTTCACTCCGCGCGCAGCAGTCGCGCGGCATTCAGCAGCACGTTCGCCCCATTGAGACAATCGGCGTCGTGCGTTAG
>Ga0247727_10018866_pt1 | contig 10775 bp, 9 predicted proteins | sample WisWelCaveWW1625_FD_202498 | JGI IMG/M metagenome (GOLD analysis project Ga0247727, IMG submission 202498) | Biofilm microbial communities from Wishing Well Cave, Virginia, United States - WW16-25 | ecosystem: Environmental > Aquatic > Deep subsurface > Groundwater > Cave microbial mat | place...
CATCCGCATCGAGGCGCGCGGGCGCGGCAAGGCGTTCGAGCGGTCGCTCAAGGCCGCGCTGGAGAAGAAGGCCGAGGCGCGCGCCCAGTTGTTGGCGAAGTACCTGGACGTGGCGGTGCGCTACAAGCGGCCCGACTGGATCGTGGCGTCGCTCTACCGGGTGGGCTTCGCCGACGAGCGCTTCTCGGCCGCGCTCACCGAGGCGCCGGTGCCGCCCGAACTGAGGCGGATGGGCGAGGAGTACGTGGCGCAGTATCAAGACACGCTGGCGCAGGCGTCGATCCCCATCGATCAGCGCGCGATGGAGGCCTACGAGAAGGCCATCCAGACCGCGCGCGAGCTGAAGATCGCCAACGAGTGGACCCGGCGCATCCTCGAGTCGCTCGACCGCTACGATCACAAGAAGTGGCCGCTCTTGAAGGACGCCAAGCGGCAGTTCCTGCGCGAGCCGCTCTCGCCGCTGCCGGTGGCGCGGGCCGACGGGGCGCCGGTGGTGCTCGCGCTGCCGGCCGAGCCGGTCAAAAAGCCCGCCGTCATCGTCGAGGAGAAGCCGGCCGCGCAAGGCATCGGGGCGCCTCCCCAGCCGGACAAGCTGGGGGCCGGTGACAAATGAACCACGCTGCGGGATTTGAAAAGATCAACCACGAAGAACACGAAGACCACGAAGATCTTTCTTTTCATAAGAACAAGACCTTCGCGCTCTTCGTGTTCTTCGTGGTTCATCTTTTGATCATTTCGTGCGCGGCCTCCGAGATCCGACCTGAGCCCCCGGCGGCCGAGGCAGAGGCCAGGCCGGAGCCGCCGCCACTGCCGCAGGGGATCAAGGCCGAGCCGAAGCCGGTCGAGAAGCCGAAGCCGGCGGTGTCGGCCGAAGAGAAGGCGCAGGCGCAGAAGGCTTTCGATGACGCAGTGGCGCTGGCCGAACGGGGCGAGCCCGACCTGGCGGTGCCGCTCTTCGACGAGGCGGCCCGCGTCGATCCCTCGCTGCTGTGGGCGAGCGCGAACGCCGGGGTGCTGCTCGCGCGGCAGGGCAAGAACGACGAGGCGGTCGAGCGGTTCGTGCGCGCCCTCGAGGCGAAACCCGACTTCGTCGAGGCCAGCGAGAACCTGGTCCGCCTGCGGCTCAAGCGCGGCGAGCGCACCCGCGCCGAGCGCGAGCTGGCCGGCCGGGTCGCCCGCTTTCCCGAGAACCTCGCGCTGCGGCTGCAGTACGCGCGCGTCCTGGTGTCGTTGGGCCGGATCGACGCCGCGCTCGCCGAGGCGAAGAAGGTCCTCAAGGCCGACGAGCGCAACGTCCAGGGGCTGCTCGCGGTGGCCGACGCCTGGTATCGCGAGCGCAAGCTGGAGCTGGCGCGCGACGTGCTCGCCAGCGCGGCGCAGATCGATCCGCGGAACGCCGAGGTGGCCAACGCCCAGGGCTTCGTCTGGCTGGCCACCGAGCAGAAGCCGCAGGCCATCGAGGCATTCAAGCGCGCCATCGCGCTGCGGCCCGATTTCGCCGAGGCGCGCAACAACCTGGGCGCGCTCCTCAACGAGGCCAACGACTTCGAGGGCGCCCTCGCCGAGCTGGGCGCGGCCTCCAGGCTCCTGCCTGATCAGTCGGCGATCTGGCTCAACCTGGGCAACGCCTTGCGCGGCGCCCGGCGCTACCAGGAAGCGGAAGCGGCCTACCGGCGCGCGTTGGAGCTGCACCCGCGCGATCCCAACCCGCTCTTCAACCTCGGCATCCTCTACCTCGACGGGGAGCTGCAGACGAAACCGCCGCTCAAGCGGCTGGAGGAGTCGCTCTCCTGGTTCGCGGCGTACCGGAAGGCGGGCGGGCAGGACGGGAGGCTCGCGCGCTACGAGGCCGAGGCGAAGAAGAACATCGAGCGCGAGAAGGATCGGCTGCTGCGTGCGGCGCGCGACAAGCTCAAGCAGGCCGAGGCGGCGCGCCAGGCCGAAGAGGACAAGCAGAAGCGCGAGGCCGGCAAGCTGGGACGGATCGACGAGGACGAAGGCGCGTCCGGCCGTGCGGCGCAGCCCGGTGGTAAGCTCGGCGGCAAGGAGGAGGAGGAGAAGTGATCGCGCTTCTGCTGGCCGCGCTGCTAGCCGCGCCGCTCAAGGCCGCCGCGCCCAAGAAGCCCGCGGCCCCCAAGCCGCGGCAGACGCGCACGCTCAAGCTCGACACCGCCTTCACCGTCGAGGGCCACATCCAGAAGCCCACCGCCTTCTTCATCCTGCCCCGCGGCCAGCTCGAGCTCGATGCGATGGAGAAGAAGGAGTCGTTCCTGCCCAAGATCGTCAAGAGCGTGGAGAAGGACCCGTTCTAGATGACGACCGGGACGGCGAAAGCGCTGCACGTCGGCGTCATCCGCGGCGGCAAGTTCATCGACGACCGCTACTTCACCGGCGGCGGGCCGGTGACGGTGGGCGAGGGCGAGCGCAACACCTTCGTGCTCCCGCTCTCGGCGCTGCCGGAGTCGCTCTCGCTCTTCCAGCGGCGGAACGGCCGCACCACGCTCTTCTTCACCGACGAGATGCGCGGGCGCGTCGCCCTCGCCGGCCGGGACGTCGAGCTGGCCGAGGCGAGAAAGCTCGCGCGTCGCGCCGGCGGCCGCTACGAGATCCTCCTCGACGAGGGGTCGAGGGGCCGGGTCTCGTTCGGCGACGTCACCATCGTCTTCAACTTCGGCCCGCCGCCGCCCGCGCCCCCGCGCTCCGTGCTCCCGCCCGAGGCGCGCGGCACCCTCTTCAACATCGTCGACCACACGTTCACCGCCGTGCTGGCCGTCAGCGTGGCGCTGCACGTGGGGTTCGTCGGCTTCGTCTCGCAGCGCGAGTTGCCGCCGGCGGAATTGACGATGGAGGACATCCCCGATCGCTTCGCCAAGCTCTTGGTGCCCGACAAGCCGGTGGTGGAAGAGAAGCCCAAGGCCGAGGAGCAGAAGCCCGAGGAGACGGCCAAGGCCGAGGAGAAGGTCGAGGAGGAAGCCAAGGAAGAAGCGCCGCCCAAGGACTCGGTCGAGCACAAGCAGAAAGTGCAGAAGGCGGTGGCCGACAAGGGCCTGGTCAAGATCGTCGGCTCCTTGGGGAACACGGGCGGGAGCAGCGCGCTGGCCAATGTCTTCGGCTCGGGCGGGAACTTCACCGTGCAGAACATCGGCGAGGCGCTGGCGGGCGCCGGGGGCGTGGTGCTGGCCACCGAGGCAGGCGCGGCGCGGCGCGGCGACGGCGCGGCCCAGGCCGCCAGCATCGGCGACCTCGCCACCACCGGCGGCGGCCGGGTGGCGATGCGCGAGAAGCGCGACGTGGCGGTGAAGGGCCAGGTGAGCGCCGAGGGCGACGCCGAGGTCGATTCGCCCAGCATCGACAAGGACGCGGTGGCGAAGTTCATCCGCCTGCGCCTGCGCAGCGTCCAGGGCTGCTACGAGGCGCAGCTCAAGCGCAGCCCGACCTTGCGCGGGAAGATCGTGGTCCGCTTCGTCATCGGCACGCGCGGGCAGGTGGTCGAGGTGAGCATCGATCAGGACACCATGGGCAACGACGCGGTCGCGTCCTGCGTGCGCCGCATCATCAAGACCTGGCGGCTGCCGTTCACGCCCGAGGCGGAGACGCCGGTGTCCTTCCCCTTCCTGTTCCAGCCTGGGTGAGTCGAGGGTCGGTCATCCGGCGGCGTGCTTCGACCCCGCGCCAAGGCTAGACTGCCGGGCTTCCCGGGATCGCAGCATGCCGCCGAGGTCGCTGAAGCTCGCCGTTCTCCTGCTCGCCTTCGCGGCGCGCGGCCAGGCGCCGCAACGGATGCTGGAGCGGCTCACCTTCCAGCAGCGCATCGATCGCACCGAGAAGGCGCTGGTGCAGATCCGGAACCTGGTCTCACAGACCCAGAAGCTCCTCGACCAGGCCAAGGACGAGAAGGACATCGTCAAGCTCAACTGCGTCGGCGACCGGCTGGTGCAGGTGCGTGGGCTCCTGCGCGTCTCGGAGGGCGCGGCGACGGAGTTGAAGGAGGCCGCGGCCCGCAAGGAGGAGGAGGCCGCCGAGCACGAGTTCACCAAGGTCGCCCTGGCCTCGAGCAAGGTCGTGGCCCTGCGCGCCGACGCCGAGCAGTGCATCGGCCAGCTCGCCTACTACAGCGACGAGAAGACGCTGGTCGACGTGGAGATCCCCAAGGGGCTGCCGACATCCGATCCGACCTGGGTGGCGCCCCCGCGCAGCATCGAGGTGCGGCAGCCCTTCGCGAGCGGCTTCTGAACCTCGCCGGGAGAACAGCCCTGGCCCTGGCCTTCGCGGCGGCGGGCGGGGCGAGGGCCGACGGGAACGGCCTGCGGGTGGCCGACGGGGCGCGGCTGCACGCCGGCCTCGAGCTGGAGTTCCGCTGGGACAGCATGGCCGGCATCGGCCAGTTCGAGGGCCAGCGTTTCGGCGAGCTGGTCCTGAACCCGCCCGACCTGGTGCTGCACCTGCGCCCCGGCCTGCGGCTGGAGGCGCCGGGCGCGCAGGCCGCTTTCACCGGCGCGGCGCGGCTCGACTACGCGCGGTACTCGGGGGCCGTCGCCGACACCAGCGGCCTCTCTTTTTTGGGCGTGGCGGCCGACGCGCAGCTCGCGTTCGGCAAGGACGGCCCGGCATCGTTCACCGTCGCCGACCATTTCTCGCGCAGCGACCGGACGACGAATCCTTCGCTGGGCCTGGGCTCGATCACCGACGCCAACAGCGCCGAGGCGCGGCTCGACCTGCGCCCCGGCGGCGGCGCGCTGGAGGCGGGCCTGGGCTACGCCTTCGTCTTCGAGACGTACGAGTTCGATCGCCGCGGCGCCTGCCCGCCCCCCACCTGCGACGCCACGAAGTACCCCGGCTTCGCCTCGCAGACGCACCGCTTCTCGCTCGACGCGCGCTGGAGGTTTTTGCCCAAGACCGCGTTCGTGATCGAGGCCGCGGTGGCGCCGCGCAGCTACTCGGCCGCGAGCGGCAACGTCACCACCGCGCCGCTGCGGGCCGTGGGCGGCCTCGCCGGCCTGCTCACCGAGAAGGTGCGCCTGGCGCTCAAGGCCGGCTATGCCAACACCTTCGCCGGCGCCGGGCAGAACTTCGCGGGGCTGGTCGGGCAGGTGGAGGTCGGCTGGCTGCCGCGCGAGACCGCCACGCTCACGCTCGGCCTCTCCCGCAGCGCCGAGGCGGTGAGCGACGTCTACGGCTGGTACGACGACCTGCGCGCCTACGCCAGCGCCTCGATGCTGCTGGGCGGGAGGCTTGCGCTCTCGGCCTCGTTCGCCTTCGACGTGTTGCGCTTCGGCAACCAGGATCGCATCGACACGCAGGTGCAGGCGTCGGTCAGCGCCGAGTGGGAGCTGCACGCGCTCTTGCGCGTCGCCGTCGGCGAGGTGCTGGCCGCCCGCGACTCCAACGCCGGGTTCGCGTACACCTTCACGCGCAGCGAGACGTTCGCGCGCCTGACGCTCGCATATTAGGCTCCGGTCGTGCGCCCCTGCCTCGCCTCGCTCATCCTGATCGCCGGGTGCCGGCTGGTGCGCGGGCCCAACGAAGGCCCGGCGCTCGAGCCGACCAGCCCGGCGGTCAAGCAGGCCCCGGCCGTGCCCGCCTCGACGCTGGGCGCCGGCGACGTCTTCGAGGTGCGCGTCTTCCAGGAGCCCGACCTGAGCGGCATCTTCCGCGTCGCCGCCGACGGATCGATCGACTTCCCGCTCTGCGGACGGCTCGCCCTCGGCGGCCTCACCTCCTCCTCCGCCGCCCAGGCGATCACGCGGTGCCTTTCGCCGCGCTATCTGCGTTCGCCACAAGTCTCCGTCTTCGTCCGCGAGTTCAACTCCAAGAAGGTGTTCGTCTTCGGCGAGGTGCAGAAGCCGGGGACGTTCCCCTACGAGGACGGGATGTCGGTGGTGCAGGCGGTGACGCTGGCCGGCGGCTTCACGCGGCTGGCGGCGAAGAACTCCTGCACCGTCACCCGCGTCATCGCGGGCGCGGAGAAGCGCATCAAGGTGCCGGTCGAGGACGTGGGCGCGGGGCGGGCGCCGAACTTCCCCTTGCAGCCGGGCGACATCCTCTTCGTCCCCGAGTCGATCTTCTAGCCTCAAGCGCTCTCCGCGTTGGAGGCTCCTGTTCTTATCTGCAGATCGCGTCGTACTCGACGACGATCACCGCGCCGGGAGGCGGGGAGGTCTTGAAGATGACCGAGTTCGACGCCTGGTCGAACGTGTAGTCGGCCGGGTTGTTCTGCGGCGTGGCGTTCATGGTCACGACCACGGTGGCCGGGTCGGCTTCGCGCGAGAGAGGGAACTGGACGCGGCCGGCGAAGGCGTCGAGCGCGAGGTCGTCGGCCACGACCGACCAGTCGGCGGTGCAGAGGTTCCACCACTTGCCGCCGGTCTTCTTCACCACGTCGTAATAGCGGTCGCCCTTGGCCGCGCCGTCGCACGTTTCGCTCGATGAGCTGGGCGGCCCCATGATCGAGTTGAACGAGACCAAGCCCGCGTTGTAGCGGCCTTTGAGCTGCTGGAAGAAGTCGGCGTAGAAGTCGGTGGTGCCGCGGCTTTGATCCACCTCGTCGGCGACGTTGACCACCACCAGGCGCGCCTCTTCGCGCAGGAAGCCCTGCGACCCCTCGGGCGGCGGCTTGGTGTCGACCGGCGGCGTCAGCGCCAGCCACGCCGACTCCAGGCCGCTCTCGCGCGAGTCGGAGCCCTCGGTGCCGACCTTGACGTTCTTGGAGAAGGCGTCGGTGGCGTTGGGCGTCGAGTTGGTGACGATGCCCGGCCTTCCGTACAGGCCGCCCGGATAGATGGTGGTGCCGGGGTAGCTGGCGGCGCTGTCGGCCCGCGAGGTGCCGTCGGGGTAGTTGCCGATGACGCCGATCTGGTAGCTGGCGTTGTAGGTGAGCGCCTTCTGGATGAAGCGCGGCGCCTGGTCCGACAGCTTCTGCTGGAAGGTCCCGAACGAGCCCGAGTTGTCGACCACGAAGAGCATGTCGACGGTGGGCTTGGAGAGCTGGTTGAACGTGTCCTTCTGGTGCTTGTCGGTGGTGCCGGTGCCGGAGAGCCCGACGGTGACGTAGGGGTTTCCGCCGCCGGTGTTGGAGGCGTCGCTCTCGATGTAGAGCGTGGCCGTCTCCAGCCCGACCTGCGACGGCTTGTACGTCACCTGGATCTGCACCCGGGCGCCGCCCGCCATCTGGAACGGCGTGGGGGGCGCGACGATGTAGAACGAGGTCTGCCCGGCCGGCTCGACCTTGAACGACTTGATGGTGAAGGTGGCGGTGCCGGTGTTGTAGAGCGTGATGTTCTCGGTCCGCGACCGGCAGCCCAGCGTCACCAGCCCGAAGTCGAGGTCCGAGGGCAGGACCGCCAGGTGCGAGATCACGCCCTGGCCCGCCATGCCCACCTCGATGCAGCCGTTGGTCATGTCGGGCGGGAAGCCCTGGATGCACTCGGAGGCGATGGCGGCGTCGCCGGTGCGGACGTTCAAGTAGATGGTGGGGAAGCTGCCCGTCTGGTTGGTGCCGCGCGGGGCGAACTTGACGTTGATCTGCGACTGCGCTCCCGGCTGGATGGGCTGTTGCACCGCCGGCGGGACGATGGAGAACTCGCCGCAGCTCGAGGTGCCGCAGGGGCTGGTGAAGTCGGAGTTGACGAACTTGCCAGGCCCGATGGTGCAGGCGGCGCTGCCGATGTTGGTGAAGGTGATGGGCAGGGTCTTGTCGCGGTTGACCACCACGTTGCCGAACTGCAGCAGGCGCCCGGCGAAGAACGAGCCGCCGGCGGGGGTGATGCGCAGCTTGCAGACCGGGCTGGCCACCGGCGTTCCCTCGAGCTGGATGTCGAGCTTGGGCCGCGCGGGATCGTCGGAGTCGGCGGTGCCGACGCCGGTGTCGACGGTGTTGGCGTCGTTGGCCGGCGGCGCGTAGCGGAGCTGGAGCGTGAAGGCGTCTCCCGGCCGCATGGGGACGGGGCTGGTGGGCGCGTTCAGGACCTTGAAATACGTCGAGCCCTGCGTGATGGAGAAGCTGTTGAGGTGGCAGTCGAGCTTCCCGCGGTTGGCGAGCGTGAGCGAGCGGTCGGCGGTCCCGCCGCGCACCACCTGGCCGAACGACAGCTTGGTGACGCTGGGCTCGAGGCGGCAGACGGGCGCGTCGATGCCCGAGCCGCGCAACAGCACGTAGGCGTCCGGCACCTCCGGCGTGGGGGTGAGGAGCGCCCCCGAGGTCTCGCCCGCCGAGTCGGGGCGGAAGCGGACTTTGACGTCGATGGTGGCGCCCACCGCCATGGTCTGCGGCGCGGGAAGGGGCCCGGTGCCGAACGCGACCGAGGAGAGCGGGTCGAGCGCGACCTTGCCGAGCTGCACCGGCGCCGTGCCGCAGGAGGAGAGCGTGACCGTCTTCTCGGATGTGGCGCCGATGTTGTTCTGGCCGAACTCGAGCGGCGAGGGATCGGCGCAGAGCGCGGGCCCGTCGCCCTGGCCGCGGAGCGGGACCTGCACCGAGGGGCGCAGCGGGTCGGCGCTCTCGATCTGCAGCCAGGCGCTGCGCGTGCCGCCGGCGGCGGGCCGGAACTTCACCAGCACCTCCGCGGTGGCGCCGGCCGCCAGTTTGGAGGGGACCGCCGAGATGTCGCGGGAGAACTCGATGCGCATCGGCCCGTCGGGGTCGAGGATGGCCGCGATGTCCAGCGTCGACTTCCCCTCGTTCTTGAGGCGCAGCTTGCGCTGCAGCGTGGTGTCCTTGGCGGCGTGGCCGAAGGCGACGGTGGGCGGCGTCCCGTTGGCCGCGTCGCAGGCGGCGACGTTCCCGCTCTCGTCGAGCGCGCAGAGCGAGAGCTTGGGGGCCTCGCCCATCGAGATCGGCACGGTGACGACGGGGCGGTCGGGGTCGTCGCTCGCGATCTTCAGCTCGCCGGAATCCTGGCCGACGTTGGCCGGGGCGTATTGGACCACGACGCGCGCGCACTCGCCGGGGCCGAGCAGCATGCGCGAGGTGGCGGAGCGGCGCGCGCCCGCGCAGTCGTGCGTGAGGATCGAGGGAAGGAGCAGCTCGCCGGCGTTGCCGTCGTTGTCGGTCTCGGCGACGGTGGGATCGGCCTGGAAGTGGAGGTCGGCGTTTCCGGCGTTGCGCACCTGCACGATGTGCAGCGAGCTCTTGCCCACCGGGAGCGGCATCACCCCGAGGGCGGCGGGGCTGACCTCGATCTGCGGGGCCTGCTGGCGGAGGTTCGAGCCGCCGCACTTGCATGCCGGTGAAGCGCCAGCCAGGGCCAGGGCGAGCGCGGCGACCGGAAGCGCGGAGCGCGGCAGAAGCATGGAGTCCTCCAGCTAAACCCGGAACGATCGTCCACTGTGGACAAACCGCCCATCGGTCAAATGGAGGGCGTGTTAGGTTCGCCGCGTGGATGCGCGCCTGGCCGAGCTGCTCGCGCTGGCGTTCCGGACGGTGCGCGGGGCCGAGGCCAACGAGGCCATCGCCGCGGTGCGCGCCGAGGAGGGCGCGGCCGGCCAGCTCGCCCGATCGGTAGAGGTCGTCCTTCTGCCCGATGCGACTTGGAGCTGGTTTGCGCACAATGTGCTTCCGAGGTTGGTCTACCATCTGGAATCGGTGAAGGCCCGGCCGCCCGACTACGGCCGGCTGGTGTTCTCGGTGTTCGCCGGGGAGAAGCTCCGCTTCGTCCGCGCGGCCGACTTCGTTCCCGGGGCGGCCCGCCTCAGCGGCGTCACCGTCGGCGATCTGTACGACCGCCACGGCACCGGCGAGCTGCGCACCGCGGTACAGGACCGCGAGCACCCGCTGCTCCTGCCCGCGAAGCGGAAGTAGGACGCGGTCTTGGAAAGTGGGATCCGGGAGCTCCGCACCTCTGACGCGCCCGTACTTTTCCAGGGTCGTTCCGTCGGCAATCCATTGGCTTCTCGGGCCGGTCCCTCCCTTGCATTGGCCCCGGCTGCGTTCTAGGGTGAATCGCTGCCGCACTGGGTCAAAGCCCGGCGGGGCGGAGGCTGCAATGGGGTTCGTGGTCTGGAGCGCCCTCATCGTCGTCGCCCTGGTCGGCCCCGCGGCCGCCGCGGCTGCGCCGGCGGCGCGCGAGCCCTTCGGCCGCGCCCACGTCCAGCTCATGGCGCGAGCCCAGAAGGCGAAGCGGCCGGCGACGATGGCCGACGTCTACCTCTGGGCCGAGGGCGCCCGGCTGCGCGCCGTGGTGGTGGGCGATCCCGAGGGCGCGCAGTTCTGGATCGACGGACTCGCCCTCGATCCGGTGCGCCTCGTCAAGGGCCAGGTGCAGCCGGCCAGGACCAGGACGCTGGCCCGCGGCGTCGAGCTGGCCCTCATTGCCTCGACCGACTCCGCCAACCACCAGAACGACCGCGTCGCCGGCAAGCCCTGCAAGGTGGTCGTCGATCAGCTCAAGGGTGGCTACACGATGCGCCGCTGCATGTGGCGGGGCCTGCCGCTCTCCGTCGAGCTGAACGGCCCCGGCTTCGACTTCAACGCCGCGGCCACGCTGGTCGAGGAGCGCGTCAGCCTGGCCGACCTGCAGCCTCCGCAGGGCGCCGCGGGGTCGCCGCGCGTCCTCAACGCCGCACGGTAGCGGCCCACGGATCTGAAGCAGCGAGGCCGCCTCTTCCGGGCGGCCTCGTGCACTTCAGGGCTGAATCTCGCAGCGGCCTAGAGGCCGTTCTTCAGCTCCTTCGACGGCTTGAACCCGACGGTCTTGGAGGCCTTGATCTTGATCTCCGCGCCCGTCTGGGGGTTGCGGCCCTTGCGCGCCTTGCGCTGGCGCACCGTCCACGTCCCGAAG
>Ga0247727_10018867_pt1 | contig 10774 bp, 13 predicted proteins | sample WisWelCaveWW1625_FD_202498 | JGI IMG/M metagenome (GOLD analysis project Ga0247727, IMG submission 202498) | Biofilm microbial communities from Wishing Well Cave, Virginia, United States - WW16-25 | ecosystem: Environmental > Aquatic > Deep subsurface > Groundwater > Cave microbial mat | place...
GGGACTTTCGTTTCAAGGCCAGGGTCTGGTACCTCTCGAGCGCGCCGTCGGTGTGCGGCGGCTGCGCGCAGGGGTGCAATGTCGACATCCACTACGTCCTCGATCGGCCTCAGCTCAACCAGGGCGCACGCGTCCTGCGCCTCAAGCCGCGCTACAACGCGGACGTCAACCAGTGGTGGATGTGCGACGAGGGGCGCTTCGGTTTTGGCTGGGTGGACGAGGGACGCCTGAGGACGGTACGCCATCAGGGTGTCGAATCGACCTGGCCACAGGCCATCGCCGCCATCGTCGCGGCCCTGGCGAGGCTCCGCGAGACGGGCGACGGCTCGCGGCTCGGTGTGATCGCTTCCTCGCACCTCACCAATGAGGAGCTGTTCCTGATCCGGGAGATCTTTCAAGGCACGCTGGGGGCGCGCGTGACGGCGTCCGTGCCGACGACGCGCGGCTACAGCGACGACTTCCTCATCAAGGCTGACAAGACCCCCAACACGCTTGGGGCGACGCTCCTCGGCCTTTCTGGCCGAGCTGCGCCAGAGGCCGAAAGTGTCATCGCTGATGCCCTCGAGGGGCGCATCGAGGCCCTGTGGGTCTTTGGCCACGACCTGGCGGAACACATCGGAGAGCAGAAGCTCCAGGAGCTAAAGCGCCGGCTGGGTCTGTTCGTTTTCTCGGGGACCAACGAGAACCCCGGTCTCTCGAGCTACCACTGGGTTCTCCCGACCGCCGCCTACGTGGAAAAGGACGGGACGTTCGTCAACTGCCACGGTCGGGTTCAGCGGATCGGTCGCGCCTTCCCGCCGCTTCGCGACTCCAGGGAGGACTGGAAGATCCTTCTGGAAATAGCCCGGCAGCTGGATCTCGCGCTGGCCTGGCAGAATCCGGAAGAGATCTTCCGTGGCATGGCTCAAGCGCTCGGGCCTTTCGCGGGCCTAAGCTACGAAAGCATCGGATCTCAGGGGGCTCTGTTGGCTCTGCCGAACGCGGCCGCAGAGACAGAAGCACCTTGAGCGACCTCCTGGTCAAGCTCGCTCTGGCGGGCATCGTGTTCTTTGGCGTCCTGAACCTGGCGGGGCTGCATACCTGGCTGGAGCGCAAGCAGTCGGCCATCCTCCAGGACAGAATCGGGGCCAACCGCGCCAGCATCCTCGGGTTTCGGGTGATGGGGCTGTTTCATCCCCTCGCCGACGCCGTGAAGATGTTCACCAAGGAGGACATTGTCCCAGCCGGCGCGGACAGGGTTCTGCATACCCTGGCGCCCTTCTTCTCGGTCTTCTTCGCCCTCGCGGCCTTTGCCGCCATCCCGTTCGGGGATCGCCTCATTTGGGGTGACCGCGTCATCGAGCTGCAGGTCGCCAACATCGACGTCGCGCTGCTCTATGTCTTTGCGATGCTCTCGTTGGGCGTCTACGGGGTGATCCTGGCCGGATTCGCCTCGCGTAACAACTACGCGCTCCTGGGCGGACTTCGGGCCACCGCGCAGATGATCTCGTACGAGATCGCCCTCGGCATCGCGATCATCGGCGTCGTCATGGTCTACGGCACGATGGACCTGCAGCAGATCGTGCGCGGCCAGGGGCACAATTTCGGCGGATGGCTTCCCGGCTGGGGCATCGTCGTCCAACCCGTCGCCTTCTTCGTGTTCGTGACGGCGGCCCTGGCTGAAACCAAGAGGATCCCGTTCGACCTGCCCGAGGGGGAGTCGGAGATCATCGGGTATTTCGTCGAGTACAGCGGGATGAAGTTCGGGATGTTCTTTCTCACCGATTTTCTGGAAACCATCATGGTGGCCTGTCTGGCGACGACACTGTTTTTCGGCGGGTGGCAGGTACCGTACCTGCTTCCGGACGGGTTCCACTTCCCCTGGGGGCAGAGCGTTTCCGTCTCCCACCTGACCTATGTCGTCCTGGGGGTTTCGAGCTTTTCGACGAAGGTCCTGGTCTTCTGCTGGCTCTTCATGCAGATCCGTTGGACGCTGCCACGCTTTCGATATGATCAGCTCATGCGGCTGGGCTGGCTGGGGCTCTTTCCGATTGCAGTCGCCAACGTGCTGCTGACGGCCCTGGTGCTCGCCTTCTTCGACAAGGGATCCTCGTGGCGGTAAAGGTCCTCCGCCGGCGGGAGCTCAGCTTCTGGGAAAAGCTCTATCTTCCGGCAATCCTCGCCGGCTTGAAGATCACGTCCGCTCACTTGTTTCGGAATCTTTTTCTTCATGCGGCGCACGCCGCGGGAGTGCTGAGGCATCACCGGGCGGCCGCCACCTTCCAGTACCCCGAAGAACCGAGGCCGCTCGAGCCGCGCTTCCGGAGCCGCCACCGGCTGACCGTCAGGGAGGAGGGCACCCCGCGCTGCGTGGGGTGCATGCTGTGCGAGACCGTTTGCCCGGCACGGTGCATCACCATCGTGGCTGGCGAGCATCCCGACCCCAACGTCGAGAAATACCCGATCCGCTTCGACATCGACCTCGGGGTCTGCGTCTACTGTGGGTACTGTGTGGAGGTGTGCCCCGAGGACGCGATCCGCATGGACACAGGGATCCTCGACATCGCCGCCTACTCTCGCGACGAGATGAAGCTCGACATCCATGAGCTGATGGACCCAGGGCTGCGCAAGCCGCTCGGGGAATGCAAGCTGAGGTTCCCCCACGAGTGCCGGCTCGCGGGTGGGCAGCTGACGGGTGACTGGGATGAGGTCTATAAGTAGACCTCGAAAGCCCACGCCTACTAGCTGAGCTTCTGCACGTGGTCGCCGGCGCGCCCGAGAGGGTCGGCCCGACCAATCGTCTCAGGCGGTGGGACGCAGGGCGGCGGCCTGGGCGCCACTTCCGCCGCGGCCTGGGCGCGGAGCTCCTCCGCGCGCGGCGGAGGCGTGCCCTGGTTGGCGTCCTTCACCATACGCGCGCCTCCCCACCGTGGCCTGGAGCAACTCGAAGGGCAGTGAATGAGAAGGACAACGCGGCGTCGAGGAAACCAGATGCGGCAACTCGGGCGCCCCAAGCCGGGGGCTCTGCCACCGCCACCCCGCGCCTGGAGCTCGAGGGCGCGGAGCGCGAGGCGGCCCTCGCCTCATCCGCGAGCGGCTCGCCCCGCGCCCCGGGGACGACCGGGGCTAGACCCCAAGCGCCTTCGCCGCCGCCTCGTAGTCGGCGGGCGCGACCCAAGCACCAGACCGTAGCGGCCAGCGCCGGCCGCGGTGGCCATGGTCGCGGTGATGTTGATCTTCGCCTCGGCCAGCTTGCTGACCGTGTCCACCACCGCGCCCGCCCGGTCGTCCCCCTGGACGAGGAAAGCCTTCTTCGCCTCGCTCAGGGGGATGCCGGCCTTTCCGGCCGCCACCTTGAAGGCCGCCGGGACCTCCGGGACGAGGTCGCAGCCGATCGGCCGGTCAAGGCTCGATCGGTCCTCCAGCTTCCCTGAAACGCTGCGCGGACTCTCCGCACTAAACATCGAGGCAGACGAGGGCGGCGGGTGCTGGCACTGCGGTTGCTCTGTCTTGACGGTTGCGTCGGGTGACTGACCGATCCTACTGGTTTCCTTCGTTCTGCTTGCGCCCGGGCTGCTTTGGCAGCCGAAAGGTGAGCCATGTTCAATCTGTTTCGAGACAGTCACGATGTGGGCGGGGTTGTCGTCGACAGACCGGGAGTAGCCACCGATCTCGAGCCACGTGTGGCCCCAAGCTCCCATCGCGCTTTGCGCGTCAAGGTCGCCTCGACGGGCTTCTACGCGCCCCCGCGGGTCGAGACCGCGGCGGAGCTGGCCCCCCGGATCGGGCGCAGTGAGGAATGGATCGTCACCAGCACCGGCGTTCAGGAGCGCCGCATCTCCGAGGAGCCGGTCGAGGTCATGGGCGCGCACGCCGCCCGCGCCGCGCTCGGATCGGGGCGGCCGCCGGACCTGATCATCAATGCCTCCACGTCGGCTCGCCAGCTCATCCCCGATACGTCGGTGTTCATCCAAGATCAGCTCGGATTCGAGGGCATCCCCTCGTATTCGGTCCACGCGACCTGCCTGTCGTTTCTGGTCGGCCTGCACAACGCGGCCGCCCTCGTGGCCGCGGGTGCCTATCACCGCGTGCTGGTCGTGTCGGCCGAGGCGGGCAGTGTCGCACGCAATCTGGCCGAGCCCGAGAGCGCTGCTCTACTGGGCGACGGCGCCGCCGCTGCCGTGCTGGAGCCGACGCCGGAGGGAGAAGCGAGCGAGATCCTCGACTTCCTCATGACCACGTGGCCAAAAGGCGCCTCCCTGACCGAGCTCCGCGGGGCCGGCCAGAGATGTCATCCCAACGACGCCCGGACTCGGCCCGAAGATAACCTGTTTCGCATGGACGGCCCCAGCGTCTACAAGATGGCCCGCCGTCGGGTCGTCGGGCTGGTTCAGGCGCTCTTGTCGAGGAACGGCCTGCGGCCCGATGAGGTGGACTGGGTCGTGCCGCCCCAGGCCTCGGGGCCAGCGCTCGAACTGGTCCCGCGGCTGGGGTTTCGCGCCGAGCGCGTCGTCAACATCATCCGCCACTACGGAAACTGCGTTGCAGCCTCGGTTCCCATGGCGCTTGCCCATGCCGCGGCGGCCGGCCATCTGCAACGCGGCAACCGCGTGTTGCTCCTCGGGAGCGGCGCGGGATTGAGCGTGGCCGGCGCGCTCCTGCGATGGTGAGACCGCTCTCATTGCACGGGCAGGACGCCGTACATCGGGACGGATCCAAGACCGCGAACGTGGAGGAACCCGGCATGAAGATCCTGATGATCCATCCGAAGTTTCCCGGGGAAACCTACTGGAATTCGGTCCGTTCGGCGAAGGTTTTCATGCGATGCGCAACTCGGTGAGGAGGGCCTCGGCCTCGGGCACGAACCAACCGACATGGCGGGGCTCGCACGCGACCTCGCCGTCGTGGAGCCGCCGGAGCGTCTCGAAGAAGGCCCGGGCGTTCCGCGCTTCGAACGCGAGACTAGACGGGAGCTGCACGAGCACCGGTCCCAGCTTCGCCCCCAGCGAGCGCACTTCCTGGAGGAACGTGCCCAGAACCGGCTCGGTGTCCAGGAGGCGCCGGCGGTGCGTGATCTCACGTGGGGCCTTGACGGAGAAGCGGAATCCGTCGGGAACGCTCGCCGACCACCGCGCGTAGGTCGCCGTCCGGTGCGAGCGGTAGAAGGTGGAGTCGATCTCGACCGCGGGCAGCACACGTGCATAACGCTCGAGGTGCGAGCCGCCGCTGGGAAAGAGGGCCGCGTGCGCTGCGGGGATCGACCAGCCCGCGGTCCCGATCCGGACCTCGCCGTCGCTCATGACGCCGCCGGCGGCTCAGCAGGTCACGTGCAGGATCAGGTTCGTGTCCTCGGGCAGCGACCTGTTGATCAGCGTCACCAGCTCCGCCGTCGCCTTCATCAGCAGCTCGACGCCCCGGCGGCGCGCTTCATCGCGAACGTCGTCGGCGACCGGAAGCCTCCCGTGGGCGCCGGTCCCGATCCAGAGCCGCTGCGCCTTCCACGGGATCTCCTCGGCCGCGGTGAGCGGCGTGTGGCCGAACTCGCCTTTTCGCGGCTTGGAGGGCCCCTTCTTGCGCTTGCGGATCTTGCCGTGGTTGACCACGACATCGCGGTCGTACGCGACGCCGTCGATCGTGATCCGCCCGAACTCATAGGCATCGACGTGCATTGCGCTCTACTCCGTCCATGCTCAGGATAGCACCGGCGCCTTCACCCGCATCCCGATGAACGAGCGAGGGGGAACATGCCGTATCGGGGGAGCCCGTCCAACGCGGCGACGGAAGCGGCCCGACCCGGCCGCAAGAAGCATGTCGTGTGGAACAGACGGCAGTTCCTGCGGATGTCCGGCGGCGCCCTCGCCGCGTGGCAGGGCCCCCGATCTCCCGGACCTGTGGCTAGCGTGATGCTCTTCCTGGGTGGCGACGTGATGACGGGCCGCGGAATCGACCAAGTGCTCCCTCGTCCTTCCAGCCCGCGGCTCCACGAGGCCTACGTCGGCTCGGCACTGGGCTACGTCGAGCTCGCGGAGCGAGCCCACGGCCGCATTTCCCGGCCGGTGACTTTCTCGTACGTGTGGGGCGACCTGCTTTCGGACCTGGAGAGGCGCTCGCCCGACCTCCGGATCGTCAACCTGGAGACCAGCGTCACCACGAGCGAGGAGGCGCTCCCCAAGGGGATCAACTACCGCATGCACCCGGCCAACGTCCCGTGCCTGGCGGCGGTGAAGATCGACTGCTGCGTCCTTGCCAACAACCACGTCCTGGATTGGGGAACCCCGGGCCTGCGGCAGACGCTGGAGGTGCTCCTCGCCGCGGAGATCGCCACGGCCGGAGCCGGACGGAGCGCCGAGGACGCAGAACGTCCCGCCGTCCTGGACACGTCGGGCAAGGGCAGAGTGCTGGTGTTCGGCTTCGGCATGCCCTCGAGCGGCATCCCTCACGATTGGGCCGCTGCGGAGACCCGGCCGGGCGTGAACCTGCTGTCGGACTCCTCCCCGCGGAGCGTGAGCCGCCCGTGGAGCGGATGGGGCGGTGGAGGCGCCCCGGTGATCGGATCGTGGCCTCGATCCACTGGGGCGGGAACTGGGGCTATGACGTTCCGCGGGAGGAGCGGGAGCTGGCACATCGGCTGATCGAAGGAGGCGTCGACGTCGTGCACGGCCACTCGTCCCATCACCCCAAGGGGATCGAGGTCTACGAGGGCCGACTTGTGCTCTATGGGTGTGGCGACCTCCTCAACGACTACGAAGGGATCTCGGGCCAAGAGGAGTTCCGGGGTGATCTGGTGCTCGCGTATCTGGCCGCGCTCGACCCGTCGGGGAGGCTCACGCGCCTCGACCTCCTCCCGTATCGGATCCGTCGTTTCCGTCTGGAGCGGGCGGCGAAGGGGGACACCCGGTGGCTGCGGGACACCCTGGACCGGGAAGGCAGGGCGCTGGGCACGGCGCTCGAGCTCGCGGCGGACGGGAGCTTGACAGTGCGCTGGCGCTGAGGCTGTCGGGCGAGCCTAGCCGCGGACGAGCTCGGGGGTCAGCGCCCAGGCGAGGCGCCAGCCGTCCTCGCCGTGGCAGAGGCAAACGAGACCACCCATCCGGAAGGCGACGACGCACCGTCTCTTTGGAGCGCCCGATCGTACTACGCCCGCGGCGAGGCCGACGTGCCGCTCGGCCCGACCCGCTATGCTTGGACGCGTGGACCTCCTGCTCCCGCTGGCCGCCTTGGCCATTGCCACTCTGGGGCTCGCGCTCCTCCTCGAGCCGTTCGTGAGCTGGTACTTCCAGTGGGCCTGGTGGTCGTACATCTTCGTTGTGGATGCGCTGAACCGGCGGCTCGGCGCTCCCTCGCTGGTCCGCGGCCGGACGCGGGAGTTCCTGCGGCTCTGCGGCCTCTCGGTCGTGCTCTGGACCTTCTTCGAGGCTCTCAACCTGCGCCTCGGCAACTGGTATTACGTGATGGACCACCCCTGGCTGGTGGCCCGCTGGCTGGGAGGCCTGGTGGCCTTCGCGACGGTGCTCCCCGCGATCCTGGGGACCGAGTCCCTGCTCTCGCGGGTGGACCGTCTCCGCCACGTTCCGGTGTCACCGCTCCGCTGGAGCCGGAGCAGGGAGATTGCCTGCCTCTTCACCGGGTTCGCGTGTCTCCTGCTCCCCCTCGCTTGGCCGGACCTCTTCTTCCCGCTGGCCTGGGGAAGCGTGGTCCTCCTGCTCGAGCCGTGGAACCGGCGGCACGCGCACCGGAGTCTCCTGCGGGACCTGGACGCAGGAGAGGCGGGTCCTTTCCTGCGGACCCTGCTCGCGGGGCTGCTGTGCGGCCTGCTGTGGGAGTTCTGGAACTTCTGGGCGAGGACCAAGTGGGTCTACACCGTCCCCGGCTTCGAAGAGCTGAAAGTCTTCGAGATGCCTCTGGTGGGCTTCCTCGGCTTCCCGCCCTTCGCCGTCGAGTGCCAGACCGTGATCAGCTTCACCGAAGCCTGGCGAGAGCGGGTGCTTGGCCTTCCCCGCGCGCGGAGGCGGGCTCTCCGTGTGGGGACGATCGTCGGCGCGCTGGCCGCGACGCTCGTGGTGTTCGCCGCCGCCGACTCCCGGACCGTCGACTCGATCTACACCCCGGTGGAGCGCCTGGAGGTCCTCCCCGTCCCGGACCGCGGACGCCTGGCCGCGAGCGGCCTCCGCAGCCCGGACGCCCTGCTCCGGGCGCTCTCGGCCGAGGACGAGCTGCAGGAGTGGTCGGTCCGCACCGGGATCCCCGCCGAAGCGCTGCGGGCCCATCGGGAGCGCGTGGCCCTCGTGATGCACCGGGGCCTCGGCCAGGATCGTGCTCAGGAGCTGGTGTTGCTCGGCATCCGCACGCGCGATGAGCTTGCGGCCTGGTCCCCCGAGCGCCTCGTGGCGGCCCTGCGAGCGACGGGAGCCCGCGGGCCGGACCGCTTCCTCGAGCGCCGGGCGCGAGTGTGGCTCGAGGGGCTCGAGGAGAGTCCGGACCAGCGATGAGGGGAGCGCGGGTGGCGGCGCGGCGGCGCCTGACGCCTTGCCCCGCCCGTTCGCGGCAGCGTAGGCTTGATCCGGAGAGAGATCGGCGTGGTGCCCTCAGCCGTCCAGGACTTCCGTCGGGAGTACCGCGAGCGCTACATCTCCCCACGCTACTCGGGCATCCTCCACCTCGCCTTCACGAGCCTCGGCTCTCTGGCCGTGGTCGCGCTCGCCGTCCAGCAGGTCCGCGACCTGCACGCGGTCGAGCTGCTCAGCGTGCCTCTCACTTTCCTCTTCGCCAACTACGTGGAGTATCGCGGCCACAAGGGGCCCATGCACCGCTCCACGCGCGGGCTCGCTCTCCTCTTCGAGCGCCACACCGAGCAGCACCACCGCTTCTTTACCGACGCGGCCATGAGCTACGAAGGCCGCCGGGACTACAAGATGGTCCTCTTCCCTCCGGTGATGCTCTTCTTCTTCCTGGGGGCGATCGCCGCACCCGTGGGCGGGGCGCTCTTCCTGGTCGCCTCGCGCAACGTGGCCTGGCTCTACGTGGCCACCGCCATGGGTTATTTCCTGACCTACGAGTGGCTCCACTTCTGCCACCACCTGCCGGAGGACGCGTGGATCGCCCGGCGGCGACCCCTGAGGAAGCTGCGGTCGCATCACCAGACACACCACGACCCGTCGGCCATGACCGCGTGCAACTTCAACATCACCTTTCCGATCTGCGACACGCTCTTCGGCACCCGGCGCGAGGGGATCCGCCCGTAGCCATGGGGAGCATCGCGGCCGGCATCGCCCCAACTCTGCTCACACAGCCTGGATCGGCACCATCCCTGACGTGGACGCCGCTCTGGCCGTCGAGTTCGAGCGGCGGGTGAAGGACATAGAGGGCAAGGCGAAGCTCATTCCCTGGGAGAGAGTCCGACGGTCTCTTCGGGCCGGCTTGGAGCGTGGCCGGGTGCCATGTCGCCACACTCGATGAAGCCGCGAACCGCCGAGCCGTCGACGGCTCCTCTCCGGGCATGCCTGACGTCGAAGGTAAGGTCCTCGACTGGGCCTACCGCCTCGCGTTTCGGACGAGGAGCGTGGCGAACCCCGGCAGGAAGGCGACCGTCCAGCAGAGGAAGTGGTACGCGTAGCGCGGCCCGCCCGGAGCGGGGTTCGTCCAGATGCCCGAGATGGCCCAGAACGCGAGGCCAGAGCCGACGGCGGCGAGCAGGCCTCGCGTCAAGACCTCGCGCGAGGGCACACCATCTCGCAGGCGGGCGTCGAGGAACGCGAAGCCGATCCAGAGCGCCATCCAGCTCACGAACATCGCCGCGTAGCCCATGAAGGGCGCGAGCGCATAAAAGGAGGCCGCCGCGAGCAGACCCACCACGGCACCTCCGAGCGCGCCCCTTGCGGGCCGCTTGCGCAGCAGGCCGAGGTAGAAGCCCAGCGCGAGGAGCAGCAGCGTGCCGTGGACGAGCCCGAAGACGGCGCGGTGCTCGGAAACGAAGCGTGCCCACACGAAGTCGCCGACGGTGCTGAGGGCAGCGAGCAGCAGCGCGCCCACGATCGAAGCCACGGGGCCGGGCATGAGCTCGGGGGAGAATACAACGAGCGAGCGCCGCATGCCCCTCGGTGAGCTTTTCCTGAAAGGGACCGCCTGGCTGGGCCTTCTGGCCTGGGCCGCCTCCGAGTGGAGGAGGCGCTCGTCGCCTCCGGCCTCCGCGGGGGAACGAGAAGCCCGCGGCGCGCTCACGGCGGGGGGCCTGGCCCTACTCGCGCACTCTGCGCTGGCCTTCCACCTGCGGTACGGCTGGAGCCAGGAGGCGGCGCAGCAGGACACGGCGAGACAGACGGAGGCCGTCACCGGCCTGGCTTTCGGGGGCGGCCTCTTCGTCAACTACGCGTTCCTGGCCCTGTGGGCCGTCGAGATCTTCTGGTGGTGGCGCGCGCCCGTGGCCTACCGGGGGCGGGCCGCCGCCCTCGATTGGTCGGTGCGCGCGTTCTTCCTCTTCATGTTCGTGAACGGCGCGATCGTCTTCGCCCACGGCCCCGTGCGCGTCGTGGGCACACTGGCGACGCTCGCGGTCGCGTGGGCGTGGTACCGTGGCGCGGGGGCCGAGGGCGTGCATGGCTGAAGCGGGAACGGAGGCGCTGCCGCGGCCGGGGGCGGCCCATCCTTCCTTCTATTACGGCTGGGTCAGCCTGGGCGTCGCCGCCCTGGCCATGGTCGGCACCCTGCCCGGCCGCACCCAGGGCCTGGGCCTCGTGACCGAGCCGCTCATGCGCGACCTGGGGATCGGCCGCGTCGCCTTTGCCCAGGTCAACCTCGT
>Ga0247727_10018868_pt1 | contig 10773 bp, 5 predicted proteins | sample WisWelCaveWW1625_FD_202498 | JGI IMG/M metagenome (GOLD analysis project Ga0247727, IMG submission 202498) | Biofilm microbial communities from Wishing Well Cave, Virginia, United States - WW16-25 | ecosystem: Environmental > Aquatic > Deep subsurface > Groundwater > Cave microbial mat | place...
CCTGTCCGTGTATTTTCCAGGCGGCCGCGAACTCGCCACGAATCAAATGGACGATGTTGAGCGCGAAGGCGGCGCGGGGATCCTTGCGTCTGGTCCGCGCCAGGGCCTGCGACCAGACCGAGGCTTCCCGAAAGACCCTCGTCCAGTCTCCGCTCGCAATGGCGGTTTCGATGTGATCGATAGACTCGGCCATGTGCGACTACCGAGTCAGGCTGTCTTCTTCGTCCGGAGGAGTGGCGGCAATGAGCCCTCCCAAATAGGGATGGCGTTCGGCGAGTTTCTGCTTCATCTGCCACGCGACGGTGCGATAGGACCAGTGGCCTTTGACGCCGGAGCGCAGCTTGGAGAGGTATTCCGCCTCGGCGTAATCCATTTTGAAGAGGCAACGGACCTTGAAGCCGAAGGGGATCGCGTAGAGGGCCGCTTCCTGATTGACCTTCCGCAATTGTTCGATGTCCGACTTCACGGCATCCATCGCAGAGCGGTAATCCCGTTCCAATCCGGCCTCGCTCAGAACCGGCGGCACCTCGTAACCATGAACCGTCGTGAAATTCTGCTGCACCTGTTGGCAGCGGCGGTGCCGGTGCATGTCGCGCCAGCCGCCGATGTCCATCAGAATATCGAACGTGAAGGCATAGCCGCTGCGGAATTCCTTGATCAGCTCGTCGTACGGCCCGCGCTTGCGCAGGCCGACCTCGATCGTGTCCTGTTTTTGCTTCTCCGACCAGTCCTGCACGACAGCGAGAATCTTCCGATAGGGCGCCTGGCTGGCCCGGTACAGGAGCGTGGCAGCCAGTTCGTCGAGCGGATGGTGCGCGTCGATCAGTTCGACCGTCTCTTCCTTCCCCCACGAGCCCGGCGTATCCAGCCCGGTGTTCTTGAGCACTTCACGGGCATGCTTGGCGAGATCGGTATAGACCTCCGTCTGATAGGCGTTCGGTTTGGCATGGCGGGCCAGTGTGGGCGCCAGCGGATCGGCCGGGCCGGTCTGTCCCGACAACTCGCTCCAGATGTTCATCGGCGGGCGTTGGCAGGACTCTTTCAGGTCTTCCCCAATGCCCCGCAACTCCGGCAGTTGCGACGAGAGGAGGCGCGTGATTTGTTTCTCCAACGTGCGGATGCTGACGACCTGGCCGACGTTCGTGCGCACGGCCAGCGGGAGCAAATACCGCGTGACGTCGAAGGCGCGCGCGGCGATCGTCCGGTCGTAGTCGCCTTCCTTCATGTCAGCGGGACGCGAATTCTTTCCGGCAATGAAGGTCTTCAGCGGATCGTGGAGCAGCGAATAGCAGGAAAAGAGACTGCTGAGAATGCCGCGATAGTTCGCTTCCGTTTCGGACCCGCGGATCGCGTCCGGCACGTAGCAGCCGCTGGGGCCGAAATTCTGATACCGGCTGGACTTGGCCTGCCCGTCCCACAAGGGCTCGTCTTCCAGGCGGACCGCCGCGAGTTCGGAGATGTGCTCGAAACAGATGATGACATGGCCCAGGTCGGCGATGGAGGCATGCCCGTAGGCGAAATAGAACTGCTCCCAGAATTTCTCCGACGAATGCGCATGGACCCATCGCAAACTGTCTTCGATGGAATCCTTCGAGCGGCTGTAGCGCGCGAGCGCATAGGCCGATTTCTCCGGCGGCAGAGGCGCAACGGCAATGACGCGACGCTGAGGACCATCGGAACTCATACCACCTCGCCTGTCGGAAATCGGACTGCGCCGCACTATACCTCCGCCTCTTCGACGGCGCAAGCGGGAGAAGTGTGAAGTATGAACGCAGAATGATGAACGTGTGGTTCGGATCGGACAGATCGAGCGCGTGCTGTTTTCCGCGTCTGACTTCATCGCTCATCATTCATACTTCATCGTTGTTTCTGTCGCGTTGACTTGCCCCGGACCCGCCGTTATAGTGCCGGGCATTCGAGGCGCACCGTGACGATCCGCGGCATCAAGGGCGTGAAGGATATCCTGCCGGACGAAGTCGGCCGGTGGCAGCTCATTGAAGCCGAGGCCCGCCGCCTGGCCGAGGTCTACGGTTTCCGCGAGATTCGCGTCCCGGTCTTTGAAACGACGGAGTTGTTCGCGCGGAGCATCGGCGCGAGCACGGACATTGTCGAGAAGGAAATGTACACGTTCCAAGACCGGGACGGCTCCTCACTCACGCTCCGGCCCGAAGCCACGGCCGGCGCGGTCCGCGCCTACATCGAGCACAATCTGAGCGCCGCCCCGACTGCGCAGAAGCTCTACTATTTCGGCCCCATGTTCCGCCACGAGCGCCCGCAGGCCGGCCGGTTGCGTCAATTCCATCAATTCGGCGTGGAAGCCTTCGGCTGCGCGGAGCCGGCGGCGGATATTGAAGTCATCTCGCTGCTCTGGCGGTTCTTTTCGACGCTGGGGCTCCCCGATCTGACGCTCGAGATCAGCAGCCTGGGCGAAGCCGGCGATCGTCCGGCGTATAAGGAGGTCTTGCTGGAATTTCTGAACAAGCGGGAGGAGACGCTCTGCCAGAATTGCCGCCGCCGCATGGCCACGAACCCGCTGCGCGTTCTCGATTGCAAGGTGCCGGAGTGCCGGACCGCGACGGAAGACGCGCCCAAGCTGACCGATCATTTGTCGGCTTCCGCGCGGGGGCACTTCGATGCCGTGCTCGCCGGACTGAAGACGCTCGCTATTCCATTCACGCTCAATCCCAGGCTGGTGCGTGGATTGGACTACTACACGCTGACGACCTTCGAAGTGACCTGCAGCCATTTGGGCGCGCAGAACGCCGTCGGGGCCGGAGGCCGGTATGATGGTCTGGTGGAAACATTGGGGGGGCCTAACACTCCGGCGGTGGGGTTTGCGGTGGGATTGGAACGGACGGTGCTGGCCTTGCCTGGCGCGGCGCGACCGGCACTGTCGAAACTGGTCTATGTGGCTTCGTTCGGACCGCAGGGTCTGCAGGCAGGATATCGAGTTCTCTATGATTTGAGGGCACTCGGGATCCAATCCGACACCGACTACCGGGCTTCTACGCTCAGGGCGCACCTGAAACAAGCCGACCGCCTTGGTGCTGCTCTGACGGTCATTGTCGGAGACGATGAAGTGGCAAAAGGTCTGGCCGTCGTCCGCGATATGACTTCAAAAGAACAGGTCGAGTTTCCTCTCGCTTCGTCGGCGAAAAGCATTTTGACCCGCCTCAACACAGCATAAAATCTGGCTATTTTTTCTGTTGACTTTTTCTCTTTAAAAAGGGTACTCTTCTGCACCATCCTGATTCGTTATAAGTTATTGATTTTGCTTAACTATTTTGTTTCTATCTCCCTGTGAATATTGATGGAAAAAAAGAAGCTAGGCGTGCTCCTTTCAACACCTCCTTCTCATCCCAATATAACCACCGTCTTACGGCTTTGCCAGGAGGCCATAAAAGCCAATATTGACATCTACTTATACTTGATTGATGAAGGGGTCCGAAACTTGAACGATGGTCGTCTGATCGAATTATCAGGGTCCGGAACAAAATTTTTTGTCTGTGCCTATGGATGTCAGCAGCATGGTGTTCCGACGGACAAGCTTGCCCCAGGGGTCACTCTCTGCGGTCTTGTCGTCTTGTCGAACATGATTAATGGTTGTGACCGTTTTGTAGCTTTTAACTGACGTGGGTATTGTCGAGGACTCATGCCTCCCAGTGTTGTGGTCGTCATTCAGGAGGATCCTCGGAAGACGCATCGCGCTGTGGAAGCGCTCCGGATCGCTCTGGGGCTGAGCACAGGGGAAAATCCAATGACGGTTGTGTTGCTTGGTCAGACTCCCTTGTTGATCTCAAAGGATCCGGAAGACATTATGGATGGAGAAATACTCGAAAAGTATCTCCCTTCATTCAAGTCTTTGGAAATTCCCTTTGCTGTTCTCTTTGGCACAACCTCTCAATTTAGCCTCGATCCTGAATTTAAGGTGAGTGAGCTATCAGAGGAGGCTATACAATCGATGGTTGCTGGTGCTGATAGAACTCTGATTTTTTGATTGTGTAGGGGGCGTTATATTGAAAAAGACTCTCTATATTGTAAGTAAGGCTCCAAATCAGGAGGCTGTGTCTTTACTTCCTTCCGGTCTTGATACCCAAGAAGGTATCTCTATTGTGCTTATTCAGGACGGGGTGAAACATCAGAAGCTTCCTTTTTCTCATGTGTTTGCCCTCTTGGACGATGTGCTGTCACGAAAGCTGACTTCTCCATTTCCTTCCGTGTCTTACCAGAGGCTTATTGGGTTGATTTTTGAGGCCGATAACGTGGCAGTCTTATAGTCCTCCCCATCTCTTAATCCTGGATTGCTTACACAGGAAAGAAAAACAGTAGGAGTAGGAGTAGATAAGAGTAAGGGATGTGAATATGTGGATTGAGGGTTATTAGTCAAGCCTGGTGAGTATTCAAGTAGAAGCCATGTTGTGAGGAGAGAAGAGGAATCCAGTCTGAAGAGAAGTGGAGGGTATGATTATATCTTGTGTATGATTTAAGAAAAGGACTAGATAGAAAGGGTGGCCATTAAATTCTGAACGAAACGAAAGACAAGGAGAAAGATGACTAAAACCACAATATATTGATAACAATACTGGTTTCAACCAGAATATATAGTGGTATTATAAAAATTGTGCTATCCACAGATGTTAATAAGTCTGTGAATAATGGAGGGGTTCAGACATGGGAAGCGATGCTGTTTGGGATAAGGCTCTGGAACACATTGAGAGCAGAGTCCCCAAGCAAATTTTCGAGACGTGGTTTACACCGACCCGGCTGCGCGAGATAGACGGGGCAACAGCCAAAGTCGAAGTGCCGAATAAGTTTTTCGGCCAGTGGCTGACCGAACACCACAAAGGACTGCTGTCGGAGGCTCTTGCTGCAGCTCATGGAGGTCGTGAACTCACCGTGTTGTTCGTGACGGCGGACAAAACGACGATGAAGGCGGCCGAGGGACGGGCGTCAGCCGCCCGCGTGGTGCCGACCGGCCGGTCGCGCCGCAATTCCCCGATGAACCCCAAATACACGTTCAAAAACTTCGTGGTGGGGGCCAGCAACCAGTTCGCGCACGCGGCCTGCCAGGCTGTCGCGGAATCGCCGGCCCAAGCCTATAACCCGCTGTTCCTGTACGGAGGCGTGGGGCTCGGCAAGACGCACCTGCTCAACGCGATCGGCAACCACATCGCAGAAACGTCCGATCTCCGCATTGCCTACGTGACGACCGAGCAGTTTACGAACGAAGTGATCAATTCGATCCGTTACGACAAGATGATGGACTTGCGGAAGCGGTTCCGGAACATCGACATGCTGCTGATCGACGACATCCAGTTTCTCGCCGGCAAGGAGCGCACCCAGGAGGAATTCTTCCATACCTTCAATACGCTCTATGAGGCGCATAAACAGATCGTGCTCTCGAGCGACCGCTCCCCAAAGGAAATTGCGAATACCGAAGAGCGCCTGCAATCCCGGTTCGGATGGGGCCTGATCGCGGACCTGCAGGCGCCCGACGTGGAGACGCGCATCGCCATTCTCCGCAAGAAATCCGACGACGAAGGCATCCTGCTGCCCGAGGACGTCATTCAATTTCTGGCGGCGAACATGAAGAGCAATATCCGCGAGCTGGAAGGCTCGCTCGTGCGGCTGGGCGCCTACACCTCGCTCACCGGCCAGCCCATCGGGCTGGACATGGCCAAGACCGTGCTGCGGGACCTCATCGGCGAGAAGAAGAAGATCATCGCGATGGACGACATCGAGGAGATCGTCGCCGCCCGGTTCCACGTCAAAATTTCCGAGATGAAATCGCGGCGCCGGAGCAAGATGCTGGTGCATCCGCGTCAGATCGCCATGTATCTCTGCCGGGAACTCACCGATGCCTCGTTCCCTGAAATCGGACGGCACTTCGGCGGGAAGGACCACACGACGATCATCCATGCCTGCAAGCAGATCACCAAGGCGAAGGACGCGGACAGCACGCTGAACGCCACATTGGAAAGCTTGAAGGACCAGATCACGAAGGGCTGACGCGCGCCCAGGCACGAAGAGGGCCACGGGAAAGAGGCGCGCCGAGACGCGCCTGGGGCGGCGGGTGAAATGAGGAGATGCCGATGAAGCTACGAATCGCGCGAGACGAATTGCTGACCGGCCTGCAGCGGGTGCAGGGCGTGGTGGAGAAGCGCAACACGATGCCCATCCTCTCCAACATCCTGCTGGAAGCCAAATCGGACGGCGTAGATATCATCGCGACCGATCTGGAACTGGGCATGCGCGGGCTCTACAAGGCGACCGTGAAGGAGCCGGGCTCCATTACCCTCTCCGCCCGCAAACTGTACGAGATTCTCAAGGAGCTCCCGGGCGGCGAAATCGACCTGACCGTCGGGGCCAACAACTGGGCGACCATTCAATCGGGCAAGAGCCAGTTCAAGATCGTCGGCCTTCCCAGCACCGAATACCCAGCCCTGCCGGCGATCGAGCGGGAGGGTCTGACGCCGCTGTCGGGGGCGGGGCTGGCCAATCTGATCCGGAAGACGCTCTTTGCTGTGGGCGACAACGACGCGCGCTACATCCTCAACGGCCTGCTGATCACGTTGACCGTGTCGGACAAGAAAACGACGCTGCGGCTGGTCGGCACCGACGGGCACCGCCTGGCCGTGGCCGATCAGGAAGCGAATCAGCCCGCCGGCAAGGAAGGCCCCAAGGAGATCAAGGCCATCATTCCGAAGAAGGCGGCGCTCGAAATGCGACATCTGCTTGAGGAGGGCGACGGCGAGCCGCTGATCGGCTTCACCAAAAACCTCATGATTTTCCGCAAGAGCGGTCTGCTGCTGACCTCGCGGCTCATGGAGGGGACCTACCCCAACTATCAGCAGGTCATTCCCAAGGACAAGGAACAGGACAAGCGCGTGACCGTCTCCAAGCCCGAACTGGAGGGCGCCCTGCGCCGCGTGGCGGTCCTTTCGAGAGACAAGACGAACGCCGTCAAGGTGACGTTCTCGTCAGGGAAAATCGTGCTGTTCTCCAGCAACCCGGACTTCGGCGAGGCGACGGAAGAATTGCCGGCGCAGTACAAGGGCGAGTCGCTTACGACCGGCTTCAACGCGCGGTACCTGCTGGATGTGCTGGGTATCGTGGACGGCGAGTCCGTCACGATGCAGATGGATGCTCCGCTGAGTCCGTGCCTGGTTCGCGAGCCGGGCAACAACGGTTTTACCTGCGTCGTGATGCCGGTCAAGGTGTAAGGCTGACGAAGGAATACGCATGGCCAAGGACGACAAAGACATAGCCGACGACAGCCAGCCCCAGTCGACGTCCGACAGCTACGGCGCGGACCAGATCAAGGTGCTGGAGGGGCTCGATGCGGTCCGCAAGCGTCCCGCCATGTACATCGGCAGCACCGGTGTCGATGGACTCCACCACCTCGTCTACGAAGTCGTGGACAACAGCGTGGACGAGCACATGGCCGGCTTCGGCGAAACGATCGAGGTCATCATTCACATCGACAGCAGCGTCACAGTCGTGGATCACGGCCGCGGCATCCCGACGGGTATGCACTCGACGCAGAAGAAATCGGCAGCGGAAGTCGCGCTCACCGTTCTGCACGCCGGCGGCAAATTCGAACAGGGGGCGTATAAAGTCTCCGGCGGCCTGCACGGGGTCGGCATCTCGGTCGTCAACGCGCTTGCGGAATGGCTCGAATTGGAAATCTGGCAGGACGGCCAGGTCTTCGAGCAGCGGTACGAGCGGGGCAAGGCGACCGCGCCGCTCACAGTCACCGGCAAAACGAAAAAAAGCGGGACCAGAGTGACCTTCAGGCCCGATGGCGAGGTCTTCGAAACGACCGACTATAGCTTCGACGTCCTGGCCCAGCGCCTGCGCGAGCTGGCCTTCCTCAACAAGGGTCTCGAGATCGCGCTCAAGGACGAGCGCAAACAGAAGGAGCAGACGTTCAAGTACAAGGGCGGCATCGTCTCCTTCGTGGAACATCTGAACGGCGCCAAGACACCGCTCCACAAGCCGATCTTTATGGAGATTGAGAAAAGCGGCGTCATGCTCGAAGTGGCCCTCCAGTACAACGACGGCTACGCGGAGAACATGTATGCCTTCGCGAACAACATCAATACGCGCGAAGGCGGGACGCACCTGATCGGCTTCAAGGCGGCGCTGACTCGCACGATCAACAACTACGCGAACGCCCACGAGCTGCTCAAGAAAGACGACGAGTCGCTGACCGGCGACGATGTCCGCGAAGGCCTGACGGCGGTCGTGAGCGTCAAGCTGCGCAACCCGCAGTTCGAAGGGCAGACCAAGGCCAAGCTGGGCAACAGCGAGGTGAAGGGCATCGTCGAGACGGCGGTCAACGAAACGCTGGGTTCCTATTTCGAGGAGAACCCGCCGGTTGCCCGCAAGATCATCGCCAAGTCGCTGGACGCGGCGCGCGCGCGCGAAGCGGCCCGCAAGGCCAAGGAATTGATCCGACGCAAGAGCGCCCTGGACGGGGGCTCGCTGCCCGGCAAGCTGGCCGACTGTTCCGAGAAGGATCCGGCCCACAGCGAACTGTTCATCGTCGAGGGCGACTCGGCCGGCGGCTCGGCCAAGCAGGGCCGCGACCGGAAGTTCCAAGCCATCCTGCCGCTCAAAGGCAAGATTCTCAACGTGGAGCGGGCGCGCTTCGACAAGATGCTGAGCAGCGAGGAGATCCGCACGCTGATCATGGCGCTCGGAACCGGCATCGGCCGCAAGCGCGACGAGGACGACAAGGACCGGGAATGCTTCGACATCGCCAAGGCCCGCTATCACAAGATCATCCTGATGACCGACGCCGACGTGGACGGCAGCCACATTCGCACGCTGCTGCTCACCTTCCTCTACCGGCAGATGCACGAGCTGATCGAGCGCGGGTACATCTACATCGCCCAGCCGCCGCTCTTTAAAGTGAAGAAGGGCAAGAGCGAGAAGTATCTCAAGGACGAGAAGGCACTGAACGAATACCTCTCCGATCTCGCCGTCGAGGACGTGGCAGTGTCGTTCGATGGCCAGGGGTTCGTCACCGGACGGCGCCTCCTGCCCGCGCTGAAAAAGATGATCGCCTTCGAGGAGATGCTGAACCGGCTGGTCCGAAAACAGTATGACCCGGGCATCCTGCGCGTGGTGATGGATGAGCCGGGCCTGGATCGGGACATGCTCAAAAACACGCCCGAACTCAGGAAAACCGTCGCCAACATCAAGAAAGGGCTCGCGCTGGCCTTTTCCAAGGCGACCATCACGGTGGACGTCGCGGACGACGAGGAACACCGCTCCAACAAAATCATCTGCACGGTCCTGACCAACGGCATGACGCGCAGCCAGGAGATCACGCATGACGTAGTGGCCTCGGCCGAGTTTCGCGAGTTGCAAAAGCTGTCGCCGTCCGCGATCGGCCTGGGCCGTCCGCCCTACAAGCTGAAGGCCAAGGACGCGGAGGCGCAATACACCGGCACGGGGGACCTCGTCCGGGGCATTCTCGAGATCGGCAAGCAGGGGCTCAACATCCAGCGGTACAAGGGCCTGGGCGAGATGAACCCGACCCAGCTCTGGGAAACGACGATGGATCCCGAGAAACGCTCGCTCATGCAAGTCAAGCTTGAGGACATGACCGGCGTGGACGAAGTCTTCTCCGTCCTGATGGGCGACGAAGTGGAGCCGCGGCGGGAATTCATCCAGAAGCACGCGCTCGAAGTCAGAAACCTGGATATTTAGCGAATAGCCAATAGCGAGCAGCCGGTAGCTCCGAGCTATTCGCTATCAGCTATTTACTGCCAGCTAAGGAGTAGAGATGCCCCTCGATGAACGCCTAGCCCAGATCGCCATCGAAGACGAGATGCGCTCGTCCTATCTCGATTACGCCATGAGCGTGATCGTGGGGCGCGCCCTCCCCGATGTGCGCGACGGGATGAAGCCGGTCCATCGCCGCATCCTCTACGGCATGAACGAGATGGGCCTCGCGCACAACCGGACCTACCGCAAGTCGGCCAAGATCGTCGGCGAGATCATGGGTAATTACCACCCCCATGGCGACTCGGCGATCTACGACACGCTCGTCCGCATGGCGCAGGACTTCAACATGCGCTACATGCTGGTGGACGGCCAGGGCAACTACGGCTCGATGGACGGCGACCCGCCGGCGGCCATGCGCTACACCGAGGCGCGCCTGACGCGGATGGCCGAGGAGATGCTGGCCGACATCGACAAGGAGACGGTGGACTTCGGGCCGAACTACGACGAGTCCCGCACCGAGCCACTGGTATTGCCGGCCCGGGCGCCGAATCTGCTCATCAACGGCGCGGGCGGCATCGCCGTCGGGTATGCCACGAACATCCCGACGCACAACGTGGCCGAGGTTATCAACGGCCTCGCCAAATTGATCGACGATCCGGAGACGACGATCGCGCAATTGATGAAGGACATCCCCGGCCCCGATTTCCCGACCGCCGGGTTCATCTACGGCACAGGCGGCATCAAGCAGGCCTATGAGACCGGCCGCGGCCTCCTGACGCTGCGGGCCAAGGTGAACGTCGAGGTGGACGAGCGGACGGACCGCAGCCGCCTCATCGTCACCGAGATCCCCTACCAGGTGAACAAGGCGAGCCTGATCGAAAAGATCGCCGATCTGACCCAGGACAAGAAGATGGAGGGCATCTCCGACCTGCGCGACGAGTCGGACCGCGACGGCGTCCGCATCGTGATCGAGCTCAAGAAAAACGAAATTCCGCAGGTCGTGCTGAACAACCTGTTCAAGCACACCCAGCTCCA
>Ga0247727_10018869_pt1 | contig 10772 bp, 6 predicted proteins | sample WisWelCaveWW1625_FD_202498 | JGI IMG/M metagenome (GOLD analysis project Ga0247727, IMG submission 202498) | Biofilm microbial communities from Wishing Well Cave, Virginia, United States - WW16-25 | ecosystem: Environmental > Aquatic > Deep subsurface > Groundwater > Cave microbial mat | place...
GGGCGGTCAAAGAGTCCCATGAGATAAAGCAGATCCAATTCCGGCGTGGCGGCCAGCCAATGCTCGTAAGAGGCCATCACGCGATAGGCATGATAGCCGGGCTGTTCTTCCTTATCGATCAAGTGCGGAATCAAATCGCGCTTTCGCACTTCGCCCTCGTGTACCGTGGCCAGATAACTGCCCAACAAGCTCAACGCCAGCGCATGGCCGTGAAACTCGGCCGCTGCTTCGACAAGCTCAGCATGCGTTCCCTTCACGCCCAAATGCCGCAACAGTTGGCCGCCGGCCTCTGCCGAAAGATTTTCCAAATCCACCGGCTGCACCGATCCTTGCCGGACAGGGCTTTTGGTTTTGTGTGCCAAATCTGCCACATGCACGCGCGTGGTGACAATGCACAAGCCGGCATTGTCGCTGGCCAATTCTTTCAGCAAAGCTTGCGCGCCCTGGTCTTTGAGCTGGCCGTGCAAAGGTCCGGGCGGATATTGTAAAGGCTCCAAGCCGTCGAGCACGAGCAGGGTTTTTTGCTGACGAATCAATGCCGCCAAACGCGCGCCTTTTTCCCACGGCGCGCCGACGTTGGGATCGGGATCGCCAAACCATTTGAGGCCGTGCGCCAAAAATTCGTCCGCCGAAACCTGGCGGTCTTCGCGCGTGCCCTGGCTGTAAAACGACCAGGCATACACCCGCTCCGCGCCGCGATAATTGTCCCTGGCGATTTGATTCAGCCATTCATTCACCAGCGCGGTTTTGCCCACGCCGCCCCAGGCTACGAGGGTGAGGATGTGGGTGTGAGGGTCGGCCCAAGCCTTATCCAAAATCTTCAGCTCTTTTTCGCGGCCAAAGAGGTCGCTGCTGGTGGTGGGGAGTTTGGCGGTGAATAGTTTTTCCGGAGCAAGGCGAGTAGGAGTAAGAGTACGAGTATGAGTAAGAGTCGGGTGAAGGAGATTTTCGATTTCATCAGCAAGCGCGGCGAGGTCAGCGTCGATTTGATGTTCGGTTCCGGCGGAAAGCGGCCGACCATCCTTGGGTCTTGGCTGTATCGAGCGCAGCCAATCGACTTTATCCCACGCGCAGGGTTTCAAAATCACCGGAATGATGCGCACACCATCTTTCTGGCGGCGGTCTAACAGCAAGGGCACTTCTTTTTCAAGAATGAACTTCGACGTGAGGAAATCCGGCGAGATGAGCAGAAGAGCGAGATTAACCGACTTGAGCGCGCCTTCAATTTCCGGAAGCCAATCATCGCCGCCGCGAATCCGGCGGTCATCCCAAATTTCCAACAACTCCTGATTTTGCAACACCCGAAGTTGTGTGACGAGGCGATCTTTCCACGCTTCGTCTTTGTGACTGTAGCTGATGAAGATTTTGTTCATCAAATGCCCCGAGGGTGGCGGTCAAAAGAGAACCCGGGCGAAGTCGGACTTGGACATGACGGTCTTCAGGTTACAACCTGATTCTTCGTGTCCAAGTCCGACTTCACTTGCTTATTTTTCAAAAAGATCAAACTGCCGATCAGCAACTTTCAACGATACTTGTTCAGGGGTTGACTTCAGTTCAAGAAAACTTTCCAGACTCACTCCCGAACGCTCCTGCTCATGGAGTTCGAGCGGTAATCCGCCCTTCTCTAAAAGTTTTCGATTGCCTTCGGGAACATCATCGCCGGTTCGCACAAACAACGGCGAATACTTCTGCCTCAAATTCTCTATGGCGCCGGCCCACGTTCCGCCCTTTTCGAAGTCGCTCGATACCACCACGGCGTAATCGGCCAGCGCATAAATCATTTTGTTGCGCGACATGGCATTGGCCACTTGAAATCCGGCATCAGGATGAAATGGCGAGAGCAAAAGCATGCGCTCCTCCATGACGTACTGCCTCGCCTCCCGCTCGCGAATTTTCTTGGCAAGCGAATCGCTCATCACGCCGATGGCTTTACCGTCGCGTTGCAAGACCGTGCGCATGGAAATGATGTCTACACCCTTCGCGCCGCCGGAGATGACGTTGAGCTTATCGCGCGCGCAAAGCTCAGCGATTCTTTCGGTAAATTTTCCGGCTGGATCGTTTTCGCTCACGGCGCGCGAACCGACGATGGCTACTCCCTTGCGATCGACAAGAGCTAACCGCCCCGCGCCAAAGAGCACCACCGGCGCCTGTGATTTTAATTTTTCTTTGAACCGCGGCGGGTAATTATCATCAGCGCGCGTGACGATCCATAAACCTTGATCATCCAGTTGTTGCAAGGCGAACGCCGCCGCTCCACCGCGATCCAATAACTTTGCGAGGCGCTGTGCTTCCTCAACGGAAAGCTGTAACTCTTTTTGCAATATCTCGGCGGATTGCCCCAGCAGCCCAGTCGGAGTGGAAAATACGGAATCGCTCATCTTAACGACGAGCGCGTTCCATTCCTTCAGCGTCAAAGGCTGCAACGCCGAACGGCGGTCAATTCCGACATAAGAGCACGCCATGACGATGGCATGCGCGTCTTGCGAAAGGTGCATTCCTTATTCCAATGTTTTGCGATCAGCGGCTCGCGCGAGTGTAAAAGGAAACACCGGACCGCCGCCCTTCTCGTTAATCTTGTAGCCGAGGATGGTCAACGTCCATTTAGAATCGAAAATATCATCGACCAGCAAACACGGGCCGGATGGAACATTGCCGGTGATGACGAATGCGTCGATGATATTTTTCGCTTGGTGCGCGCTATTGGCCATGCGCTTCTGCGGCGGCGTCTCGCGAATTTTGCTGATGACCTGAGTATAAGGTATTTTCAACACTGACGCAAGCCGCTGCGCAAAATCTTCAACCAAGCTCACTGCACGCAACGACGGCACGGCGGTCACGAAACGAGGAAAGGGTTTGGGCTTCCATTTTTGCGTGATCAACTCAGCGGCAGCGCTTACCAGAATGTCGCTAAATCGCTTGTCACGGTATTTCCCTTGCGCTACCAGTTTGCCCCACCCGGGATCGTCATAGATGCTCAACGCCCGGCCTTCCTGATTTTGAAGGTCGACAGGAATGTTACCTGCTGAACCAAGATGAACTTCGGCCGGCCATTGATGGCGCGGCGTGATGATCTGGAAGTCGTTCCTTAAAAATTGGCGCGCCGCTTCGAGCAATTCCGGATCGCTTACTCGATTCGGTAACGTCGGCGTTGAGCAATTAGCGCAACGTCCACAGGCATGGGCATGGGGATCCGACAACTCTCGCACCAGAAACGCCATCAAACATTCGTGAGTTTTGACATACTCTTTCATTTTCTCCAGTTCAAGCCGTCGATTCAAGGTGATGCGCTCGTAATGAGCACGATTCGCGGTCCACGGATTCAGCGAGCGATGAAAAGCGCTTTTCTTTTTGATAAGCGCGCCATCGATCTCCAGAAGTCGCAACGCTTTCTCAAGCATGGAAAATGAGCAATTGATATGCGATTGCAGGGCGCGAATCGTCAATCCCTCCGACTTTTCTAATACAAGCAGAATTTCTTCCATCACGTCCGGCGGCGCAAACGCCGAGTCGATGAAATGATTGAGGATGCGATCATCCTCCTTTCCGGCGAGCAAGATGCCGACTGAAGTTTTTAAGGCGCGGCCGGCTCGCCCCACTTGTTGATAATAGGCAACGATATTGCCGGGGCGTTGAAAATGAATCACGAAATACAAATCCGGTTTATCGAAGCCCATGCCCAGCGCCACGGTCGCGGAAAGCGCCTTCACTTGATTCGCCAGCAAAGCATCCTCCGCCGCAATGCGTTCTTCCGTTGACATGTCGGCATTATATGCAAGGACGGCGAGTCCGCGTTGCTGTAGCCAGTTTGCGACACGGACACTATCGGCAACCGTCAAACAATAAATGATGCCGGAACCCGGCAGCTTCGGCAAGTTTTCTGCAAGCCAGGCCAGGCGCTCGTCTTGCTCGTCAAGAATAATGTTGCGCAAGCGCAACCCTTCGCGCATTAGTGGTCCGCGGGAAGTCTGTAAATCCTTGCTAAGCTGTTTGACCGTGTCATTGACAACGCGATCATTGGCGGTGGCGGTCAAGGCGAGAACCGAAACGGTTTTGGGCAACTGTTGAACGATGCGAACGATTCTTTGGTAATCCGGGCGAAAGTCATGGCCCCAATCGGAAATGCAATGTGCTTCGTCAACGACAAACAAGCCGATGCGGCTCTGCATCGCCGGCAGTATCTTGGCGAGAAAGTGTTCGTTGTTCAACCGCTCCGGCGAAATCAACAGAATGTCCACTTCTTCATTCTGCAATTTGGTTTCTATTGCAGACCATTCTTTTTGATTCGCGCTGTTGATCGTCGCGGCGCTCACGCCGATCTTCTCGGCCATCAGAATCTGGTTGCGCATCAATGAGAGAAGAGGTGAAATGAGCAAGGTGGGACCTCGGTTTTGATCTCGCAAGAGACGCGTCGCAAGAAAGTAAACCAGGCTTTTCCCCCATCCGGTTCGCTGTACGACCAACAGACGCTGCCGTTTGTTGACAATGGTGTCGATGACCTCCCACTGGCCGTCGCGAAATGTCGCACCCTCGCCGATCATCTGTTGCAATAGAGGCAGAGCTTGCTCTTTGGTCATGACCGTACCCTCCAGTTTTTTCACACTTTGCATCATCGATCAAATGCGCCAATACACCAGCCCGCGTTTTTTCCAAATATTGTTTGTGATATTCCTTCGCTTAAAGGTTTCTCATCTCAGACTTTTTCTTCCGCTCGATTCGCAAGTCGATCATTTTGGCAATCGCCACTCCCTGCGCCAGGTTGTTCATGGCCGCGTCAATGCCGGCGCCGATGGCGATTGCGAAAATTAGATGGCTGCCGCTGCTGCGTTTTTGAGTGAGTGGTTCCATTTCGTTCGTTCTTTTGTTTGCGCTCATCTATTCGTTCACTTAATCCTCTTCAACACCCAAAATCCTCACATCCCCGCGACGCTCAGTGGCGCCGAGGCTGTCAAAATATTGCAGCATGGGCATGGCGTATTTGCGGCTGGCGTTGCCGATCAGCTCTTTGAACTGGCTCACGGTGATTTCTTGGTTGGCGCGCAGAAAGGCAAGCAAGCGTTGTCGCGCTTCTTGCAAGCGGCGGTGATGGATGAAAATATTTTCTTCAACACGAACGATTTCGCGATTGGTGATGAGAATGTTGATGGCTTCCTCAATGTCTTTTTGGGGCGCGCCGATTTTTTCCGCCAGCTCCGCCACACCCGGCGTGGAAAAAGCCTCGGCATAAAGCGTCTCACTCACTTGAGCGCACAATTTCTCCTGCTGTGCCGTGAGGCGAATTTCATGCGAGGCCAGCGCCACCATCGCTTCTTGTTCTTTGATAATATTTTGCGCTTTCAAATGCTCGAGCAGAAAATTCAGCAGCGCCGCATCGGCCAATGGCGGAAGCGAAACCGCCAGCTCGGCCTTGCGCATTCCGGCGCGCGTCGGGTTGGCGCGCTGAAATTCCTCCAGTAGACGTAGGAGGTTTGCGCTCAGATTTTCGAGACGCAGCCTGTGCAAGTACCCGCGTTTGCCAACGGCAAAAATACTTTGCGCCGCTTGCAACGCGGAAATCGTTTTTAACACGTCTTCCTTGCGACCGCCGGCGCCGGCAGCCAATTGATCGAGCGATACGACGTGTTTTCCCGGCATGAGCAGTTGCGCCGTCAAAAGCTCGGCCGGATCTTCGTTTTCCAAGGTGTGCAGTTTTTCAACCGCCATCGGGTCGCGGCGGCGCAAAGCCGCCGCCGGTGCTTCCAAAACCACGCCACCGCCAATCGTGCGCGGCGGCGAGTAGCGGCGCAACACCAGCGGATCGAGCCGCCGCGCCGCCGCCGGTTTTTCTAGAATCAGTTGCACGTACCCTTCTTTTCCCGGCGCGATTTCTTTTTGTCCAATCGGCCTCGCTCGCGCTAAAATCTCCGCCGTGCCCAGATGCAATCGCACGCGAGTGCGTTCGCGCAACGGCGACGGCGCCGAGGGCAGCAAACGAATCCGGCAATTGAGACGCGACGACGGAGAAAAATAATCGGGCAGAGTCAACACCTGACCGCGGCCCACCTCCTCGATTCGAACATTCAAAAGATTGATCGCCGCGCGATCGCCAGTTTGCACCGTGTTGACGGCTTTGCCGTGTCGTTGCAGGCCGCGCACGCGAATTTTTTTTTGCGCCGGCAAAATCTCCAATTCGCTGCCCACGTCGGTTTCGCCCGAAAGCACCGAGCCGGTGACGACGGTGCCAAAGCCTTTCACCGTGAAGGCGCGATCCACCGGCAGCCAAAAGACGCCGCGATCCATGCGCGGAGGCAAGGCATCCAGAAACGTGTTGATGGTGTGCTTGAGATCGGCGATGCCTTCGCCGGTGAGCGACGAGACGGCGATGATCGGCGATTTTTCCAAAAACGTGCCGCGCATGAGCCGCAGGATATCCTCTTGCATCAGAGTCAGCCACTCGCCGTCCACCAAGTCTTTCTTGGTGAGCACGACGATGCCGCGGCGGATCTGCAGGAGATCGAGAATGTCGAGATGCTCGCGCGTCTGCGGCATGATGCCGTCATCGGCGGCGACGACGAACAATACGAGATCGATGGTGCTGACCCCGGCGACCATATTCTTGACGAATTTTTCGTGACCGGGGACGTCGATGATCGTCGCCTGATCGCCGAAATGCGCGAAGCCGAGATCAATCGTCAGGCCGCGGGCTTTTTCTTCGGGCAAACGGTCGGTATCCACGCCGGTGAGCGCCTTCACCAGCGCGGTCTTGCCGTGATCGATGTGGCCGGCCGTACCGAGAATGAAATGGCGGAGGCTCATGAAAGGTTGATTCTAATACTCGTACTCTTACTCCTACACTTACTCGCTGTTAGTCTTTGCCAAAATCAAAAGCGAGTAAGAGTACGAGCAAGAGTAGGAGTAAGAGTGATAGACAAGAGTTTTCTACTTCAGAAACACTGCAATCCCCACCAACAGTCCGTGCTCGCTGTAATCAAAATTGTCACCGAGAATGCGGTGAAACACGTACTCGCTGCGCAGCGCGATGCGCGGAGCTAAAAAATTGCGAATGCCAACGCCACCGCCAAATACGAGTTTCCCTTCCCCAAAACTGCCGACTAGGGCCGATTGCCCACCGACGCCGATTTGAACAAACGGTACGTTGCGCCGCTGCGGCTGCCATTGCCAAAGATAGTGAAGCGAATAGTCAAACACGTTCGCTTGGCGCTGGCGCTGAAAGCCAAATCTTAATTCCACGCAATGCGGCGGCCGCCAATGCCATCCAGCCAACAAATTGATTTGCGCGTCGGTCACGTCCGAGGTGTGGCGCAACGCCGCGGTGGCGGCAAGCTCGATTTGCTTGGGATGAATTTGCGCGAAAACCGGCGCCGTCAAAGCAACCCCAAAAAGCAGGCTACAGATGGCGCGGATGATCACAAAGTTCATGCCGCCAGTGATCTGTAAAAATCCGGGAAATCTGTGCTTCAATTTTTGGCTGCACGGTCCCGGCCGACACTGCACTGAAATAGTCATGAATTATGAAATTTCCTTCGCGATAGTTCGCCAACTCTGCATGAGAACTTGTTCAGCCGGCTTATTGTAGGGCGTGTATCCCGTATCTGCCGGGCCGCCTTGTAAGTCGGTGCGCCACATCCACCAATAAACTCCCTTCAACCATGAGACGCCATCGAGCGCGATCAGCGCGGCGCGATAACATTCGGCTTGCTCGCTGAGGTCAATCGTCGAGGTGATTTCGAAATCATAGGGACGAACATTCGTGCCGTCCTGGCTGGTATAGCCGATTTCGGTGAAGATAATCGGCTTGCCAACCGCCTTTTGCCAGATCTCCAACCGGCTCAGCCAAAACTCCCAGCCGATCAGCAGATCGACCAGACTTGGATTTTGCAAATTGGTGAGCGGGAAAAAGGCATTGATGCCGGCCATGTCGAGATCGTCCCAAAAACCGAGGCGCGCGTGCTCATCCCAACTTGCCGCGTAAAGCAGTTGGCCATCGTAGCGCGCTCGCACGCCGGCAATTAGCGAGCGCCACGGCGCAACCTCGTCACTCACGCTGGCCAACTCGGTGCCGACGACGAATTGCTCAAGATCATATCTCTCTGCAATGCCGGCATAGTGCAAAATGAAGTCGCGATAATCGGCAAACCAGGCGACGCGATCGGCTGGGTCAATCCGCCCCCGCCAGGTGCCGTCGACAACGTCAATATGCGGCTTGAGCATGATCTTCATACCCAAGCGTCGCGCCTGCAAAATAGCATAAATCAGTGAGGCATCATCCGGAGAGTTTTGATTTTGGAAAATGGCATTGCTGCGGACGCCGGTTTGATACCAGGTGACGACCAAGCTGACCCATTCGCTGCCGGTGGCGGCGACATTGGCCAAGGAGGAATCTGCTGCACTGGAACTGAAGCAGTCCGTGTACCAACAGACGAACGTCATACCTCGTTGAAATGACGGCGAAGGCGTGGGAATCGGTGACGTAGGAATCTTCGTGCAAGAGAATGTCAGAGCTATCGAAAGTGGAAGGATAACCCACGGCGCTCGATGGCACCGGGCAGGCTTGCAACTCCAGTTCAACATAAACAAAAATTAGCCAATGAGGCGCGCAAAAGCAAGGAGGAAAAAGCGGAGGTAGTAATCCCTCAGTTACGGATGAAGAGCAGGACGCAGATTTGCGCAGATAAACGCAGATTTTGTTTCAGATGCATCGAACCACGCTGAGTTTATTCAAGAGCATAAAAATGTTATTTGCTCGAACCATTGAAAAGAATCTGCGGCCATCAGCGATGATCTGCGTCCGATAATTCTTTGCCAAGAACTGAGGCATTGCCCGAAGCAGCGGGGCGAAATGCAAACTCAAGAACGGCAAAACGCTGGCAAAGCGCATACAAAGCGTAAACTCTATCGCGAAGCGGCGTGGCCTGCTTGTAAATTTCAAATCCGAGCAGATTAAAATACTCTAAGGAGGAATCAGGATTTTGGGAAATGGTTTTGAGCAATGCCGCCAGAGAATCGGCGTAACGTGTTGCTTCAGCGCGTTGTTCTTCAATTCCGGCAAGCGTCGAGGCAAAATGCACTTCGCCGCCGGATAATTCCGCACTCGTAGCGCTGACCCTCGCCAAGGCAACGCGCCAAGCCCGCAACGCTTCGCGAGCCCGAAGATTTTGCATCATCACACTGTCCACGCTGGTAGCCGCGGCGATGTGAACGCCAATCTCGAGCAAATTTCGCGACCGCCTCATAAGCTCCAACGCAGCCCCCGATTCGGCAAACAATGATTGCAATTTTGTCTCCTCCGGGATGCTCCACCACACGTCAAAAGAACGCTGCGCCATGCGAGCCAGCGGATCGCCCGCGAGGTTCAGACGAAGGCGGTGATAACGCCCAAAGATCAACAGATGTTGCGGTTCATCCCAGATCAACTCCGCAGGCGGCGAGCCGGAGCCGGGCACGAACTGTCCAACGAGAAGCGATTCAGCGCTGGTAAAAAGCGAGATCGAATAAAACAAATTTGGCGGCGGCTGGGCGATGTTGGAAAACACGAGATGAAGGCGGGTCATGTTGCCGTTCGAACCATCGGTGATGGTAAGCCTCCCTTCCGCAAAAAATTCCCACTGAGGCAGCGGCGGTGTTATAGGCGGTTCGCGCTCACAAGTGCCCGAAAGGATCATCGTAAGGTAAAAAATCGTTAAGCAGGAAAACGAATGGCTGTGCGAAGGATGTTGCGCCGTGCCTTGCCGCATGTGAATCTCCCCGTGCAACCTCGGTATTGCCGAAACAGCGTTTTCAATCGGCAATTAATAATGCAGAGAAAAGTAAACCACCGCCATCGGTCCGCTTTCGTCGTTTATCTTGATGTAGTAGTATCCCGGTTTCCACTCTTGGAGAAAATGATACAACCAGACGTGGCCGTTTTGCCGAGGCGCGACGCGCGTGACGCCTTGATGCTTATTGACGTCGCCATCGTCGCTGCCAATTTTGAACTCTTGCGCAAATTCAACAATCTCGTTCGAAGTATTGCTAAAAGTCAAAAAGCAGAGCAGATGCCACTCCTCATTGTCGATCTTAAAAATAGGATCGCTCAGGCCGGGATACTTGTCGAGCTTGGCGGTTTTCCAATTTTCGAAGTCTGCTTTATTTTTGGTAAAGGCGATATGTACCTCTTCCAGGCGCGCTGCGCCATGCTGCGGTCGTTCAATCTCCCAATTCACCTCCCGAATGGCGCCGTTCTGAAGGCGCAGGCGTTTGATGCCATACGGCAACAAAGAGAGATTCAAGCTTCCAGCGCCGATTCTTACGTCGTGGCGACCGGCCGGATAATTTACCAGAACCACCGGAGTTTCATCCCACGAAAAATTGTCCACCTTGACGGGCATACCCGGCGGGTCGCTCAACAAGATAAACTTGCCCGATTCCTCCTTGATGAAAACTCGCTCCGGCCGCCGCGCCGGTGTCTTATAGACCTCGGCATATTCCAATTCAATCGCCATTTCCAAAAGCTCATCGCTGATGATGCGAACCTCCTGCTGGAAATCGTTGAAGCCGGCTTTGGTCACTTTCAACAGATATTTGCCTTCGAGAATCGAGCCGGAATAAACGGTTTCCGTAGTCTTCTTCAGCAATTGATCGTTCAAAAAAACTTTGGCATCCGGGGCAGCGACGCTGAACTTATAGTAGCCAATCTGCGCCTGGGCGCTGCCGCCGCAGATCAAGAATAGCGCCCAGCTCAGCGCGCGAATCGTGCGCCGGCATCGGCCTGGGCGATCGAGCAATCCCAAACCATT
>Ga0247727_10018870_pt1 | contig 10772 bp, 8 predicted proteins | sample WisWelCaveWW1625_FD_202498 | JGI IMG/M metagenome (GOLD analysis project Ga0247727, IMG submission 202498) | Biofilm microbial communities from Wishing Well Cave, Virginia, United States - WW16-25 | ecosystem: Environmental > Aquatic > Deep subsurface > Groundwater > Cave microbial mat | place...
TGCTCTTCGCGTCGCTCTCGGATATTTTCATCAACGGTTTGAGCCTGCCCGCGACCATTGTCGGTCAGTTCCTGCCCGCGGCCGGACCCAACCTGATCTTCGCCGCGATCCTCGTGCCGTTGCTTGTCGGCGCGTACGCGTCGGTGCAAAGACAGTCTGGAAGATAGTAATCAGTGATCGGTAAACAGTGATCAGTGGTCTGCTTACGCCACTGATCACTGGACGCTGATGACTGTTCACTGATAACAATATGCTCGTCGCCTGGAAATACCGTAAACGCAGATCCATCATCCAGTGGTTCGACCCGCGCGCCTGGTTGATCTTCTACGCCTGCTTCCTCGTTTCAACGCTGGCATTTTGGGACGTGCGCCCGCTGTTGTTCTTTTTCATCCTTGCCATGCTCGTTTTGTTCAACTCCGGCGTGACTTGGAAGGAAATGCGCCGCGCATTTCTCTTCATCATTGGTTTTGTTTTCTTCTTTGCCTTTCTCACATTTCTGACAGGGCGCGGCGGGGAGGAGCTTTACAAGGAAGAGCATCTCATTCGTCAATTTAGAGCCCCGTTCTCAATTCTGGGTTGGACGCCGACATTGAACGTCACCGTCGAGCGCGCGTTTTATGCCGTGAGCCAACTTGTGCGCGTTTCGAGCATTGCCGTTATGACGATCTTGATCCCGTATTCGTTGGATCCCGCTCTTTACGGCATCACCTTCAAAGGACTTGGTCTCAACGATAAATTCGCCTACGCCATGGATTTGACCATGCGCTTCATTCCGACGTTTGCGCGCGACTTCCAACTGACGGTGGACGCTCAACGCGCGCGCGGCTACGAACTCGAAAAACTCAGCGGCGGACTGATTGAGCAGGTGCGGAAACTCGGTCCGGTCTTTGTGCCGGTTACTATTCACGCGATCATTGGAAGCGAAGATATCATTGACGCGATGGACTTGCGCGCCTTTGGCGTCGGTCCGCGCACGTGGACTGACACGCTGACGCGCGAAACGAAGGATCGCATCCTGATCTGGTTCGGCGTTGCGATCTTGATCGCTTCGCTTGTGTTGGGTTTTATGGGGTATGGAAAATTCTGGGTCCCCGAAGCGCTGATCCGCATAGCGGGCGGGTAAATCAAAACCTGCCTCGCCCCGAATTCAACCTTTTAGCCCGATTCAATTTTACCGAAACGGACACACATCCTCCGCTGCGTAGACGTGACTCTGCGAGCCGTGATAATCGCTCCCTAGAGGAATCAAAATCTCAGGATGCTCCGCCGCGTATTGGATCGCCGCCGCGCAGCCATTGTACATTTTGTGCGTGGACTGGTACGCCTCCCAGAACGCGGTCGCCATTTCAACATAAGATGACCCGTGGGGATCACTGCCGAATTTCTGTTGCAAGGTGTTGTAGGTTGTGGTTGCGTCTGACTCATTTCCTTGCACGAGATGAAGAAGCATGATGCGGTAGTAGGCGTACGCGGCTAATTTCGGGTATTCATCTACAGCAATAGGATGAGGTGTAGGGGTGGGAGTTGTTCCGTACTGAGTATCATATTGCGCTCGAAGATTGTCGCCAATTTCTAGCGAATAGCTTTTCAGCATATCACTAGCTATGGCTTCCTGATACAAGCTTATTGCCTTGTCATATTCTTTTTGAGAAGAGGCTGCATCTCCATCCTGAATTGCCTGAAACCTGTATTGTGCAGGAGCGTAGTAATTTTGCTGTACAACATAGTTTTGCCCATTCCATGCCAGTATCGTGGTTTCCTGACGTCTTGGCGTCCCATCGCAGAAATCCCCAAATCCGCCGCAGAGTCTATAAAAAACTAGCACAATTTCCTTTAGCCCGTCTTTATCTATATCCATGAACCTGGGATACTCCGTGGCAGATACCCAATCACTGAACTCCGTTGAATTGTAGTATGGCACTTGGATCAGAGAATGATATTTATTTCCATCCCATTCAAAAATAGATATGTCAACATAACCATAGTGGACAAGATTGTAAAGAATAACCTCCGGCATCCCATTTTTATTCAAATCGAGAATTTCTACCAAACCCGCTCCAGAATCGCCTGCAAAGTCGAGTAAATCTTGATATTTTCCAGACTTGCAACCAAAGATGATATAAGCGCTTCCGATAAAGCCGGTATAAACTACTTCATTCACGCCATCTCTGTTGAAATCTCTAATCTCTGCCAAGCCCAAATCTCTCAGTTGAGTGGCTGTTCCTCCTGAATTCAAGTAATCTAAAACTTCAGGCGCAATATAGCCACGGGGACCGTCACTATTTGGGGTTGCAAACTTCGCCACAACGGAAGGATCTTCCTTCGGGCACTCCGCCTTCGGCGCGGGCGTGACCGTGACAATGGTCCGCGCGTCAAATGTCGGCGTGAAGGTGGGGATGATGGGCAGGGGTGTGACGGACGCGGTCGGTGTGGCGGCGGGGAAGGATGTCCGCGTAGCGGTTGGGAGCGGGGATGGGGTGGAGGTTGCAGAGTCAATGATGGGAACGAGCGTAATCTGATTTGCAGGCGCGCATGAACTTGCAAGGCAAACAAAACAGATCAATCCGAATAATAGTTTCTTCACGGGAATCCTCCCAAAATGCTATGTCACTCTGAGGGAGCGGTTATCGCGACCGAAGAGTCTCGCTCTTTTGGAGTAGAGACCCTTCGTGGCGCGAGGCGCCACTCAGGGTGACATTTTGAGGCGACTTACATTTAAACGTAATTCACCAACAATTTGTTTCAACACCAGCCACTCCCGCTGATCTTCTTTCCTACTCTATCCACTGGTTACTGATAACTGATCACTAACTGGCGGTCTCGATACGGTCTCGGCTATCGCCTCGACCTACTCGACCGCCGCAATCACTAATCTCTAGTCTCCAGTCTCTAATCCTCTAATTCTCCACTCCTCTGGTCTCGATACGGCGGACAAACACCGCCTACTCGACCGCCAATTACCATTTATTGCGAAGCATCCCTTTGGGACCAATTACTTCTCCCTCCTCCCCTTCATCACCAACCGTATCGGCGTTCCCAAAAACCCGTACTCCTCACGGATTTGATTCTCCAGATAACGCAAATATGTAAAGTGCATCAACTTCGGCTCGTTGACGTAGATCATAAACGTCGGCGGATCGCTTCGCACTTGTGTGCCGTAATACATCTTCAACGTTCGCCCCGCGTGCGACGGATGCGCGTGCATGTCCTGCGCCTTGTGAATCACTTCGTTGATCTTCGAGGTCGTCAGGCGCGCGAGACGTTCCTCCTGTACGCGCAACGCCATCGGCAACACTTGATCCACGCGTTGACCGGTCTTGGCGGAGATGAACAACAGCGGCACGTAATCCATGAAGTTCAGGTCCGAGCGAATCTTTTTGGTGTACTCTTCCATTGAGTACGAATCTTTTTCAATCGCGTCCCACTTATTGACGATCACCACGCATGACTTCCATTGTTCGAGAACAAAGCCCGCGATGTGCGCGTCCTGCGATGTGATGCCGGTCGTCGCGTCGATCATCAACAACGCGACATCCGCGCGTTCTATCGCCTTGAACGAACGCAGGACGCTGAACTGTTCCACGCCGGGCTCGATCTTGCCGCGCCTGCGGATGCCCGCCGTGTCAATCAACGTGACCGGCAAACTGTTCACTTCGATCTTCGTGTCGGTCGCGTCGCGCGTCGTGCCGGGGATCGGACTCACAATCGCGCGCTCCTCGCCTACCAGTTTATTCAACAGACTCGACTTGCCCGCGTTCGGTTTGCCGACGATGGCAATCTTGACGCTGTCATCTTCTTCTTGCGCCTCTTCCGCAGGGAAAGCGGATACGATCATGTCGAGCAGATCGCCCGTCTCGGTTCCGTGCACCGCCGAGACCGGATGCGGGTCGCCTAATCCCAACTCATAGAATTGACTCGCCGCGTCGCGGGCTTCGCGTGATTCACACTTATTGACCACCACAAAGATGGGAGGAAAGAACGATCCGTCCTCCAGTTTCTTTTGCGAGCGGCGCAGGATATTCGCCACCTCCAAATCCGGCGACGTGACTCCGGTCTGCCCGTCGTTGATGAATAACACCACATCCGCCTCGTCAATCGCGACCTTTGCCTGCGCGCGAATCTCATCAATGAAATCCGCCGAGCCAATCGAAAGCGGCGCCTTGCCGCCGTGAGATGGGTCAATGCCGCCGGTGTCAACGACGTGAAAGGCGCGTCCGTTCCATTCCGCCTCGCCGAACAGACGGTCACGCGTGGTGCCGGGCGTCTCGTCCACGATGGCGAGGCGCTCGCCGACAAGACGATTGAACAAAGTGGATTTTCCAACATTGGGTCTGCCAACGAGGGCGACGATAGGCTTTGACATTTACGATTTCCGATTTTGGATTTGTGATTGCAGACACGTACACAGGTAAACAAAGTATACAAGTAAACAAGCGGACAACGCAGCGCGTCACGATTCACGTATCACTTAACTCGTATCTTGTATCCTGTATCTCGAAACTCACGGTTTTGGCGTGGGCGTCGGCGTTGTTTCAGGGACAAACAGAGTCACTTCCACCGTGCCGGGCAAAATGGATTCTACCAGCACGTTTGAAACAAGCGACACCATATTCGGGGTTAACTGGTATGTGCCGGGTCCGAAACCGGTTACGTCCACGTTCACGATTACATCCTGTGGAGTCAATGCGTCCAGCACCGGCAGGGGCCCGGAGATGATAACGTCAACCGTTTCAGGAAAAACCTGGGCGGTTAAATCTTCAGAGAGTCCAATAATATTGATGGGCTGATTCATGAGCGTGAGGCTGGTTTGAATGGCTGAGATACCTACCGTAACCTGCACGGTTTGCGAGCCGACCGGCCTGACATTTGCCGGGAGTATAAGACCCAGCCGCGTGGCGATATTTTCCTGCGCGTCCTGTATATTGAGCGGTTCCGTGTCCACCACGCCGGGCAGGGCGCTCACCAGCGCAGGGTCGGATGAAAACACCGTGATCACGGGCGGCAGGACCGAAATGTTTTCGAGACGATACCCGCTCGCCACCTGCCCCTCTACTGTGACTTTCACCGCCACATCGCGGAACCCGCCTTGTTGAGCGATCGGTATGGTGACATGCACCGATTCGGGCGCGGCGGAGACATCGCTGACCGGGTTATTCTTCGCGTCTACAATCTGGACGACGATGGATTGGTCAATGTTTTCCCGGACCCCCGCCAGGTTGACAAAGACGCGCGCCCGCACCGCATCCTTGACGATAGACTCAGGGCCGGAGACGGTGATTTCCTTCGGATCAAAAATTGGATCGCCCGCCTGGTATCCGATTGCGGGTTCGCCGCGCAGGGACGGATCGATGGGCAGAGTCCGGGAGACGAGAGATTCGAGGAAAACCGTGACAGTTGTCGGGTTGGCAAGAACGAGTTGAACGGGCCGCGCAAGGATTTGGATTTGGACGTCCAATGTATACCGGCCGGAGCCGATCCCCGATAAGTCCAAAGTCGCCCGCACGGGATTTTCCTGCGCCGTCAGTTGTTCCCACACCGAACGCGGCGCGCGCAAAGTCACCTCCACTGTGGCGGGGAAGTCGTCGGTGTTGACCAGTGAGGAGTCCTGCCCGATCACTTCCAGCGGAATGGAATTCAACGTGCGGACTTCATCCGGGTTGGCGGACGTGACGGCGGAGATCCAGACCGCGACGGCGAGGACGAGCGCCAGCGCAAACGTGCGGATGTTACGGACGAACCAGCGCATATTGTTCCGTAGCGCAAGACGCCATCCTTCGATGAACTCAGGACAAGCCTTGCGCTGCTACTCTTCCTTTCTGAATAAATATGGAAAGAATCTTCGCAGCCAAATGCTGCGCGGCGCGGTGGCGTCCGCGTGGAAGAAGGCCGCGAGGATGTTTTCAAGCCGTTCGGGGTCAATGCGGCGGATCATGCGTCCCGAATTCGAAATGGCAATCGAGCCGCTTTGCTCCGAAATGACAACCGACACCGCGTCGCTGACCTCGGAGACGCCGAGCGCGGCGCGGTGACGCAGTCCCATCTGGCGTTCGGGCGTTTTGTTTAGCACGCCGCTGGCGGATAATGGCATGACGCAGGACGCGGCGACGACGCGTCCCCCGGCGATGATGACCGCCCCGTCGTGCAGGGGCGTATCGGGATAAAAAATTTGCAGGAGCAGTTCGGGCGTCACTTCCGCGTGCATTCGCACGCCGGTGCCAATGTATTCATCGAGAGTATCCATGCGCTGTATCACGATCAACGCGCCATGCTGCCGCGCCGAGAGGCGCGCGCTGGCTTCGACGACCGCGTGGATGAGTTTTTGCAAATCAACGTGAGTCGAGCGTCTGGTTGTGTTTGCCAGCGTGAACGCGCCGGCGCGTCCGATGCGTTCGAGGGCGCGGCGGATCTCGGGCGCGAAGATCACGGGGATGGAAAGGAGCAGGGCCGGCAGCGAGTTTCGCACCAGCCATGAAAACGCCGGGAGTTCCACGAGCGTGGTCAGCAGCACCAGCGCCACCACTAGGAAGATCACGCCGCGCAATAAGACCATCGCCTGCGTGTCCCTGAGCGAATACAACACCGCAAAAAATATCAGCGTCACCAGTGAAATATCAAGCAGGCTCAGCCAGTTGAGTCGTTGAAAGATGAAGAGGATGTTATCGAGAAAATTCGCCATGACGGAAATGGAAATGTAATCGGTAATAGTAAATTATGCCGGATGAAACGGAATCTCCCCATAACGAGGCAAATGGCCATAACCAACCCCGTCTCTTACCAATTACTATTTACCCAATTACTCGCAGACTTTTCGCGCAGACTAGATTGGACGCAGGACGCGGTCTGTGCGGAGTTGTTTGAAGAATAGCGAGCCGCCCCTCGGCATGGATTCGGCGGCGGCGTCAGTCCAGGCTTGCACGCCCAGAGATTCGGGAGTGCGGCGCTCGTATCCCAGGCGCTGCCAGACCGAATCGAACCCGACGAGTTCCATGGGCGGGAAGATCAGCGAGGCTTCGCATTGCAGGTCGCCGGAGGCGCGTTCCACTTCCGCGATGAGCAACGGCAGGGATTTATCTGTTGGGGCTTTGGGATCGAGATACAGATCCAACGTGCGCGCCACGAGATTCTCCACCTGCCAGCCCGCGATGCCGACGAGTTCGGTATTCATCTGAAGCAGGAGGAAGGCTTTTTCGCCGAAGGCTTCCATTACTTCGTCCTTGGTCATGGCGCGCTTGCCTTTGCTTAACCGCGTGATCAATTCGGCGATCTTTTCCGAGTCGCGCGGTTTGCCGCGTTGCAGGGACAGCGCGCCCACTTCGGGTTTGTGTAAGACCTGGGTGGCCTGACCAGCCTCCTGCGAGGCGGGGGCGATGTGCTTCCACGCGTCGCCGACCTGTTTCCACAGATCGTCGTACGATCCGTTGTTGTTGATGATGACTTTCGCGACGGCGAGTTTTTCCTCTTGGGCGGATTGCGAGTGGATGCGTTGCAGGGCGTCCTCGTGGCTCAAGCCGCGCTTGCGGACGAGGCGTTCGATCTGCACGGCTTGCGGCGCGTCGGCGACCCAGATGGAATCGCATTGAAGCCGCAGGTCCGATTCGAGCAGTTTGATCGCTTCGATCACAACGACGGTTTGCGTGGAGCGTTTGATTAATACCTCCACCGCCTGCACGACATACGGATGAACGATATCTTCGAGTTGCGCCAACGCCTGCCCGTCGGCAAAGACCAGGCGTCCGAGTTTGCCGCGGTCAATCTGTCCGTCGTTATCGAGCAGCCAGGTGCCGAATTTATCGAGTATGGGTTGATAACCCGGCGCGCCTTTTGAAAGGACGCGATGCGAAAGCGCGTCCGCGTCGATGGTGTACGCGCCGAGGTGTTCCAACATGCGGCGCACGACGCTCTTGCCGGTCGCGATGTTGCCGGTCAGACCAATGATGTATTTACCGGGCCACTTGCTCACGTTGACTCCATGTGGATTGGCGTTGAATTCCGCCCTTATTTTACCGCATGTCTCGTGATTTACTAAACCACTGTTGACGCTCGTCCCCCTTGCGTGTATGATGATATTGCCTCAGGTCGGTCGGGCGATCGCGGTCCTGCGTTGTCGGGATCGAGGAAAGTCCGCACTCCATAGAGCGCGGCGTCGGATAGCACCCGGGGCGGGGAAACCTCCGCAAGGAGTTAACCTGCCGGACAAGGGCCACAGAAACAGGTCGCTCCCTCACCCCTGCGCCCCTCTCCCACTGGGAGAGGGGATGGGGGCGAGGGCAGTAAGAGTGAAAAGGTGGTGTAAGAGACCACCGGCATCGGTAGTAATACCGATGGTCCAGGTAACCCCCGCCGGGAGCAAGACCAAGTAGGGACGAAGCCATCCGCGGATGGCGGGAGACTGCTCGTCTTCATACGCGCGCTCTCATGCGATGAGAGCGCCAGTCCCGGGTAGGTTGCACCGAGCGGCGCGGCGACGCGCCGCCCAGAGAGATGATCGCACAGTGGCGCTGGCGGTTGAGTAGTCCCGCGTGTTCTTCGCGGGACGTATCGAAACCAAGCGTCATGGACAGAATGCGGCTTATAGACGGACCTGAGGCAACTTTGAAACGAACTGCGTAAGGGCGCTCGCGCGGAACACGCGCAATTTCACATCCGTCTTATACCTGCCGAGGCGCAGTGTATGGCTTGCTTCTCGAAATATCCTCCCGCCGATAAAAAATCCTCCGCCCGTATTGCGGGAGTTTCGGCACGAAGATTCTGACGGGCGAGGAATGTCGCCTTGAATCCATAGAGGCAGAACATGAATAAGATAAAATTCCTTTCGACGGCGCTCATCATTATCTTGATTTCGGGATGCAACCTCCCCGCCTCCACCCCAACCTCGGACCTGTTCGCCACACTCCAAGCCTCCACGCCCTCGCTCATTAACGCGCCCCAAGCCACGCAACCGATCGCGACCCTCGCCCTTGACTTTTCCACCGTCGCGCCCACCCTCACTCCCTCCAGCGACATCCCCACGCCCTCCGCCGCCGATCAATTGCAGGGACGCATTGTCTTCAACTGCCAAACGTTCAAAGACCAGGCGTCGGAACAGATCTGCATGATGAACGCGGACGGTTCCGGTTTCAGGCGGCTGACTACTGAAAATAACGTCCGTCACTTTTATCCGTCGCTTTCGCCGAACGGCAGGAACGTCTTGTACTCCGCGAATCCAGATCAGAACAATTTCGACATTTTCAAAATGGACATCGAGAGCGGCAGCGTCGAGCGCCTCACCAATTCCTTCGGCATGGACAACGCGCCCGAATATTCGCCAGACAACGGATCCGTTGTCTTTATGCACAACTCGCCCGCGAAAGCCACGTTTCAAATCATGCTCATGGAACACGACGGCGACAACGCCGGGAACGTTCCCGGAATCAACGGCTGGGATCCCACCTGGTCGCCGGATGGAAATTCAATCCTCTTCGCTTCTGATAAAAACGGCACAGTACAACTCTACACAATGCGAACCGACGGCTCGCGGTTGCATCGCCTCACAAACCTGCCTGCCATTCGCGGTCGCAGCGATTGGTCGCCGGATGGAAACTACATTGTCACGTATTCGGGCGCCGAGGGGAATCGCGAACTCTACATTATGAACGCGGACGGCTCGAACTCCCGGCAACTGACGCCCGGCGGCGGCAACAGCCAGGGTCCGTCCTTTTCGCCGGACGGCAAATGGGTCGCGTTCACGGCGTACTTCGATCACAAGGACGATATTCACGGCTGCGAAATTTACGTCATCCGCGTTGACGGGACCGATCTGCGAAGATTGACGAACAACGATTACTGCGATTACCAGCCGCGCTGGGGTCCGTAGCGATGTGTAACGCGACATTCATGTCGCTGTTTGGTAACTGCGATATAAATATCGCGCTACGTAATTCGTCAGGAGGCTCACATGGATATCAAAGGTAAAGTCGTCATAATCACCGGCGCGTCGTCTGGAATCGGCGAAGCGACTGCGCGCCAGTTTGGCAGGGAGGGGGCGAAGGTTGTGATCGCCGCGCGCCGCGTGGATCGTCTCGAGATTCTGGCGCGTGAAATCGCGGACATGAATTCCGGCGCGGAGACGCTCGTTGTGCAAGCCGATCTCTCCAAACTCGAAGACATTCAATCCATGATCAAACAGACGCTGGATAAATTTGGTCGTATTGACGTATTGGTCAACAACGCCGGGTTCGGACGACTCGACTGGCTGGAGCATCTCGATCCGGTCAAGGACATTCAATCGCAGTTCGATGTCAATGTGCTGGGCGTGATCCAAACGACGCGCCAGGCTCTGCCTGTGATGATCAAGCAGAGGTCGGGTCATATCATCAACATGTGTTCGATGGCGGGACTTGTAGCGACGCCTACTTACACCGTCTATGCCGCGTGCAAACATGCCGTGCATGGATTCTCCGAAGCCTTGCGCCGTGAAGTGAAGCCCTGGGGTATCCACGTTTCGATGATCTATCCCGGCGGCGTTGTCACCGAGTTCGCGTCGCACGCCGGAATCAAACGCAAAACCAAAGCGACGACTCCCCAGTGGTTATTGCTCACCGCCGATCAAGTGGGGAGCGCCGTGACTCAACTTGTGCGTCGTCCGCGCGCCATGTGGATTTTGCCGTGGGCCTGGTCGTTCACCGTTTGGATGAATCGTAATTTGAACTGGCTTGTGGATGGCACAACGATCAGGAATTTCACGATCCCCGAACGGGAAGATGAATTGAAGAAATAGTATGTCATTGCGAGGG
>Ga0247727_10018871_pt1 | contig 10772 bp, 6 predicted proteins | sample WisWelCaveWW1625_FD_202498 | JGI IMG/M metagenome (GOLD analysis project Ga0247727, IMG submission 202498) | Biofilm microbial communities from Wishing Well Cave, Virginia, United States - WW16-25 | ecosystem: Environmental > Aquatic > Deep subsurface > Groundwater > Cave microbial mat | place...
ATTGAGATATTTTTCCGCGAGCGCTTTGTGCTGCTCCTTGGTCATGCCTTTCACAATCTTCTCCTGATTCTTCACATAGTCAGCAGGAAGATTGTACGTGGCAATGTCGTCGAGCATGCCGCGCAACGCGCCGAGGGTTTCAAAACGCAAAGCATTCGCTTGTGTCAACGCGCTTTTGGTAAAGGCGAAATCTTCATCGGAAAGGCCGCCGCGATATTTAGTGATCTCGTCTTTGAAAACCTGCATGGATTCAAAAGTCGCGTTGGAGCGCACCGCTGATGATGCCACAAACGGCCCGGGATATTCCGTTCCCGCAAAGCCGGAGCGCGCGCCGTAAGTGTAGCCTTTCGCTTCGCGAAGAATGAGATTCAAAATGCCATTGAAGCTACCGCCGAGTTTGTAATTCATCACCGTCGCGGCATAATAATCCGGATGAGTGTAGGGCAGCGCCAAATAGCCGATGCGAATTTCCGACTGCTTGGCCTTCGGCATATCAACGAAGTAAAGCTGCGACTTCTCCGGCACTGGTGGCGTTGCATACTCAGGAAATTTAACTTCCTTGGCTGCCCATTTTTCTTCCAACGATGAGAAGAGCTTGATGGCCTGCTCTTTGGAAACATTCCCGACAATAGTCAGATGAGCAATCGACGGCGAGTAGTTCGCAGCGTAGAAATTTTTCAAATCATCGACGGCGATCTTTTCAACCGTTGCCGTAGTTCCCGCGATGTTACTCGAAAAAATATGCTGTTGCCCATAGAGCAGCTTGCGGTAAACGTCGGAAGCCGCCGCCGACGGATTGACGCTGCGCCGGTTGATGTTTTCAACCGTCTCCTGCTTGAGGCGGGCGAATTCTTTTTCATCCCAGCGCGGCTGCAGCAGTATTTCCTCGACCAACTCATAGGTTTTGTCAAGCTTCGACGAGAGTGTATTCGCCTGAATCACGATATTCTCATCCGTCGTGAACATCGAGATGTTCGCGCCCAGCTCGTCGATGGCTTCTTCAAGCTCCAGCGGTGTTTTGTTCTTGGTGCCTTCCATCATGATGTCGGTCATCAAGTTTGCCGCGCCGACTTTGCCCGGATCGTCCAACATCAATCCGCCTTTCATCGTCAGCGAGAATTCCACCAACGGCAGCTCGCGCTGCTCGATGCCATAAACCCGCAAGCCGTTTTTGAGAGTGTGCGTCCACACCTGTGGAACGATGATCGCCGGCGACGGACCTTTCGCCGGCTCGACCGAGCGATCGAAGCTCGAAGCGATTTTTTCAAGCGGAGTTGCCGGGGTTGCAGACTTCGCGGCTTGTGCGCCCTTGTTTTCGGCAATTACTTCCTCGACAACCGGAAAGCGTTCAGAATTTTCCGCTACCGAATCTGTTTTGCCTTTGGGCACGAAACTGGTGAGAACATAATTCTTCCCTTTGATGTACTGGTTGTAAACCCGCCAGGCGTCTTCTTTGGTGACGTCAAGAGAATTTTGAATATCGCGGCCGATGAAATCCGGCGAGCCGGCAAACTCGTTATAGCGCGCAAGCTGAAACGCCTTGTTCAAAACGCTGGCGATGCCGTTGTAAAAACTCGTTTCGGTTCGCGCTTTGATGCGCGCCAGATCTTTATCTGTGAAACCGTCTTTTTCAAATCGCGCAAAGGCTTCGAAAATTGCTTTTTCAACTTCGGTGAGATTCACGGTTGGAAACGTTCTTACTCGAAACTGAAGATAACCCGCGACTTCCATGCTGCGCTGAAACGCCGAAACCGAGGGCGCGAGTTTTTTCTCTTCGACGATGACTTTGTACAACGGCGCCTTCTTTCCGTCGGAAAGCAATTCAGACAGCGCGCGTAGCGCGTAAGAATCTTTTTGGAAATTTTCCACCGTCGGGAAAACCATGTTCAGCTCAGGCGCGTTGGCAAAGTTGTCTTCGTGAAAAGCGCGCTTGGTCGTTGTCAGGCTCACATTCTTCGGTTGCGGGTCGGCAACCGCCGCCGGGGATTTCAGTTCGCCAAAATATTTTTCGATCCAGGCTTTGGTTTGCGTTTTTTCGATATCTCCGGCCACCACCAGCGTCGCGTTGTTGGGGCCGTACCATTTCGTAAAAAACTTGCGCACATCCTCCACTGAAGCATTCTTGAGATCTTCGAACGAGCCGATGACCTGCCAATTGTAAGAATGGCTGTCCGGAAAAAGCAGCTTGTGAATGACGTAGCTGGTGTGGCCGTAGGGCACGTTGTCGACGCGCTGGCGTTTTTCGTTTTGCACGACTTCCTGCTGGTTCTCAAATGCCTCCTGCGTGACGGTGGGTAGCACGAAACCCATTCGATCCGACTCCAGCCAGAGTGTCATCTCGAGGGCGTTCTTGGGAACAGTTTCATAATAGTTTGTTTGATCAAAGTTGGTGCTGCCGTTCAGCGTGCCGCCGGCGCCCTGGATTTTTTTGAAGAATTGATCCTGCCCCACGTTCTGGGATTCCTGAAACAACATGTGCTCGAAGAGATGCGCAAAACCGGTGCGGCCGATCTCTTCGCGACCGGAACCGACGTGATAAAAAATGGCCACGGCAGCAATCGGGTCGGATTTATCCTCGTGCAGGATGACCTCCAACCCATTCTTCAATTTGTACTTCTCGTAATCGATCTTCAGCGTCGTTTTATCACCGGCGAGCAAAATGCTCAACGGCAACAGAACTGTACCGAAGACAGTACAAATCTTTGAGCGTCGCATAACTGACCTCCTTAGTTTTGTTTGAATGAGAGCACAACAGACGATTTCCTTTGCGATTTCTTTGCGGCTTGGCGCCTTTGCGTGATTCTTTTTCTTTGGAATTCATTAACGAAAAGCATCCATCTCTTTTCGATTTCCCTTGCCGACTTCACCTTTCCGCTCAAACTGCTTTTCATAAAGTTGTCGCAGCCGTTCGATGGCGTCGATCTGATCGATCGATTTGTCGGTGCGGATGCGCTTGATGCGCGCGAAGCGCAGCGCGAATTTGGATTTGTAATGCGGGCTGCGTTGAATCTCGTTATAGGCGACCTCGACAACGATTTGCGGCCCCACGTGAACGGTGTAGTCGGTTTCCGAAATCTTCAACTCTTGCAGTCTCGAAGTCATCCATTTGAACTCTTCATCAGTGAGACCTTTGAACGTTTTGCCGATGACCAGAAACTCTCCGGTCTCATTGTCCCGCACAGCAAGATGATAATTCGATAGCCATCCGGTGCGGCGGCCGTAGCCCCAATCCGCCGCAACAATCGTCAGATCGAGAGTCTCGGATGGTTTAATCTTGAACCACTTCTTACCACGCGAGCCGGGCTGATAGGTGCTGGTCAAATCTTTCGCCATCAAACCTTCATGACCGGCTTGCATTGCTTGATGAAGAAACTCTTCGGCGGATTTTATTTCTTTGGTGATGATGCGATCGGTGAGTAATTTTGAATCACAAATCTCGGTGAGTTTTTGCCAGCGGTTTTCATAAGGCAGGTCGATAAAAGATTGTCCATCACAGAAGAGCAGATCAAAAAGATACAAGCGTACCGACACTTCTTTCATCGTTTCTTCGATTTGATGCACGCGCCGGAAGCGTCGCATCAATTCTTGAAACGGCAGCGGCTTACCCTCGGCGTTCACCGCCACGACCTCGCCTTCGAGGATAAAATCATCAACTTTGATTTTCGATTGCGCCCATTCCACGACTTCCGGCAAACTTTGCGTCACTTCACTGAGCTGGCGGCTGAAGATTTTCACTTCTGCCTTTTTGTTTTTATGTGAACAATGAATTTGCACGCGTGCGCCATCGTATTTGTATTCCAGCGCAGTTTGTTCGCCGTGTTCGTTGAAGACTTCATCAAACTCTTCCGCCAATTCGGCGAGCATTGGCTGAATCGGCCGCATCAGTTGAAGCGAAATTTTTTCGAGAGCCTTTTTGCCTTTGGTCAATCCCAATCGCGCGACCTCGGCAATGTCACCCAACAACAACGCGGCGCGGCGTACTTGCGCGAGTTCAGCGCCAATGGCTTCGGCAATTCCCTGCTGCATCACGCCCTCGGCGACGCCGTGCTGCATCTCGCCGAAGATCATTTTCACTAGATACTTTTTTTCGGTGGATGAAACACGAGAGAGCAAATCGGCGAGCAATTCTTCTTTGCGCTGGCGCGAGCCTTTGCCGGAGGCTGCGGCAATCTCGGCAAAATGTTGATGCACGTCAACAATCGACAGCTGCTCTTTTTTCTTTTTAGCCTTGGATAATTTCGCCTCCAGATTTTGCAGCTTGCGCCAGCTTATCCCCAACGTACGGGAATCCGTTGCGGAAAAAATTTTGCCCAAGAGCAACAGCACCGAAGGTGCAATCTCTTCGGTCTGCAACTCGCGAAGAAATTCGCTGAGCAATGCGCTTTTTTCTGATTTCTTGGTTGTCTTTTCGAGTTGCTGGCACAGAGTGGCGAGGGTGGAGAAAGAGGTTGGTTTCATGATACTCAATTATTACCCATCTTCACCAACATCGACGGACAAGCATGCTTCGATAGCCTCTTGAACATTAGCAAGAAGCACTTCCATGTTTTCACCTTGACTGACACAACCAGGTATGGCAGGGACTTCCGCCCAATAACCGCCTTCTTCAGCCTCATGGATGATGATCTTGAGTTTCATAATTTCGCACTCTCTTCAGAGAATTACATTGCCAGAGTTGCCAGTTTGCTGCGTTGGACAAGCTTATCCAAGTGCCACCACCAATGGGAAGGAAGAATATTCATCTTCGCGCGAAGCTCGCTTAGCTCGGAAACTTCCGAAAGGCTTGCATAAAACTCATTTGCATGCGCCAGGAAAGTCGCATCTGCCGACTCAAGCTCCGTACGTTCGGATTTGCTCAAATTATTTTCGAGCGGCGCCAAGTGGCTGCGCGCTTGCAGCATTTCGAGAATTTCGAATCCGCTTACGGCGGGGAATTTGACGCTGACCGTGTAATTGTCCAACCACTTTTTATAGTCGGTCATGGCGTTAGCTCCTTCAATTTTCCGAGAAAAACATACTTGCTTTGGACGATATAATCATCCATGTCATCAGGCGGAAAAGCGGTTTCCATGATTCCTTTGGCGCTGATAAGAACCAGCCAAGACGTTCCATCAATCTCACTCGTCACGGCGAAATAGTCCGTTCGACCAAATCGATAATGGTAAACGTTGCTTTCGGCTTCTTGCAGTATTCGTTGAATAAGCTGGTTGTACTCATCAATCGTAGCGTCAGGTGGAAGATGGCCTCGACTAATTCTTTTTTCAAGATGTTCGCCATCTTTTCCTTGCTTCCACCGAACACGTTGGCGCACCATCTGAGCGGCTGCAACAGCCAGCGACCGAAGCTCATTTTTCTTACCAGTCTTCATTCACCCTCATTTTTGCAACAAAAAGTATGAAGTGAACTCGCAAGAAGCAATAGGATTCTTTGCTGCAGCATTGCCAGCAAAGAAAATCAAACTGATAACTGAGCACTGCTCACAGTTTACTTAACTGCTCTTCAATCTCCTTCACTTCAAAATCCCACCGATGCATTCCCATCTTGTCGATCAACTCTTTGGCTTTGGCTAAACTTTCCCGCGCCTTGTCTTTTTCTCCCGAGCTTAGATGAAGCTGCGCCTCGATCATAAATATTTCCGGATCGCGGCGGTGATAGCCCATTTCTTCGATCATCTTTTTCGCCTTCGCCCAGCTCTCCCGCGTTTTGTCTTTTTCACCCATGGCCAAATGCAGTCGGGCGTATTCCAAATGGCAATCTGCTTCGTGCAAGCGCATGCCGCCGCGCGTGGCAATCTTGAAGGCCTCGTCAAGATCGCGTTGGGCTTTGGCGAAATCTTTTTTTACCCGATATAGCTCTGCCCGTGCCAATAGAGCAAGAGGTAAATGATCTCGCCGCCCAGCCTGCTGCAACTCGTCCGCAGCCTGGTTCAAGCGAGCCTCGGCCTGAGTAAATTCATCTGTTCTTTCAATAATAAGTTGGAGTAGATGGGCCTCACCCAAACATAAGTGTTCCAATGCAATTTCGAGTGGGAAGATTTGATCATCCTGTCCTGTCCATTCCACCGTTTCAAAGGGATGATCTTTGACCTCCTGATATTTCCCCTGGGCAAGCAAAAGATCGCAGTACTTAAAAGCCCATAAGGCATAGCGAAAAGGACGCATTGAATGTATATGCTCTGCCTTGTGAAAGGTGGCTTCTGCGCTACTTATATTGCCTACTTGGTGTAATAAATAGGCCAAACTCATTCGCCTTGCAATCTGCTTCCAGGTATCACCGCTGCGGTCGGCCAAGTCAACACTTTGTTGTGCATACTTCAGCGCGCGAGGTAGATCACCCAGGATCAGATAAAGTTCGCCGAGGTCTCCGGCAGTAATATTTGCATTCGTCCAATCTTCTATGACCGTACTTGCTTCCAACGCCGCCTGGTAGGACTGGGCCGCTTCCGTCAATCGGCCTAGCGCCCGCATGTACAGAGCAGCTTGATGTAGGACAAATTTCTTATCAGCTTCTCCAAGATTGGCCACAGGCTGAAGCCACGGCACATCAAAGAAGCCGGACAAGGCTGCCAAGTCTGCATTGAATAAACCAAATTTTCTCCAACTGAAATGTTCATCTCTTCTCAAGATTCGCCACACATAAACTTGATTTAGCGCCTCTTGATACCGCTCGGCTTGGCAGCCATGTCCCACCGCTGCATAAAGCGGCCCCATTTCTTCCAGGGTGTCAGGAAATTCTTTCTTCGGTACCGCTTTGAAAAACTCATACAACCGACTATGCGCTTCTTTCCAAGACGCGGCATTGCCAGCTTTGAGCTTCTCGCCAAAATGCTCGCGCACTAACGGGTGGCAATCGAGAGTGTCGAGGTTGTGCCGGCTCCGTGGTGCGAGCAGTTTGTGCTGCCGGAGATTTTCTAAAACCTCGAGCCATTCTCCCTCGGTGAGATTCTGCAATTGGTCAGTCAAGCCCACAATCACTTGAGGCCGTCGCACCGCATCAACGGCAGCAAGCTCTGCCGGGCGGTCGAACAGTCCCAAAATTCGCAGCACTTGCACCGCCGGGCTTTCGCCCCAACGCTGTTCAAAAGCTGCCATCACGCGGCGCGGGTGCTTGCCTTTTTCTTCGGGAATGTCAAGGTCGGGAATCTCGCGGCTATGAGAAATATGATGTCCGGGAATATCATGCAGGTAGGCGGCCAGCAAATTTATCGCCAGCGCGTGGTTGCCAAAATCGGCCGTCGCCTTTTCCAATTCGGCGTCGGTGCCTTGCACGCCGCCAACGCGCAGCAAGGCGCGTCCGGCTTGCGCCGAGATTTGCTCCAAATTTTTCTGCATCGCGCCAGCACCGGCCTCTTGTAGGTCGGCCACCGGCTCGCGGGTGGTGATCACACAAAGCCCGTTGTTCTTGCGCGCCAGCTCAGCGACCAAAACCGCGAGGCCGGGGTCCTTGATATTGCCATGCTCGAATGCCAGGTTTGATTGCAACGGCTCCATGCCATCGAGTATGAGCAGCGTCTTCTGCTGCCGCACCAATTCCGCCAGCCGTTCGCCCTTGTCCCACGGCGAGCCTTTGGTGGGATCAGGATCGCCGAACCATTCCAACGCTGCTGCAATAAACTGGTCAGCCGAAGTCACGCGCTCGCCGGTACCCTGGCTGTAAAACGACCAGCCGTAAACCCGCCGCGCCCCGCGATAGTTGTCAGCGCCGAGACGCTCCAGCCATTTGTTGACCAAGGCTGATTTACCGACGCCGCCCCAGGCAACAAGGCTGATCACATTCACGTTTTGGGATTCCCAAATCTCATCGAGTTGTTGGAGATCATTGTCGCGGCCAAATAGCTCCTCGCCTGTGACGGGCAAACGCTTTACACTGTCCAGGAAACGTTCATGTTCGTCGCTCCACTCATGGAGTTGCCTTAAAGCCATAAACTTAAACATGCTGACTTGTCTAGCTGCGATGTTTAGTTTTTTTGCGACGTCAGCGACTTTCAAGCCTTGATAATAAATAAGATGGATTATTTGACTCTGCGGCTCTCCCAAACGGTCAATCCATTTCTTAATTTTTTCAATGTTTGCTTCTGTAGGTTCCGAACCGCTCTCAACAACGATTCTAAACTTAATGTCTTCGACATCAATGGGTCGGCGCGACCGGGCTCCTAAGAAATCCAGCGCTTTGTGCCTGACAATGCTGTGTACAAACGTCGCCAATTTGACATCGGACTTCAACTCAAAGCCAGGCTTACGCACTGCTTCGATGGCAGCTACGATCACATCTTGTGTAAGGTCTTTCGCCAGTTCATCATTCAAACCATATGCCTCGCGCAAGAAATAACGAATGGCCGGCGCCATGGCACCGATCTGTTGTTCTAGCTCAGAGCCAGTGACCGGCAACAGCTTGAGATCGGTTTTCTTTGGTGGGACAAATTGAGGAGGTTGCGTTGGCGTCAATTGACCGCGCGTCGCTTTTGTGCGCTTTCCGGCCCCGCCCCGCGTCAGCACTTTTGGAGATTTGTTTGCGTCAACGATTTCGAAAATAAATTCCGCTACTCCGGCGAAAACTTCATCCCAGTTATCCTTGAAATCGTTTGCCACATTTTTTCCGTCGTGCGGGAGCATTTGCAGCGGCTTCAACCAAGAGACAGCTTTCCAGGCGCAGGCGCGCACCAGAACGGGGATCAGCGTCATGCCGTCGTTCTTGCGGCGTTCCAGCAGATAGGGAATTTCTTCCTTCACGCAAAAATCAGAGGAGAGATAATCGGAGGAGATCAAACAAATGGAAACCGCTGCTTCGTCCATCACTTTTTTGATCTCACCGAACCATTCAGAGCCGGCATCGATTTGGCGATCGTCCCAGATGATGATTTGCCCTTGCTGCTCTAAAACTCCGAGGTGAGGCCGCAGGCGATCTTTCCAGATTTCGTCTTTGTGGCTGTAGCTGATGAAGACAGTGGGTTGGGACATCCTTCCTCCCCGTGAATGCTGGGGTGATTGTGAAAGATTATTACTTAATTCATTGCAGGAAAGAAACCGAAAAAATTTGCAAAAAGCAAGAACCCGATTTTTCCCTTTCTGCTTTATTCATTAGGCAAATAAATCCTCATCACCGTCCCCTTGCCTTTTTCGCTTTCGGCGATGATCTTCCCGCCATGTCTCTCGACAATTTGCTTGCACACCGCCAAGCCAAGACCGCTGCCGCGAGTTTTGGTTGTGAAGAAAGGTTCAAAAACTTTCTCCAGAGCGGCCGGTAATCCCGGCCCATTATCAGCGACTTCGAGAAGCGCCATGGCATTGCCGCGTTCGACGGTTGACGCCAGCGAAACGCGAACCATGCCTTGCCCTTCGGTGGCGTCCAAAGAGTTCATCAATAAATTCAGCAGCACTTGAATCATCGCGTCAGCGTCATGCGAGATGAGCAGATTGGTTATTTCTCCATCGAATTGAATCGTCTCGGCATTCTTTGGATGCTCGCGGTGAACCATGGCCAGCGCTTTTTGCACGGTCTGCGCCAAATCGTTCTTTTCAAGCTTCAGCTCGCGGTCGCGCGCAAAGCTGAGAAAGTCGCTCACCAGGCGATTGAGCCGCCGCACTTCCGAGGGAATGAATTCAAACAACGCATCGGGTTGATCGCTTTTCTCATATCGGCTCTTAAGAACATCTGCCGTGCTCTTGATGATGCCGAGCGGATTGCGAATTTCATGCGCGACGGTTGCCGCCATCTGTCCCATCGAGGCCAGGCGCTCGGCGCGGCGCAAGCTGGCCTCCGTGCGCAGAAACATGCCGATGGCCATCGACAAAAGCACCCCGAAAATGACCAGCACGGCAAAACTGATCAAGCCGCCGATGATGATCGTTCGAGAAAAGAAGTTGATGATTTCGAAAAAAGCGGCGTTGGCTTCGATCACCAGCAAGCAATTGATCTCGCCGATAGCATTGCGCACCGGCGCATAGGCGGTTTTGAAACGGCTGCCTTCAAGCTCATGCACCGGTGAAGCCACAACTGCGCCTGTCCATGCGCGCGCGACGATCAAGCTGTCGTCGCGAATATAAGAAATTTGTTCGCCGAGGGGGAAAAGCTGGCCGGTGCTCGCCAGCGCGCGAAAATTGCGGTCGATCAAAAAAATATTTTGCAGCTCGACATCGCGGCGCAGATTGTTCAAGAGAGGATCGGCGAGGAGTTTTCCGGAGAGCAAATCGCCGCGCGAGTAAAATTCCGTGATGCCTTCGGATTCGAGCAATTGTGCGCTCACCCGCGCCACCGAAGTGAGACGCAGCGACAGCTCGGCGTCGAGATGGCGTTCCATTCTCTTGAGAAAAAACCAACTGCCGAGGTTGAACATCGCCAGCACGACAAAGATCGTCGCACTGATTCCGATGACCAAAAGGCGAGGAGATTTGGTAAAAAAATTCAGCATGATCGATTAAGAAAAGCGCACGCAAAGACGCAGAGTCGCAAAGGGTACGCAAAGAAAAATAAAGGCAAAATAATTTAATGGCAAAATGATTGATTTCAAAATATGCTTTTTGTGGTTACCCCAAAATCATTTTGTAGCCATAAAGCCTCTGTGAATTCTTTGCGCCTTCGCGTCTTTGCGTGAATTCTTTTTGCAGTTTAACCAAGGCGCTGCAAAATTTCTTTGGTCACATGAGACGGCGACAAATTCTCCAAACACGCCAGTGTTCCGAGCGGGCAATAATCTTTGTGGCAGGGCCGGCAGTCAACCGGCTCGATTAATGCCAGATGCCCATCTTCTTTAGAATATGGAAACCAAATTTCCG
>Ga0247727_10018872_pt1 | contig 10772 bp, 8 predicted proteins | sample WisWelCaveWW1625_FD_202498 | JGI IMG/M metagenome (GOLD analysis project Ga0247727, IMG submission 202498) | Biofilm microbial communities from Wishing Well Cave, Virginia, United States - WW16-25 | ecosystem: Environmental > Aquatic > Deep subsurface > Groundwater > Cave microbial mat | place...
CGACCCAGGAACGGGGGAGGACGACGGCCCCGGCGGCGACCCCGACACGCCCCCGACCCCCGATCCGGAGGACGGCGGCGAGGACGACGGCCCCGGCGACGACCCCGACACCCCGCCCACGCCCCCCGAGGAGGGCGGCGAGGACGACGGCGGCGGCGGCGACCCCGACACTCCTCCCACGGAGCCCCCGGCGGACGACGGCGGGACGGACGACGGCGGGACCACCGACGGCGGCACCACGGACGGCGGGACCGAGGGCGGCGACGGCACGGGCGGGACCACGGACGGCGGCTCCGGCGGCGGCACGACCGGCTCGCCCTCGGGCAAGGCGCTCGACGACACCTACGGCACGACGCTGAACCGGTTCCTCCCGATCCACGAGGCCGCGCGCTTCCTCGACATGCGGGGGACGGCGACCACGAACGCCGCCGTGACCCCGGGCAAGGACACCACGCCCCACTTCGTCGCCGACCTCTCGGGCGGGCTCCAGGTGAAGCAGCACGCCACGGGGGCGCAGGTCCTCCCGTGCTTCCTCGTGGCCTTCCCGGGCATCGAGTACGACCCGCAGGCCGACGGCGCCGCCGTCGAGGAGGACCCGGACGAGCTCCTCCTCAAGGACAACCCCGGCGCGGCGGCGGGGACCTCCGGCTCCACGAGCACCTACCCCGGGGACGACTCCCTGGCCCTGACCTCCCATGACGGTTCCCCGGTGGGGGACACCGGCGACGAGGTCGAGCCGGGCTCCTCCTACCTGGACGGCCGCTTCGTCGAGCCGGGCCCGGGCGAGGACGACCGGGTGACCATCGCCATGGCAGGCGCGGACGGCGCCAAGGAGGAGCAGACCGTCAACTGGTCCTACCGGTGCCGCGACGCGGCCCGCTCCTCGGCCTCCGCCTCCTACAACAGCTTCCGGGACATACCCGAGGACACCAAGCGCCTGTGGACCTGGGTGGCACTGAAGGACGGGGTCTCCCGGACCTACGCGCGGGATCCGCACACCTTCGACAAATGGGGCACGGCCAACTACATGGTGGGCTCCATGGGGGACCGGCGGAGCTTCAACCGCATCCTCAAGAGCCCGTCGGGCGAGATGCCGGTGAAGGTGGCCGAGAACGTGCACATCGGCGCCTCCTTCGAAGGCGGCGGGTTCGCCCAGGCCGTCGTGGACGAGGTCCGCTTCGCGACGCCGCGGAGCGTGACGACCCAGGACCTCATGACCCGGTACGTCTGGTACGCCGGAGCCCCCGCGGCGCTGGGCGGGGCGGGGAATGGCCTCACGAAGGACGAGAACACCCTCCCGATCCACGCGGCCCCGGGCTACACCGCCTCGGTGGCCGTCTCGGGCCTCCGCGCCGACGGCGGGATCGTCCGGATCGGGGACGAGATCATCGGCTACGCGAACTACGACGCCTCGAGCCAGACCCTGTCGGGCCTCGAGCGGGGCGCCTTCGAGACGACGGCCGCGGACCACGCCTACGACGAGCCCGTGGTCCCGGTCATGGGCATCCCGGTCTCCCGCCTCGCCGACGGGATGTCCGAGACCTCCCCCGAGATCCCGCTCGCCTCCGCGCGGGGCTTCCCCAAGGACGACGCCTACGTCCGCATCGGGACCGAGATCCTCGGCTACACCCGCATCGACGGGAACGTGCTCAAGATGCCCGAGGCGCGCCAGCGGCGCGAGGACGGCGGCTCCGGGTACGCCTCCGGCACCGACTCCGCCACCGACTCCGCCACCGACAAGGGGCAGGGCCTGCTGCGCGGGCGCTTCGGGACGACGGCGGCGGCCCACGAGACCGAGGCGCTCGTCTACCACCTCGACCACCGCTACCAGGACCGCGCCCGGGAGAAGGCCGACAACCCGCGCATGGCCTGGTACACGGTCTCCCGCGAGGTGAAGGGCGCGCTGTGGAAGCGGGTCTCCTGGGACGAGTGGCTGCGCAACCTCAACGGCATCCGGGTCCTCGTCCGGTTCGACGGCGGGCCGGAGTGGGACTCCGACCGGGTCGTCCGCATGGGGTCCGACGCCGTGATGCCCGAGGCGGACCGCAACCGGTGGATCTACGAGATCGCCAACCCCCGGGACCTCAACCTCCTGAACGTCCAGTCGGACCGGATCGAGTGCCGCGTGTTCTTCACCTACGAGGCGGGGGCGTGGAACCCGCTCGCGGCGCCGGCCGCCGACGCCTGGAAGGAGACGCCGTGGCTGAAGGCCTTCCGGATCGAGTACGCCGCTCCGACGGGGGTCCTGACGACGGAGGACCTGCGGTAGCGGCCGCGGCCTGCCCCGCCGGTCCAGGAGCGAAGGACGCCGGCCCCGCCCCGAGGAGGGGGGGGCCGGCGGTCGCGCTCCCGGTCCGGGGGACGGACGGGTTCTCGCTGATCGAGCTGCTGGTCGCGATGGCGATCTTCTCCGTGCTCGGAATCGCCCTCATCTCCCTCCTGCGGCAGTCCACGGGGTTCCTCGAGAAGGGGCAGGCGGGGAGCCGGATCCAGGACCTGCTGGACGACGCCGACCACCAGCTCGCCGAGGACTTCGCCAACGTGGTCATCCCCCCCACGGCCCGGGAGGGCGTCCCCGACGTGCGGTTCTTCTGCGACCGCTTCCCCCACGACATGGACGGGGACGGGATCCCGGAGGTCTGGACGCCTCGCCTGGCCTTCGTGCGGAGCGTGCAGGGGGAGGCCTCCGACCCGCTGCTGCGGGCCGCGGGGAGCAAGGCCGGGGCGGCCTCCTCCATCGACGGGGTGGACGACAACCGGGAGGCGGATAGGAAGGATCACGGGGCCGCGGGCGGCAAGCAGGAGGTCGCCTGGTTCCTCGTTCCCGGGAACCCGAAGAAGGACGAGGACCCCGGCGTGATGACCGTCTACCGCGGCGTGCGGATGCCCGTCGGGCGGAAGGGCTCCTTCCTCCCGAAGGTCGCGCTCGCCGAGGCGACGAAGGACGACCAGGAGGACCGGGGGATCGCCACGGCGAAGGAGGCGGAGGATCGCCTGCGGCCCGTCATGAAGGGGGTCCTCCACCTCGAGTTCCGGTTCTACTCCCGGCACGTGAAGCCGGACGCGGTCCGGCTCATCGCGGGAGACCGCCTGGCCGAGGAGGCCCCGCCGCAGAGGGGCGGGGGCGGGCTCTCGCCGACCTGGGACTCCACGAGGGGGGTCCTCCCCGCGGGGATCCTCGCCGACCAGTTCTTCCTCGGGAAGGGCGCGAACCGCGAGGCCCGGGAGGCCGCCCTCGAGGACCCGGTGGACGACGTCTTCCCCTCCCGGGTCCGGGTCACGCTGGTGGTGGAGCCGCTGGGGTCGGACGCGAAGACGGGCGAGCTGGCCCAGGCCATGGGTGCGGACAAGGGCGAATCGACCGTCACCGTGGACGACACGAAGTTCGCCCCGGGGGGCGACCCGGCCGGGAGGTTCCTGAAGATCGGCACCGAGTGGATGCAGTGGAGCGAGCGGTCCGGGAGGACATTCACCATCGAGAGGCGGGGGGTCCGGGGCACGAGGATCCAGGCCCACGCGGCGGGGGACGTCGTCCACGCCGGCGCCACGCTGGTGCGGGAGTTCCACATCCCCGCCAGCCGGGAGGACTGGAATGACTGAGTCCATCCCCGGCAGGCCCTCCCGCGCGCAGGCCGGCTTCACCCTCCTCGAGATCATGGTGGCGCTCGCCATCCTCGCGGTGGGGGCGGTGTGCGTGCTCTCCACCTTCGCGGCGGCCCTCATGCTCCACAGCGAGCGCCAGGAGAAGGTCCGCATGAAGCTGGCCATGGACGAGGCCCGCTACGAGGTCCAGGCCCGCTGGGACTCCTTCCGGCCGACCAAGGCCCAACCCCTGCCTCCCGCGGTCAAGGACGCGCCCTGCTCCCGGGACCCCGCGGTCACCTACTCGGTCGCCTTCGAGAGCGTGGAGGGGGCTCCCGTGGGCCTCGACGGGGCCCGCCGGGGCGCGGTGGCCGTGGTGACCATCGTCCGGGACCGCCGCACGGACCGGGCGAAGGAATCCCGCATCCCCCTCTCCCGGACGGGCTACACCCGGGAGGACCTCAAGGAGTCGATCACCTACGAGGAGGAGAGGAAGGCGGAGGCCGACAGGCCCAAGAAGGACGCCTCCGGCAGAGGGCCCCGCTAGCGCCGATCGGCGTTACAATCTGCGACGTAGCCTTCTCCGCCTGCCCGGAACCTCGGAGAACCACCCCATGAAGTCCCTCCCCCCATCCGCCCTGGCCGCCCTCGGGCTCGCCGTCTTCGCCGTTTCTCCCTCCCCCCCCGCCCGCGCCGACGTCCTCCGCATGGAGAACGGCCGGTCCATGCACGGGACCGTGGACCGCTCCTTCGTGGACGAGGAGGCGCTCCGGATCCAGCTCTTCTCCACCGGGGGCATGGTCCGCGTCCTCTGGGAGCACCTCATCCCCGAGGACCGGGAGAAGTGGCAGGTGGACCTGGGGCTCAAGGAATCCCAGGAGGCGCAGGAGTTGAAGGTGGACGCCCTGAAGTTCTACTTCAACGGGAGGACCGAGACTCTGACCGGCGTCGTCCTCAACCCCGAGTCCCTGGCGGCCGGCCCGACCGCCGAGGTCGTCATCCGGAGCGGCGGGAAGGAATTCAGGTTCCCCCGCGGCCTCATCGCGAGGATGGAGCCCGTGCGGGTGGACCTGCCGCTCGTCCACACGCCCCGCCAGGCCTACGAGATCAAGCGGGACGAGATCAACCCCAACAACGGGGAGAGCCACTTCGCCCTGGCCGACTACGCCCGCCTCGTGGGGGCCTACGACGAGGCGAAGGAGCACTACCTGAAGGCGAAGGAGGACGAGGCCTTCAGGGACACGGGCCTGGGGAGGCAGGTGGACTCGCGCCTGGCGACGCTCGAGATCCTCATCAAGTACAAGAGCCTCCAGGAGGAGATCCGGAAGGTCAAGGTGACCCTCAACCAGGCCAAGGCGCAGCAGCAGTTCGTGCGGGCCGCCAAGGACTTCCTCCAGGCGCGGTACGACGTCACCCGCCTCGCGAAGCAGGTGCAGGACCCCAAGGTCCTGAAGGAGTTCCGGCTGCAGGAGCTGGGCGTGCTCGTGGAGTCCGATCGGAGGAAGTTCTTCGAGAACCGCCTCCCTGTCGAGATCTACCGCCGCGTGCGGAACATGATGTGGGACAAGGCCCGCGAGCAGAAGGTGAAGGACATCCCCCCGATGACGCCGCCCGACCAGGTCGCGGCCCTCAAGATGAAGGGCACCTTCGAGGGGGCGCGCCAGTACGCCACCCGGCAGGTCGTCGAGGACCTCTGGAAGACCTTCATGGAGGAGGTCGGCGCCACGAAGGAGATCGAGGAGCTGAAGGCGAAGAAGGAGAAGGACCCCTCCAGGGTGGTGCCGGAGGACGAGGATCGCCTCAAGAGCCTGACGGCCATGGACAAGACCCTCAAGGCGGAGCTGGTCGGCTTCTGGACCGACCGGAACAAGAAGAGCTCCTTCAACGTGACGTCCTACGGCTACGGGACCTTCGCCGTCACCGGGACTAACCTGAAGCTCACCCGCAGGACCTCCGGCGGGGGAGGCGGGGGCGGCCGCGGGGGCGGGAACCGCAACCAGCAGCAGCCCCAGGCCCAGGACGTCGTCCGGACCGTCGACCAGTGGTTCGAGGACGCCAGCGGGAAGGAGAGGCAGGACTGGCTGCTGTCCTGGTTCGCCGAGCGCGGGAACTTCTTCGAGGTCGTCCGCACCTGGGACGAGAACTGCGACGCCTGCGCCGGGCTGGGCTACAAGAAGGTCTCCTCGGCCTCCACGGGCGAGGAGGAGGCGGTGCGCTGCACGCTCTGCAACGGGGCCAAGGTCATGCGCAAGGTGAAGTGGAGGTAGCCGTGGCCGCGCGGAACCCGCTCGTCCCGGCCCTCCTCGCGGCGGCCGCCCTCCTCGGGGCGCCCGCCCCGGCGGGGGCCCGGGCGCCGGCGGCCCCGGAGCAGGGATCGCTCGACTGGGTCCTCGACCGCCTCCAGGCGGACCGCGCGGAGGACCAGAAGGGCCCGCGGGTGGACCCGCTGGAGGCGAAGTGCATCGCCTACCAGAAGGGGGAGAGCGGCCTGGACGAGTGGGCCCCCGTGGTCGACGTCCTCAAGGGCCGCGCGAACCGGCCGGGCCTGCGGACCCGGGCGACGGACGCCCTCATCGAGCGCCTGCGGGCCGAGCAGCAGAAGGGGAACGACCCGCGGGCCGAGCCGACGAAGGCGACCGACCTCGCGATGCTCCGGAAGGTGAAGAGGGAGATCTGCCTCGCGGTGCTGGGCCTCATGACCGAGGAGGACATGGTGAGCCGCAGCTCGGTCTTCCGCCTCACGGAGCAGTTCTTCCCCAGCAGCGGCGTGGAGTGGAGGCCCGACGACTCGCGGGAGAAGCGGGCGAAGGCCAGGGCCGAACTCCTGAAGATGCTCAACAGGAAGTAGGCCGCAGGGTCCATGACCCGCCTCCCGCCCATCGTCCTGATCCTCCTCGCCGCAGGCGGCTGCGCCTCCTCCCCGGACCCCGCGCCCCGGGGCTCCCCGGCCGACGCTCCCGGGGAGGCGGGGGGGGAAGGCCGGCAGGAGGAGGTCCTCGACCTCTCCGCCGCCCCCCCGGCCCCCCCGCCTCCCCCGGAGCCGCGGGGGCTCGTCCCCCCGGGGGAGGACCCGGTCCTGGCGACCGTGGACGGGGAGGCAATCCGCGCCGCGGACGTGGCGCGGTCGCTCTTCCGCTACGACCCGGTCCGCGCGCTCGACCTCCTCAACCAGGGGATCGACGCCCGCATCCTCGAGGCCGACGCGGCGGCGCGCGGCATCGCGCTCCCCCCGGGCGAGGTCGAGGCCCGCGCGGTGGAGGAGATGCGCCGGAAGGAGGCCGAGGTCCGGATCCAGTACGGCACGGAGACGACGCTCGAGCGCTACCTCGCGGAGCGCTTCGGGATCCCGCTGGAGGACTACCGCCGGGACACCGCGGCGCTCGTCCGCCTGCAGGCGCTCCGGGACCGCCTCGTGCGGTTCGAGGCGCTCCGCGAGGACCGCGTGCGGATCCGCGTCCTCGTCCTCCCCGACGAGGGGGCGGCGCGGGACGCCGTCAGGCGCCTGCGCGAGGGGGCGGACTTCGGAGCGCTCGCGCGCCAGGTCTCCCTCGCCCCGGCCGGCGACCTCCCGTCCTACCGGAGGGAGGACATCCGGCCCCCGGCGCTGGCGGAGGAGATCTTCGCGCTCGCGCCCGGCGCGGTCTCACGGCCGGTCCGGGTGGCCCGCGACGGCCGCGAGGTCTTCGAGGTCTTCAAGGTCGTGGAGCGCCGGGAGGCGCGGGACCTCTCCTGGCCCGAGGCCGCCGCCGAGGTGGAGCGCGGATTGAAGGGGCGTCCCCTCTCCGACGCCGAGTACCTTCAGTGGGCGCGCCGGGCCCGCGAGCGCCACGGGGTGGAGGTGCTCCTGGTGGAGCCGGCGCCGGAGGCCCGATGACCCCCGAGGACGGCCCGGCCGCGCCGGACCCCGCGCCGCCCGCGCCGCGGCAGGTCCTCGAGGCCCTGCTGTTCGCCGCGGACGGGCCGCTCCCGCTGGACCGCCTCCGCGAGGCGGCGGGGGTCGAGGAGGGGCGCGAGGCCCGGGATCTCCTGGAGGGGCTCCGGGCCGAGTACGAGGCCTCGGGGAGGGCCTTCTCGCTGGAGGAGGTGGCCGGCGGCTGGCAGGTGCTCACCCGGCCCGCCTTCGCCCCCTTCCTCGCGCGCCTCCACCGCCGCCCGGAGCGGGCCCGGCTCTCCCCGGCCGCGCTGGAGACGCTGGCCGTGGTGGCCTACCGCCAGCCCGTGCTCCGCACCGACGTGGAGCGCGTCCGCGGCGTGGCCTGCTCCGAGATGATGCGCGCCCTCCTGGAGCGGGACCTCGTCCGCGTGGCGGGCCGCGCCGAGGAGCCGGGCGCGCCGCTCCTCTACGGGACCACGACCCGCTTCCTCGCCGAGTTCGGCCTGCGGACCCTGAAGGACCTCCCCACCGCCCGCGACCTCCCCCCGCCGCCGGGGTCGAGGATCGCGGGGGCCTGACCGCGTCCGTTTTCGCTCCGGCGGGCCTCCGGCCGTCCTTAGCATGGATGGTTTCCCCCCGGGACCGCGCGGGCGGAGGCCGTCCCCGGGGATGCGGAGGACCGATGGCGAGGAAGCAGGAGCCGTCCCTCACCCGGAAGATCGGCGGGAACCGGGCCATCGTGCTCGGGATCATCATCGTGATGCTGGTCCTCTTCACGGTGGACCTGTACGTCCTGCCGGCCCTCGGCGTCTCCTCCCGCGCCGGGGACTACATCAAGTTCACGGTGAACGGCCGCGAGGTCACCTGCGGCTGGGAGAAGTACCAGGCCGGGATGGGGGACTGGCAGAGGTTCCAGCTCGGGCAGTCCATGCTCTCCGGCGCCCCCCGCGGGACGGCCATGGAGGACTTCCTCGAGGACCTCATGCTCGGGGAGATCGCCCGGGACGCGGGCGTCGCCATCACCGACGAGACGCTGGCCGAGTTCCTCCGGACGAACCCGCTCTTCCAGGGGAGCGGGGGGGAGTTCGAAACGAAGGCCTACGAGGAGGCCCTACGGAAGAACTACCAGGGGATCTCCTCCCGCGCCTTCGAGGACGAGGCGCGGCGCTACCTCCTCCTCGACCACTTCCGCAAGGTCTACTTCCACTCCTTCCTCGCCATCACCGACGAGGAGTGCTGGAAGCGCTGGAAGGGGGAGCACCCCAAGGTGGCCGTCGCCTACGCCTGGCAGGGCGTGGGGACGATCCGGGAGGCCCTGAAGCCGGAGGACGTCAAGGACGAGGAGGTCGAGGCCACCTGGAAGGACCCGGCCGTCCAGGGGCGCCACAGGACCCCGCCGCGGAGGGCCTTCGAGGCGGCCTGGGTCCGGATCGCCGCCGTGGAGGACGCGGCCTTCGACGCGGCCCGGGAGGCCTGGAAGGACGACCCGGACCTCGCGCTCAAGGAGGGCGAGGCGAGGGAGTTCTGGTGGGCGAGCCAGAAGTACGACTTCAACCTCGCGAACCTGGACGGGGCGACCCTCGAGGCGCTCCGGAAGGAGAACGGGGGCGAGGAGCCGAAGGAGCCCGGGAAGGATGGAACCCCTCCGCCGGAGGCGGGGACGGAGGAGGCCCAGGCCCCGGCGGAGCCTTCGCCCGCGGAGCTGGACACCGAGGAGCAGTACCGCCGGTACTGGCGCCGGCGGGCCGAGAAGGAGGTCTGGCTCCGGAAGCTCCTCGAGAAGGTGCGCAGGGAAATCAAGGACCCCGCGGTCCCCCTGGCCGACGCCGCGGCGAAGTGGTCGCGGCCCGGGCTCGCCGTCTCCGTCCACCGGCAGGAGGCGCCGCTCGACCAGTACGAGGTCGAGAAGCTCGAGGGGCCCGGCGGGAGCCCGATCCGCTTCGTCCTCAACGACTACGACAAGCCCGAGCAGGTCGGCTCGGTCCACGCCGAGGCCATCCAGCGCACCGCCTTCACGGACCGCCTCGACCAGAGGGGATGGGTGGTCGTGCGGGTGACGGGGATCGTGCCGGAGGCGGTCCCGCCGCTCGCGGACGTGCGCGCGAAGGTCGTCTCGGAGTTCCTGGACGACCGTGCCAGGGAGCGGGCGAAGGCCCGGCTCGCCGCGCTCCGCAAGGCCGCGGAGGAGGGGCCGCTCCCGCTGGAGGAGGCCGCGAAGAAGGATGGGTTCGAGTGCGCGACGACCGACCCCTTCAACGAGTTCTCCTGGCGGCCGCCGCTTCCCAGGCCCGCCCCGGGGGAGGTCGCCACCGCGGCGCCGCCCGTGTTCAAGGACGAGTGGAAGGACCCGGCCCGGCGCCTGTCCGCGATCCTCGGGAAGTACTACCCGCTGCGCGAGGTCGTCGTCGGCGCCCTCTCCGACGTCTTCGACGACGCCTCCGTGACGGGGGCCTGCTACCTCGTCCAGGTGAAGTCCCGGGCCGAGCCCCGCTTCGAGGAGATGAGCCAGGCCCACCAGTCGCAGGTGCGGCGCGTCCTCGCCCGGGAGCGCATGATGGCGCTCGGGACCGAGCTGTCCTACTCGAAGCTGAAGGACCGGCTCGGGCTGTTCGTCGCCGGGGAGCCCGCCAAGGAATCGGAGCCTTCCCGGCGCGGGAGGCGGTAGGCGGTCACTCCGGGACGGGGTCCTCGCCCCCCGGCCGCCCGGGCCGGCAGCGGAGGATCCGGGCGACCGCGAGGCGGAACCCGCGCACCCCGCCGTGCCGCCGGAGCGCGGACGCCGCGTACTCCGAGCAGGAGGGCGTGAACCGGCAGGCGCCGCCCATCATCGGCGAGAGCACCGCGCGGTAGAGCGCGACGCCGAGGAGGAGGAGGAGGCCGAGCGCCCGGTCGAGCGCCCGCGTCACCTCGGACGGTCCTTCGGTCCCCGGGTCCGCCCCCGGCGGCCGGCCCCCCGGGCCCGGCGCTCCGCGGCCGCCGCCGCGAGGGCCACGAGCGAGCGCTCGCAGGCGGCGAGCGACCAGGGCTCCGCGGGATCCGCCCGCGGGACGACGACGAGGTCGTGGCCCGGGGGGAGGTCGGCGCGCCGGAGCCGGAAGGCCTCCCGCAGGAGGCGCTTCACGCGGTTCCGGGCGACCGCCCCGCCCAGCGCCTTCCCCACGGCGAGGCCGAGGCGCGGCTCCGGGCCGCTGTTGGGGAGCGCGTGGACCACGAGGAGCCCGTCGGACGCGCTCGCCCCCTCGCCGAAGACGGCGTCGAACTCCGAGCCGCGGCGGATCCTGAGTTCGGGCGGGAAGCCGTGGGGACGCACGGGCGA
>Ga0247727_10018873_pt1 | contig 10772 bp, 10 predicted proteins | sample WisWelCaveWW1625_FD_202498 | JGI IMG/M metagenome (GOLD analysis project Ga0247727, IMG submission 202498) | Biofilm microbial communities from Wishing Well Cave, Virginia, United States - WW16-25 | ecosystem: Environmental > Aquatic > Deep subsurface > Groundwater > Cave microbial mat | place...
GCTGGGACTACCTGATCGAGTTCGAGGCAACGCAGCGCCGCCGTTATCCCTACCGCGTCGAACAGGACTGCGCGGCGCCGTCACTGCCACAGCGCCCGCCCACCACGCTGGACGACAACGTCACGCAGGCGGCCGTTCGCTTGCTGATGCGCGTCGATCGCGCCCTGGACTCCCAGGACCGCGACATTCACGAGGCCGCGCGGTACGGCCTGGAGAGCCTCCTGAAGGCGCAGTACCCCAACGGCGCCTGGCCGCAGCGGTACTCGCGGCCCCCGGATCCGGCCCGCTTTCCGATCAAGCGCGCCAGTTATCCCTCGAGCTGGTCCCGCCGGTGGCCCGGCGAGAATTACCAGGCGCACTACACATTCAACGACAACTCGATCGCCGATGCGATGGACACGTTGCTGGAGGCGGCCCGCCTCTACCGCGAGCCGCGCTACCTGGCGGCAGCCGAGCGCGGCGGCGACTTCATCCTGCTGGCTCAAATGCCGGAGCCGCAGCCGGCCTGGGCACAGCAATACGACGAGGAGATGCAGCCGGCCTGGGCCCGTGTCTTCGAGCCGCCATCGATCACCGGCGGCGAGTCCCAGGGCGTGCTGCGGATCCTGCTGACGCTCTACCGGGAGACGGGAAAGCGCAAGTATCTCGAGCCGGTTCCGCGCGCGCTGGCATATCTCCAGCGCTCGATCCTCCCGCCGGCGGAGAAGCCGTCAGAGGCGCGCCGGCGCTTCCGGGCCGGTGAACCGGTCCTGGCTCGCTTCTACGAGCTGGAAACGAATCGCCCGCTCTACATCACCAAGGGAACGCAGATCCGGGCCAAGGGGTCGGGAGCGGCGCGGATCGACGGATACGAGCTGAGTTACACCGATGAATCGGTGATTACACACTACGGTGTGCTGGTGAGCGGAGCCTCCCTGGCTGAGATCCAGCGGGAGTACGAGCGGCTGGCCGCGGCGGATCTTGCGACGCTGCGCCGGCCGGAGAAGCTGCACGGACTCTCGCCTTGGAGCGGCGGCGACGACTCTCCTGTGGCCCGGCGCCCGGCGCCTGACAGCGTGCAGGCCATTCTGGACCGTCTCGACGCGCGGGGGGCCTGGGTGGAGGAGGGCGTAATCGGCAAAGCGGACCGCATCGTCTCGGTGTTCGCCGCTCGCGACATGGTGCTCACCATCAATGGCCGTCCCCAGCCGATTCGGGAAAACGACACGGTGGAGCTCTACCAGGGACCTCAGCCGCCGCGCGAGCGCGTGCTGAGGTCCACGACCTTCGCTCGCAACCTGGAGACTCTGGCCGCCTGGGCGGCCGCCGGGGGGACGGGACGCCAATGAGGGGAAACACGGCGTGGGGACTGTTCGGCGCGTGTGCAGCGTTGCTGTCGGCGCCGCTGGCCGGCCAGACGCTTCCGCCTGTTTGGAAGTGGGACTTGCGAGAGATCGCGGCCACGGTGAACAAGGTTCGGGCAGGCCGGGACTTGACGCCTAAGCCCTGGCCGGGAGGGCGGGTCGCGGTCGCGTTGTCCTTCGACATGGACGCCGAAACCGGCTTCCTGCGCTCGGGACTGCTGTCGGCGCAACCGCTCTCGCGGGGCGAGTACGGGCCGCGGGTCGGCGTGCCGCGTATTCTGCGCCTGATGGAGGCCCACCGCGTGCCGGCCAGCTTCTTCATTCCCGCCGTGAGCGCCCAGTTGCACCCGGAGGCGGTGGAGGCAATCCGCAAGTCCGGGCTCGGCCACGAGATTGGCGTGCACGGCTGGGTTCACGAGCGACTCACGGAGCTTTCCGCCCAGGAGGAGCGCGACCTGACCGCCCGAGCGGTCCGCTTCTGGACCGAGCGGCTCGGGCGGAAACCGGCCGGCATCCGCACCCCCTCCTGGGATTTCACCTCCGAGACGCTAGCCATCATTCGCGAGCACGGGTTCCTCTACGATTCGAGCCTGATGGGGGACGACCGGCCCTACGAGATCCTGGCCGACGGAAAGCCGACCGGTCTGATCGAGCTGCCGGTCGAGTGGATTCTCGACGATTTCACCTACTACAGCTACGATCGCTCCAGCCATGCCTATCACCGCATCCCGGACCGGGAGGTCTTCGAGATCTTTCGCGGCGAGTTCGACAAGGCGTACGAGGAGGGCACCCTGTTTGTGCTGACCATGCACCCCTTCGTGATCGGACATCGCTCGCGCATGGCCGAGCTGGAGCGGCTGGTGGCCTACATGAAGTCCAAACCTGGGGTCTGGTTCGCCACGCACGAGCAGGTGGCGCGGGCGGCGTCGGTGGGGCTGGGCGGGCGCTGATCCGGCCGCAAGGCGTCAGGCAGCCTCTGCCGGACTGGAGCGACCGCCCTGGTGCGGGCCGAGGAGCGCCCCCCTCGGCCGCGGGTTCGTTTGCCTGTGATCAACCCGGGCCCACAGAACAAGTTCGGCGGCGTGTTGCCGATGCCCAGCGAGTCAGCCGGCCGGACGAGTAAAGTTGGCGCTGTTGAAGGCCCACTGCAAGCGGGGATCTTCCGTCCTCAACGGGAATTGCCCCGCGGGAAGAAATATGTTGTTCCCCATCTGACAGCGGAAGGGGATCCCGCCAGTGGGCTAGCCCCTCGCTCGCGTTTCCCGGCCCGGTTCGACATGGCTTTTAGCGGGTTGCCTCGTACGCCTACTACTAATCGCAGCCGCCCCACCAGGGGCACCGTCCATGAAATCGTTGACCGGGTTTGTGTCGTCTTGCGCTCGCCGGGTTGGCGGGCTTTGCCGCGACCTCGACGCTGGTGATGCAGGGCTGTACGCTCGGGTCCCATCCTTCACTGAAGGGCGGTCTCGGAGGGCGACTAAGGTTTGCGGGTTTGAGCCGCACGGGCAGGAATCTCCATAGCTCAACTGGTGTATACTTGATGGCTGCCGCTGACTGAAAATCGAGCGACCGCAATTAGCTCGAAGCGGCGGCCTGCTGGTGCCTTCCCGGACGCGGGCCAGGAGCGCCTGGGAAACATAGTAAACTTGGTTCCGATCCCGACCTCTCGAAGAACCGGTGGAACATGGAGGAAGCCATGGACCTCGACAGGGCCCTAGAGCACGCCATCGCTGGCGACGCCCTTCTCTTCGCTGGCGCAGGCTTTTCTCTCGGCGCGCGTAACCTCCGAAACAGCCCTTTCAAGACCGGCTCGCAACTCGCGGCTCACCTGGCTGAACTGGCAGGCCTGCCCAACGACACCTCACTAGAGGACGCGGCCGAAGAACTGGCCCAACGCACAGGGACCGATACCCTAGTCAAGGAAATACGCCAGGAGTTTACAGCCGGCGAGGTTACGAACGCTCACATCCAAATCTCCGGTATTCCCTGGAAGCGTATATACACTACCAACTACGACAATGTGCTGGAAACAGCGTACCACAGATCCTCTCGCGCACTTGCCCCCGTGACACTGGGCGATAGGATTCAGGATATCCCCAAGAACGACACTCTTTGCGTTCACCTCAACGGCTACGTAGAACGGCTGACGCGCGACAATCTATGGTCAGAAATCAAACTCACCGACACAAGCTACCTCACCGCCTCACTCAGTGACTCGCCATGGATCGTCCTTTTTCGGCAAGACCTACAACTGGCACGGGCTGTCTTTTTTGTAGGTTACTCTCTCGCCGGAGACCTCGACATCAAGCGTATCGTGTACGAGAGTTCGACCCTAAAAGAGAAGTGCTTCTTTGTACTTGGCTCGCACCCTTCTGACAGCACCCGCCGGCGCGCCGAGCGTTTCGGTACCGTCCTGGAGCTCGACTCACTCCGGTTTGCCGCAGGGCTCCAGGACAAGAAGCGGTCCTACACCCCTCCGCTGCAATCTGAACATATCGAGTACTGCGTTCGAAGATTTCACGTTTCTTCGCTCCCTGAGACATTCTCGGATCGCTCCATTTTCGACCTCCTCCTCTTCGGCGATGTGAAGCCCCAATTTGTCTGGCATTCTCTCCACGGCGGAAGGCGCTACTTCCTGCACCGGTCGATCGGGGAAAGGGCGTTTCGCCATCTGGAAGAGGGCTCTCGCGCTATCGTCGTCCACTCCGACCTCGGAAACGGCAAGAGCCTGATTGTCGAAGGCCTTAAGTGCAAGGGGGTGGAAAGTGGCTATGAAGTCTATGACCTGGCTGCGAGAACCTCAGATCTCCTCTCGGAGTTGGAGTGCGTGGTTAGCCGAGTACCCAAGATGTTGATGGTCGTCGAAAACTATCCCGACTGGCTCGATGCCCTGGAGTACTTCTCCATTCACGCATCTGACAAGTCCGCTGTCGTCCTCTCGGCCCGGACCTCGGTCCACGATTTCATGGTCGACAGGCTTGTCGCTGTCCTTCGCACCGATAGCGTCCCTGAGTTTGCAGTCGATCAGCTGGTAGAAGCTGAACGAGAGTGGATTATCGATTTCTTCAACGAGTACGGCCTCTGGGCTAAGAGGGCAGCCTGGTCTCGCAGACAGAAGCAGAAGTTTCTAGCTGAGACGTGTCGTTCGCAGTTTCACGCGATCCTCTTGAAACTGCTTAGCTCACCCCAGATCCTTAAGCGGTTCGACGCAGTTCTTACGGAACTCAGCGAAAAGCAGGATTACCACAGGATCGTGATCGCAATCCTTATCCTGACCGTCTTGGAGTATTGGCCTTCTGTGAACACCCTGGCTGACCTGTGCGGGGATCGCGTTTTCGACCCCCAGTTCCGGCGGAACAGGGCGATCAATGAGCTCGTTGACTTCGCGCACGGGCGGGCCCGTTTACGCTCATCGGTGGCTGCTCAGTTCATACTGCAAGAGGTACCGGCGGCCACTACCGTCGAGGTCCTTGTCGATCTGGCTCACCGGGCTGATAGGAACGCCGGCCTCCGTGAGTACTCAGAAATGCTAAAGCGCCTGATGCGATTCGGCCACCTCCAGGACGTTCTTCCGGAGAAACAGCGCCGCCAGGCGATCCTCCGATACTATGAGGCCGTCAAGAACCTTGCAGGTTGCAAGACACATCCTCTCTTCTGGCTTCAGTACGCCATTGCTTGCCTTTTTTTGTCGGATCTTGAAAGAGCTGAGACTTATTTTGACACGGCATACTCTTTTGCTCAGGATCGCGATTATGATACCTATCAGATAGATAATCACTATGCGCGGTTCTTGTTGCTGAAGGTCGTCGGGCAGGGTGATACTGCGACTTGTATGGCCGCTTTTCGGGAGGCGCGGCGAATTATTCACCAGCAGATCCAGAGAGAGAGGCTTCACTATCCCTACCGGGTCGCTACGGGATACAAAGAGTTTTGGGACAAGTTCGGATCGGGCCTCACCCCACAGGAACGGACCGAGGTCGCAGGATCGGCGGCGTTTGTTGCGGAACGCATCCAGAGACTAGCCGAGCGGTACCAGTCTCAGAGGCATGTCGCAGACTGTCGCGCCGCGATGCAGTATGTAATCAGACAAGCCAGTACGTCGAAGTTGGATTCGGCTCAGTAATATCACGGGCCTGCGCGCAGCTCGAAGCGGCCCACCCCCGCAGAAACAGCTTATAGATCTCCCCGGTGGGGCCGTAGCACTGTTTGGCCACCGTCAGCTCCGCCTGGCCACGCACAGCTTCATCGCGGGGCCTGTACACCCGGTATTCGATGCCGAAGAGCTTGAGCCAAGCCCGGTAGAACTTCAGATTCAACCGGTCCAGCTCATCCCGGTTCTCCTGGCTCATGGTCTGCCGGACCACCCCGGCGTATTCGAGTGCAGCGGCCAACGCGGTCTCCCCGTCAGCATACCCCCGAGTTCAAGCTTGAAGCCATCTGGCAGCTTAAACTGAGGCGTTTGTGTCTCTGGCATTGGCAATCTCCCTTTCCTGTGCGGCCCGACACTCAAAGCGCCCCACCTCCCGCAGAAAGGTCATCTCGATGGTCTTGGTCGGGCCGTTACGCTGTTTTCGCGACCACCAAGTCCGCCTGGCCGCCCACCGATTCATCACGGGGCTTGTACATCTCCTCGCGATGCAGCAAGAGGACCAGGTCCGCGTCTTGTTCCAGAGTGCCGGAGTCGCGGCCGCCAGGGGGACGGGACGCCAATGAGGGGAAAACCGGCGTGGGGGCTGCTCGGCGCGTGTGCAGCGTTGCTGTCGGCGCCGCTGGCCGGCGGGTGCGTGACACAGAAGTGGAGTTTGTCGGGGGTTCTTTTTCAGGGCCGGTTTCTTACAGTAGGTAATACTGTAAGAAAGGAGGCCCCCTGCCCGAGAACTTGCCGTCCCTGGTCCACGAGAGAACGAAGGTCCTGCAGCAGATTTCCCAGTTGGGCGATTTGCGGCCTGGTTCCGTCTGGTCTGTCCTGCGCCGCTGTGGAAAGCCCAACTGCCATTGCGCCGAAGCCAAAGATCCTGGCCACGGCCCCCATGCCCAGCTCACCTATAAGCTTGGGTTCTCCCCGGGAATGTGGGACGGCTTGCCGCTTGGTCGCCCGCAGGGCCTCTTCCAACTGTTTCTGCAACCTCCTACTGCCACTACAGTACCTTTGCTCACCGCGCCCCCGAAAACCCCGTGCCTACAGGGGGTTGCACCCCGGTAAACAAATACGCGCGGAAGAAAGAGACGTTGGATGATTTCTTTGGTAGCCAGTTGACGGTTCGCCAACGGAAGCGCATCGAGGCAGCCTGTGTGGACATGTGGGAGCCATTCCGGCTGAGCATCGAGCAGTGGTCGCCGCAGTGCAAGATCGCCTGTGACCGGTTCCATATCATGCAGCACGCCAACGACGCGGTGGACGAAGTCAGGCGGGCCGAGTTTTTCCGTCAAGGGCCGAAGAAGCCGAAGAAGCGAGGACAAGGCCTACCTGCGGAAGTGGATCGATCAACTGAGATGGCAGCGGCTGAAGCCGTTGGAGAAGCTGGCTGAGATGCTCGTGGAGCATCTGGACGGCCTGTTGAACTACTGCCGGACGAAGGTGCGGTTTGGGGTCGTGGAAGCCGTGAACGCGAACATTCGCCTGTTGATCAACCGCGGCCGGGGCTACAAGAACCTCCGCTACCTGCTCCTGAGGGCCAAGCGAATGGCGGTGACGAACACGGAACTGGTCGCTTTTGGCATGGTGAAAAAAGCCGCGTAAAATGACACCCTCTTACAGATTCCTGCGGAGAGGCCATTCTGGCAGGTCGATGGCGCGAAGCTGTTCTTCGCGGGTGGACAGGGTTTCGGGCGTGACTCCAGCCAGGACTTCTTCCCGATGCCTCTTTATTGGCTGATGATCGACCTCTCGGCGAATTTTCAGCCGCGCGGGCGCTCGGCCAGACCACCAGCTCGGCGCCCGACCTTCCCGTTTCGGTCGAGCAGCACGGCAGAATTGAGGCGTGGCGGGCCATCCTTGCGGTCCATGGGAGAGACGATGTAGCTGCGGTGCTTCCTGGCCAGCGCCGCCATGGCGGTGATGGTGGGACCTTCCAGGGCGAGCGAAATACCTTAGCCTGGTAGCGTTACGGAGGCCCGCGCCACTAATACAGCGTCATCTCGGAGTTCGGGCTGACCTTCAGAATCTGGCTTTCGCCGGAGGCGCGCGCCGGCAAGTCTTTGGGACCGTCAACTTCGATCACCTGCTCGTTGTCATCCAGTGGGATGGGGGCCAGATCCGGGTCAGCCGTGCACCCAAAGGCCGATAACCGCTCGATCAGGCGCCCCACGTCGATTCCCTTCGGCGTTGTGACCAACCACTTCATTCTGGCTCAGGCCCAAGCGGCCGCTCTCACTCGCGTGAGGCCGCTGGCCCACCTCCCTTCCTTCAGTATCATGTAGGTTGCGGCCGCGTTGACGACTCCGAACCCGGTATGATCATCCTGCCCTGGGACGCCAAGGTCAATGGCCCCGGCAATGAGGGCTTCCTTGAGCTCGGCCGGAGTCAGTCCGCGAATGGCGCTCATCAGCAGCGCCGCCACGCCGGCGGCCACGGGCGTCGCGGCCGAGGTGCCGTTGTCGAAACTGGATGCGTCGCCGCCCGCCGGCCGGCCCGGACCGAGGTTGCCGAAAAAGTGAGAGTAGGCGGCGAGGTCCGGTTTCCGCGGCTCGAACATCCCCGGGCCTTGCGAGGAGTACCCGATCCGCTCGTGGCGGCTGTTGACCGCCGCAATCGTGACCACCTCGGCAAGGCTGTTGGAGCCGTGGATGGACCGGCCGGGCCCAATTCCGCTGGGGAGGCAGCGGCCGCTAGGGCAGTTTTCGCCGCAGTTCCCGGCGGCGAAAAAGGCCGGAGCGCCGGAGGCGACCACCTCTCGGATCTTGCGGTGCAGCGGATGGTTGATGTCGTGGATTTCGTGATTCGGGAAGCTCTCGCGCGGCGGAATCCCCACGAAGCCATAGCTGTTGTTGGTCAAATGCGGGGTCCCGTCTCGGCGGCGCTGATCCAGCACGGCCTGAAACATTTGCAGGGCGCCGCCGGAATTGGGTACGCCAAGGAACGGATAATCGTGGAGTTTTGCCGCCGGCGCGGCGACCAAGACGTCGGCGGCGCACATCGAGCCGTGGCTGGTGATCGGCGCCGTCCCGGGCCGGCGCGCGTTGGGCCGTGAAAAGCCGCCCACCACCGGATAGACGGTGCCGTCGACTCCTTCGTCGATGATCCCGACAACAATGTTCTGCCCGCGGAACCCGTCACGCCAGACGGCGCGCACCCCCAGCAGGCGCCGCAGCGTTCCGATGGTGACGGCCGGGCGGAACGGACGGCAGTCCACGCCTCCGGCCGAATCGGCCAGGTCGAACTCCTCCTCCTCCTGCTCGATCCCCAGCAGCGTCAATTCGGAGCTTGGCCATACTCGCACATCCTTCCGCGAACTCAGATCGGCCAGCCGGGCCGGGTCGACTTCGCAGGACACCACCAGGCTGTCGGCGGCCGTGTCCGGATTGGTTTCCGGGCTGGCGAAAGCCGCAAATCCGCCGGCGGCCGCTTCCGCGAAGACGGTCTTTTCCTGAAATAAAGGGACCGGCGCCTGGTCGGCCACCAGGTCCAAGCCATAACCGGCAAGGTCTTTCACCAAGGACTGACCCTGCTTTTCGCTTTCGACGAGCGATCCGACCGCCGCGGCGTGCGCCGCAAAGGCCTGGGGCTGTGTCCGGGGCACTTCAATCAACACGTTGACTTTGGGCATGCGTACGTCCTTTCGGTCGGACAAGCCGATTCAATCAGAAACAATCCGCAAAGTCAACCGGAATCTGTTGACAACCTGCCGCGAAAGGTCGTGAGTGAGAGTTGGCCCCGGAGCCTCTCTTACTCTGTACCGTCCATGAGCCGGGAGCCTGATGAACAGCCCCCCGATCTTCAGCGCAAATTCACTTGTCTTCCTCCAGCACCAGGGACTGGTTGGTCTCCACGCCGCGGAGGCTGGTCCGCCGGCCGCTGGGCCATCGGACTTCCAGCGCCTCGACCTTGGCGTCGCGGCCGAGGCCAAAGGTCAGCGTCAGCTCGGACTGCGAACAGTAGCTGGACCCGCTGCGGACCATCTGCCACTGCGCCCCGCCGGGGGAGCGGACCTGGACGACCGCGCCGATGCCGTCGCGGTTAGACTGGCTCCCCACGGTCTTGATCCGCAGCCAGCGATTCGCGTTGCCGCCGTCATTGCGATAAAGATACGCCGGGCCGCCGTTGGTGGAGATCAGCAGATCCAGGTCGAAGAGGACATTTCTATTTGGCGTTGACACAATGGGGTGTTTGGCAGTTTTTGGCAGTGGACAGTAGATCCCGCAGTTCGCGCAACGCATCCGAGCCGATCAGCGGCTTACCCACCGGCGACGGCTCCGGCGGCCGCTCCCGCCCCGGCGCCCGCGGCCGCGTCGATCGCTGCTCCGATGGCGGCGCTGCGCCCGCGGCTGCCGGCCGCCCGAATCTCGCCCTCCGGGTCGGCCTCGTGGCGCACCTCCCGTGGCGCACCTCCCGCTCACCCTTCACGCCCACCGTGGTCGCCACCAGCGGCTCTTTTTGAGGCGGAACTGCTGAAGGACGATTGGAAACAGGTGCGGCCGGAAGTCGAGGTCAAACAAGTGGCCATCTCATCCGGATGCTGTTGAAGCGGTCGGTCACCGCCGTCAGCGGTTCGGAACGCTCATTGCACCACGCGGGCCGCGCGCCGTGGGAGCCTACCCGACCTACGGCAATACCCTGATGGGCCTGGCGATGCACAAGCCGCCGTCGCCGCGAGCCATGATCGAGGTGGTGGATGCGGAGGCGCCGGATCGGGTGGTTCCCTACGGCCAGCCCGGGCGCGTGCGGCTCACCACGCTGACGCGCGAATTCTTCATGCCGCGGTTCCTCGAGCGCGACGAGGCCGAGCGGGAGCCGCCCTGCAGCATGTATCCCTGGGACGGGGTCCGCAACGTGCGGCCCTTTGCCCGGCTCCGGGCCAAGGTGGTGGAGGGAGTCTATTAACGGGATTGACGATTGAACCCATCGTCAGTTCTTCTTTTCTGGCGCGAGCCGTTTCAGCTCCTCGGACCAGTTCAGCACCACGTGGATCTGGGTCGCCGGCGCATCCTGTTCCCCTTCCTGGATCATGAGGAACCGCTGGCCGTCGGGCGCCACGTCATAGTTGGAAGAACTGGGGCCCGGAGCCGCGCAGGAGGAGTTCCGCCCGTAGGCGAAGTACTTTTCCCACAGCAGGCCTGGCCGGCCGGCACGGAAAACCGGGTGAGTGGTGACGTCGACGACCATCATCTTTTCCCCGGTGCGGTAGTAGAGCTCTCCGCCCTTGCCTTTCCAGACCGGGTCACTGCCACCATCGGTCGAGATCTGGATCTTCGGTCCCGGCCCCGGGTACG
>Ga0247727_10018874_pt1 | contig 10771 bp, 9 predicted proteins | sample WisWelCaveWW1625_FD_202498 | JGI IMG/M metagenome (GOLD analysis project Ga0247727, IMG submission 202498) | Biofilm microbial communities from Wishing Well Cave, Virginia, United States - WW16-25 | ecosystem: Environmental > Aquatic > Deep subsurface > Groundwater > Cave microbial mat | place...
TGGGCGCAGATATCCAGGAATTTTTGCTGGGCGGCGGAGAGCGTTTTGGCCTCCGGGGCCTTGACCGGTTGCCCGCACCCGGAAATGAAAAGCAGCGTCAGGCCGATGGCTGTTCGGCCCATGGAAAATTGCAGGCCCATCATCAAAACGTGAGGGGAGGCCGCCCTGAAAGCGGTTTGAGATTAAACTTATCGAAGATCGCCTGGATTTCGTCGTATTCGAGTTCTTCTTTTTTCAAGAGTTCCTTGGCAAAATAATGAAGGAATTCTTTTTTACTGACCAATAGCTCTTCGACCTCTTTGATGCATGAGTATAGGATTTCTTGGACATCGGTATCGAGAGTTTCTTTAGTTTTTTCTGAAACGGTAAATTCGCTGTCATACCATGACTGCATGACAGAGAAATCCCCGAGCAATCCTGATTTGCCCATCCCGTAATGCCAGACCATGTGCTTAGCGATGGTCATGGCGCTGTAAAAATCTGAACCCGGACCACCACCCACCCCCTGGCTGGTTTTGCCGAAAATAATTTTTTCAGCGACATAGGCCGCTATCATGACCTTGATGTCGGCCAGTAATTCATCCCGGTTGGCGCAGAATAATTCTTCCGCCGGCCGCCGGGCGACAAAGCCCAGAGCCCCTTTGCGGGGGATGATGGTGGCCTTGATGATATCATCGGTCGGATGGAGAAGATAGCCGATAATGGCATGACCGGATTCATGGTAGGCCGTCCATTCTTTTTCTTTGGGGTTCATGACGATGTTGGATTTAAGGCCGAACACGACGCGGTCGTAGGCTTCAGAGAGGTCGCGCATGTTAATTTCGCTGCGGCTTTCGCGGGTGGCCACGAGGCTCGCCTCGCGGATCATGTTTTCGATATCGGCGGGAGAAAATCCTAAAGCCCGGCGGGACAAGATGGAGGAATTGACGCTCGCGTCAAATTTTACTTTGGCCAGATAAAAATCGAAAAGTTGTTTGCGTTCTTTGAGGTTGGGGCGGGTGACATAAATTTTTCGGTCGAAACGTCCCGAGCGCATGATGGCCGAGTCAAGTTCATGTTCGGGGACGTTGGTGGCGGCCATCACCACGATATTATTTTCGGTTTGTCTTAGCCCGTCTAGTTCGGTGAGGAATTGGTTGACGGTCGCGTTGTGGTCGGTCGCCCCCCCAAAACCCATTTCGGCCCGGCGGGGACGGGCGAAAGAATCGATTTCATCGATGAAGATAATGCAGCCCCCCTCGACTTGGGCGAGCGCTCTAGCCTGTCGGAACAGCGAACGCATTTTAGCCGCCCCGAGCCCGATGAAGATCCCCACAAAGTCGCTGCCTACCGCCGGCAAAAGCGGCAGCCCGCATTCGGTGGCGATGGCCTTTGCCAGATAGGTTTTTCCGCAGCCCGGCGGGCCGACCATGAGTGTCCCCTTGATGATCTTTCCCCCGACCGCTTTAAGCAGGTGCCGGTCTTTGAGCAGCTTGACGATTTCCCAGGCTTCCTTTTTGGCTGAATCCATGCCGATGACGTCGTCCCATTTGACTTTGGCTTTGGCCTTGCCGATCTGGGTGCTGAATAATTTGGAAAACCCCCCCTGCATGACGTAATACTGCATGCCGATCATGATCGGGAGGGTGATGAGGTGCACGATGACAAACATCGGTAAGAAAAGGGCCATCGGCGCGGCGATGTTGCGCCGGCTGAATGATTCCAGTGAGAAATAGCTGTTGACCGCGTATTTCATGAAGAAAAAGGAGCCCAGAAGGCAGAGGAAAACAAGGAAGATGAGGAGGATTCTCGCCCAGTAAACATGGATAAAAATGTATAGTCTTTTCATGTTCAATTCCTTTATGGGTTTTTGAAGGCCGCTGGGTTAAATTTTTCGCTTCAAACTAACATATTTTTTTGGAGAAGTATATAACAAATTTCGGCAAATTTCGGCAAAAAATTCGCGCAAGTCCTCCCTCCTCGAATAACTCCTTGACTTTAAAAATAAACTATGGTATTTTCGCTTCATCCATTTTTCCGTAATGCTCCATTCGAGAAAGGATTTATGTCGTCATGGCTAAGATTAAGAGAGTGATCGGACGCGAAGTCATCGATTCCCGCGGGAATCCTACGGTTGAGGTTGACGTTGTTTTAGATTCCGGCGTCATGGGCCGCGCGGCGGTCCCTTCCGGCGCTTCCACCGGCGAGCACGAGGCCATTGAGTTGCGCGACAATGATAAGTCGCGTTACCTCGGGAAAGGCGTGCAAAACGCCGTCAATAATGTTAATACCACCATCAGCCACCAGATCGTCGGCAAAGATCCCGATTATCAAGCCATTGATAAAATTCTTTTGGGTGTAGACGGGACGGAAAACAAAAGTAATTTAGGCGCCAACGCTATCTTAGGCGTTTCGCTGGCCGTGGCCAAGGCCAAAGCGGCCGAAACCAAACAGCCGCTGTACCGGTTCCTTGGCGGTAGCGATGCGAAAATCCTTCCGGTCCCCCTCATGAACATTCTCAACGGCGGTCTGCACGCCGATAACAACCTTGATTTTCAGGAGTTTATGATTACCCCCATCGGTGCCTCCTCCTTTAAAGAAGCGCTGCGCATGGCCTGTGAGGTCTTTCACAATTTAAAAGCCATTTTGAAATCTAAAAAATTGGTGACGGCCGTCGGTGATGAGGGTGGTTTTGCGCCGAGCCTTAAGGGCAATGAAGAGGCTATCCAGTTGATTATCGAGGCTATCCAGAAGGCCGGGTACAAGCCGGAAAAAGACGTCTTTATCGCTCTCGACGTCGCTTCCTGCTCCTTTTTTAAGGAGGGCAAGTATAGTTTTGAAGGCAAACAGATTTCGGCCGCTGAGTTGGTCGGTGTTTATGAAACGTTTATTAAAAAGTATCCGATTATTTCTATTGAAGATGGTTTGGAAGAAAATGACTGGGCCGGCTGGAAGGCCATGACCGCCAAGATCGGCAAAAATGTCCAGCTGGTTGGCGACGATCTCTTTGTCACCAATGTGAAGCGCCTCAAAGAGGGGATCAGCAAAAAGGTGGCTAACTCGATTCTGGTGAAAGTCAACCAGATCGGCAGCCTTTCGGAAACTTTACAGACGATCAAGCTTGCCAAGGAAAACAAATACACCTCGATTATTTCCCACCGTTCGGGCGAGACGGAAGACACGACGATCAGCCACCTGGCGGTGGCCACTAACGTCGGGCAGATTAAAACCGGTTCTCTGTCGAGGACCGACCGCATCGCCAAATATAACGAATTGCTGCGCATTGAAGAAGAGTTGGGCGCGAAAGCCGTTTATGCTGGCCCGTTATGGGGGAAGGTCTGGTAATTGCGTCATTTTTGGGGAAAGGTTATGCCCAAGGATTGTTTTTGGTTGATGGTCGCCGCGCTGGGTGTGTTTTTGATATTCCTGCCTTCGTATGCCCAGATGCAGGATTTACGCCAGAAGAATATCGATTTCGCGCGCAAGATTCAGCAGCTAAGGTTTGATAATGCCCGGCTTAAGGAACAGCGGTCGCGGTTGGAAAACGACCCGATTTATTTGGAGAAGGTCGCCCGGGAGAAGATGGGGCTTATTCGGGAAAATGAAATGGTGTACCGGATTGTTCCCGAAGAGCAGCCGCAACAGAGCAAATGAACAACAGCGACTAGCTTTCAGTTATCAGCTGACAGCTGAAGACGGATAGCTGATCGCTAAACATATCGCGGGGTAGTCCTTCGACTTCGCTCCCCGGCCCGCGGCTATCGCCGCGAAGCGGCGGGGCGGGCAGGATTTAAGATTTGTAAGGTTATTCTCGCTAGTGTAGGCATATTCTAGTTTTAACGGTTTGTAATGCTATCGCGGGGTAGAGCAGGCTGGTAGCTCGTCAGGCTCATAACCTGAAGGTCACAGGTTCAAATCCTGTCCCCGCAACTTTTACAACCAATTGGGAGCCTTTGACTTATGTTATCGGCTCCTTTTTGTTGTTCCCGTCGAAAACGTCTGTGCTAGCACCGTGCTAGCAAACATCATAGGGTGTTTGTGTCTTTGGTTCTATTTCTTTAGGGTGCTTTTAGTTATTCCTTTATGTTGTTATGCGTGTAGCTTCTTTGAGAGGCATGGGTCCTCCCGGGGGACGTGGGGCATGCGGGTCAGGCGAGGCGCAACGAGCCCATCCGCAAAAAAGTATTTTTTCGAATGTTACGTTACTCGTAGAAATAAATTTTCTTTTCTTAGTTCTCAGAAAGATTATTCTCGTCGGAAATAATGTATTTGTGAGGAGGGACATCTCTTGCTGATTGTCCCAAAAGTGTAACATTGACCTGTTACAAAAGGCATGTGTGTGAAGTTGGAATAATCGATACTTTTTTGATATGATTGAGGTGTTAAAAATTTGAAAAAGTGAGGACGATTTGACGAAAAACTATCAATATCATCTCAAACCACAGCTTGAGCAATATCCATTTGTTAAAAAGCTCCCTAACCCAGTCGAATTTTTTTGTCCACGGAAATATCAAGGGTATCATGTCCGTGGGCAGTCGTTATCTTTTCCGTATGAAACTCCCGAAAACATACGCGAAGGTACACATCTACGATTTTATCAGATGCAGTTGGTGACGTTGGTGAGTGAAGATGCGCGTTGGAGAGGAGGTAAGGAAAATTACCGATTCGGTACAATAATTGGCGAAACCAAAACGGAATTTGAGGATTTTCGCACACAGGTGTTGTTACCTAGATTTAAAGGCGAAGGCCCCGCAGAGGAAGAATATCCTGCTCCGGTCAGTGTTGAAAATTCCCTCATGGAGATCACAGCAACGCCGTATCTTGAAAAATGTATTAGTGACCGGCAGGACACTATTTTGGTCTCGTTTGACATGTTCCCAATTTATATGACAGATTTAAAGAGAAAAGAATTTTGGAAGCCGCCAACATCGTGCATTCACTCATTTGTGGCAAGCTATTGGATTGATACAGGGGTATTGGGAAGTGAAGGTGTGCGGCAATGGTTCAGTGAGATGCATGATATATTTTGTCTTGATTTAAATTATCGGGGAATGAGCAAGGGAGAGTTTTTCGATTCTTTAAGGACATTGGGTAATTTGGCTTGTGGGGTTTTCTACGGAGATTTTGAGAAAAGTGGCGTTCACCAGTTGAATCAACTATTGCTCACGAAAGATGAGAGTGGGGATCCTTTGAAGCAGTTCTGTTTTTCGTTTGTGACCAGTATGAGGAAGTCTCTTCTTTCGCGAAAGCTTATTGAGCAGTGTCCTTGTTGTGGGGATTTTATGTTGTCTTCCTCAGGTAAAAAGTATTGTTCTTTAAGGGTTGAAGGCAAGGATTGTGGGAAGAAGGTTCGGAATAAGGCATTTTATGCAAGGCATGGCCAAAGAATTAAGGAAATGAAGAAAGAGGAAAGGGAGGATTCAAAGAGGCTTCAAAGGAATATCAAGCGTCTTGGGGAACTGGGCCTACTGAAACAGCCCCCAAAACCTCAAATTCAGTATACTAAAAAGAAGGTAAAGAAGAAAAAATCAGTCGACTGAAAACAGGTCATTTAGGCCTGTTTCTGCCTCCTTCCCAAATTTATATTTCTTGCTATCCTGTGTAATGAAAGTTGTTACACGGGATTTTTTATTTTATGGAGAGGAGAAATTGATGACGATTAAACTTTCAGAAATTCAAATCGTACCGGTGAAGCCAAATAATGGATTGGTGGCGTTTGTTTCCTTCGTGATCAATGATTCATTTTTCGTCGGCGATGTCGCAATTTATTCACGCATTGATCAGCATGGATACAGGTTGGTTTATCCAGCAAAAACTTTATTTAACGGTTTAAAAATTAATTGTTTTAAACCAATAAACAAGCCGGTGGCAGATGAGATTGAGCGACAGGTTTTAGCTGACTTTGAAAAGTTGATCGAGAAGGGAAAGAAAACGGAAGGATTAACGCGAGATGATCGATTATCAGAAATTAACTAAAAATGTGCCTGATGAAATGAAGAAATTATCCAACTGGGTTGGATGCCGCATTGTTCCAAGTAAAGATCGTCCGGGCAAGACCGATAAGATCCCCATGAATGCCTTGACCGGCGGGCACGCCAAGTCCAACGATCCCACCACATGGACCGATTTTGAAACCGCAGTAGATCTCTCCATCCAACGCAATTACGATACCGTTGGGTTTATGTTTCAACCGCCTTACGTCGGCGTTGATCAAGATGATTGTATTAAAGATGGAAAGATCAACCAAAGGGTTGAAGGTATTTTAAAAGATTTAAATTGCTACACTGAAACTTCTCCTAGCGGAAACGGCGTTCATACTTTTTGTAAGGGTAAAATTAGCCGTTCCATAAACAATTCCAAAGTTGATTTAGAGATTTATACAAAAGGAAGATTTTTTACGGTTACCGGACATCGGTTGGAAGAATATCCTGCAACGATTGAGGAGCAAACAGACAAATTAAACAAAATAATAGATCAATATGCTCCAACTAAGTCTAAGAACAGAAAGAAAAAGAATAATAAGTCTAAGCCCGATGCAAAAAAACTTTTAGAGATTATCGCTAAGAGTCAAGACGCTGAGAAATTCAATAAACTTTTTAACGGGGAATGGGAAGGTGCCTATGGTTCACAGAGTGAAGCTGATTTAGCATTATGCGGTAAAATGGCTTTCTGGACGGCGTGCGATTCGGCTTTAATGGATACGATTTTCCGTCAATCCAAATTATTCCGTGAGAAGTGGGATGATAAGCATTACGGCGACGGGCGCACCTATGGTCAAGGTGTTATTGATGAAGCAATCAGCGGATGCGAGGAGGTATTCACTTCAGCAGAACAGAAACTTCCCCAAGGTGAGGTTATTACTAGAGAATGTGAAGAACGCATTCAGGAGTTTTTCCGCGATCAGCAAGGGAATTCTTATGTCGTTTTGCCTATTGATCAGCATTTGGAGGTTTGTGCAACCAACACGACTAAATTCCGTAATTGGATAGCCAAGGGATATCGTGACAGACATGGCGTTCCTCCTCAAAGTGAGGCCATTAATCAAGCGATTATTCAAATCGAAGCGAGATGTGAAGGCTCTCGACAGGTTGAGTTGTATAATCGTGTGGGCTTATATGAGGAAGCAATTTATTATGATTTGTCATCGCCTGATTGGAGCGGAGTAAAAATTACACCGCAAGGCTGGGAGGTTAAACGTCTTCCTCCAATATTTAGACGCTATGCCCATCAGAATCAACAAGTCGTTCCGACTCTTGGCGGCGATCCCAAAAACCTTTTAAGGTTTTGTAACATTAATCAAGATGATCATTGTTTGTTTTTAGTTACTGTTGCTTCACTTTTTATCCCCGACATTCCTCATGTTGTGATTAACCAAAGCGGCGAGCAGGGTTCTGGTAAATCAACCAATAGCAAGATTATCAAACAATTAGTTGATCCTTCCAAAGTCAGTCTTCTTTCAAGTCCCAAAGACCTAGAGCATGCACAGATGATTGCGGACAAGCATTGGGTGAGCGCTTTTGATAACATTTCGAAAATCATCGAATGGTTTAGCGACTTTTTATGTCGTGGCGTAACCGGCGAAGGGGACATGAAACGAAGTTTATATACGAATGATGATGAGTACATCCGTTCATACCGACGATGTTTTGTATTAAATGGGATTGGCAGTTCTATGTGGCGGCCGGACCTTTTGGACAGGTCAATTATTCTTAGTATACCGATTTTAAAGGACAGCCGACCAGAGGAACAAATCAAACAAGAATGGAAGGAATCATTGCCAAGTATTTTGGGAGGATTCTTTACGGCTATTTCACGCTCGATGAATGAGGTGGATAAGGTAACCGGTCATGAAAGATTCCGTATGGCGGATTTTGTACGATGGGGAATAGTGTTGGCTGATCAGCTTGGGTTTTCGAGTCAGGAGTTCTTGGCGAAATATAAGGAATCAATCGATCATAAATGGGAAGACACAGCCGAGGAGAGTTCGCTGGTTAATCGCTTAACAACTCTGGTTATGGGCAATAACGGCGAATGGTCTGGGTCAGCAGCGGAGTTATTATCCCGGGTTAAACCAGAAGGAACAAAAGATAAAACAATTCCGGACAATGCCCGGTGGTTATCGACTGAGTTAATGCGCATTGCCCCGGTCATGCGGAGCACAGGGATTGATGTTATCCGCTTACCTAAACGCGAGCCGGGGACAGGAAAACGTATGTTTGTTTTAAGGAAAATGGATCGCAAAATTGGGTGTGAGCAGGGGTGTGAGCAAGGCGTGAGTGACTGTGAGCAAGAAGAGGTATCTCACAATCTTTTTGACAAAAGACCGTTTTGAGGGTGTGAGCAAGAATTCTTGCTCACGGATAGCTCACAGGTCTGCTCACAGGGTCAACATATTACAGTTCAATCAGTTATGTATTTTGTGAGGCTATGTGAGGCTATTTTTCTTTAAGAATAAGGGGATTAAAAAGGGGAATGAATGTGCTCACAGAGACAAAAAAAAGTCAAAAAACAAGACGGTTAAAGGGTAGGGATTTTAGCCTCACATCGCTCACAAACGCTAAAAAAGGACGTTAAAAATGCCGGATGAGTTGGACGCTTTGGTCAAAATTTACGAGGAGATTAAGACTCCCGGACAGCAAGAATTGCGTCAGGAATTTTCGCGGCGATGGGATGCGTTGTCTGAGCAAAAGAAAGCCGAGCTCGTTGACCGGTTGTTAAAAAAGGATTTGTTGCCTCCACAGGTGGAGGATGCCTTAAGGATTTTTAACGGGAAGATTGTAAGTTTACTTTGAAAGGAGGTGATCACTGTGAAGAAGAACACATGGAACAAAGCATTCAAGCGGATGCTGAAGCAAGCTAACAAAGAAGTGGCGGAGCACAATAAACAATGGGAAGCCACGTTTCAAAGATTAGCCGACGAGTGGAACGAAACAGGAAGAAAACTCCGTCGACGTTAGTTGTTGGTTGATGTTGTTTGTTGCTGTTTAGGAGCACCCTCACGTTCGTGTGACGTGGGGGCAAAGAGAGGTTAACGGAGTGACGGCAAATAAAAAGGGGTCCTTGGAAGGGGGGCCGGGCTTGCGGGTCAGGCGAGGCGCATGTTGTCAGTGATCTAAAATTTTAAAAAAGTGATGTCGTGTCCGTTAAATGGGGTCCAAATCGTTGATGCTGGTTGCCGATGTTTCGTGATTGTGCAGGATTGTTTTATTTGTTAACGACACGGACGGACATAAAACGACATTCGCATGTCGTAAAATTAATATGCGTCGAAAAAAAGTGTTAATGGTGGTTCTCAATGTTTAGATTTAGTTTGTGATGTTTGATGTTATTCGAACCGGACATGACGACACGTCAAATGTCCGTTTGTCAGGCAAGTTTCTTGACGGTGATTGTTTATGGTTAAGCATTGTTTTAGTTGTTTAAATAAAACGGACATTGACGGACATTTACGACATTTGCATGTCATTAAATCAACTTAATTCAAAAACGGAGGGAAAGATGAACACAGGAGAATTGCTTACAGTTCAAGAGTTGGCAAAACGATTAAAGGTTCCGGTTAGCTGGGTTTATCAGCGCACGCGGCTTGGGCAGGAGGCTATTCCTCATGTCAAGATGGGCAAGTACGTTCGGTTTCACTGGGACGAAGTGGTTAAGTTTTTAGAAGAAAATACTGATGATCGGGTAAGGTGAGGCCATAAATGCCTTGCCAACAGGGTACGGTATGGCACAATACGCACCCTTGATTAACCTTGTTTGATATTGCTTAAGGATATTTTACGATGGCTCGAGGTTGTATTGTAAAACGTTGTAAAGTTTGCCGACGGGAAAAACGCAATCAGTTTGAGTTCTGTAACCACCCGGAGCGGGTTTACGGGATTTTTTACCGAGTCGGCAAAAAGTCAATTTTTAGGACAATCGGTCCTAACAAAAAAGATGCCGAGATCGCGCTTGAGGAAACCATGCGCCAGGTCAAGCAAGGAACGTACTCTGAGCTAAAGGAAATCTTGTTTGAGGAATTTGCTCAAAAATGGATTAATGATTATGCCTCGGTCAATGTCAAGCCATCAACCTTGCGTAATTATCGTGATGCTATTCGATGTCATTTTAATCCAGCGTTTGGAAAGATGGCGCTTTCGATGATTCATGAACCTGATATTCGGGCGTTTATCGCCAAGACAATTAAAAAACGAAAGCCCAAGACGGTGAATAATTTTACTGTAATGTTAAAGACGATGTTTAAGCATGCCAAGCGGTGGGGTTATCTAAGGGAAAATCCGGCGTGGGATATTGAGCATATACGTGATGAACAGAAAGAAATGCACTTTTTAACCCCTGAGGAAGTACGAGAGCTTTTAAAACATGCCGATGAGCCGTGCCGAACCGTAGTTCTCTTAGCTGTGATGACAGGTATGCGCCGGGGAGAGATTTTCGGCCTCCAATGGGGCGATATCGATTGGTTTAATGATAAGATTCATGTACGGCGAAATTTATTCTGGCAAGTCAAAAGAGAATTAGTCGGTCATCCAGATGAGCCGCTGTGGAGGTTTTTGTCGCCTAAATCAAAGCGATCATTTCGTACGATTGTGATGTCACCCGAGTTAAAGAAAGTTTTAGAAATTCATCGCATGACGTGCCCGGTTGGTAAAGAAGATTTGATTTTTTGTAATAAGGCTGGGAATCCGGTGGATCCCGCTAATTTTGTTAAAAGAGAATTCGAGCCAGCTTTGATGTGCGCTGGTCTTCACAAAATCCGCTTTCACGATCTTCGTCATACCTATGCAACTTTCCTTCT
>Ga0247727_10018875_pt1 | contig 10770 bp, 12 predicted proteins | sample WisWelCaveWW1625_FD_202498 | JGI IMG/M metagenome (GOLD analysis project Ga0247727, IMG submission 202498) | Biofilm microbial communities from Wishing Well Cave, Virginia, United States - WW16-25 | ecosystem: Environmental > Aquatic > Deep subsurface > Groundwater > Cave microbial mat | place...
AGTTGGGCTGAACCGCGTCTGGGGCACTATCGGGCTTTGTGAGCTGCCTTTTCTCAGCGCTCGACGCGTTCACTACCCAGAGCTGGCTGTCAAACGCGAGCCGGCTTGCAGGATCAGACGTCCCGGCGGCGCCGACAATGATGTCCTTGCCATCCGGCGACCAGGCGGGGTTGTAGCCGAAATCGGTCAGACGGCGGACGGCCTCGCCGGTCGCCCCCATCACGAAAATGCCCCCGCCGTTTCTTGCGGAGCGAAACGCAATCCGCTCCCCATCGGGAGAGAAGGCGGGCTGCGTGTCCTCGGCGGAGGAGTCTTTGGTCAGGTTGACGGGATTCTTGCCGCCCACCCGTTGCAGCCAGATGTCGCCGCCGGCCGCGTAGACGAACGACCTGCCCTCCGGAGAGAGGCTGGGGAAGGTTTCCGGGCCGGCCTGGTCGGTGAGCTGCATGAAGCTGATGTCTTTGACCGTACTCGCGGTCTCGGTCGGCGGCCGCAGAAATAAATACGCCGCGCCGGCGGCGATGCCAAGCGCGGCAACGGCAAGCGCCGCTTTCGCCTTCCATGTCCGCACAGCGGTAGGGCGGGCGCTTTCGACAACGCGGCTCGATTCGCTGTCGCGTTTCAGGCGGGCGAGGTCGGTGCGGAGATCGGAGGCGGTCTGATAGCGGAGCTTGCGGTCCTTCTCGAGCGCTTTGGCGATGATGTGTTCCAGTCCGGCGGGGGCCTGCGGGTTTAATCGCGAGGGGGTGACTGGCGCTTTGTGCAAGACAGCATCGAAGACAGCAGTGGAGGTCGCGCCTTGAAACGGCAGCGCGCCCGTAGACATCTCGTAGAGCACCACGCCGAAAGAAAAAAGGTCGCTGCGAACGTCAGTTTCCTGGCCGAGGGCCTGCTCGGGCGACATGTAGGCCACCGTGCCCAGGACCACTCCCAGGCGGGTGAGTTGTTCTTCCGAGCGGGTGGGATCCGCCTCCGCCAGCTTGTGTCCGGGTGTCAGCTTGGCCAGGCCGAAATCCAGAACCTTTGCCTGGCCGCGGCGGGTCACGAAAATGTTGGCGGGTTTGATGTCGCGGTGGGTGATGCCGTCCGAGTGCGCGGCGTCGAGCGCGTCGGCGATCTGGATGCCCAGCTCCAGCAGGTCTTCCATCGCCAGCGGCCGGCCGCTGATGCGGTGCTTCAGCGTCTCGCCTTCCAGCAGCTCCATCACGATGAACGGCCGGCCCTCATATTCGTCGATGTCGTAGATGGTGCAGATGTTGGGGTGGTTGAGGGCCGAAGCGGCACGGGCCTCGCGCTGGAAGCGCTCCAGGGCCTGGCGGTCGCGGGCGAATTCTTCAGGGAGAAACTTCAGGGCGACGTTCCGGCCGAGACGGGTGTCTTCGGCCTTATACACGATGCCCATTCCACCGCCGCCGAGCTTCTCGATCACGCGGTAGTGGGAAACGGTCGTGGGCAGGGTTTCCACTTTGGCGTCCTGGACGCCCATAGTATCAAAGATTAGCCGGATAGTGGTTAAACGGCATCACAGGCGCCGAGATCTGCGCCGGCAGGCTTGTCACTGCAAACCAAGGAGCCTATACTGAACCAGGCAGATCCCATGTCCCTCGTCGGCCGAACGATTGGTTCGAGGGCGGACCCTTCCTGGTCATGGAGCTGGTCGAAGGCGAGTCGCTGCGCGCCCAGCTCAGGCGCGGCCCCTTGCCGCAGGCCACGGGCCGCCCGGTGGACGGGCGCAGCGACATTTTTTCGCCGGCCCTGGTGCTGCTCGAATGCTGGCAGGGACGGCATCCGTTTCTGCGCGAGAACGTCCTGGACACGCTGCACGCCATCGCACACGACCGCTTGCCGGCGCTGGCTTATCCTGCCGGCAGCCCGGAATGGGGTCTGGCGCGGGTATTCGAGAAGGCGCTGGAGAAGGACCCGGACGAGCGCTACCAGACAATGAAGGACCTGGCCATCGACCTGCGGCGGCTTCGGCAGGAGAGGGAATCGGGAAAGATGACTCCCCTTGCTCCCGTACATGCCACCCGGCGGCCGCATCGCATATACCATCGCCGAGGGCCAGTGGGATACCTGGACCGTGGCGGTGCTTGGAGGAAAACCGAGCCGCGCCGATCTGCGGTGAGTCTACCTGCCAGGGGACGTGTACGGGATGGTTCCCCGACGGCGAGCCCGAGCAGGTCACCTCCGGCGCGACCCAAGAAGAGGGTGTCGCGTTCTTTCCGGATGGCCGCTGGTCCGCCTCGTCGCCCGGAAGGAATGATGCCCGTAGCACAATCGTGCTACAATGGGGCGTGTGGAAAGTCGTCCTCTCGGAGACGGCAGTCCGGCAATTGATGCGAATTCCGAAGGGCAAGCGAGCGCTCCTCAAGGAGGGCATTCGGAAACCCTTGGGCGAGGCAGATCCACGACAAACCACGACGAACAGATTCCGGCTGCGCCGCGCGTCCGAATTCGCCGAATACGAGCTCCGGCTCCATCCGTGGCGTGTTTTCTATCGTGTTCGTGGGAGTTTCGTGGAGGTGGTGTTGATCGGAGAAAAAAGAGGCAACACGTTGTTCATCGCAGGGAAGGAATTTGTCTTATGAAGACGGAGAATCTGAGGGAGGTGAAGAATCACCTCAGCCACGTCATCGATGAACTGCCCAAAACAGGTGCGGTCGTGATCACAAGGCGCGGAAAGACGAGCGCCGTATTGCTGCCTGTCACCGAGGACACAGATCTGGAGACTCTGCTGCTTTCCAGTAACAACCGCTTTTGGGAGCTGTTCGATCGGGCGACCAAGAGCCGGAAGTGGACGTCTGTTGACGAGCTTCCGTAGAGCATTCTCCGCATCACCGAAAAGCTCGGAGAAGGCGGGATGGGGGTCGTCTATCGCGCTCACGACTCGACGCTGGCACGCGACATCGCCATCCAGGTGCTGCGTCCCGAGCTCGGCCGCCATCCGGAGCGTGTGCGGCGCTTTTCCCAGGAAGCCCGGGCCGCCTCGGCGCTGAACCACCCCAACATCGTTACCGTCCACGACGCGGGGGAGTTCGAGGACGGACCCTTCCTGGTCATGGAGCTGGTGGAAGGCGAGTCGCTGCGCGCCCTCCTCCGTCGCGGCCCCTTGCCACTGGCCACGGCTACATAAAGATCCTCGACTTCGGTCTGGCCAAGCTGAAGGAAAAAGAGCCGCCGGTGGAGGGGGCCTCGGCTGCCACCACCGTCGATGCCGGCCTCACCAGCGAGGGTTCGATTCTCGGAACGGCTTCCTATATGTCGCCGGAGCAGGCCACGGGCCGCCAGGCGGACGGTCGCAGCGACATCTTTTCTCTCGCCCTGGTGCTGCTCGAATGCTGGCAGGGACGGCATCCGTTTCTGCGCGACAACGTCCGGGACACGCTGCACGCCATCGCGCACGACCGTCTGCCGGCGCTGGCTTATCCTGCCGGCAGCCCGGAGGGGTCTGGCGCGGGTATTCGAGAAGGCGCTGGAGAAGGACCCGGACGAGCGCTACCAGACAATGAAGGACGTGGGCATCGACCTGCGGCGGCTCCGGCAGGAGAGCGAGTCGGGCAAACTGGCCCCTGTTGCCACGGCCGCCGCTCCAGCTCGCGCCAGCCGACGGCCGCTCCTCTACGCAGTTGCCGGGCTCGCCCTGCTTGCGTTGCTGGCGGGAGCCGGCTGGTTCCTTTTCCAGTCCCGCCAGCCCGCCGCGCCGCCGCGCCGCCGCGCCTCGAATACACCCAGCTCACCAATTTCGCCGATTCAGCCGTTGACCCCGCGCTCTCACCCGACGGCCGCATGCTGTCTTTCCTCCGAGGCGAGGACACCTTCGGCGGCCCGAGTGATGTTTACGTCTGGGTGCTGGTGGCCGAAATGGACCTGGGCGGGTGGCAGCCGTGCCGGTTGGTCCCCTTTGACGGCAGCTCACTGGGGAAGCGGGTCGGTCCCTCTCCGGCCAAATGCACAAACGCCGCCTGGTCGGTCGATGGCAAGTGGATGTATTTTTCCGCCAATACCGGCAACGGATTTCACATCTGGCGCCAGCGTTTCCCCGACGGCGAGCCCGAGCAGGTCACCTCCGGCGCGACCGAAGAAGAGGGTGTCGCGTTCTTTCCGGATGGCCGCTCATTCGTGACTTCGGTCGAGACGAGTCAAAACACGCTGTGGCTCCATGACGCGCGCGGCGACCGGCAGATTACTTCGCAAGGCTATGCCTATCTCCCCTCCTTCTCCGCCGATGGCAAAAGACTGTATTATCTGGTGCGCTCCCGCCCAACTGCCGCTTTGTGAGCGGAGAGCTTTGGGTCACAAATCTGGAGACAGGACAGCGCGAGCGGCTGCTGCCCGACTTCTTAATCGAGCACTACAACATTTCCCCCGACGGCAAATGCATCGTGTTTGGCCGGATCGACGATGCCGGGCGCTCCCCGGTTTGGTTCGCGCCGCTCGACGGAAGTTCCCCGCCGCGCAGCTTAGCCTCTGTTGACTCCGTGCGGGCCCTTTACGGCGCCAACGGCGATGTATTCTTTGTGGGAAGGGAACGGGAGGGGGATCTGGGGTTCCTCTATCGCATCCGAAAAGACGGCAGCGGATTGCAGAAGGTGGTTTAGAACCCCATCATTTATCTTTACGCGGTGTCCCCCGACGGAAAGTGGCTGGCGGCCTGGGAAGGAGCAGCCAGAAACGCCGTAGTTTACCCGGCGGGCGGTGGCCCTCCCACCCTGATCTGCTCAGGCTGCGCAACCACCGGTGGCGAGAACCGCGGTATCACACCGCCCCTGCTGAGCTGGTCGCCGGACGGAAAGTTTCTCTACTTGCATCGGTCCAACTCCCGCGAGACATACTCGGTTCCGCTGCGCCCCGGACAGATCTTGCCGCCGCTGCCCGCGTCCGGGCTTGGCTCCATATCGGATGCGGGCGCCTTGCCCGGGGGGCGGCTGATCCCGCAACCACGGGCCTTCTTGGGCACGAACCCGTCGGTCTACGCCTTTGCCCGCGTCACCACACACCGGAACAGTTACCGCATTCCCGTGCCTTGAGGAGGACCACCTGCGCGCGCACGTCCAAAGAAAAAATCAACCGGATCGGTGTCGACCTGCGATCCCCACCGCCCTTGCCAAGGCCCTCTCCCACCTGGCCTCGGCTGTCCGCGGCTACAAGGACTTGGTCCCTGAAGTGCCTGATTTTTCAGGTGCTATAGCGTCTTCTCGACGCCGCGTCCGCCCGGCCGAGGTGTTGCGCCGGAACTCTGCGGTCAGGTAGAATCTCCAAGGAGTGGAGATTGATCTGGCGCAGTTGCGGGAGATGCACACCAGGCTGCCGACTGATCTTGCGTTGGCCATGGTGGGGCGGGCAGCGCTCGCGCTGGAGAGGAACCACCACGCGCCCGGCGTGCGGGTCTCCCTGGACTTGGAGCGAGTGATGAGCAGCGGTTTGCTTTCTTGGCCAGGGGCTGACCTGGGCGAAATTGAGCAGCATGACCACAACCGGATCACCGAGGACGGCGCGGAGGCGGTGGCGCTGGCCCTGGCCCATCGTTACCGAGCATGGCGCGTCATCCGCCGGATGCAGCGTGAGGAACACGCGGACTGGCTCCTTGAGGATGCACGAGAAGGAGGGCGCCAAGTGGTTGCCTTGGAAGTCAGTGGCGTTAACCGAGGCCCCCTTGTGGCACGGCTTTGGGAGAAGCTCGCCCAAGTCGCCAAGAGTATTGATGTGGACCAACGGTGGGCCGGCGTCGTGGGCTTCGAAGAACCGGCCGCCGCTCTTCATTCCACGAAACGGAAAAAGCGTGAAAACTGACGCACTCAATTCTCTTGTGAGCGGCGCGATCTGGCGAGCCGAGCAGCTCGAAGCGCACGGTATACGATCCGCCACGCAGGCCTGGGCAGAGGTTTCCTCGCTCGAGGAGGAGCTGGCAAAAGCGCTTCCGGTGTCGGAATCCGAAGGACGGATCGCGCGGCGCGGTGCGGTGCGGGCGGCCCTGAAAGCCGGGGACTATGCTCGCGCCAACGTGCTAACTGAGGGCTACATCGCCGAGGAAGCCGTGCCCAGGTCTCTTAAGGCAACGCTGCGTAAGATCCTAGACGAGGACGCTCAAGCAACGGAGACCCGTTTTCGATACGCAGCAAAGCATCATAGCCTGCGTGAAGCGAGAGACCTTGCTCGTCGGTTTCGCGAGGCCGGCGCCTTCGGCTTAGCGGCCTGAACACCGTGGAGACCGTAGCCTTCTACTCCTACAAGGGCGGCGTAGGTCGCTCCCTCCTCCTTGCCAACGCCGCACGGTTCTTGGCCACGCTCGGCAAAGGCGTGGTCGCCCTCGACTTCGATTTTGAAGCCCCCGGGCTTCATTACAAGTTTAGCGGAGCACAAGGCTCTAGCCTCCCCTCCCGCTTGGGCGGCGCAGTTCCCTATTTGATCGCCACGGCGGAGGGAACTGCCTCTCCGCCACCGATCGAGGAGCACATGATGTCCGTGCCGGTGCCGGCGGACGCAGAGGGTTGGCTGCGACTGATGCCTGCGGGCCCGGCCCCGCACCAGACCTACTGGGCAGCATTCAAGGAACTCGGTGATAGGCTTCGGCTGGGCGACCCGGGTGGTCGAGGCTTCATGGCCCTGCTCGATCTTCATGCGCGGATTGCAGATGAGCTGAAACCAGACTATTTGCTCATCGACGCACGCACCGGGGTGACGGAGCTCGGAGGCCTTGCTACGACGGTTCTCGCCGACACTGTCGTGTGCATGTTCGTGGCAAATCAAGAGTCCCTTGACGGAACGCTCACGGTGGTCGAGGCCCTCAAAGGCGCGCCGCGGCTCGCTAAGCAGAAGCCGATCCGGGTGGTGCCGGTGCTGTCCCGGACGACTGCCACGCCTCCTGAAGGCGAGCGATTTGCGAGCGGCATCAAAAGGCTACTGAAACTAGGTGAGGGCAAGAAGGGTCAGAGTGAGAAGGAGCCCGCCGCGCTCTTCGCCCTGCCACACGACGCCGTGCTCGGAGCCTCGGAAAGAGTTGTCGGCGGTGAGCGGAAAGCGAGTACGTTCTCGCCGCTCTACAAGGCCTACCTGGAACTCTTCCAAAGACTCTTCCCGTCTCGCGATGAGCCTGCTCGGCACGTACTCGAGCGATTAGAAGCCGTCGCCGATATCAGGGAACAACTGACGAGTGAGCTAGGGGGACGTTACGAGTACGACGACCTCCTCTCTCCCTGGAGCGCCTCGGCGATCCAGGAGGGAGTTCTTTGCAAGGCGGAAGGGTACCGCATAAAAGGAAGCCGTTACGCGGACCTGCTTTGCCGTGGCGAGGCCGGCCAGCCGTTGATGGTTGTCGAGTACGTTGGGGAGGGGGACGAGGCTGAGGCGCTGGAGTTTTGGGGCAAGGGCACGAAGGTGCCCTGTACCGTGTTGCTGGTCAAAGGCCAATATGGCAGGGAAGGGCGGATCTTCACTCGCAACACCGATGGAGGGAAACTCCGCCGCGTCGAGCATCGCTGGAACTTGCCTCGCCCGCGAGAGTTTGAGCTCCTGCGGGATGTCGGAGATCGATCAGTGGAATCCATGCTCGACGCCCTTCGCCACGGACATATCGAGGCCGTCGCTTGGCTGGTGAACGAGTGGCGAGACTCCTCGCTTGCGTCCGAGGCGATGCACCCGAAGCGCCGCAGAGGGCACTGGCGGCCCGAGCGAGCGCAGCGCATTCTAGACGGTCTCGCGGCAACCGAGGACCTAGATTGTGCGGAAGAGATCCTGCGCCGGGCCGCGCCGGGCGGCTACCGCCGTCGGTCTCCCGGGGTTGAGGACGATTGGGACTTTGACAAAGCGCTCGAACAAAGAATGGCGCAGGATCTCTTTGCTCCTCTCTTCTGGCGGCTGCCTGTTGAGGCGGTGCTGAAATCCATGGAGCCAAGGTACTACCCCGGCGAAATGCTGTCATTAGCGGGCTACCGGCTCATGGCGGAGGAGCTGATGGGCCTCCGGTACGATCCCGACCGGGGCGCTCTCGAGGTAGCGCGAGCGCTGGTCGCTCGGTTCCCGGCCTCCCACGGCGACCGGGACGAAGGCGAGGACGAACGTGCCGTCATGTTGCTGGATCGAAGCCGACGGGAACAAAAAGAGAGCGTGCGACTCTCCGACGACGCGCCTCCGGCTCTGGTTTGGGAAGAGGTGTTGCGGGAGGAGCCGTACTGGCGTGGCACGCTGGAAGAAGCGAGGGAGATGGTCCGCGAGCAGGTAGGAAAGTTGCTGGGATCCAACGTCAGCCTGCGGATTCGATTAAAGGAGATTGTCGGGCGACGCCAGCTCGCGACGCAGGGCCTTTTGGGCGCCTACGAAGCCTCGCATCGCATCGAGCTTTATCCACAGGTGATCACGGCTGCGGCCGAGGTGCTTGGCTTATCCCCCCGTTACCTGAAGAGCGTTGTATTCATCCACTTGTCGGCATGGGCACTGGCCCACGAAGCGCGCGATCTCGACGGGCAGCGTGGCTACGGCTTCGCGCCATCGCCGCGAACCGGCCCCTTCGACCGCGAAAGCCCGGCCCATGTGACCGTGGTGCAGGCGTTCACCGATCGTCTCATTCGCTTGCTGAAGGACCCTAATCTGCAGGCCGCTTTCGAAAAGCTCTCGAAGCACCAACCTGAGCCGTACACCCAATGGGGGCCGATGCGAAAGCTGTCTCTAGAGAAGCTGCGCATGCTCCTTCTCGCGGCGCGAGCGAGCGCCCCCGCCTTGGGCCTACCCGGCGCCGGGGAGGGCGAGTAGCATGTCTCCGGCTCATTACGTCATGTGCCGCCCACCTGCCGCGCTCGTTTGATCGACCCTGGCGCGCCGCTCCGGAAGGCTTGCCCCTGAAAAATCAAGAGGCCTATACTCAACCGTAAGATCTGATGTCCATCCTTGGCCGCACCATCGGGCGGTATCGCATCACCGAAAAGCTCGGTGAAGGCGGGATGGGGGTGGTCTATCGCGCCCACGACGCGGGGGAGTTCGAGGACGGACCCTTCCTGGTCATGGAGCTGGTGGAAGGCGAGTCGCTGCGCGGCCACCACCGTCAATGAGGCTCCTTCAAGATGGGCCCCACCATCTTTTCCCCAGATGGCTCGCGCATTGCGTACACCGTGAACGTAAGGGATACCTGGACCGTTCCCCTTCTGCCCGGCCGGGTCCTCGACGTCGGCATGGGACAGGGTCGCAACCAGTGGGACTTGATCATCGGCATCCCCGCCCCCGCCGACTGGTCCGTCGTCCGGTTGTCCAGGTGTGGTGGTTCCACTCCGTGGTACGGTATACCTAGACTCCACAACGTTTGCAGGGAGGTGCGGCATGAAAGCGCGAGGCTTGGTTTTCCTGGCTCTCGGCATCGGTAGTTTCTCTCCGGACAGCAGGGCCGCCGATTGGCCCCAGTGGCGCGGGCCGCGGCGGGATGGGATCTCGCGGGAAACCGGCCTGCTCAAACAATGGCCCAAGGAGGGGCCCAAGTTGCTCTGGCAGCTCCACGATATTGGCGATGGCTACGCGACGCCCGCGGTGGCGGGTGGCCGGATCTTTCTGCTCAGCAACCGTGTTTTGGACAACGAATTTGTGCAGGCAATTTCGGTCCAGGACGGTAAGCCTCTCTGGACCACGCCCCTCGGAAAGGTGGGAAATCCCAACATGCAGCCTTCCTATCCCAAGGCGCGGTCCACCCCGACGGTGGACGGCGAGCGGCTATACGCCCTCAGTTCGGACGGCGACCTGGCTTGCCTGGATACCACAACCGGCAAGGTTTTCTGGCAGAAGAGCCTTCGCAGCGATTTTGGCGGTCAACCCGGCACGTGGGCCTACGCCGAGTCCCCACTGATAGATGGAGAAGTGTTGGTCGTCACGCCCGGCGGTAAGGAGGCCACCCTGGTGGCCCTGGACAAGCGGACCGGCTCCGTCATCTGGAAATCGGCCGTGCCGGGGGGCGATCGGGCGGCCTATGCGTCAGCTATTGTCGTGGAGGCGGCCGGCCGCAAGCAATACGTCCAGTTTCTGGACAAGGGCGTTGTGGGGATAGACGCCAAGACGGGCCAATTCCTGTGGCGCTACGACCAGACGAGCAAGGGCCCGGCTAACATAGCGACGCCCGTGGCGCACGACCGCTATGTCTACAACACGAATTCCCGGCGCTTCGGGGCCGCGCTGGTCCAGTTGCACGCTACCAGCGATGGAGTCTCGGCCGAGCAGGTCTATTTCGAGCGCGATTTGCCCAACACTCTTGGCGGGCAGGTCCTGATCGGCAGCTACATTTACGGCACCAACTCCCAGGGGCCCGCCTGCGCCGAGTTCGTCACCGGCAAGATCCAGTGGCAGAATGAAGGGATTGGCCCTGGCGCGGTGCTGTACGCCGACGACCGGCTGTACTTTCACGGCGAAAATGGCGACGTGGCGTTGGTCGAGGCGACACCGGAAGCGTACCGGGAACAGGGGCGCTTCACGCTGCCTGAACAGCCGAAACGTGTCAGCCCCGGCGGCTCGCGCAATGAACGTGCCTGGGCCTACCCGGTGGTCGCTGACGGCCGGCTTTACATCCGCGACCTTGGCTCGCTGTGGAGCTACGATGTCAAGGACCCCAAGGCTGCCAGATAGTACACGAATCGAACCGCTCAAAACTTGTACTTCAGCCCGAACTGCATCTCGCGGTTGTTGATCACCGTGGAGGAGATGCGCCCGAAGTCGGCCGCGCCGAGGCTCCGGCTGGGGGCGTTGAACTGCGGGGTATTCAGAAAGTTGAACGCCTCATACCGAAACTGCAGGGTGTGACCT
>Ga0247727_10018876_pt1 | contig 10769 bp, 4 predicted proteins | sample WisWelCaveWW1625_FD_202498 | JGI IMG/M metagenome (GOLD analysis project Ga0247727, IMG submission 202498) | Biofilm microbial communities from Wishing Well Cave, Virginia, United States - WW16-25 | ecosystem: Environmental > Aquatic > Deep subsurface > Groundwater > Cave microbial mat | place...
TTGATGCTGTAGCCTCAAACTAATTGTCATCAACAACCGCGCACCCTGTCTCGCTTCCACAAAAGCTATGGAGACGGGCTCCGCCTCCGCCCCGCTTCATAAAAATAAATGTGGAGACGGAGCGAGGGCCCGCTGCCATAAAATTTTAAGGAAGCGGAGCGGGGACGGGGCAAGACGTGGTGACTACAAAATTCATGATAACAGTGCATCAGTAAGCTGCTTAGCAGCCCAGCAAGTCAAACTGCCACACCTAAACATCTATCTTGCACAAGAAGAAAGCAACTGCCTGCGCATATAGGTGCAATCGAGCGTGGCACCGGCTTTGCCTGAAAACCGAACGCAATTACTATTCGTAGTCAAACAGAGAAAAGGAGAACTACGATGAGGGTACAACAAAAACTATCTTTTATCGTGAAGGTCTTGGCGGGAATTGCATTTTCGCTAACGACCGAGAGTTGGGCGCAGCCCGGTTATCAATTCGGGCAAAATAAAGTTCATTACAAGAACTTTGATTGGGCTGTATTGCGCACCGAACACTTTGACGTGCATTACTACGCCGAGGAAGCCGAGGCCGCCAAAGACGCGGCGCGCATGGCCGAGCGCGGCTACGCCTATCTGAGCGAAACATTGGAGCATCGATTCAAAAACAGGATTCCCTTGGTGCTCTATTCGTCGCTCAACGATTTTCAGCAAACCAACGTCGTCGATGGCTTGCTCGGCGATGGCACGCGCGGCGTAACCGAATCCCTCAAAGGCCGCGTGGTGCTGCCGATTACCGGCTCCTACCGTGAGTTCAACCACGTCTTGGTTCACGAGCTGGTTCATGCTTTTCAATTCGACATCATCGCTACGGAAAAAGGCGGCGCGGCCTCGGGGGGAGGTTTCAATCCACCCTTATGGTTTATCGAAGGCATGGCCGAGTATCTCTCCGTAGGCATGGACAACATCACCCGCATGTGGGTGCGCGACGGGCTGCTGAACAAGAATCTGGTGTCCGTGGAAAAACTCAGCGGCACGTTCGACATCCGCGTTTACCGTCTCGGCGAGTCGGTATGGAACTACGTCGGCGAGACCTACGGCAAAAAGAAAGTCGGGCAGATTCTAAAGACCGCGGTGAAGATGGGCGATATCGAGCGCGCGTTCAAAGCGCAAATCGACATGGACTTCAAACAATTGACTACGGCCTGGCATGAGGCGGTGCGCAAACAGACGCTGCCCGCAGATTCCAGCTTGCAGCGTCTCGAGCAAGTTGCGCAACAGATCACCACCCAAGAAAGTTATTTTCACCGAATGAATCTCGTGCCTTCGGTCAGCCCGGATGGAAAGCAGATTGCCTACGTGGCGAATAAAAATCTAACCGAAGAGATTTACCTGCTTAGCAAAAGGGAAAATGGGAAATTCGAAGACCGGCGTTTGATCAAGGGCGGGCAGAGCCGGGATTTTGAATCGCTACGATTTTTCGATACGGCGATCAGTTGGTCGCGAGATGGCCGTCGCCTCGCCTTCGTCTCCAAGGCCGGCAAGGATGACGCCATCTACGTCATGGATCCGCGCACCGCTAAAATCGAGCATAAGCTGATCTTTTCGCAACTGAACGGGTTGATCTCTCCGAGCTTCTCGCCGGACGGCAACCAACTGGTGTTTATCGGCATCGATGGCGGCCGCTCTGATCTGTACATGATTGATTTGTCCTCTGGAGAACTGAAACGCTTGACCGAGGATCGCTTTGCCGAATTGCATCCGCAATGGTCGCCGGATGGCGAGCGTATCGTGTTTGCGACTGACCGTGGCCGCGGCACCGATGAAGCTCAACTGCTCTTCGGCGATTACGATCTGGCCGTCTATTCTTTTGCAACAAAACAGATTGAATTGATCACGGACTTGGATGGCAACGCCATCAACCCGCAGTGGTCGCCGGATGGCCGCGAAATCGCGTTTGTGTCGGACCATCGGGGCATTGCCAACATCTATCGGATAAATCTGGCTACGAAAGACATCGTGCCGATCACGGCGTTGCACGTGGGCGTGGCGGGCATCACCGAAACCACCCCGGCGATGAGCTGGTCGGCCAATGGTCGCGTGATGGTGTTCTCCTCGTTCGTGAAAGGCAGTTGGCAGCTCTTCCGCATGGAATTGCCCGAAACGAATCTGACGCTGACGGCGAATGGTCACACGGCAACGCTGGCGGCCAACGGTGAATCTCAAGTCACGGCCCCCTCAAATGGCGCGACGATGAACTCGCTCTGGGTGCCGGCGATTCCAGAACCTAACGATTTTTATGCGAGCTATAATTTGGCGCCAGCGGATTCGATTCAACCGCGCGCCTACAGCAGCACGCCCAAGCTTAGCGGCATTTCCCTGGGCGCCAATTTTGGCGGCTTCTTTGGCACGGTGGGCGGCGCCCAGTTCTTATTCACCGACATGCTGGGCAATCACAATCTTATTTTGTCGGCGAATATCCGGAGCAATATCAGCAACACGGACGTGGGCGGGCTGTATTTGAATCAACGCCATCGCATCAATTACGGCGTCGAAGCGTTTCAACTGCGCAATGCTTTTGGCGCGTTCCTGACGCCAACCTCCGCCGGCTTCGTCACGCAGACGTATCGCGGCATCAATGCGTTTGCGTTCTATCCGTTCAGCCGCTTCTCGCGGTTGGAGTTGAGCGCCGGGGCGACCTTCGTCAGCCAAGCTCTGACCATCGATCGGTTGGATGAAAATGGCAACATCCGTCGCGAAGAGCAAGACGCCGGCAGCGCGCGCTTCGGACAGTTGGGCGCGGCGTGGGTGTACGACAACACGATCTATGGTCCGCTCGGGCCCTTGAGCGGCCAGCGCAGCCGCTTCGAAGTGCAGCGCGCCACGAATGATTTTCAGTTCACGACCCTGATTGCCGATTATCGGCGTTACTTCAAAGTGAGCAACCGGACGGTGTTGGCTTCGCGCACGGTAGCGGCAGCCAGCGTGGGTCGCGATAAGCAAGTCTTCCGTGTCGGTGGGGCGGAGACGTTTCGCGGTTCGGAGTTTGGCGAGGTGTTGGGATCGAACATCCTGTTGCAGAACATCGAGTATCGTTTCCCGCTGCTGCCGTTTTTACCGCCCAGCACGGATTTCTTGAGCGGCGTGACGTTCGTGGATGCCGCCGCCGGATGGGGCCTGGAGGTGTCTGGCTTGATTAAAGAAAAATTTACGCCATTCTCCACCCAGGGCGGATTTCACTTACAAGACTTGCGCAGCGCCTTCGGTGTCGGCGCGCGGATGAATTTGGGCTTTGCTTCACTGAAGTTCGACGTGGCGTGGCCGACGGATTTGCAAGGGGTCGGCAAACCGATTAAGCTGTTCTCCATCGGCACGGAATTTTGACCTTCCTTCCTCCTCAACGAAGAGCAGACGGAGCGATGTTGCTCCGTCTGCTCTTTTTTAATAAAGCGAAACTGCGAAAAACGGGTATCTATTGATAAAATTCGACGCCAACTTTTGTCTATTTCGTCGAAAAGGAAATAACACCTCTCCAATTCTCCGGACGATAGTTGGCGCGATGTTTGTCGATTTGCTCGCACAGAAAGAGCGCGATGGGATCGTCCGAAAAGAAACTCAATGCCGTCGCGGCGGCGTTAAAATCCCCCTGCTCAAACAAAGCGAGCGCGGCCTCGTAAGCTTTCACTCCTTCTTCGTTGATACCGCTGCCGCCGAGCGCTTTCGGTAAGACCAGTTCGTGGACCTCGACGACATCATTCATGCCGGCCGGCTGCACGGTCGCAATACGTCGCAACAGCATTTTTTCTTCAGCCAAAGCGGCGGTTAAGGCGCCGTCCATCAGAATCGGCACTCCGAATTTCTTGGTCATGTTTTCCAAGCGCGCCGCTTGATTCACCGCGCGACCGATGACGCTATATTTTGAGAGCCGAGTTCTCTGCCGGCCTTGCGCGGTAAACAATCCTGCTAAAACTTTTCCGCAGGTGAGGCCGATGCCACAGCGCAAATGAGCGCCGGCTTCCGTCAGGATCGCCGGCCAATCGTAGTCGACCATCAATTCGACGATTTGCCGCGCCGCGAGAATCGCCTGCCGCGCCGGATGTTCGGGCGCGCCTGGCGGCGGAATGCCCCAGCACGCCAAAATGGCATCGCCCTGGAAGTCGATGACGATGCCGCCGGTTTCAAAAATGACGCTCGCGGCATTTCCTAAAATTCTCTCCAAGAGCGCAAAGTGCCCCTCGGCGGCGCCTTTGCCGGCATCGAAATCCATGCCCTCTGCCAAACGCGAAGAGCCGCGCAAATCAAAGAAGCAAATCGTCGCCTCGTGCTCGGCCGGCTTCAGGGCTTGATCGACGGAAGTAATGTCTCCGAATAAAATAGATCGCAACGCCGGCGAAAAGAATTGTCCGATTTGACCCTGACGCTCCTTGGCGCGAGCCGCCAACAGATGCTGCTTGGCCATTGTGCCGATGGCGGCGAAGATTTGCTGCACCTCGTTAAGCGGTTCACCCAAGAGCATATGCGCGCCGGTGGCATACAAAGCGAAGCGTTCGTGTTCGGCAAGTGAGATGGCAATGCACATGGCCCACTGCGCCCCGGAAGTCATCATCGATTGACCACCAGCATCGCTTGCCGATGTTCGCCGGTTCCAAACACTCACCGCGCACTCATCACCGGCCAAGCTTAAGGCTTGCTTGACGAGATGGCGGCTGGGCTTGGCGATCAAATTCGAGATAGAGGGGCTCGATGCCGGCTCAAACGACGAGAGCGCCATGAGCACGGGCAAATCATCTGCCAGCTCCACTTTCCATGCCGACACTTCCATACCGGCCACGTTCGTTTGCAAGGTTTCGCACAGAGCCAACAGAAAATCCGCCGGGGTTTCATTGGCTTTCATCAGCTTGGGCATCTGGGCGACAACCTTGAGAAAATCCCCCACCTCGCGCGCGCCAATCGCTGGTGCAAAAAACGTGGACGAAAACACAAAGCTGAGATCCGGAGGGTGCGGCATTCCCTCTTGCTCATGAACAAATTGAAAAATCGTCGAGCCAGCGGCAAAGGACTCGCCGTCGTTCAGCTCCAACATCGTTGCCGCCTCATCGCCGTTGAGTTTTTGGCTGGCCTGGGGATGGCGCTCGACGCGCAGATGGTCCCCGACGATTTTGATCCAGGCTTGCCTCCGGCTCAAAGAACGATCGTGCGGCCAGACCAGCATCTCCGGCTCCATCTCGGCGCTGCCCAACAAATATCGTTTGCCCTTGACGAGCGGAAACGCGCGCATGAGCTTGAGATCCGGGATCGTGGCGATCAATTTGTAACTGCTTGTTTGGGTCGACATGATTTCTTTCGATGAAACCGAAATATTATTAAGTCACCACACTTTCCACCACGGCTCGGGGTCGTGTTCTGTATCTCGCACAAATTCGGCAAACAACGAGGAAAACAACTTGCCATTCAGGACGAAGCCCGCCTGCGTCAGATCTTTCACGGCAAAGGCATGCTCGCGCGGCGGCTTTCTGCCTTTGGCCAATGCGAACACGGCGGCTTTTTGCGATTCATCGAACCGCTCCCAATATTCTTGAAAATGCGGCCGGGCCTCCTCCATGAAAATCTCCTTCGCCCTCTTGTAATCCGATTTTTCAACGCGCCGCATGGAGTACAAGGCGGAGCAGGCGATTTGAATGAAAAACGGAAAATGCCCGGCAACCTCCAACACAAAATCAAGGTGCGCCTCGAGCGATTTTCCGGCGCTCGCCGAAGGTTCGACGATCAGTTTGCGGGCCTCGTTCGGTTTGAATAGGCCCAGATGGAGGTTGGTAAAAATATTGAAAAACGGCGAATCGGCAATCTCTTTGGTGTGACATAAGCTTTGCAACTGCGCGGAGGAGGTGGTGATGTACGCCACGTTGAAATTGTTCGCCAACGCGCGAAAGTAAGCGTAAAATTCCGGACCAATCATGGGATTCCGCGTCACGCTTTCAAATTCATCCCACAAAAAAATCAATTTGAGGCCGGCCTCTTGAAACGTTTGGATCACGTCCTTCAAGCCGTCGTAATCCGGTCGCACGTTCAGTTTTAGATAGCCGCGATACTCGCGTTGCAGCTCGTCGAGAACGTGCTGAAGCAGCTCCGCCGGTTCGGCATTGCGCTTGGCTTGTAGATCCATGTACACCAAAGCATACTCCTGCGGCGCGGGCAGATATTTTTTTCGAAAGAACGGATGGTGAATCGCCCTGAGCAACGAAGATTTACCGATGCGCCGCACGCCGACCAGCGAGATGCTTTGTGGCCGTCCGGCTTTGATGCGTTCATAAATGCGGCTAAGCTCTGAACTGCGTCCGTAGAAATCTCGCGGGCTTTGAATCATCACTCGATTCAAATAGGGGTTAGCTCCCGGCGCCGGCTCCGGGTGATCTTCGACAGCCAGAGCAAGCCCAGTGAGATATCGCAGTTTATCAGCAAAGAAAGTCAAAGCGTGAGCGCCTCGCAGCGCTTCCTCTGAAAGAATGAAGGCGCCTTCCGGTTTTGCCAGCTCCTGTTGGTCTAACGTATACGTCGGCGCTTGCTGCGATTTTAATGGCGTGCGCGACGATTTCGAAGTTTCTTTTTTCATCGCGCGCAAATCCACCAGTATGTCACTGGCCGATTGGTAACGCTCGGCGGGTGCTTTCATAAGCGCTTTCTCGACAATTCGAAAAAGATTCGGTGGAATATCCGGCTGGCGCTTTTGCAGAGGCTCCGGCACTTCCTGCAAGATGGCATACAAGATCGCCACCTCGTTCTCGCCGCGAAAGGGCAGCCGCGCCGCGAGCATCTCATACAGCACGACGCCCAACGCCCAGAGATCCGTACGATGATCGACCTCGAGGTTCCGGGCTTGCTCCGGCGACATGTAGGCCGGTGTGCCGATTATCATGCCGGTTCTCGTGAGGCGCGTGCCGCCCGTCAGCTTTGCCAAGCCGAAATCGACGATCTTGGCCACGCCGTCATTGGTCAACATCACGTTTGCCGGCTTGATGTCGCGATGGACGATGCCCTGGCCATGGGCTTTGACCAAGCCCTGCGCCACTTGCGCGGCGATCTCGACCGCTTCGTCCACCGGTAAGACGCCTTGCTTGATCTTTTCTTTCAGGCTGCCGCCTTCGTAACAAGGCATGGCAATAAATATCTGGCCGTCTTCGGTTTCGTCAACAGCGTAAATGGTGCAAATATTGGGATGATCGAGGGCCGAGGCGGCCTTGGCTTCGTGGACGAAGCGCTGCTTGGCTTCCTGATCCGCGTCGACCTGAGGCGGCAAAAATTTGAGCGCAACGTGGCGACCGAGTTTTTCGTCCCGGGCTTTATAGACCACACCCATGCCGCCGTCGCCGAGCTTTTCGAGAATGCGATAGTGGGAGATGGTTTGGCCGATCATAAAAATGGGCGCGCGCACCAGTTAGAACCATTTGCGGATATAAACTTCAAAGTTTGCGTAAGAGAGAAACAGTTTCTTGTCGATTTTAATCGTTTGGCTGAAAGCAAGGTCATCAGATTCGGGTTCCTTAGGGTTATCAGATTTAAAGAGAAGCCGAACAACTTCAAAGCTGCCGCCAATCTCAAGCCCTGATTTATGGGCATAGCACAGTACGGGACCGGCGCTGATCGCTTTTCTGAAGAGCAGCTTACTCAAATTGTCCTCACTCAAATCTTCTTCCAAAAGAGAAAATTCAAAATAATAACCCGCAGAGAGCCTTTCGATGCTTTTGCGAACACGCTGTATTCGCGTATAGAGCAAAAGTTGTTTGAACTTAAATACGTTTTCTTTTCCACTTATATCTACCACGATTGGCGCCCCGACGCCAATCAAAACTTCGTAGTAGCCGTAACGATAGCTTAAATCCATCCGCGAAATCGTTCCGACGCCAATTCGCCAGCTTTTGCGTTTCTTATTGAAATTCTCTTGCAGCTCATCCCAGGCTTCTTGATAGAGATCCCGCAAGTCATAAGGCATTCTTTTCACCTCGGCGTATTCACGCCAGATTTCCACGTCCTCATTGAGAGAAAATTTGACATACTTTCTGACGGTCTCGATACTATCTTGCAGAGCAAAAGCATTGAGCGCCAACCATTGGTTGCTCCACGCCCGCAGAGAGCGCCGAGGTTTATAGCTTCCTACATCCGTTGACAGATTCATCAAGGCGTTAATCGATTGCTGATGGTCGCCGTTGTCATAATTGTTGATGGCAGAAAGAATCGCGGATTGGGTTTTCTCGTGAAGCTTCTCGAACGATAAGTACCGGCGCACATTTTTGTCGAGTTTTAACTCGATTTGTGCACTTGCTGGTGAGCCGCTGGCTGCGATCAAACCAACCAAGAGTATGCGAAATGGCCTGTTGTGCCATAAACTTCGAACGGATCCGGGATTCATGGCCGTTTCCTCATTTGAATTTCCAATCGGGCTGTAGTTCCTTTGGTGATGACGAAGGAAGTGTCGAGAGTCGCATAGCCGCGTTTCAATCGAAGCTCGTGTTTGATTGCCAGCAAGGATGGAATGTTCGTCACAGGGCCGCGTGTTTTTCCTTTAAAATCGCCATTGATATAAACTTCCACATCGGGTAAGGGATTTCCTCTCTCATCTCGAACGATCAGGGCGAGATGTCCGTATTGCGGCGTCAATGGAATGGAAATCGTGGTGTCGTCGAGGAGGGTAACTTCCCTCGAGCTGGGTTCATACCCGTCTTCTTCTACAGTTATCAAATAATCACCGGCTTCGAGAAAATCAACAAACGGCGTGGTGCCGCGATAGGCGCCGTCTATTGAAACCTGCGCGCCCTGGGGATTTGAGTTGATTCGCAAAGCGTATTTTTTAACAAGAGGTCCTACCTTCTCAGGCGAGGGCTTTGGACCGGGCGTCGCGCGTTTCCATTTAGGATTAAAATCGATCCCTATCAATCTGTCTGATTGCACCTCAGCCTGAACGATGATAGGTTGTTTGGTTTGAAGATTAGTAAACTTAAATTTGTAAGAACCCTTTGGTTGCCCGCGTAGAATTACGGTAGGAGAATCCACTAGCTTCGGTTGGATGCTCCCCTGCTTTCCTTGTGCAGTACGCCACTCATAACTGTAATAGTAAAGGGAATCGTTGGCAGAGAAAGTCAGAACCACGACGCTGTCGAAATCGACATAAAGGGATGAATCACCGGGCACGACAATTTCTTCTTTCCTCTTTTTTTCGCCGGTGCTCGGATCTTCTACAAGCAGTTTGTAGTTGCCAGCACAAGCATAGAAAATATGTTTCCACGGCTCTGGTTTGAAACGAGCCGTCGTATCGCCAAGCGTGGCGATCATGCTGGCAGCATCAGTAACGACTGTAACCGGATACTCTTTGAAATTGAAGTTTAGCGTCGTGTCACTGGCCAATGTCAGCTCTTTAAAGCGAGTTTCTTCATTCGTCAACAGAGTGGCCTTGAAGACGTAGGTTTTTCCCTTCGTCAATCTCGAACTAATCTCGTATTTATTACCGGAATCTTTCGTCGTCGCGTTGTCGCTAAACTCCGTTGCGTTGCCGAGAATTACTTCCAACTTGAATGGCCCGCCGTTCGCTTTCACCACGACTGTTCTTTTCTTTGCGAAAATGAGTTCTATACCTAAGTATGCCACCACAACGGCAGCCAAAACTAAAAGAGCGCGTTCCAGCACGATCATCGCCTTTTTCCGCTTCGTGGCTTTTTGCTCCGCCGGCTTGGTGACGCGGTCCAATTCCTCCGTCCCAATTTCCTTCTTCACCTGCCAAATGCTGTGATCATGCTGTACCCAGCGCCGATAAAGATCAAGACGAAAACCGTACTTGCGGCCTTTTTGCAAAACAAACTCGTCTTGAAAAAGGCTGGAAAGCTCGGTATTGAGAAAATTGGTGTCCAAACTGAGGGCTAATTTTTTTCGGGCAATTCCCCGGCAAAGATCGTTCGCGGACAAAAACGTCTCGGGGACTTCAGAAAATTCTGCGAGCAGAGAAAGTGCCAGCTTGCGATCGGCAGAATGCTCGTTCCAATTGAACAGCAATTGCGGCGGCGGATTTTCGATAATGCCGTCGACGACGGCTTGCAAATCGGCGTCTTCGACATTGTACTTCTCAACTTCATTTAAATGATAGACCAGATTCTGGCAAATCATCTGAGTATAAAACGGCTGGCCGGCGGTAAGGGTGTAAATTTCCTCGACCACATCGGAAGCAAACGTCACTTTGTTTTGCAGCGGTTGGGTGATCAAGCGCGCCGTGTCATCTTTGGTGAGAAAGCTGATCTGGCGTGGGGAGGCTTTGCGCAACAACTCTTCCCCCCAAAGCGACCGATCTTCGGCTTCCAAGCTCTTCGAGCCGGTGAAGACGAGGGACACGAGCTCGGTTTCCAGCAAGCCGGCAAAGAAGGTGAGCAAATGCCGAGAAAGACTGCCTTCGCTGATTTTGGCCTCGAGAATCTCATATTCGTCGATCAGCAGCAACAGGGCGCGTTGAGGGAAACGCGTTTTCAAATCTTGCAGAAATCGGCGGAAGACCTCGGTGGAGGTGCTTTCCTTGAACATCGAGAGATAGGACTCGGAGGGAAAGTCATTTTTGCCCAGCGCTTGAAATGCGTCGGTGATGATGCGGCTGAAAAATTCCGCGTCGCTGGAGATGCCGGCCATGATCTGCATGTCGACGAAGATGGGCAGAAACGCTGCGCCGAGCTCGCCATTGAGAATCTGATAAAGAATGGAAGATTTGCCGCTGCGCCGCTCGCCGAACAGAACGATGAGCGCGGTTTTGCGCCCATCTT
>Ga0247727_10018877_pt1 | contig 10769 bp, 9 predicted proteins | sample WisWelCaveWW1625_FD_202498 | JGI IMG/M metagenome (GOLD analysis project Ga0247727, IMG submission 202498) | Biofilm microbial communities from Wishing Well Cave, Virginia, United States - WW16-25 | ecosystem: Environmental > Aquatic > Deep subsurface > Groundwater > Cave microbial mat | place...
TTGGGCGTTTATGTTGGACATTGATCACGCCGACCACTTCTTTTTTGGCCATGATCGGTACGGAGACAAAGGCTTGATGGCGGTCTTCTGGAAGGTTATGAAAAAACTTGAAACGTGGATCGTCGTTCGCATTACTCGGAATCACGACGCGCGTTCGTTCCTGAGCAACCCACCCGGTGATGCCCTCTCCCAAACCAATCGTGATGCGCCCAATCAATTTCGGATGAGGGTTCTTCGAGGCTCGAAGAATGAGTTCGTCTTGGCTATCCGACAATAGGTAGAGGAGGCAGGCATCTGCCTTGGTGACTTCGACGACAACTTCGACGATATGTTTGAGAATTGCTTCAAGATCCAGTTGGTTGCTGATCGATTCAGAGATCAGATGAAGCACATCGACTTCGCGTGTTTTTTCTCGCAAGGCCTGTTGGAGCTGAGCCACGGATGGCGTGCGTGTGGTCGTCATAGAGATTTACCTTCGTGCACGGGCCTTTCGGCGGACAGGATGTTTGCCTGGCTGACGGCCACTCGACGGTCGGCTCCCACGGCCGTGCTTGCATTGAAACCATGCAGCACAGACCTGCTGCTCGATTGGCCGTATTACCACTTCCCCAATCCGCACTGGCCATACCCCGATGACTCGCCCCCCGACCACCTTCTTGTCATGTTGCATGGCGCCCCAGAGGGACGCAAAGGATGCCTGTGAGACCTGCTCTGACAACCCAGCACGCTGCACCAGACTTCTGATCCGTTCGCCAACTTCTCGCCCGCACAGGCCCATGTAACAAGCCAAATCCGCTTCTTGCACCAATCCGATCCCAACCGCTTCACCATGGATCAACCCACGATAGCCTGCGAGTGACTCCAGTGCATGTCCGATCGTGTGGCCGTAATTGAGAATGCGGCGGCGGTCCGACTCCCGCTCGTCCGCGGCAACCACCTGCGCTTTGATCTCGCAGGATCGTTTGATCGCGTGGATAACCGGCTCTTCGTCGAGTTTCAACAGCGCAGGAATCTCCTGCTCCAGAAAGGCGAAGAACTCCTCGTCGGCTATAATGCCGTATTTGATCACTTCAGCTAAACCAGCAATCCATTCGCGGCGTGGCAGAGTGCGCAGCGTGAGGGGGTCGATCAATACCGCGCGCGGCTGGTAAAATGCCCCGATGAGATTCTTTCCCAACCGATGGTCCACGCCGGTCTTGCCCCCGACACTGGAATCTACTTGAGCCACAAGCGTGGTCGGCACTTGTACAAACGGGATTCCTCGTTGATAGATCGCAGCAGCAAAGCCGGTGAGATCACCGATGACTCCGCCACCGAGGGCCAGCAACAGGGACTGACGTTCGAACTTGTGCCTGGCTAACGCATCGAGAATCTTGGCAATTGTACCGAGCGTCTTTGTTCGCTCTCCCGGCGGCAAGATAATCGGAGTCGGGTCGTATCCCGCCTTGCAAAGCGAGCGGAGAGTCCCTTGAAGATAACGGCTTGCCACATGCCTATCTGTTACAATCCCGATCTTCGGAGAAGTCGTAAAGGCGCTGAGCCTGTCACCCACTGTCGCAAGTAACCCAGGATGAAGGATGATGTCGTAGCTCCGCTGCCCCAAGGTTACCGGTACAATCTGTTCTGCCACACCGGCTATGCTCAACGACGGTCTCTCCTGGCCCCGATATACCAGTCGCCCATCCGATTCTTTTTGGATAGGCAAGCCTGGATTCACGAACCACTTCGCCTGTGGTGATGATGAATTGCGATGGCTGACATCGGGGGGGATGGTACCACAACGGTTCGGAAACTAGAAGGTTATCAGATACGCCTCCATGCCAAAAGATCGCGTTTCACGGCCTCAGGAGTACCCTCTTAGCCCTCATTATTCATGACGGTTCGTCGTCCCCCACCCATCCCTCCCCCATACTATGGGGGAGGGTGAGGGAGGGGGCGCGTTCCTCGTGAAGCGTATCTCGTATCTCGCATGCGACGATACAGACACACTCTTTCCGTCATGCGCTTCACGCGCAAGCGCAGCAGCGGTTGCAGCAGAAGCGTTCATGAATAATGCAGGCTGGAGAGTAGCACTGGAGGATCGAGATGAAGCATCAACCGCGAAGGCTCACCACCCTTGAGCCCCCCATCAATGAAGAGCTAGAAGGTTCGCTTCTAGCAGGATGCTGAAAAAGTCCGCCAGCAGCGTTCTCGCATCGTTCAGACCCTCAACGTACCCCAGAGGGTACGCTTCGGCCCTTCACTCGCTGCGGCCTTGCTGGACAGCCTTTTTGAGCATCCTGCGGGAGGGTATTCCTGGTGTGCCAGACACGCGGACCAACGAAGTTCTCGCATGCCAAAATAGTTTTTCCGCAGCCTACTAGCTCTTCACGATACTGGGCGTCAAGAAGATGAGCAGCTCTTGTTTCGCTACAGCTTCGGTTTTCTGCTTGAAGAGCCATCCCAGAACAGGCACGCGAGAGAGATACGGGATGCCCACCACGCTGTTGTTCTGCGTATCGATAAAGACCCCGCCGATTACCATGGTCTCGCCATCGCGGATAATGACCTGGGTAGTGGCTTCGCGGCGGTCAATACTTGGGCCAGCCGGATTGCTTCGTGCACCGACGGCGTTTCTGGTTGCGCGAACCTTCATCATGATCTGCTTACCGACTTCCTTGGGATCTCGCGAGGTAATCTGAGGAGTCACATTCAGTTCCAAGTTCGCATCCACAAAGGTTGTCTGAGTCCCCTGGAGGGAGGTTGTCTGGAACGGGATCGATTCCCCCTGTGAGATCTTGGCCTCCCGCTTGTCCAAAGTTGTAACCTTTGGCGCGGCAATGACTTTGCTCAGACCGAGCAACTCACCTGCCGACAACCGCATATCCAGCAACGCTCCATCTGTTTTCCCAATCGTGAATCCGACAGCAGGAGTTGACACCAAACCACCGACTGTGGCGGGAAGATTGACCAAAAAATTAGATGATTGCCCTCCAAATGCTCCGACATTACCTGTCCTGAAGTTCGCCACCCCACCTCCCGAGAGCTGGTTCAGATTCTGGATACCCCACTGAACACCCAGGGAACGGGAATAGGTCGTATCAGCCTGCACTATCCTGGCTTCGATCTGGACTTGCGGTACTTCGAGATCGAGCCCATCAACCAGCTGTTTCATCACCCCAATCTTGCTTTCTGTATCCCGGACGACTAAGGCATTGGTCCCCGGACTAAATTGCATCAACCCTCTAGGGCTAATATACTGCCGAAGAGACGTCATGAGTTCCATCGCCGGCAGATTCCTAATATAGAATACCCGATCGACTAGTTCTTCTGCTTTCACTTTGGCATCCTTCGCCATCGCTTCTTCATTCTGCTGTTTAGCAATGTTCGCCAGGGTATCGATCCAAAGGATATTGCTCTGCCTTATCTTGCCTAACCCGTTCATCTTCAAAATCATATCGAGTGCCTGATCCCAGGGCACACTCACGAGCTTCATCGTGACCTTGCTCTTGACCCCTTCACCGACGACCATGTTAAACCCACTCACTTCGGCAATGAGGCGCAGCACATTACTAATGTCGGCCTGTTGGAAATCCAGCGAAATGCGCCGGCCGATATAACGCGTTTCTCCAACAACCAAATCTTCCTTTGGCGTGCTTTTCTCACCACCATCTGCCTCGGAGGTCATCTGGACAGGTCGCACGTGAAATTTCGTTGGAGACCGCCGAACCGTGGCCATTGTCCGCTGAGCGACCCGAGAAGCGGCATCCGCCTCGCCAGGCGGCATTACAGAATTCTCCGACTCGATGGTTTCGACCGCCTCGCCACGGTTAGGGTGTGTACCTGTCCCCATATCCGTACCGACGCCTTTCCGAAGAGTCACAATAAGATCCGCGCCTCGCGGTTCAACCGAGTAGGCAGCCTTACCGGCAAGATCCAATACGACCCGTACTCTATCGGTATGATAACCCAGACGTACTTGCTTCAAAATCTGGTGATTCACAGATATGACTGGCTTGTGTATGGCGGAAGCCACGCCTGGAATGTCGATCATGAGACGCCGCTCATCAATACGCGTCACCTCGTGGGCCAACTTGCCATCCCCCGAGATGACAACACGGATGTCGTCCGTGCCGCGCTGAACATCAATGCGAGTCAGGGTCTGCGCCAGACTTCCCTCGATGCTCGCAGGCATGCCTGAATCGACATTCGCTATGTCGGGTGACGCCCCCACCGCTGGCATGGCCATCGGGACACTGAGCGCTCCCACCGCCGAGAGCACGCGAACAAATGCTGTAGTTGTCATGGTCAGCTTAGGTGTCATTCTGCGCCCTCTTTCGGGTGAAGGAGCTTGACATACTCCCGCTCCTGTTTACTCCCATACACATCTGTAAACCTTTCTTGCACCACAATGCCCTTCTCCGTCACGGCACTCACCACACCATTATTGGGACCGATTCGCGTTCCTCGACGCACCGTATACCCATTCCCGTCCGGCGTCTGAACCATCGCCGTATTGCCATAGGCCCCCCATACCACAGCGATCAGGTTCATCTCAGTGAGCCCAACGCGCTGGAGCGGAGGTAACGTGGGGTCAATCGGGCCGAGTCCCAACTGTTGCAACACTGGTACGAACGGATCGCGCCGCCCAGAAGGGTCATAGGAATGTGCGCTCACTGGCTCCACCATTGGATTGGGGACAACTGGTTGAGCATTCTGATCGCCAGCTGCCGCAGCTACGGTTGGAGACGGTGCGTGCTGCTGCACATCGTTGAGAGAAGACACTTTTAAGGAATCCTGACGCATTGGGCTAATTTGTCGGACATGAGAACTCATACCTGTCTCAGCAAAGCCCAGGCCAACTGCGACGAGTAGCCCGGCACATCCAATCAGAGTCATGCTTGTTGTCTTCATGGTCAACCGCCAGTTTTCACAGATGGCATTCATCGCTCATGGCCTCGCACATATCCAAGACTCTGCGCCCTATTTCTTCTGAGGAGTCGCGGGTACTACCGCAGCCAGCTTGGTTTCTTCTGGTGCCGCATAGGCTATAAGGTCAAACACAGTCTGTGTGACAACCCGTCCCTTTTCAAACTTTGGAGCGCCCATCTTAAGGCCAGACACAGTCACGATCCGGGGCAAGGCGTTGATTCGATCGAAAAACAAGGCTGCGGTATGGTAGCCGCCGGAGACCTCTACGTTCACCGGCATCCGCACAAATAGTTTCGATGGATCCTCGCTCTTGGCACTCGGTTTCCACAATTTGATGTCAAGTCCAAGGCGAATCCCCAAGTCTGACACCTGTTTGAGCAACATCACCGCCTCCTCTTCAGGCGGCAACCGTTCTTTCTTTTTCGCGAGTTCAATCTCTAGTTGCTTATTTGCAGCAATGAGTTCATCAAGATGCTTGACTTTAATGGTCAACGTTTGAATGTCGCTGTCGAGCGTGCCAATTGCTACCTGGAGCCCTGCAATCTCCGCAGATTTTGGCTCGGCTACATAGTAGTAGAAGCCCACGATAATCCCCGCAAGAACCATCAGAAGAAGCCCCGCCTTCTGAATCAATGGGATTGACCGCAATAGGTCAAGATTAATAGCAGGCAGCTTCATGATTCTTACCCTTTGAGACGGAAACCAAGTTTAAACTGATAGATATTGAGTTGGCTCTCCACCGCAGCTCGACTTTCTTGAAGATTGATATTCGCGAAATAGTCGGTACGGCGCAGGTTATTCACGAATTCCACCACATCATCGTTGGTCGCCGCACGACCCTCAAGATCGATCTCCTTCCCGTTGACCGCGACTCTCACTAGCCACACCTTCAGCGGTTCCAGACTCTGACTGACATGGTCGAGCACCTTGACAGGGCCGACACGTGACTTCTCCAATTCGTCGATTATGCGATTTTTGTCTTCCAGCACTTTCTTCCGGCTTTCAAAATCAGAAACTTGCTTCACTTGTTCCTTCAACTGCGCAACCTGCTTCTCTTTGTCGAGTTTTTCGGTCTGCCGCGCGGTTATCTCTTCATCGAGTGACGCCGAGTACCACCAGCATCCCGCCAGGGTGATGAACAACATCCCTACACCCAACAGCGCCTGGGCTCTGACATCATACTGAGGCTTCGCCTTATGCCCCTTGGGTCCTGGCAATAAATTAATGCGAATCATCGATCCCCTACCGATCTAAGGGCCAATCCAACCCCCACGGCAGCCAGCGGAGCCAATTCGGCTAACGTATCCTGATCAAAATCGCTCCCCGAGGTATCAATTTCACCGAACGGATTAGCCATCTCGACAACAGCTTGCATCCGATCTCTCAGTTGTGTGACCAGGCCATTGACCTGAGCGCCCCCTCCGCACAAGAGAACCTGCTGAACGTCCGCATCTGACATGGTTGACTTGAAATAATCGATGGTCCGCGCAATTTCCGATGCAACCTCGGCATTGACACTGTCGAGGACCGTGGTCACTGCTGCCTGATTGCTCCCTGCCGAACGCTCGCCTTTTTTCGTTTCCTCTGCCTCTTCGTAGGACATGCCTACTTCTCGCTGAATGGCTTCCGTATAGCGATTCCCCCCGATGGGAATATCACGTGTGAACAGCGAGGTGCCGCCTCGAACAATATTGATATTCATGACACTGGCGCCAATATTGACGAGCGCGGTCGTATCCTCCTGCGAGACGGGATAGTTGATCGCATGCATGTTCTCAATCGCAAAGGCATCCACATCCATGACGATCGGAAACAACCCCGCCCCCTTGACGAGTTCGGTCAGCTCATTAATCTTGTCTTTCTTGGCCGCTACCAGAATGATCGACATCTCTCCCTGGGTATCGCCCGCGGCCTCGGAAGAGGGCAACACACTGAAGTCGATGTTCACCTCATTAATATCAAATGGGATGTACTGCTCCGCGGCAAGCCTCACCTGCCCCTCCAGCTCCTCATCAGGCATCGGCGGCAGGCTGATCTTTTTAATGATGACCGCATGGCCAGAAATCGACACGGCGACTTGCCTCACCTTGATGTTTGTTTCCTCAAACAATTCCCTAATCGCCGACACCACCCGTCCCTCATCCATCACCGTGCCATCGACGATGACTTCCGGCTCGAGCAGTTTGAAGCCAAACTTCTGGAGAGTGTACCGCCCTCGGCTTTCCTTCAACTGGACGAGCTTGATACCACTCGATCCGATGTCCAACCCAACCAGCTGTCGCTTCGGGGTGAACATCGAGAACAAATCGGCTTCGGCGAGCCTCTTGAATGAACTCAACATACGTGCCTCTGACTGTACATGACTATCTGCGCAGAACAAATCTTTATTTGAATATCGCGTACACTGTCAATCATGACCATACCCCCGCAAACTTCAACGCCCCGAAGAAAGCATGTATACCGAAACCATTCTGGCTATTCACCTGCGTTCTGCCCTCTACTCTGCATCCCCCTTATATATAGGAGCCATTTGGACCCGAATCAGGTTCCACACACGTCTGCACGGGCGTCTACACTGCGGATGGGTTGATGGGCTTATGTACATGCTAAGTATAGTCCGTGTGCTCTACCTGTCAAGCAAATCGCTTTCCCTACACACACATAGCGACGAGGACACGGGCTATGGCCGTGAGAGGATGTGCCTAACGGCTCCATGGATTATTGCCTATTGAGATCGCGATGGGCGACGGTCACTTGATATCCAAGTGCTGAAAAGCTTTCTTGGAGTCGGCCGGCAATCGCCACAGACCGATGACGTCCACCGGTGCAGCCAATCCCAACATTCACATAGCTGCGGCGTTCTCGTTCGAAGAGAGGAATCAGGAATTTGAAGAGGCCTTCCAGCTGCCCAATGAACGCGACGGCGTCCGGATCGGTCAAGACATAGTTCCGCACCCGCGGGTCTTCCCCAGTCAATGGTTTGAGGTCGGGAACGAAGAACGGGTTCCGCAAGAACCGGACGTCGAACAGGAGGTCAATGTCGTACGGCACACCGAACTTGTAGCCGAATGTCACCAGCGAGATGGTCAACCGGCAAGGCGCGCCCTCCTGTCTAAACCGCCGGTCCAACAACTCCCGCAACTCATGCACCGTCAAATCGGATGTATCAATAATATGGTCGGCGTGGCGCCGCAGATCGGCTAGACGCTCCTTTTCAAACCGTACTCCCTCCAATACCGGGAGATGCGGCAGGAGCGGGTGGGGCCTCCGAGACTCCGAGAATCGGCGAACCAGCACCTCCTCACGAGCTTCAAAGAATATCAACTCAACCGAATGACCAAGAACCCTAACCCGCTCAAGAATCCCCACGAGATCGGAAAAGAACACGCGTTCCCTGACATCGATGCCGAGCGCAACATTTTTAATCTCGCCCCCCTGCTGATGACACAACTCGACAAAGGTCGGCAAAAGAGCCGGTGGCAAATTATCGATGCAGAAATACCCGACATCTTCGAAGCACTTGAGAGCATGCGATTTCCCTGATCCAGAAAGGCCGCTGATCACGACCAACTTGAGTGCAGCCATGCCTACCTATTCCTTATGGATCAATCAAGACCACTCGATCACGATCGACGCGCTGTAGAATCTGTAGCTTCCCCGAGGACAGAGCGGTGAACACCACCAGCGAACCAGGGAGAGGGTCTAGCCGGCGCTTCGCATCCTCTAGGGTCAGAACCGCCAGGGCTGGACGAATGACTTCGATCTCTTCCTCTTCTTTACGATTAGACGGGCGCAGAATCTTGCGAACAAATCTCTTGGTCGGTTCTTTATGATCAGCCTGGCGTTCCTTGTATTTTCGGATCTGGACGCCCAAGCGGTCCACTAGCTGGTCGATCGTCGCGTACATTTCCCGCGTCGAACCTTTTGCCTGAATCCGTCGCCCTTGCATCGTGCAGACGACCTCCGCACAATGCTGAAGCTTGCTCACACCCAGGATCACTTCCAGATGACTCAGTTTCACTTCATACCGCGCGAGCCGCTCAAACCGATTTTCAATATGTTGTCTGAGCGCCGGCGTCACGACGAGATGTCGCCCTGTAATTTTCATAGACATTCATCCTTTCAAGCTGAGTAACCTCGGCCGCACTTCTGCCACTCGACTATGCTTGTTGGATCTCAGTATCCATAACATCAGGGGAAGACACCCGATAAGATGCGCATACGCGCGCAGCTGGACAGGGAGGATCTAACAGGCTGCGAAAAACTATTGTGATACGGTGGAATTTCACTGGTCTGCAAATCTAGGACAACAGAAGAACCGCACAGGATAGCCAAGCAAAACTCGTGGGACGGGCAAGACGAGGTGGGAATCCGATCTATCCACGCCGCGCCTTTCGCGCCCGTCTCGCGCTTCACGCGCCACGGCCGGTGGCGCTGTCGGACTATTTCAGCATCCTGCTAAAAGAACCGCTTGCGCTGAGTAGCGGAGGGAATATGTTCTTCCGCTCGATACTTAGCCACAGTCCGTCGCGCGATCACAACTTGCTGCGTAAGCAGCCGCGCGGCGATCTCTTCATCTTTGAGTGGGCGGCTCGCATCTTCCTCCGCCACCATTTTCCGAATCATCTCTCTCACCGTCACGGACGACATCATGTCGGAGGGCTGATCCGCTCGCTGCAGACCGGCGTTGAAGAAGAATTTTAGATCCAGCATCCCCTGCGGGCAATACATATACTTATTCGCCGTCACACGGCTGATTGTCGACTCGTGCATCCCAATATCCTCGGCCACCTGCTTGAGCACCAACGGCTTAAGATGCTGCACGCCTTTTTCAAAGAACTGCTCCTGAAACTTCACGATACTCGACACCACCTTTACGATCGTCTTATTCCGTTGCTCGATACTGCGAATGACCCACTGCGCCGCCCGCAGCTTTTCGTCCAGATAGGCCTTCGTCTCCGCCGACCCATTCTCTCCTGCCCCCATCAATTGCTTATAGTACGGGCTGATCCGCATACGGGGTAGCCCATCGTCGTTCAGTAATACCACCCATTCCCCTTCATTCTTGACGACAAACACGTCGGGGACAATTACATAGTTCTGGGTGTTCGTAAACGGTCGCCCCGGCTTCGGCTCAAGCACTTCGATGACCTTGGTCGCCTGAAAAACTTCTTCTACTGTGACATCTAAGGCTTTTGCAATCTTCGCATACTGTTTCTTCTCCAAGTCTTTGAGATGGTGCTGAACAATCGCTTCAACGATCGACCCTTTCAAGGCACCGGGCCGGGCCCCTAATGACCCCATCGGACTCTTCCCCAAATGTCCGATTTGTAAGAGCAGGCATTCCGCAAGGTCTCGTGCCGCCACTCCAGTCGGATCAAAGCTCTGAACATCCTTCAGAACTGACTCCGCTTCAATTTCGGTGAAGTCGGTCCCGCTGACCATTTCTGCGAGAGACATGCGCAGGTAGCCATCATCGTCAAGGTTACCGATGATCAACCGCCCAATCTCCTTTTCACGATCGGATAAACCGGAAAACGACAGCTGCCAGAGAAGATGGTCTTCCAAGGATGTCGCTTTCGCCATGGTTTGTTCATAGGAAGGAAATTCGTCCTGTGAGGACGACTGAGACTCGGATCCGCCGATCCGACGATCGCTCCCAAAGTACTCTTCCCAACCAGCCGCCGAAGCCTCATCCGGCGTATCCCGTTCTTCCGGAGTCGACTCCTCCGCATTCGATGGCTCACTGTCCGCTGATGCCGCCGCATCTTCCGCCTTTTCCTCTGCACTTGTGGCCTCGCTGTCCTCCGCCTCAGTGGGGAGATCCTCCAAGAGCGGGTTTTCCATCAAATGTTGCG
>Ga0247727_10018878_pt1 | contig 10768 bp, 8 predicted proteins | sample WisWelCaveWW1625_FD_202498 | JGI IMG/M metagenome (GOLD analysis project Ga0247727, IMG submission 202498) | Biofilm microbial communities from Wishing Well Cave, Virginia, United States - WW16-25 | ecosystem: Environmental > Aquatic > Deep subsurface > Groundwater > Cave microbial mat | place...
GAACCGAAGAGGTTTTGCCGTGGCTTTTTCGCTCTATCCATGTCCAGTGCAGACGATGATGGAGATCGCAGATCAAGGGCAGATCCTGCCGCCGAAGTCCACCTGGTTTGAACCCAAACTGCGCAGCGGGCTGGTCATGCATCGAATTGATGATTGATCCTATTTTTTCCATTTGGGGCCCGCTCATTCAATATCCATTCATCGAATGCAGGCGAAATGAGCGGTTACCGATACAAGTATTTTTGGGCATTATCCCCAATCGGGTACTCTTATTTGAGATAAACGATATCTGACTATGCGTCTTTATATCATTCGCCATGCGGATCCGGATTATGAGAACAATACGATTACTCCCACCGGCCATCAGGAAGCAAAGGCACTGGCCGGACGCCTAGTCCGCGAAAAAATCGATCTTGTTTTTTCTTCTCCGATGGGACGGGCGCGGGATACGATGTTCTATACAGCACGGCGGCTGAATAAACCATTTAAAATTCTTGACTGGACACAGGAACTCGGCTATTTGCGGGTCGAGTTAGGGATGCCCTATGGAAATTGTACGGGCTGGGATGTGCATGGAGAAATCATCCGCGGAAAAAGATTGCCTACCCATACGAATTGGTTTCAGCAATTTCCTTTTACGGGAGTTGAATTTCTCAAGACGTTTAAGAAGGTAGGCAGGGATTCGGATGAGTTTATCAAAAAATTCGGCTATCTCCGGGAAAAAGGACGCTATCGTATCGTACGTAAGAACCGGAAAAAAATTGCAGTATTTTGTCACGGCGGGTTCGGGTTGACCTGGCTGTCCCATCTTTTAGAAATTCCATTGCCTTTAATGTGGGCCGGATTTTTTTTGCCTCCCAGTTCAGTGACTACAATTTTATTTGATGAGCGAACTTTCCGTTGGGCCGTACCGCGCTGTATCGGATTGGGGGATGTGTCGCATTTGTATGCGGCAGGATTGAGTGTTCAGCCGCGCGGGATCAAGGCGAATTTTGAGTAGTTCTCTACAATTTGTCCATTCTGATATAGTCAATTGAACGACATAAGATATCATCTAATCCACGGGTGTGGCTCAAGCGGCATACAACCAACCGTAGCGGCCTGCTGAAACGAAAGTTGTTTTCGATGAAAGGAGTAGATCATGATTAAGAGGTTGATCTGCAGTCGGTATGCTTTATTTAGTATAACTTTTTTTCTTATCGTTTTTGCTGATTTCCTGAGCGGGGCGTCTTTGAAACGCGACCATATCGAAGTCGAACTTGTCAGTGAGGTCGAAAGTATCCGGCCCGGAAAGGTGGTCTGGGTGGGATTACGGATGAAGATGGAGCCGGGGTGGCATACCTACTGGCGTAATCCGGGAGAAACGGGTCTTGCTACGCAACTAAAATGGCAACTGCCCGAGGGTTTTGAGGCTGGAGAAATCGAATGGCCGGTGCCGGAAAAACTATTGGTTGCCGGTATCCTGAGTTATTGTTATTCAGACGAAGTATTGTTACGGGTGCAACTGCAAGTTCCTACTTCGGTCAAAGCGGGGCAATCCGTCACTCTCAAGGCCAGTGCCCGCTGGTTGGTCTGCCGGGAATTATGCATTCCGGGACAGGCGGATCTCAGTTTAACGCTTCCGGTGAGTCATTCTGTGCCTGGGGCTGATAAGCGCTGGACGGTTTTGTTTGCGAATACCCGTGCGCGTTTACCCTTGCTTCAACATGATTGGGAGATAATAGCTGACTGGCAGTCTGGCAAATTTCAGATTAATTTAATCCCGCCAGCGGAAGGGAGGATGACGTTAAAAGAGGTGGTTTTTTTTCCTTATATATATGGGATCGTAAACGATGCCGGTGAACAAAGGTTCAGTGCGGGTGAAAAAGGGTATTTATTGGAAGTCCCTTTGCTTAAAGCAGATTCATCTCTGGTTACACCGGATAGGCTACAAGGGATTTTATTTTATTCTAGCGGCTGGAGAGGGGAAGGCTCGGAACAGGCTATTGAGATTTCCATTCCCTGGGAAAGGGGTTCCGGATCGACCGCTCTTGCACCGACATCCATTCAATGGGGATGGTCTTTAATTCTTGCTTTTATTGGCGGGCTTATTCTCAATCTGATGCCATGTGTATTGCCGGTGTTATCGATTAAAATTTTGGGATTCATCCGCCAAGCGCAGGAATCCAAGGCTCAGTCCATGATCCATGGATTGGCCTATACGGTGGGAATTCTCATTTCTTTTTGGGTCCTGGCCGTGCTCCTGTTTCTTCTGCGTGCTGGGGGCAAACAATTGGGATGGGGGTTCCAACTGCAATCATCGGGATTTATCTTGTTTTTGGCGACCATTCTTTTCCTGTTTGCGCTGAATATGTTTGGTGTATTTGAGATCGGAGCCGGCTTAACGCGTTTGGGCAGTGTTACTGCGGGCAAACGGGGGTTTTTTAGTTCGCTTTTAAGCGGTGTGTTAGCTACGGTCGTGGCTACTCCCTGCACAGCACCATTTATGGGAACGGCGTTGGGCTTTGCCTTGTCGCAGCCGATCCCGGTAGCTTTGGCCATTTTTACGGCACTAGGTCTGGGTTTGGCATCCCCTTACATACTCTTATCGTCTTTGCCGGGGTTAATGAAATATGTGCCTAGAGCCGGGGCATGGATGGACTCTTTTAAACAGGCGATGGGATTTCCCCTTCTTGGGACGGTTCTCTGGCTGGTTTGGGTCCTGAGTGAGCAGAAAGGGACGGCAGCGGTTTTTTATTTGTTTGGCAGTTTACTCATCATGGGAATGGGGGTTTGGATCTATGGCCGTTGGGGAACTCTTGAGAGAACGCAGAGTGTTAGACTATTGGCCTGGCTTATCGCAGGTATCCTGATCGGAGGCAGTTTTACATTTGTCTATAAAAAAGTGAATGTTTTGGAGATTCATGCACAAACAACGACCCGAGCAGAGGCTGGGCTTACCTGGGAGTGGTTCGATCCCGAACGGGTTAAACAACTGCAGAGTGAAGGGATTCCGGTGTTTATTGATTTTACCGCGGCCTGGTGTCTGAGCTGCAAGGTGAATGAGAAAGTGGCATTGGGTCATGAGAAGGTCCAGGCTGAATTAAGGCGGTTGGGTGTTATTCTGATGAAGGCGGACTGGACCAACTATGATGAAAAAATTACCCGGGCCCTGCGGGAATTCGGACGCAGCGGGGTTCCGCTCTATGTCCTTTATGATGGTTCAGGAGCGACCCCGCACGTTCTTCCTGAAATTATTACTCCGCAAATAATTCTGAATGCGCTCAAAAACGTAAAGCTTCCTGCTGGTTCCTAAAAATAGTTTCAGGTTATGATTTTTTCCTGGAAACCACTCTTTCGTTTAGTGATGCAAACAAGTCCTCTATTTGTTAAAACATTAGATACTGTTTTACATGTTCAAAATGTACAGACAGCGATGAAGGCAGAAAGAGAACTGCAAGGGAAAATCCACCAGATTGAAAAAACTCTGGAGATGCAGGTTCATCTCAACGCACAGTTGGTTGAACAATTGGAGTTAATGAAATCAACGTTTGAAAGTATGCGCCAGTCTTTGAGAGGTTTGTTTTTTTTCACCCTTATTACCTTGATTTTATCAGGTTCCGCGATTTTTCTCTTAGTATTGAAATCTTGATGATCTTTGATTTTTCGGCAGTGACAATTCCAAGAGATTAATACAATATTTTGTATATTTTCTGAGTCTCGGTAGATTATTTTGTATATCTTAAATAGTAATGTAGAAGTCAGGTCCGTCTTCCTCGATGAGAAAACCACAGTATTCTGTATGTGGACTTGACAGACATAGAACCTGTTGTGGTTTTTAAAAAAATAAAAATAAATTCTTGACAGCGGGTCTATTTTAGAAATATTTTTATAAAACATTTCTAAACATTCGTTCACTCTTCGATATTTCTTATTATTTAATTCCTTGCTTACAGGTCATTTGATAAAATCAGTTTTTGTGAATTATAGATCTTTATTAAAAGGGGGAATCTTTGGAAGCCACGCTCACTTTCATTAAGAAACGGGATGGACGTAGAGTTCCGTTTGATACCGAAAAAATTAAGACCGCTGTCAAGAAGGCTTTTTTGGCGAACAACATCAATGATGAACTCATTTTTGAAAAATTGACTCAAGATGTGGTTCGTATCGTAGATGAAAAATATTATAAAGAAGATCTAGGGGGGGACAGCGAAATTATCCCTTCGGTGGAAAATATTCAGGATATTGTTGAGATTGTGCTGATTCAACACGGTTATGCGGGGATTGCCAAGGCGTATATCCTTTATCGCGAGAAACACAAGGAACTGCGCGAAGAAAAGACTTTAAAGGATATCCGGGCTTCCAAACTCAGCGTAATTAAAAGAGACGGCCGGCTGGAGACCTTTGATGCGGATGTGATTAAATATGAATTGGAAAAGATGAGTTTTAATCTCAAATATGTGGATGCGGAGGTTATTATAGAAGAGGTTTGTAAGACAGTTTATAGCAATATTCCCACCAAGGAAATCCATGACTTGATGGTCAACTGTGCCAAAACCCATATTGAAGAACATTACAATTACTCTTATCTCACCGCCAGACTCGTTCTGGATCATTTATATGAGGACGTTTTAGGTGTGCATCTTTATTCTGACAAAATTAAGAGTGTCTATCGTGAAAAGTTTGTGCACTATCTTGAACAAGGTGTTGATCTGGAACTTCTTACTCCAGAACTCAAGAATTTTGATTGTCGCAAAATCGCTGCAGCCCTTGAACCGGCCCGCGATTTACTCTTTCAATATTTAGGAGTGCAAACTATTTTTGACCGTTATCTTTTGAAAACTCGGGAAAAACCACAAACCGTGTTTGAATTGCCCCAATGGATGTGGATGCGGGTGGCCATGGGGTTGGCTCTCAAAGAAAAGGACAAGGAAGAGAGGGCGATTGAATTCTATCAGGTGCTCTCTAATATGTATGCAGTTTCCTCTACGCCGACATTGTTTAACAGCGGGACCACTCACCCGCAGATGAGTTCCTGTTATTTGAATACCGTTGAAGATTCAATGGAAGGAATCTTTAAAAATTACGCGGATAACGCCCAACTCAGCAAATGGGCGGGAGGAATTGGCACTGACTGGACAACGGTGCGGGCGACCGGGGCATTTATTAAAGGAACGAACGGATTTTCTCAGGGAATCATTCCGTTTTTAAAAATTTTTAATGATGTGGCTTTGGCTGTGAACCAAGGGGGTAAACGTAAGGGTGCCATGGCGGCCTATCTGGAGGTTTGGCATCGGGATATTGAAGAATTTATCGAGTTGAAGAAAAATACAGGAGATGAACGCCGTCGTGCTCACGATATTCATACCGCCTGTTTTATTTCTGATTTGTTTTTGCAGCGGGTCAGGCAGAGAGGATCGTGGACCCTTTTTTCTCCTGATAGTGTTCCTGAACTGCATGAACTTTCCGGAAAGAAATTCAAGGAGCGTTATGAATTTTATGAAAAGCAGGATATTCATGGGGCTAAAAAAATAAATGCCGTTGAATTGTGGCGTAAAATTTTGACCCTGCTTTATGAGACAGGGCATCCCTGGATAACCTTTAAAGATCCGATTAATGTCCGCAGTCCACAGGACCATGTCGGCGTTGTCCATTGTTCGAATCTCTGTACTGAAATTACCTTGAATACATCAAATGAGGAAACCGCTGTTTGCAATTTAGCCAGTTTGAATTTAGCCCGCATGATCCGGGACCGGCAATTGGATGAAGATCTTCTTTCCCAGACTGTGACCACTGTGATGCGGATGCTGGATAACGTGATTGACAATAATTTTTATCCTACGGCAGAGTCGAAAAATTCCAATTTCCGGCATCGTCCTGTGGGACTCGGGATTATGGGTTATCAAGATGCGCTCTATCAATTGGAAATCCCTTTTGATAGCGAAGATAATTTAAGCTTCTCAGACCGTAGCATGGAATTAATTTCCTATTACGCTATTTTAGCCAGTTCCAATCTAGCCCGCGAACGCGGTGCCTATCCCAGTTACACTGGAAGCAAATGGGATCGCGGTTTATTTCCCTATGATACGATGGGATTGCTTGAAGAAGAACGGGGAGAAAAATTAAAAGTGAATCATGAAGCACGATTAAACTGGTCCAAAGTCCGAGAGAATGTTAAAAAGTATGGAATCCGCAATTCGAATAGTATGGCGATTGCACCGACGGCTACGATTGCCAACATTGCAGGAGTTGTACCCTGTGTGGAACCGACTTATAAGAATATTTATATGAAAGAAAATCTGTCCGGAAATTTTTGTGTGATTAACCGATATTTGATCGATGCCTTAGAGAAGTTGAGTCTGCGAAACAAAACCATTATCAATCAGATAAAACTTAATAACGGATCGGTCCAGGGTATTAAGGAATTTTCTCCAGAAATCCGGCGGCGTTTTAAAGAAACTTTTGAAATCGATCAGCAGTGGATCATCAAGGCGGCGGCGTTACGTCAGAAGTGGGTCGACCAGTCCTGTTCTACCAATATTTTTTTGAAAACCACGAGCGGCAAGGTGATTGAAGAAACATATCTGATGGCTTGGGAATACGGATTAAAGACGACTTATTATCTTCGCACCTTGGGCGCTTCGCAGGTTTCCAAGACGATTGCGGACCAGGCCGAAATTATGCGACAGATCCGGCTGGAGGTAACAGAGAAACCGACTGTTGTGGTCCAGGACATTCCCCAAGTTACGGTTGATATAGAATCCCCCAAGGAAGAAAAAGAAGAGAGCGCTGCTGTTCCGGTAGGGGTTCCGGCGTGTAAAATCAATGATCCGGACTGTGAGGTGTGTGAATAAAGGGCGAAGTTCTTCTTGGTCATAGAAAACATTAAAATTATTTATAAAGAATACAAATTCTAAAAAGCGGGGGAATTATGGGTGGAATCGAAGGCTGGCAGATGTTCAAGGATGAATTCGCTGCGTCCAAGGGTAAGAATATTGATATTATTAACAAGCGTCGGGTGATTAATGGTCCGGATGATGGTTTAATGCAGGTTTCACCTTTAAAACATCCCTGGGCCTATGAAATATTTAACACGATGATCAATAACAATTGGGTCCCCCAGGAAGTACAAATGGGAAAAGATGTGGAGATGTGGAATGATCAGCATGTTCTAACTCCTCAGGAACGTCAGTGTTATCAGCGGACGCTGGCCTTTGCTTCTAATCTGGACGGATTATTGGTGCATAATTTAGGGACTAACATTTTACGCCATTTTACTTCCCCGGAAGTTACCTTGGCCATTATCCGGCAAGCCTATGAAGAGGCTCTCCATGTGCATAGTTATGCGACGATGATTGAGGCGCTGGGGATGAATCCAGAGGAAGTCTATGGCTTATACCGTAAAGACCGGGGGTTGTACGATAAAAATAAAACCGTCCTGGCTGCAGCTGGCAGGATTCAGGATTTCAATTTCCGTACCGGAAATTTTGAGAATGACCAGATTTTTCTGGAGGCCTGTGTTTGTAATATGATTATGGAAGGGATTTATTTTTATAGTGCTTTTCTGATTTTTTATGTTTTTAGGCGCAATAATAAAATGCCGGGCAGTGCGGAAATGATTCAATTTATTAACCGCGATGAGGATCTGCATGTAAAGCTGTTTATTAATATAACGAACGAGATTAAAAGGGAACAGCCAGAATTATGGACGCCCGATTTTCAAAAAAAGATTACGAGTAACATTATGGGGGGAGTGGAGATGGAGTATAAATGGGCCCACTCCAATATTGGTGAGGGAATCTTGGGATTAAATCCCCAAAATGTAAGACAGTATCTTGAATTTATCGGAGATAATCGTTTAGCGGCGATTGGTCTACCCAAGGTTTATCATGCAAGTAACCCTTTTTCCTGGATAGAAGAATTTACGCAAGGGTCCATGATCGAAGTCAATTTTTTTGAGGGGACAGTTCGGGAGTATTCCACCGGAACTTTAAACTGGGATTAAGGGGCAATTGCTCTAATCAAGAAGGGGGGCATTCACCGTGAGGGATGCCCCGCTTTTTATTTATGCAGAAAAAAAGTGAATTCCTGGAAGTTGCATTAGAGGCAAGCCAGGCTGCGGCGGAGATTATCCTGCATTATTATCAGGATCGGGTGCGAGCACGGCTAAAAGCAGATCAGTCTCCTGTCACCGTGGCAGATGAGGAGGCAGAACGCGCGATTATCCGTTGCATTAAAAAGAAATTCCCCCAGCATGATTTTTTAGGGGAGGAATCGGGCTTATCGCAAAGTCTAAATAAAAAATCAGAATTTATCTGGATTATCGATCCGATTGACGGGACGAAAAACTATATTCGAAAAATTCCGTTTTTTGGAATTCAAATCGCTCTGATGAAGAAGGACGAATTGATTATCGGCGTTTCAATGGCACCGGTCATCAATGACTTGGTCTATGCTGAAAAAGGGCAGGGGGTATTTCGTAATGGAATCCCGGTCGAGGTGAGCCATGTACAGGAGGTATCCGAGGCGATGTTATGTTTCGGCGGATTAAAATATTTTTTAAAAACGGGAAGATTTGATGCGGTACGACAATTAATTAAGGATGTTTACCGTGACCGCGGATTCGGGGATTTTTATCACTATCATTTCTTGGCCTCCGGCCAAGCGGATATTGTCATCGAAGGTCAGATCCGGATTTGGGATATTGCTGCGGCTACTGTGGCGGTACGCGAAGCCGGTGGCCAGGTGACCGATTTAAACGGACAAGCCATTACGCTAGAATCAACCCATGTTTTAGCCACGAATTCCCTGCTCCATTCTAAAATACTTCCTTATTTTAAATAAAAGTATTTTTATTGGATCTTTATCCTCACTCTTAGAGTATCGTTGATTCCTTCAAAGCGAAGGATTAATTCCGGTCTACCTACAGTATTAAGACTATCCCTCAGTATAATCGGAAAAGGTAAAGGTGGATTACTTGAAAGAGTATTCCTTACGCTGATTTTAGCCCACGGAACGATCCGCAAGGACTCTGCATCAGTTTTATCGATGCGATCTAAAAAGTAAGCCTTATTCAGAAGACGAGCGAAGAGGGTATAATGCAGGGTTTTTGAGAGGCTGATTACGAATACACTATCCTGAAGTAGTGTGGTTGGCCGGAGGGTGTCCTTACTTAGAGGGGTGAATAAATAACAAGAATCGATCAGAAGTTTCTCCTCGTAGTAGGCATCTTCGGAAATCACAATACAGCGGTTTAGAAAAGTGCCAATACAACAGACCCAGAGAGACATGAAAACTATTTTATGAGGTTTGAGATGTTTCATGTTATTTGGGAAGCTCTATTTTTTGTCTGAATGAACCCGTATCGATTATTCGATTCTGAATGAAGCGAGAGGATGGATCAGTTTTTTTCTGAAATAGTCCCAGATGACCGAGGACATGAGCAACAGAAATGTTGGAAAGATTGCCACTCTTCGTCTCCGGTCGTTCAGTCAGAATCGTTGTCAATGGGGAAAAGGGTGCCCAAACAACAGGGTCTGTAGGACCAAAAATTACGAAGGTGCGTAGTCCCAAGGCTGCGGCAAGGTGGGAAACTCCAGAGTCATTTCCCAGGTACAAATTAGACCAGCAAAGTCGGTTTACCAATTCTGTAAGAGAAATAGTCTTAATGATATCAAAATTTTTATAAAGACTAAAGCGGGTCTGCAGTAATTCAATCCATTGTTTTTCGGCTGGTCCCAGGATCATTGAGACATGAACCAAGGAGTTTTTTAGTAAGATCTCAATCAGATCACAAAAATTGGATAGTGGCCAGTTTTTTTGAGGGGACCCGCTACCCGGATGAATTGCGATACGGAAAGGGAGATGATTTTTAGAAAAAGTACGATTTTGAAGCGGTGCTAAGAGAGGAAAGGAAAAAGTTGCATCAATCCCATGACGGGTGAGCGTGTTTAAATATAGACGGGAACAATGCAGTCGCTGGGCCGTGGATGGTTTTGTAAATTGAATAATTTTTTCTGAGGCAAGGACTGCCAGATTTTGTGAAACCGGTGCAGAAATCCAAGAACAAATCAGGTCATAATTTTGAAAAAACGGAATTAACTGGTTTAAGGCTGGATGGTTTTCAATAAACAAAGGACTAAATCTGGCCGAATCGATTGAATGAATTTGGTGCAGGTCATCCTTGATCAGTTCCAGGAATTGCGGAACAGCGAGGCCTTCGAGGACAGCTTCCGGAAAAAAAGACTGAAGCATACGAATTGCAGGAAGAGTTAAAATAAAGTCTCCCAGGGCTCCCGCCTGAACAAAAAGGATTTTCCGGACGCGGGGGATATTGGTAAAAGATTCAGGAAGAAAACTGACGTTGTTCATGTTTTAAATCTTGGTATTCAGACAAAATTTTAGGGCGTTCCGTTTCCGAAGCACTTTTATAACGTTGCTTTAAAGCGGCCATGAGGAGCTCTATTTTTTTGTTTTTTATTTTTGATACACAATCGTGAAAACGCTGTTCAGGATTCCCCCTTTTATCCTCCACCAGCACGAGTTCCCGGATTAATCCTGCGTAATCTGGATTGGTGGACTGCTGTAATAAATGATGGATCGAAAAAGGGGTTTGGTTCTCAGAGAGGATCTCTTTGAATAGATCGCGAGCCGCGGGACTTTGGAAGTCTTCCCAGGAGATTTTTTCTTTCAAAATGGGGATCAAGGGCGGATGATTTAGAATCAGAGACAGTAATTCTTTTTCAATAGCCGGAAGAGGCAGTATTTGTGGGACAAGCGGGGGTTCCGG
>Ga0247727_10018879_pt1 | contig 10767 bp, 11 predicted proteins | sample WisWelCaveWW1625_FD_202498 | JGI IMG/M metagenome (GOLD analysis project Ga0247727, IMG submission 202498) | Biofilm microbial communities from Wishing Well Cave, Virginia, United States - WW16-25 | ecosystem: Environmental > Aquatic > Deep subsurface > Groundwater > Cave microbial mat | place...
ACGGTGGCGAGGCGATCGGTGGCGACGAGGCAGCCGCCCTGGTGGCGCTCAACCTGGGTGGACCCAAACGTCTCGACCCGTCCTGGCTGGCCCCGGTCGACACCAAGTCACTCATGGCCAGAGTGATCCGCAACCTGGAGGCCATCTACACCGAGCGAGCCGACCTGGAGAACCTCGATTGGGTTTTGGCCTGCAAAACCGGCCTCGTCTGATTAATCAGACGATCAGATCCTCGTGACCGATTTGAGCGGCAAGTTCGGTGTCTTTGCCGGTGAGACCACCTTCGGAGTGGGTCGAGAGACCGAGCGTGACCATGTTCCAGCGGATGTCGATGTCGGGGTGATGGTTGGCTTTTTCCGAAAGCAGGGCTACCTCGATGACGAACCCCATCGCACCGACGAAGTTCCTGAATCCGAACGTTGCGGTCAGCATTCCATCTTCGATCCCCCAACCAGGGTGATCCGTCAAAAAGGCAAGACGTTCGTCGTCCGTCAAAAGGTCCATCGTCGCCTCCGCTCAATAGCATTCATCCGCTAAAACGCCAGCTTGAATCTACTCAGGCATGGCGATACGACACGATCAGGGGATAGTCCTCCGCTCCTACCCATTCGGTGAGGCCGATCGGGTGGTCGTCGTGCTCAGTCCCCGCCACGGCAAGCTGCGAACGGTGGCCAAGGGGGTTCGTAAGACCACCAGCCGTTTTGGGGGTCGGTTGGAACCATTCACTCATGTCGATCTTGTCCTCTACGAGGGTCGCAACCTCGACACGATCACCCAGGTGACTGTGATCGAGGCCTATCCAAAACTGCGGGCCAACCTCGATTCCGTCTTGGCGGCGGGCGCCATGGTTGAAGCTGCCGATGTCGTCGCCCAGGAGCGCCAGTCTTCCAACCGGCTCTTTCTCTTGCTGCAGCGAGGGCTTCGGGCTTTGGAGGAGGGGGTCGGGTCGTCCGATCTCATCACGTCTTACCTGCTCAAGCTCGCTGTGGTTGTGGGCGTCCAACCGGCCCTTACGTCCTGCGCCGCTTGTGGGCGCACTGAGGGTTTGGTCCGCTTCGGACTGGTGGCCGGCGGGGTGGTCTGCTCGGATTGCTCGGTGGAAGGCGCTGTCCGGCTCCGGCCCGGCGTCACCGAACGTCTGGCCGCCTTGGCCGGTTCCGAGCTCGATGACCTTCCGGTACTCGACCCCAGCCTCGCCGGGGAGGCAATGGGTCTCGTCCGCCGCTTCCTCGAGTACCACCTCGACCGGAGGCTCGTGTCGTTGACCGTGATCGATGGCTGAGCTCAATTTGTCCCGCCTCGACCGCGATCGAATTCCTCGACACGTGGGGTTGATCCTTGATGGCAATGGCCGCTGGGCCAACGCCCGAGGCTTGCCCCGCACCGCCGGCCACGCGGCCGGTGAAGCCGCTCTCTTCGACGTGGTGGAGGGTGCTCTCGAGATCGGAATCGAATGGATGACTGCATATGTCTTCTCCACCGAAAACTGGAATCGCTCAGGGGAAGAGGTCGACTTCTTGATGTGGTTCAACGAAGACCTTTTGCTGAGACGGCGCGACGACCTGGCGGTTCAAGGGGTGAGGATGTTCTTCGCCGGCGACATGGACGACGCTCGCATCCCCGAACGTAACCGACGCAACATGGCCGAGGCGGCCGCCAAGACCGCCGCCAATGACCGACTCAATTTGGTGTTCGCCTTCAACTACGGGTCCCGCCGAGAACTGACCAACGCCGCCCGGGCCTTGGCTGGCAAGGTGGCCAGCGGTTCTCTGGCTCCCGACCAGGTGGACGAGGCCAGCTTGGCCGCCGAGTTTTACGTTCCCGGGATGCCCGATGTCGATCTTGTCATCCGGAGCTCGGGCGAGCAACGCATCTCCAACTTCTTGCTCTGGCAGGCCGCATACGCCGAGCTCACTTTCCCCGACGTGCTCTGGCCCGATTTCAACCGCCGCCACCTGCTCGACTGCATCCTCGAATACCAAACTCGATTGCGCCGTTTCGGTGGTGCCGAGGAGACGGTCAGCGGCTGAATGTGAGAGAGACCCGGGTAATCCTCTGGCCCCGTCCCCGGTACCATCCCCCGCCACCTCATGCCCGCCTCGCTCGACATGATCGCCAACCTCGCCAAACGGCGGGGCTTCGTATTTCCCTCTTCCGAGATCTACGGAGGCATCCGGTCGGCCTACGACTACGGCCCGCTCGGCGCCGAACTGCTCCGAAACGTCAAGAACGAGTGGTGGCGCTCGGTGGTTCAAGAACGTGACGACATAGTTGGCATCGACTCGGCCATCATCCAAGCCCGGGCGGTCTGGGCCGCCTCCGGGCATGAGGCCAACTTCACCGACCCAATGGTGGAGTGTTCCAACTGCAATTCTCGCTGGCGAGTCGACAAGCTGACCGAACCCGACCTTTGCGACACTTGCGGGAAGCGAGGGACGCTGGGTCCGCCCCGCCAGTTCAACCTTATGTTCAAGACCTTCGCCGGTCCGGTCGAGGACGAAGCCGACGTTGTCTACCTTCGCCCGGAGACCGCCCAGGGCATCTTCATCAACTACGACAGCGTGCGCCGGACCTCGCGACTAAAGCTCCCTTTCGGCATCGCCCAGGTCGGAAAGTCATTCCGCAACGAAATCACCCCCGGCCAGTTCGTGTTCCGCACCCGGGAGTTCGAGCAGATGGAGATGGAGTATTTCTGTCGTCCGGAGGACGCCGATCGCTGGTTCGAGTTCTGGGTGGCGGAGCGACATCGTTGGTACCTGTCGCTCGGTATGACCAAGGAACGACTTCGGATCAGACCGCACGCCACAGATGAACTTTCCCATTATTCGGCGAAAACCGTCGACGTCGAGTATCAGTTCCCATGGGGTTGGGATGAGCTGGAAGGTATCGCCAACCGCACCGACTTCGACTTGAAGGCCCATGCCGAGGCATCGGGTGTCGACCTCCGTTACTTCGACGACGAAGACGGGGAGCGTTTCTTTCCTTATGTGATCGAACCAGCCGCCGGCGCCACCCGCACCACCTTCGCCTTCATGATCGATGCCTATCACGAGGAAGAGGTGCGGGGCGAAACTCGTGTCGTGCTCCGGCTCCACCACCGCCTGGCTCCCTACAAAGTGGCCGTGTTACCTCTTTCCAAGAAGGCCGAGTTGATCGAACCGGCGATGAGGCTTGCCGGCGAATTGCGGCGGCACTGGATGATCGAGACCGACGTCACCCAAGCGATCGGCCGCCGCTACCGGCGTCAGGACGAGATAGGTACTCCCTATTGCGTCACCGTCGACTTCGAGTCGTTAGAGGATCTTGCGGTCACCGTGCGCAATCGAGACACCATGGAACAAGACCGCATCGGCATGGACCGGTTGGTGGGTTACCTGGCCGAGCGTCTTTCGATCTGACCGCCTGCCGGTTAGATCCGCCGATCCGTCACAATGAACCATCGCATCGGTTTGGGCGTATCGGTGTTGTGACCCCTACAAGGAGTTCGTCTTGAAGAAGATCGTGGCCGTCCTGTTGGTTCTTGGTCTGTTGGCCGGTGGTGCGCTGGCCTATGTCTGGTTCTCGGGAGGCTCGGGAGAGCCGTCCACCGACGTAACGGCGCCGCCGCTTACAGGATCACCGACTACGGCCGGTGCCGTCGCCCCAACGTCGAGTGGCTCCACCACAGTCCCGTCTGCTGTCGACGGCGCCCTTGTTTTTACGATCGACAAAGAACGGAGCACCGCCACCTTCCAACTCGATGAGGTTTTGAACGGTTCACCAAAGACGGTGGTGGGTGTTACCAATGAGGTGGCCGCGCAGATCAGCTTCGATCCCGCCGACGCGTCGACGGTTCAGGTGGGGAAGGTCTTGGTAAACGCTCGGACCTTCGAGACCGACTCCGGCATCAGGGACCGTGCGGTGAGGGGGCCGATACTGGGTTCGGCCGATGATCAGTTCGAGCTGATCGAATTCACCCCGACCGCCATTGAAGGGCTGAGCGGGGCCATCGAACAAGGAACCACCCTGGAGTTTCAGGTGGCGGGCGACCTCACCATCAAGGGAACGACGGTGCCGGTCACTTTCGAGGTGACGGCCAACTTGGCGGACGAGCTGACCGGGAAGGCTGTTGCCACGGTGCTGCGTTCCGATTTCGGTTTGGAGATTCCATCGGTCCCCAACGTGGCGGACGTGTCGAACGAGGTCATCTTGACTTTGGAGTTCGTCGCCATTCCGGCATAAACCGGTATCTGGCGGCATACCGAATTCTGTGCCAGTGCGTACCCCTCGAAGCCACCATTTGCCTTCCGTACACTCCCAACGTGGCCTATGAACGCGCCGATATCGACCGAGTAAGGGCAGCCGCCAACTTGTTGGAGCTGGTGGGCGCAGTCACGACGGTCAAGAAAACCGGCCGGAGCCACAAGGCGATCTGTCCGTTCCATCAGGAGAAGACTCCTTCGATGTCCCTCGATCCCGGTCGTGGGGTCTACTACTGCTTTGGTTGCGGCAAGAAGGGCGACGTATTCACCTTTGTCCAGGAGACTCAAGGGCTCGACTTCAACGAAGCGGTAGAACTACTCGCCGGCAAGACCGGCATTGCCTTGACCCAGGCAGAAGGCGAAAGCCGGCGAAGGGGGGAACGGGATGGCCTTGTCGAGGCCGTGCTACGGGCGGTCGATTACTACCACCGCCTGCTCCGCAACGACATGGCAGCCGGTCCCGCTCGTAGCTACCTCCGGTCGCGTGGCTACGGCGCCGAAGTCGTGGATCATTTCAAACTCGGGTTCTCTCCGGAAATCCCCGATGCCTTGTCACGGGAGCTGATGGCCGGTGGGATGTCGCCAAAGATCCTGATGACTGCCGGACTCAGCCGGCGAGGCCGCGGAGGTGCGCTCTACGACCAGTTCCGGGGGCGTCTGATGTTTCCGATCTACGACCTGCGGGGCGACGCCGTCGGCTTCGGTGCCCGCAAATTGTCCGGTGAAGGCCCCAAGTACCTCAACTCGCCTGAGACTCGGCTCTATCAGAAGGCCCGGTTGCTCTACGGCCTTCACTGGGCACGTTCTGCCATCTCCCGGAAAGACCGGGCGGTGGTGGTCGAGGGCTACACCGACGTGATCGGTCTGCAGATGGCCGGTATCGAGGAGGCAGTCGCCACCTGCGGTACCGCACTCGGCGAGGATCATTTCGACTTGCTGAGACGTTTTACCGACAAGGTGGTTCTGGCCTTCGACGCCGACCAGGCGGGGGCGGGGGCGGCGCTACGAGGTGACACCCTACGGACCCCGATTGATCTCTCAATCGACCTGCGGGTGGCGGATATTCCCGCTGAACGTGACCCGGCCGACCTGGTGCAGCAGGGCGATCTGGCGACGCTGGAGAAGGTGCTCGACGAGGCACTCCCGCTTCTGCATTTCCGGCTCGAACGTGAGCTGGCCGCTTTCGACCTGCAACTTCCAGAAGGCCGAGTGCGGGCCCTTAAGAAGACGGCGCCGCTGATCGCTCGTCTATCAGATGAGGTGGCCCGTACCGAATACACAAGGTTCCTCGCCCGCCGGATCGGGACCGACCTTGATACGGTGGCCGGTGAGGTGGTCCGGGCGGGTGGTCAAGGCCGGGTCAAGGTCGGCGAGGCGGTCAACGAGGCCGCCACCGGTGCTGAGAAGACAGAACGCGAACTCTTGCGTCATTTCCTCGCCAACGGACCTGAATTGATCGGAGCTCTCATTGAAGACGACCTCTTTGGCCATCCTTTTTACCGAGCAGCGTTTAATCACCTGGCCAAAAGGCGAGAGGAAGGAGCCGGTCCTATCTCCGTTGACGGGCTCCCTTCCGAAATATCCGATCTCGTGCACCGACTGGCGCTCGACCCCACGCCTTTGGGCGACTACGGATCGGTGATGACGCGGGCGCGACAGCACCGGCTCGACCGGTTGATTGTCGAATGGGAGAACCGGCTGACTAGCTTGACTCCCGGAAGCGATGCCCATTCCCAGGTCCTCAGGGAGTTGATAGCTTTGCAACAGGAACGCCGCCGGTGATTGACGAGCTCGACCGATTGATTGATGCCCTCGTCGGACGCGGGCAGCAGCGCGGTTTTCTCACGATGTCGGAGGTCCAACAGGAGCTCGAAGAGATCCACGCCCCGGCAGAGGCGTTCGACCGGGCCTTCGACCAACTGCATGCTCGCAACGTCCGAATCGCCGAAGACGGACCCGATGCCTCTCTCGACGAGACCAGCGACGAAGAGATGGTCGTCAGTGACCCGGTTCGCATGTACCTCCGAGAAATCGGCCGGGTTCGGTTGCTAACCGCCCAGCAGGAGGTCGAACTGGCGATGCGCTTCGAGACCGGCCAGCGGGCCGAGAAGCGTTTAGTTTCTGACTTTGGTCTGACCTCTGAAGACCAGGCCATCCTCCATCGAGCGGTCACCGATGGACAGGCCGCTCACCGGCGTTTGGTGGAGGCCAACCTGCGGCTGGTGGTATCCATCGCCAAGAAATACGTCGGCCGGGGGATGGGATTGCTCGACCTCATCCAGGAGGGAAACCTGGGGCTGATGCGGGCCGTCGAACGTTTCGACTACCGCCGAGGCTTCAAGTTCTCCACCTATGCCACCTGGTGGATTCGTCAGGCCATCACCCGAGCCATCGCCGACCAGGGCCGGACCATTCGGGTGCCGGTGCACATGGTTGAGACAATCAACCGTCTCTCCCAGAGCCAGCGGGTCCTATTGCAGGAGTTGGGAAGGGAGCCCACCGATGCCGAAGTCGCCACCGACTTAGGAATTGAGACTGAGAAGGTGGCCGAGCTACGGCAACTGGCCCAGGACACGTTGTCGCTGGAGACCCCGGTCGGTGAGGAAGAAGAGTCGACCATCGGCGACTTTGTGGAGGATGTCGACACCGACATTCCTGTGGAGAACGCCACCTTCAGATTGCTGCAGGACAACTTGGCACTGGCATTGGAAGAGCTGACCGAACGAGAACGCCAGGTGCTGGTGATGAGGTTCGGTCTGGAAGACGGCCGGGTCAGGACGCTGGAAGAGGTGGGAGAGCACTTCAAGGTAACAAGGGAGAGGGTCAGGCAGTTAGAGACCAAAGCGCTGGCCAAACTCCGTCACCCGCAGCGTTCGAAGCGGCTGGAAGGGTTTCTCGAAGAGGGCTGAGTCAGCCCTTGTTTCGGCGGGCGGAGAATTTCCGCAGCGCCTCGGCGCCTTTGTCGACACCGTCCGCAGCGGCCGACCGGCTGAAATCCGACAAAGCCGTGGCCTGTCCAAAGAGTTGAGCCACGGCCGGGTGTGAACGGAGACGGCCGACGAGCCGTTTTATCTGGTCGTATCGCTTGCGACCGGCCCGAGTGCCGAGCACGTAGCCGGCAACTGCACCGAGCACGACACCAGCCTTGAAACGCATTGGGCCATTGTGCCACCACCGGGGCGCCAAAGCCCCGGCTGGTACCATCGCTCCCCGATCCGGGGTAGCTCAATCGGCAGAGCAGTGGACTGTTAATCCATTGGTTGAGAGTTCGAGTCTCTCCCCCGGAGCCGCAAATGATCCAACCGATTGGGAGGTATGCCCGGCGGTCAATGTGTGAGTCTCCGGGCCCGAACCGGCGCCATCGTGATTTTGTTGGGGTTGGCGGGTTGTCAATCTTCGCCACCGGTTTCTGCCCGTCCTTCGACGGTCTCGTCCGAGGCTTCGATCGTTGGCACCTGGGGTCTGGAATCGCTCGTTATGGTGTTTGGACATACGACCACTGTCTTCGGCACTGCGGTGCTTGCCGCACCTAACCTCATCAAATACTCGCTTCCAGGTGTTGGAGTGATCGCCATATACAAGCCGGGAATCTTCGTCGGGTGCGCATGAGGCTTCATGCCAACACCGTGGCACGGAACTCGGAGCAACCTTGGTACGGCGTTAGGAAGCGGACCGCGTCCGCCGGGCTCAGCATTGTCCTTCTTTTGATGGAACTCGCCGCCTGTACACCTCCGGCGGGTAGTCCGCTAACGACGATCCCGGCAACTTCGATCACTTCGCCGCCTACCACGGTCGCTCCCACCTCGACTGTCCCCTCAACCACCGTGGTGACAGGCAAGTGGATTCCACGACCGCTCGCACCTGATGAGTATGTCGCGGACTACTTCGTCGTAGACGGCAGCCTGCAGGCATTTATAAGCAACGATGTGGGCGACTTCAGACTCCTCGAGCTGGGGACTGACCGCAGGTGGATGCTGAGGCGGTCGTGGAACGATTTCTGCGGTGGCGGAATCGGCTGCAGAGCAATCCTTGTAGCCGCAGTTGGTCCGCACTGGGTCTTCGGGGTGACCTCCGGTGACGGCTCGGAACAACGAAGCCAGCTAGTGCCTCTCGATGGCGCCGGTGACTCCATCCTGTTCGACATCATTGAGGCTGAGCTGTGGGATATGGTCTTTCTCGACGGGCGCTGGGTGGCCGTCGGCGCAGATGAGATGATTCGGCCGGCGATATGGGTTCGGGAGTCAGACTCGTGGGAGCCAGCGGCCTTACCGGATTACATCGGTTCCTCAGGGAGGATCAACTCGGCGGCCATCGGCGCCGGTGGGGTCGTTGCCGCCGGTTTTACCAACGATGAAGACACAACTCGGCCCTTCGTCCTGTCGTCGATAGACGGAGTCGAGTGGACTCTGATCGATTTGCCGGAGTCCGGGTCGCATTTGACCCATCCAGTTCAGGTGGCTTGGGACGGGACCGGCTTCGTGATTACAGCAGCCGACGAACGTGGAGAGGCAATCTGGAGCTCGTCCGACGGGCGAAACTGGTTACGCCGCAGCACCGACGCTGCAACCTTCGGCGATGTTTCAATGCAGGGCCTCAACACACAGGCCTTCCAAGGCTGGACTGTGGTCGGCGGGGCTACTGGTCATCGCACGAATCCGCTCTATTGCTATGACGACATCGATAGCTGCAGGAAGTTTTTCACGGCGGTCTGGTTAGGTCGGGCAGGTGCCTGGCAGCGCTTCCAACTCCCCGACTCTCAGGAAGTTCATCGCGTGGGAACCAATGGGGTTGTCGTTAGCTATGCGACAGACGAGGCCATTTGGACCACATCTGGTTCAGTCGACACGCTAATCGCGCCATCGCTGGACACCAGTCCGCCACTGACCGAGCTGCCGCTGGCCCGATGGGGTGACTCACTAACAGCGGACGTGACGTACGCCATGCCACTCGACGTCAGTTGCGGAGGTCCGTACCAACTGGGTTTCTTCAACGATTCGCTCTGGGTCACCGACGAGGTGAAACCGATACCAAAGGACTACCCCATGATTTCACGTACGGACCGAATACCTCCGAGCAATACCTATTTCGGGACGGCCGTGCTCTCGTCGCACGACATAATCACATACTCCTTGCGAGGATTGGGAGTCATCGCCGAGTACAACCCGGTATCAAAGAGCGAACTCATAGGGTGCTTCTGACGTAGCGCCTCAGAGCCGGGCTGATTATCACAGATCATGGAGGCGGGCTAGACCGTCGAGCCGCCGGACGCTCGATAAACCAACTCCACTAGCGTTGCCGCTCATGAACCTGGCCGACCTCGCCTTGTTGGTGGCGCGTTTATGGATGGGTTGGGTGATGATCCTCCACGGTGTCAACCACGCCCGGAACTTCGAGAGCACCACCGACTGGTTCGCCACCATCGGTTTCAAACGGGCCTCGCTGCAGGCACGACTCTCCGCAATTGGTGAGATCGCGATAGGTTTTGGGCTGGCGGCCGGCTTCGTCACCTCGTTCGCCGCCGCCGGTTTGGTCGTCGTGATGTCGGTGGCGTTCTGGACCGTCCATCGTTTCGCCGGTTTTTTCGTCTTCAAACGACCAGACGAGGGTTATGAGTACGTCGCCACCCTGGCCATCTTCGCCGCCGTTCTCTCGATATTTGGACCGGGGCAGTTCTCCATCGACGCTGCAACCGGTCTCGCCGGCGACCTCGATGGCACGGTCGGTCTGCTGGTCTGCCTGGGTGGGCTGCTGGCAGGTGCCCTCCAGGTGGCCGCCACCTGGCGGCCTCCTGTCAAGACGTGAGCCGCCTGCAAGACCTCGGTGTCGACATCGGACGTTTCGAGCGTGGTAAGCACAATGCCATCACCGACGTACCAGACGTGTGGGTCGGCCACACCACCGTGATCCGCGACGAACCTCGGGTCGCCCGTACCGGTATCACCATGGTGGCGCCCCGTCAGAACCAGGTGTGGGACGACTATTGCTTCGCCGCCTGGCACCGTTTCAACGGCAACGGGGAAATGACAGGCCTGCCTTGGTTGGAGGAGTCGGGAATGCTCGGTTCGGCCGTCGGCATCACCAACACCCACCAGGTCGGGATCGTGCGTGACGCCTTGGTTCGCTATTCGGTGGATTCGGGCTACACCGACGACTTCCTGCTCCCGGTGGTGGCTGAGACCTATGACGGCTGGCTCAGCGATATCGACGCCTTCCATCTCACCGAGGCCGACGCCCTCAGCGCCCTCGAATCGGCCCATCCAGGAACAGTCGACGAGGGCAACGTTGGTGGGGGAACGGGCATGATCTGCCACGAGTTCAAGGGAGGGATCGGGACCTCTTCGCGTCGGGTCGAACTCCAATGCGGATCTTTCACGGTAGGTGCGCTGGTCCAGGCCAATTACGGGTCTCGTCGAGACCTCCGAATCGACGGCGTTCCCATCGGCCGGTTAATCGGTTACGACACGGTGCCGGCACCGTGGCCCAGCAAGAGCGCCGACGACGGCTCGATCATCGTCGTGATCGGAAC
>Ga0247727_10018880_pt1 | contig 10767 bp, 8 predicted proteins | sample WisWelCaveWW1625_FD_202498 | JGI IMG/M metagenome (GOLD analysis project Ga0247727, IMG submission 202498) | Biofilm microbial communities from Wishing Well Cave, Virginia, United States - WW16-25 | ecosystem: Environmental > Aquatic > Deep subsurface > Groundwater > Cave microbial mat | place...
ATCCTGGCAGAGCAAATGATTCGCGCGCACGAAAAGCTCTTTGGGCGAAAGCCCGAAGCCGTGCAGCGAGCGCATGATGCCTTGCACTTTGGACATGTACAACGCCGCGGAAGTGCCTTTGCCGCTGACGTCGCCGATGATCACGCGAATCTCATTCGGCACGCCGTTGAGATAATCAAAATAATCGCCGCCCACCTCCGTTGCAGGAATCGAAACGCCGGCAATATCAAGCCCGTCCACTTTCGGCGTGGTTTGCGGCAGCGAGGCGAGTTGAATGCGCCGCGCGATTTCCAGCTCGTGTTTGAGCCGCTCCTGCTCCGCCAACTCTTCGTATAAAAACGAATTTTCCACTGCCACCGAGGCCTGTTTGGCCGCGGCGGTGAGAAAATCAAAATCCTCCTGACAAAAAGGAATCTCCGAGCGCTTCTCGCCGATGAGCATCGCGCCCACAAGTTTTTCTTTGGAGCGAATCTGGATAATATGACGAAAACCGTGTTCCGTCAATGTTTGTTTCAAACCGTTGGGCAAATAATCGACGCTCAAACGGCTCTCGCTGCGAAAGTTTTTTAAAACGTCGACGAGCTTCTGATCAATCGCAATGCAAAGCTCTTCCCAGCCGTCTTCATCAAAACCGTACGTCTCGCGGCAACAGCAGGCTTTTTGATTCCGAAAGAACAGCACGCCGACGCGTTTGAGATACATCAACTGATAAAGTTTCTGCATCATGCCGCGCGCGATATCGACCATGTCGAGCTTCGTCGCCATCACATCGGCCAACTCACTGGCGGCGCGGCGATAATCATATTCGGTGCGGTGATATTTTTTGTCCAGCCACTGCTGCCCGCTTTTGCCGAGCTTCCAAAATCCGACGCTCAATACGATGGCGATGCACATCAAAATCCCTTTTTCAAGCGGCTCGCGCTGCTCCGGCAACATCGGCTCGTCAAGAATCTCAACGGCGCCGCCGGTAAAATGTAAATTGGGCAGGGGTAAATCGGCTTTAGGCAGCAACGCAAAAACGACAATGGCCAACTTAATGACGACGAGCCACCACAGCAGCGAGATGATCGTGTATTGCACGTTGCGCCGGACGCGCAAATCCATTTCCAAAAGATGATACCGTCCGATCGTGTAAAGATAAGACAACGGACTAAATAGCAGCGGCACGCCGATGTAGCCGATCGTATTGAGGTCAAGCACGAAAACGCTGAGCACAAAAACGACGGCGCCAACGGCAAAGCCCGTCCACATGGTGACGCGATTCAGCTTTTTGTATTCGGTGGAACTCTGCTTGCGGTAAATAAAATAAATCACGCCGGCAAAAACACCCGACAGCATGAACATCGAAAAAATCCCCAGCCGAAAAGCGAACTCGCCCATTTTTTCGCTCATCAAAACAACAAACAAAAAACACCCGAGCGCGAAGAGATAGTACGTGCGGGATAACCAGCGCCTGGCTGAAAGCTCGAGACGTTCTTTGGGAAAGTAATAAGTGCTCTGGAAAGAGAATGCGATACCGAGCAAGACGCTGAGCAGCAGAGTCAATCGCAGTGTCATCCCCCGGGAATTAAAATCAACGTTGCGCAACATCAGCGTCACTGCCGCAAAGAATCCCAACAAGAGAAAAGCGAGGCCGATGAGCCGCGCGGCTTTGATCTGCGGCCGGCGCATGGCAATGAAAGTTCCAAAGCCCATGTACGCCAAACCGCACAGGCTCATCACCAAGAGTGGAAACGCGACGCCAAATTTCGCCAATTTGACTTGCAAGGTTAACGCGCGATTATCGCGGATGACGTCATAGGCAATCGTTTTGCCAATCTGGCCGCGCCGCAAAATGCCATCGGCTTCGTTGGCAGCATCTAGGTAGTTTGTCAAAGGTTGCCCATTGATGCGGAAAATCAAGTCGCCGACTTTCATGCCGGCGCGATCCGAAGCGCCGTCTTTGAAAACTTCCGTCACCCGCGCCGTCGGCGGCAGCAGACGATAAAAACTATCCGGCAGCGCGGATTTCAGCACCTGATATGTCGTGAACAGATTTTTGACGGGACGCAAAATTCTCAATTCAACGGGTGAATCCGGCGGGAGCTCATGAATGATTTGCCCCAAAGATTGGCGCGCGCCAAAATTTTTTCCATTCACGCGCACTAAAATATCACCCGCCAGAATCGAGTCCGGCAAGCTCGCGCGCGCCTGCGGTTGCGCGGGAAAACTTTTGACGATGCAAACATTCGTCGGCGTTGTGCCGAACCAATTTTCATCCGTCGGCACGCTGGCGTAGCGATAAAAATTATCCGCCGCCATGCCGAACAGATAAGCGACGAGCATGCCGATGATCAAACGAAACCACTGCGGATGGCGATCAAAATAATTCATTTCATTTTCAACTTAAAATTCTTCAGTTGCTTGGGCGCTATTGAGATATGGGAACGCGCCGTACAAGCATTTTTATATACGTGGATAAATGTAACTTGTTTGCCTCTTGGAAGCAAGATTTAAATCTGCTTGGTCTTTGCGGAAATTTTGTTATATTGTTCCACGCGGGTTAAAAAGCCACGCGGAATTTTGAATGCCAAAAAAGAGACCTCATGACGGAACTGGAAAATTTGCGGAAATTGCTTTACGGCGGAGGCGCGCACGCCAATGCGCTGAACGCGTTGGAAGCCCTGGATGAAAAGCTGACCGGCGCCAGGCCGGCCAACGCGCCACACTCGATTTACCAAATTTTGGGGCACATGATTTATTGGCAAGAATACGAGCTTAATAGCATGGCGGGAAAGCCTCCCTCCTATCCCGCGCATGCCATCGAAAGCTGGCCGAAAGAATCCGCGCCGCGCAGCTTGCCGGAATGGAACGCGACGCTTCAAAAATTTGCCGCGGGTTTGAAGCGCTACGAAGCGTTGCTTGACGATCTGGCGACGGATTGGGAGCGTGTAGTCAATGCCCAAAAAAATGAAACCGTGCGCGATGTGGTTTGGATGATTGTGGCGCATAACAGCCACCATCTCGGTCAGATTATCACGCTGCGGCAACAGCTTGGCGCGTGGCCGCCGCCCAAAGGCGGAGACACGTGGTGAAGCGTTTCGTAGTAGCCCCGCTCTTTGCGCCCAATGTCATTCAAGCCATTGGGCGCAAAGAGCGGGGCTGGTGCTCATGACAAAAAGAGTGCGCCTGAAGGCGCGACTACAAAAGTTTTTTTTAAAATGAAACTTGATCTGCACGTCCACATTCGCCGCCACTTTCGCATCGAAGATATTCGCCGTATTGTTAAAGCGCGCGGGCTTGACGGCATCGCCGTGACGAATTTTCACAACGTCACTATGGCACAGTATCTGCGCGAACGCATCGAAGATTTTCTCATCATTGTTGGACAGGAAGTCGAGAGCAAACGCGGACACATACTCGCGATCAATATTGAGAAAAAAATCCCCGATCATCTCGAACCGGCAGAAACGCTGCGCCGCATTCACGGGCAAGGCGGCATTGCCATTCTCGCGCATCCGTATCTCGGCTGGAGTTCGATTTTGCCGCATGGCCGTACGCGCGATTTGCCGTTTGATGCGATTGAATCTTTCAACTATCGCGCCGGTCCGATGCTGTATCCGAATTTTTTCGCGACCCTCGGTTTGCGAAATCTGCCGTGGCCGAAAGTTGCCAACACCGATTCCAAAGATTTGGCGACGATCGGACTTTGTTATAATAATGTGCCGATCGCACCAGCGGCAAATTACCCAGCTCGGGCCGCCGATGAAATAATTCCGAAAATTTTGCGCTGCATTCGCCAAGGGCAAATCCGGCGGCACGAAGACTGGCAAATGCCGAGTTGGGATTGGTTCAAATCAAACGTCTCGAACCTCTTTTTGCCGCAAAAACATTACAACTGTTTTTATTGCGGCGACGAAGTGGTGTTCAAGCTCATCCGCCGCGCCTACACATGCTTGACGTGCGGGCGAAAGGAAACGCGCAACACCTGTTGCACACGCGGCCACTTTGTGTGCAGCAACTGCCGCACGAAACAAGCGCTGGAAACGCCGGAGTTTTTTGTTTATCGCGAAAAATTGGAAAGGACGGTCGATGCAAAATAAATTTTGCCTTACGCTTGTCATGACATTCGCAGTTGCCATAACGTTGAACGATCATGCACGGTCACGGGAAAAGAACAAACCAGCGGCCAAAATTTCCGGCCTGTGGGGTGAGCACCGCATTATCGACATTCACGCGCATATCGGCTCGTTCAAAGGTTATGATTTGAGCACGCCGACGCTGTTGGATAATATCCAACGTTACGGCATTCGCCTCGCGCTGATTTCCAATATCGACGGCGCGGCGTTGCCGCAAACGCAAAATCTTGATGAGATCAAAGCGAATCAAGCGACCGCCGAACACGTGCGCCGATATCCCGGCCAATTGCGCGGCCTGGTGTGGACGCGCCCCAACGACGGCGCGCCCGCGAAGATCGAGCCGTTTTTGCGAGATTCAATCGCGACCGGCCCGAGCCGGAAAATTTTTGTCGGCATGAAGATTCATCCCGATATGAACAATTTCCCCGCCGACGATCCACGCGTCGACGGCTATTTGCAGCTTTGCGAGAAATATGGCATCCCCGCGGTATTTCACTGCGGCGACGCCACATCAAATTCAGCGCCGCAGAAAATTTATGCCGTCGCGCGCCGGCATCCGGCCGTCCCGATTATTTTGTATCACATGGGCTTTCTCGGGCCGCATCATTCAGCCATTGCCGTGGTTCAAGAAGCGCTCACCAAAGGCGACGCGCAACTCTATCTCGAAACCTCACAAGCCGATCCCGCCGAAGTTCAACGCGCGATCAAAGAGCTGGGCAGCGCGCGCGTGTTGTTCGGCACGGACGCGACGTATTACGGCAAGGAACATTACAAACAATACGAAGCAATGATGACGCGATTGAAAAACGAACTTTCGGCGGAGGATTTTGCGAAGGTGGTGCGGGGGAATGCGGAGAAATTGTTTCAGCTACACTTTTGAGGTTAGCTTATGATTTCGCCTCGCTAAAATTGATCTTGATTTTTATCTATATTTTGGGTATTTTGCTAAACAGAAATCGAGTGATGCCCACTTTCAACCATGAGTTGGCGCTAAGAAAATTTTATTTGCAATTTCATAAAGGATAACACTTATGGAAACTATCTCATTGACTAAAAAAATTCCAAAATCAAAAAAAATAACTGTCCCACTTACGCAATTCAAGTACGGGCAAGAAGTGGAGCTTTTGCTATTCGTGAGCCTCACTTCAAAAAGGCAGAAAGCTCGTCCGTTTGACATGGATGAATGGGCGCAAAAATGGTCGTGCGATATGGGTGATAGTATTCGTTCCACAGAGGTTGAAAGTTTTACAGGAAGGAATTTCTAATGCCGCCGCTTTTCGTCGACACAAGTTACTTTATTGCTTTGACGAATCAAAAAGACGAATTTCATGATTTGGCGCTTGAGTGGGCGCGCCGGATTAAAACGGAGCGCATAACCTGTCATACCACAGTGCCAATCATTTTTGAGATTGGTGACGGCTTTTCCAGATTCAATAGACGAAATATTGGCGTAGATTTAATTAAAAACATTACCCAGGCAACCAACTACGTTCTCCATCCTTTTAATCCCGCAATCTTTGAAAAGACCCTCAAAATCTACTACAAATATTCTGACAAAGAGTGGGGATTAACTGACTGTTATTCATTTCAAGTAATGACCGAGCAAAAAATGATCGACGTACTCACTGCTGATAATCACTTTGTGCAATATGGTTTCAACATCCTGTTGAAGCACGCGACCAAATAACTCTTACTGGCGTTATGAAAAATGAAGCTGCTTCCTTGCTCGACGTTTCCCGCGATGATCTTGTGCCGTATTTCATGTGGGACTATCGCTACACCGTCGGGCAGATCAAAGAAATGCTCGCCACCGGCGACGAATCGCAGCGTGTTTGGTTGATAGCCAAAATTATGCGCGACGCCCGCTATCAAGACGTCTGGAAATTTATTTCCTTGCAAGATTTTCTTAAGTATCGTGAACGCCTGATGAGAGGGCGGTTGGGTTGGCACAAAGACTTTTGGCAGTTTATGTATTCGCAGTGGGTCAAACTTGGAATCGTCAAAGAGGCCAATAATTACAATTGACTGTCAGAAGATCGGATGGAAAATTTAGATCAAGTTTTACACAACGGCGAGAACTCTTTTGTCGAATTTAAAGAGGAGCGCGTTCATCCCGAAAGTCTCGCCAAAGAAATGGCGGCCTTCGCGAATACGGAGGGCGGCGCTGTTTTTATCGGAATCAATGACGACGGTTCTGTGGGCGGCACGACTCGTCCGGATTTAGAGGAGTGGGTTTTCAACATCGCGCGCAACAATATCAAGCCCGCTCTTCTGCCGCTGTTTGAAATGATCGTGTTGCATGAGAAGAAGATTGCGCGCGTGATCGTCAATAAGGATGTTTCCGGCCCGTTTTCGGTTGCGGGCAAATATTATATCCGCGCCGGATCAACTTCGCGAGAGTGTTCCAAAGAGGAATTGGGCCGTTTATTCCAACGTTCCCGCCAGGTTTACTTTGAAGAAACGCCGATTTACGAAGCCAATGAAACGCATCTTGATCGTGAAAAAATTCAAGAGTATTTTAAGCAGGTTTATGAATACGATATCACTCGCGAGGACACGACACCTTTCACGGCGTTGTTGCAAAATTCCGGCATTCTGTTGCAAGAGGGCATGGTCTCCGTCGTCGGGCTGGTGATGTTTGGCAAACGCAACAGTGGCAACGCGCCGCCGCCGATTCATTACACGCAAAAATTTCTGCCGCAAAGCGGCGTCGCGTATGCGCATTATGCCGGCCATGAGCTTGCCGGCGAATTGTTGGACAGCGTTCACTTCGAAGGCGCCGCGCCGGATTTGGTTGAGAAGCTCGCCGAAAAAGTGCTGTTGCGTTTGGCGACGCCGTCAAAAATCGAAGGCTTGAAACGAGAGGAAAAAATCCCGCTGCCGCGAAAAGTGCTGCGTGAAGCTTTGGTGAATGCCGTCACGCACCGTGATTACAGCTTGCAGGGCAAAATTCGTATCTTCCAATTTGACAACCGGCTGGAAGTGATCAGCCCCGGCGGTTTGCCCAATTCCGTGACGGTGGAAAAAATGAAAGTGTCGTATTCGATTCACCGCAATCCGCTCATCGTCAAGTTTATGGAGAATCTGCGCTATCTGGATGGCTTGGGCCGTGGCGTGCCGATGATCTTCCGCGAGATGAAACGCCTCAATGCGCCGACGCCGGAAATTATTGTCGATGATTCGCAGGTCAAGCTGGTGATTTATTTTGCGCCGGCCGCTTGAGCTTGATCCGGCAATACAACAAAATTCCCCGTCCCACTTCATTTCGGAGCACGTATTGATCGAAGCAAGACGGGGAAATAAATGCTGGTTGCAAATAGTGTGGAAAAATTCGATTGACGTCGTGGGCTTGCTAACAATCAAAGCTATCGGGCATATTGTTTAAAGGACTGCGCCAATGATGTTGCCAAGTTATGTCCGGCTCTTCGCACCATTTCTTCTTCGACCGGCGCGAACTCTTCGCTCCTGCTGATGAGATCGCGACTGCCGCGGCTTAAAGCTTCTTGGTCTCCGGAGTACGTAGCCCATTTTGTCGCAAAGTCTTCTTTCCCTATAAAGGAGTCGCTTTTTTTCAATCTTGCGGTTTTAACATCGATGATTTGATAGGAACCTGTGATCGAAGCGCTGGAGGTTCTGGTGTAAACCGTAACGATAGCCAGCACGTCGCGCGTTTGAGTTTTTGACACATAAACCTTTCCTTCTTCGCGAAATCTTTCCTCGGTCGTTCTCTCCGGTGTAAAAATGCTCTGTGTTATTTTGCCCGTCACGATCTCGTGCACGCCGAGCACCTTTCCCAATTCGGCTGCGGTTTGCTCATTGATGAAGCCGGTCAATCCGAGTTTTTGTTCCTGCATGACTTGTTCCAGTTGATCTCGCGAGATAATCTCTAAAAACTCAATGGCGCTCGCGTCGTTCACGACCTCACTGACGACCTCGTCGACAACGGTCTCAGACACCGCGCCGTAGCGGTCTTGTTTGCCGCTCTTGTCCGCGAACGGAATGATTGCCATTCTTTTGACGCCGGCCTGTCGCGTCGTCTGGTAACGGCTCGTGGCGTCTTTGTAGCCTGGTTGATAATATTCCGCGTTTTTGAACTCTTTTGCCGCCTGCTTTTGGAGGTCAACGCCATCCAGCGTGGAGAGACGCAAGCCTTCTTGGTAATGAACTTCCGCGGCTTTCGGCTTGGCCTTCTGCAGCATCTCGGAATAATCCGTGATCTTGAATTTTATGCGTTGCTTCGTGCGCTTGTCCGTTAAAGTTGGCAGGATTTTGATCGCTTCGTTGAGCTTGATCAGCGCTTCCAGCTCGGCAACGACGTCATCCCACTTGAACTTGGCGGCGGAGGGCATAAGCTGATTGATTCTGCTCGTGTGAGCATTAACTGCCGCTTTGAATGCGTCTCGAATCAACGCCTGCGCCTTGTCATAATCGGGATTTAATTTCAGCGAGGCCGCGCCATCGAATACGGCGGCATCGTAATTTTGACTGAGATAATTTTGGCGCGCGCTTTTCTCCAGCTTGCCGTATTGTGTGAGCGACGCGCAGCCGATGGTCAAGAGTAGAAGGCAGAGCAACGTCAGAGCAAGTTTTTTCATGTTTGGCTTCCTTTGAAGGTAATCTGTTTGCGTTTCCTGAATGAATAATATTGCGTCATCACTCATCTGAGTAAAATTAATTTCCTCGTGTCGGCAAAATCACCGGTTTGCAGTCGATATAAATACATGCCGGTCGGGTGCGCGCCCGTTTCCCAATTGATGCGGTGCGATCCCGCTGCTTGACGTTCATGCACCAGCGCTGCCACTTCATTCCCAAGCATGTCATAAATTTTCAAACTGACGAATCCTTCCGTGGGCAGGTCATACTGAATCGTCGTGGCAGCATTGAACGGGTTGGGATAGTTTTGCCGGAGCAAAAAAGTTCTTGCGTTGGAAAGCCCCTTTGAACTTACAGAAGTCGGAATTAAATTTTTTCCGTACTTCAGCAGTACAAAGTCGTCACCGCTTTGGGAATTATTCGCGCGCCCGGCGATATATGAATTTTCTTGAGAATCTAGAATCATGGCATTCGCATAATCGCCGGAATTTCCCGTGCCGTTGTAAAGCGCATACCATTGCATGAAACCAAGGGAGTTGTACTTGATGCTCGCGCAGTCAAAACCCGATCCGGCGCCCATGCTCCATCCCGACACATAAACATTGCCTTGCGAATCTATGCTAAGACTCGAAGCGATGTCTTCACCATTGCCGGCGCCATTATATCTGGCGACCCATTTTTGTTGACCAGCCGCATTGTACTTTATGGTCGCGTAATCGGCATTTTCATTGGCGCTTTTTCCGGTAACGTAAATATTGCCGGCGCCATCCACGCCAAGCTCGTATGGATAATCGTCACCGTTGCCGGGTCCGTTATATCTCTGCGCCCATTGCGTCACGCCCGCTGAACTGTATTTGATCGTTGTATAATCAAACCCGCTGCCGTTGCCCCGGCTGTAACCGGTGACATAAACATTCGCTTGCGAATCGAGCGCGAGCCAGCCGGCCAAGTCTTCATCATTTCCTTCGCCATTGTAGCGCATCACCCATTGCTCTGCGCCGGCGGAGTTATATTTGATGGTGGCATAATCCCATTTTCCCGGGCCGCCGCCGCTGACGCCGGTAATATAAACGTTGCCGGATTTATCGACCGCTATAGCCGTAGCCCCATCGCCACTAAAATGATAGATACTGATCCATTGCTGAATTCCGGAGGGATTATATTTGATGGTTCCGTAATCGTGTCCGCGTGACGTGCCGCCGTTGCTGTAACCTGTCACATAAATGTTGCCAGTCGCATCAATGGCAAGCCCTCTAGCCAAATCACGCGCACTACCCGCGCCATTGTGTCGGGTAGCCCATTGCTGGACTCCGGTGCGGTTATATTTAATGGTGACATAATCGGATTCTGAAAAAAAACCACCGTAGGAATCGCCGATGACCACGACATTGCCGGAAGGGTCAATCGCGATGCCGGTAGCCACGTCGTCGCCATGCCCCGGCCCGTCATATCGCGCCAGCCATTGTTGCGTTCCCGATGAATTGTATTTGATGGCCACAATATCGTAGCCGCTGTTTATGCCTTGGCTTTGCCCGGCAACATAAACATTTCCTTCTTTATCCGCAGCAACAACGTAAGCTGCATCAATGGCGTTCGCGGTGCCGTTGTAAGTTTTCGCCCAGAGAGACGCGGCACCGCGCCATAAATGCGCATTGACGGCTTCCGGATGGAAATTTAAATAGGGATCTTTGCGTTGGCCGGCCCAACCATAGGGATCAACCGGTGTATCATTGCGTTGAACTCCAAAGTGCAGGTGAAAAGGAAAAGCGGTTGGGTTGCCATTTTTGCCGGTGCCGCCGGATTTGCCGATAACTTTTCCGGCAGTGATCGTTTCGCCCACGTTAACAAAAAATTTGGAGAGATGCAGATAAGCCGTTACGTAGCCATTGCCATGATCAATTTTAATCGTGCCAAAATCTTGCATATCGGCTTTAATAACTTTTCCGGAAGCCGCGGCCAGCACGTCAACGGCGCCCGCCGCTTCCTCGGCCTCCAAAATGCCGTTTTGATTGGCGTCATATTTCGTGCTAAAGTCGAAACCTGGATGGCCGTCATA